>JRYG01000205.1_pt1 | contig 23974 bp, 22 predicted proteins | sample 235341 | NCBI WGS metagenome assembly JRYG01 (sample SAMN03074218, study PRJNA261478) | activated sludge metagenome | biome: Wastewater Treatment Plant; feature: Wastewater; material: Activated sludge; isolation source: activated biomass of a wastewater treatment plant treating hydrocarbon... ...
CTCGGGGTGGTACTCGCCGTCCACGGTCATGCCCCGGGTGGACATGATCTTCAGCGGCTTCAGGGTCTCGCCCTCCATGACCACGTACTGGGGCGGCCAGTAGGAGCCGGCGATAGCGTACTTGTCTTCGAAGCCCTTGAACTTGGAGGTATCGACCGAGCGCGCATCGAAGCCCACTTTCACCTCGGCGACCACCGCTGGCTTCTCCATCCACAGATCGATCAGCGACAGGCGACCGTCGCGGCCGATGACGTACACGTAACGGCCGGATTTGGACAGGCGCGAGATGTGCACGGCATAGCCGGTTTTAACGATGTTGACGATCTGTTTCGTGTCGCCGTCGATCAGTGCCACCTCACCCGTGTCCCGCAGCGTCACCGAGAACACGTTCTTGAGGTTGATCTTGTTCATCTGTTTCTTCGGACGTTGATCGACCGGAACGATAACTTTCCAGGTTTCGGTCATGTCCTTCATGCTGAACTCTGGGGGTACATCCGGCGTGGTCTGGATGTAACGCGCCATGAGATTGATCTCTTCTTTAGTCAGGATGTCGTCGAAGTTCACCATCCCGCCCTCGGTGCCGAGCGCGATGATCTTCTCGAGGCGATTGGTGCCCAGCTTGAGCGTGCCGCCGTCCTGGGTGGAGCCATCGGGAAGCTTCTTCGTCCAGGTCGGTTCGAGGTTCTTGCCCGTGGCGCCCTTGCGCAGCACACCGTGGCAGCCGGCGCAGCGCTCGAAGTAGATCTTCTTGGCAGTCGCCTTTTCATCGTTGGTCAACGTTGGCGCTTCCGCCTGCGCCCAAGCAACGTTAAAGGCCCCGGCCAGCGCCATGGGCAACACCGCATGCGTGAACACCTTACGCGTCTTCATACATTCCCCCCCAAGAAAAACCGTAGAAAAAACCCGACTTTCACAACGGCGCAAGACTCGTCTTTATCAGACCCTCATTCATTGATCTGCGTCAAATCTGGCCGATCGCCGAGCACTGTGTTGCCGTCCGTTTCGCCGGGCGCTCCGGGACCAATCCGCAGAACCGGGCTTGTACGGCCCTGGCCACCGGCCGTTGGCGCCTGCACCCACCCCAGGCCATCGTCCTGCCACGGCTCCGAGACTGGCGGAGAAACCCGACTTGACGGATACTTCCGCCCCATGAATTCGAATGGCGACGCGGCAACACAAGCAGCGGACGGCACGTTACATTTTTTGCGCAATCCGGGCAAGACCCGCCCGCGGGGGGGTGTCGTCTATCTCGTTGGCGGCGGACCCGGCGACCCGGAATTGCTGACGTTGCGGGCCGCACGGCTGATCGCCAGTGGCGACGCCATTGTCTATGATCATTTGATCGGCGCCGGCATTGTCGATCTGGCGCCGGCCGGCGCCGAGCGCCACTATGTCGGCAAGGAAGCCGGCAGCCACACGCTGCCGCAGCAGGAGATCAACGCGCTCTTGGTACAGTTGGCCCGGCGCGGATTGAGCGTGATCCGGCTAAAGGGCGGTGACCCATTTATCTTCGGCCGGGGCGGCGAGGAAGTGGAGGACCTGGTCAAGGCGGGTATCCCGTTCGAGATCGTCCCCGGCGTGACGGCGGCCTCCGGGGCGGCCGCCTACAGCGGCATTCCCCTGACGCACCGCGACTTCGCCCAGGCCTGCGTATTCGTGACCGGCCATCTCAAGGACGGCACCTGCAATCTCGACTGGGCCACGCTTGCCCGGCCGAACCAGACGGTGGTTATCTATATGGGCGTCGGCGCCCTGGAGGAGATCGGGCGCAAGCTCATCGCCCACGGTCTGCCGGCCAATACGCCAGCCGCCGCGATACGCCACGCCACCACCGCCGCGCAGCAGGTCGTCACCGGCACGATCGCCACGCTCGCCGACCAGACGCGGGCGGCCGGCATCAAGCCGCCGACGCTGATCATCGTCGGCAAGGTCGTGAGCCTGCACGATAAGCTGTCCTGGTTCCCGCCACTGCCCGCGCGGGAGTGCAGCCCCGCAGCAAGCGCCGCAGGCTAACGCATCCGCATCTTTACTGTGCCGTCCCGCGCAGATATCGCGCGAGGGTGCGGGCGGCTTCGTCCACGGCCGCGTTGGCGGCGTCGAAGGCTTTGCCCAGGGTGAAGAAGCCGTGAATCATGCCTTCGTAGCATGAATACGTGACGTCGACACCTTCCGCTGCCAAGCGTTTCGCATACGCCTCGCAATCATCGATCAGCGGATCGTGGCTGGCGGTGAGGATCAGCGCCGGCGGCAACGACGCGAGCCGCGGCGCAAGCAGGGGCGAAGCGCGCCAGTCCAGCCGGTCTTCCTCGCCGCGGAGATAGCACCGCTGAAAGTGACGAATCGACTCCTGCGTCAGCAGATGGCCTTGAGCGAAATCGGCGTGAGACGCGCTCCCCCCGCGCTGGTCGGTAGCCGGATAGATCAGAAGCTGAAATGCGATCCGTGGCTGACCGCGCTCGCGCGCCAGCAAGGCCGCGACGGTGGCGAGATTGCCGCCGGCACTGTCGCCGCCGACCGCAATCCGCTGCCCATCAACGCACAACAGTTGCGCGTTGTCCGCCACCCAGCCAACCGCGAACAGTGCGTCGTCCACCGCCACCGGGAACTTGTGCTCCGGCGCCAGGCGATAGGCGACGGAAACGACGGCACAGCGCGACTTGTTCGCGAGTTCCCGGCACAGCACGTCGTAGCTGTCGATGTTTCCTACCGTCCAGCCGCCGCCGTGGAAATACACCAGTACGGGTAACGCGTCCTCCGGGGAAGCGCCAAGCGGACGATACGCACGGAAGCGCAGATCGCCGCCGGTCGCCGCCGGTCGCGACATCCACGCCTCGCTGACACCGCCGACGGCTGGTGCCGGGCGACGGAAGGCAAAGTGCAGTTTGGTGGATGCCTCGCGCTGCTCGGCAACGCTCAAGGCGTGAAAAAGCGGTGCCCCAGGTCGCTCGATGATCTCGAGAAACGCGCGCGCCTGCGGGTGAAGTTCGCCGCGTTTGCCCATGCTCACGGTGCGCCGGGCCGGATTGCCAACTCAGACGTCGCGGCAACCTCGGCCGGCGCAGGCAATCGACACAGCCTCGGCCCGCGCGCGACGCCGGTTTCGACGGATGTCTACAGGGATTGCAGGTAGGCCGCGACAGCCTCCATTTCGTCTCGCGTCATGTTTTTGACCTCTCCGCTCATGACGACGCCATGGGGACGGAGTTTGGTGCGGAACACCTGAAGCTGCTTCGTAAGGTAAGCCGCATGCTGGCCGGCCAGGCGCGGGAAGATCGAAGCGCCCTCGGCTTTTTCGCCGTGGCACTGGGCACAGGGAATGACGTTCTTGGCTGGAATGCCGGACTCATAGATCTGCTTTCCCTTGGCGACAAGCTTCGCCGGACCGGATTTCCCCGGGGCGGGCGGCTGCTGGGCATAGTATTCCGCCAGGCCTTTGATTGTCGCATCGTCGAGCAAAGCCGAAACACCCCACATGTAAGCCGCCGGGTCGGGATCGATGCGCGTCTGGTCCCGGTAGGATTTCATCTGCGCCTCGAGATACAACGGCTGCTGAGCGGCAATCGACGGAAACACCGCGGCCGGGCTCTTGCCGTTCTCGCCGTGGCATCGGGCGCACAAATGGATCGCCCGATTGGTCATGTCCTGGTTGCAATCGGCGGCAACCCCGTTCAACGAAGCAAGGGACAGGAGGCCTCCGCACACCGCCCGCAGCACGTTCTTCATTTCATGTCTCCACGTATGACTGTTTATGAAACCGTTGCAACGACGATGGTCGCACCCAGCCCCCTGGGCGCATGTTGACTTGCGTCAATCCGTCCGGATGTCTGAATCGACCCTTGGCAGGCAGTTCGCCTCGCCGCGCGGCACGATGCGCGGCGCGCCGGACGCGGGTGCAGCGCTGGTGCCGGGAGAGAGACTCGAACTCTCATGGTGTCGCCACCGGCGGATTTTGAGTCCGCTGCGTCTACCGATTCCGCCATCCCGGCTTTGTATCATCTTGGTGCTGCGGTCGGCGGATTGTGCCTCCGGCCGCCGCTGCGCGGCCTAACCTGCCCACGCAGGTTAGCCTACGCCGCAATCTGCCGCAGGCGGCAGATTGTGCCTCCGGCCGCCGCTGCGCGGCCTAACCTGCCCACGCAGGTTAGCCTACGCCGCAATCTGCCGCAGGCGGCAGATTGTGAGTCCGCTGCGTCTACCGAGTCCGCCATACCTGCTGCGCGGACGAACCCGCAATGATGAGATAATCCCCCACCGCCCGCCTGGCAAAGGCCGCGTATTATCTCGCAACGATAAACCACCTTCAAGTTTGGCAGCCACGCGCCGATGCCCCTCCGGCTTGAGGATTTCGATTACGATCTGCCGCCGCAGTTGGTCGCCCAGTATCCACCGCCGCAGCGTGGCGCGAGCCGCCTGTTGGTCGTCGATGGGCAATCGCTGCACGACCGCAGGTTCGAAGACTTGCCGGAGCTGCTGCGCCCAGAAGATCTGCTCGTGTTCAATGACACACGGGTGATTCACGCGCGCCTGTTCGGGACGAAAGCCAGCGGCGGCAAAATCGAAGTGCTGGTGGAGCGTCTCATCGGAGACCACGACGTGCTGGCGCAACTGCGCGCCAGCCACAAACCGCACCCTGGCGAAAGGCTCTCCCTCGAAGGCGGCGTCGAGGTCGAGGTGATCGAACGCAGCGGCGAGTTCTTCCACCTGCGCTTTCTTGCCGAGGAGGACACGCTCGCGCTGCTCGAGCGGCACGGCAGGCTGCCACTGCCGCCGTACATCGACCGCCCGGCGGAACCCCGCGACGAGTCGCGCTACCAGACAATTTACGCCCGCACGCCCGGTTCGGTCGCGGCGCCGACTGCCGGCCTGCATTTCGATGACGCGCTGCTCCACACGCTGCGCGCACGCGGCGTCACCTTCGCCTTCCTGACGCTGCACGTCGGTGCGGGAACGTTCCAGCCGGTGCGAGTGAGCAACCTCGCCGAGCACCGCATGCACCGCGAGCGCTATATTCTGCCGGCTGATGCCGTCGCGGCGATCCAACACTGCCGTCGGCGCGGCGGACGTGTCGTCGCCGTCGGCACCACCAGTGTACGCACCCTGGAGGCGGCGGCCCAGGAGGGCGAACTGGCTGCCGGCGCAGGAGAAACGGATCTGTTCATCCTGCCCGGCTTCCGCTTCCAGGTTGTCGATTGTCTGATCACGAATTTCCACCTGCCCCGGTCGACACTGCTCATGCTCGTCTGCGCCTTCGGCGGGCACGATTGCATCCGCAGTGCCTACCGCCACGCGATCACGAACGGCTACCGCTTCTTCAGTTATGGCGATGCCATGTGCATCGTCCGCGCCGATCGATGAAGTTCGACATCCTCGCCCGCAGCGGCCCGGCGCGGCGCGCCGTGCTGACACTTGCCCACGGGCGGGTGGATACGCCTGCCTTCATGCCTGTCGGGACCTACGGCACGGTCAAGGCGATGGCCCCCCGGGAGCTGACCGAACTCGGCGCCCAGATCGTGCTCGGCAACACCTTCCATCTCTGGCTGCGACCGGGTCTTGGTGTAATCGAACGGCATGGCGGGCTTCACCGATTCATGGGCTGGGACGGGCCGCTGCTCACCGACTCGGGTGGGTTCCAGGTCTTCAGTCTCGGCGCGCTGCGCAAGATCACCGAAGAGGGCGTGCATTTCGCCTCCCCGATCAATGGCGACCGCCTGTTTCTCAGCCCCGAGGAGTCGATGCGCATCCAGCGCGTGCTCGATTCGGACATCGTCATGGTGTTCGACGAGTGCACGCCCTTCCCCGCCAGTCCCGAGCAGGCCGCGCGATCCATGCGCATGTCCGTGCGCTGGGCGCGCCGTTCGCGCGACGCGTTCGACCGCGATGCCAACCCGAATGCGCTGTTCGGCATCGTCCAGGGCAGCGTCTACGAGGACCTGCGCGAGGAGTCGCTGGCCGGGCTGACGTCGATCGGCTTTCACGGCTACGCCATCGGCGGTCTCTCGGTCGGCGAGCCGAAGCCGGACATGCAGCGCATCGTCGTCCACACGGCGCCGCGCCTGCCCGCGGACAGCCCGCGCTATCTGATGGGCGTGGGCACGCCGGAGGACATTGTGCACGCCGTGATGCACGGTATCGACTTGTTCGACTGCGTGCTGCCGACCCGCAACGCGCGCAACGGCTGGCTGTTCACCCGTCATGGCGACATCAAGATCCGCAATGCGCGCTATCGCGACGACACCCTGCCCCTGGACGAGACCTGTGCCTGCTACACCTGCCGCAACTTCACCCGTGCCTATCTCCATCACTTGCAGCGCGTGAACGAGATCCTCGGCGCGCGCCTGAATACCATTCATAACCTGTTCTTCTACCAGCAGCTCATGCGTGAGCTGCGCGCTGCCATCGATTCCAATTCGCTTGCCGCTTATGCCCACGCCCTCGCCGCCACGCGCCGCAGCGCCGGCTCCGAGCCGGGCAACGGGCCCGAGTCCGCCCCTCTTCGGGCCGGAGGTGAGCCCTGAGTTATAATCGCTAGCTTTCTTTTGCTGCGGGAGTCAAACGTGCTGATCGCCAATGCCTACGCCCAGGGCGCACCCGCCGGGGCCGATCCGACCGGCGGACTGATGGGATTGCTGCCCATCATCCTGATGTTCGTCATTCTCTGGTTCCTGATGATCCGGCCGCAGATGAAACGGGCCAAGGAGCACAAGGCGATGGTCGAGGCGCTGGCCAAGGGCGACGAAGTCGTGACCCAGGGCGGCGTCGTCGGCAAGATCTTGAAGGTGGGCGAGAACTACGTGAACCTGGAAATCGCCGACAACGTCGAGATCGTCGTGCAGAAGGGCTCCGTGCAGACCCTGCTGCCGAAGGGAACGCTGAAGACGCTTTGAAACGCCTGACAGGTGACGAGCAACGCCTTGGCGCCCGCCCGGCCCCTCGCCCCTCACTCCTCGCGCAACGATGAACCGCTACCCTCTTTGGAAAAACATTCTCGTCGGCATCGCGGTCGTCATCGGCCTGCTCTATACGCTGCCGAATTTCTACGGCGAGTCGCCGGCGGTACAGGTGTCGAGCGCCAAGGCAACGCTCAAGGTCGATACCAAAGTCATGGAGCGCGTGGAGACCGCACTCAAGGGCGCGAACGTCGCCCACCAGGGCATCTTCAGCGATCTGAACAGCGTGCGCGCGCGCTTCGCCGACACCGATACCCAGATCAAGGCCAAGGATGTCGTCGAGAAGGCCCTCAATCCCGATCCGTCCGATCCTTCGTATGTCGTTGCGCTGAACCTGCTATCCAGCTCGCCGGCATGGCTGACGTCGCTGCACGCGCTGCCCATGTACCTGGGCCTCGACCTGCGCGGCGGCGTGCACTTCCTGCTGCAGGTGGACATGAAGGGCGCCATCACCAAGCGCCTCGACGCCACCGCCGCCGACCTGCGTACGCTGCTGCGGGACAAGAACGTGCGCCACGCCGGCATCACCCGCGAGCGCGAAGCCATCAGCATCAAGTTTCGCGATCAGGAAGCCCGCGACAAGGCAAGGGCGGTCATCGCCGACAGCCAGCCCGACCTGCAGCTTGCCGAGCAGCAGGACGGCGCTGATTTCAGGCTCGTTGCCACGCTGTCCCTGCCCGCTCAAAAGCGCATCCAGGAATTTGCCCTGAAGCAGAACATCACTACACTGCATAACCGCATCAACGAGCTCGGCGTGGCGGAGCCCGTGATCCAGCAGCAGGGGGCGGATCGGATTGTCGTGCAGCTGCCGGGCGTGCAGGACACGGCCAAGGCGAAGGACATCCTCGGCCGCACCGCGACGCTGGAGATCCGGATGGTGGACGACGAAGCCAGCAACAATCCGGCGATCATGGAACAGGCGGCGCGCGGCCAGCCGCCGCTGGGCACCGAATACTACGTGGAGCGCGGTGGCCGGCCGCTGCTAGTGAAGAAGCAGGTGGTGCTCACCGGCGACCGTCTCACCGACGCCCAGCCCGGCTTCGACAGCCAGACCCAGGAGCCGGCGGTGCACCTGACGCTGGATTCCGCCGGCGCGCGGATATTCAGGGACGTGACACGTGAGAACGTCGGCAAGCGCATGGCCATCCTGCTCATCGAGAAGGGCAAGGGCGAAGTCGTCACGGCGCCGGTTATCCGCACCGAAATTGGCGGTGGCCGGGTGCAGATCAGCGGTCGCATGACCACCGTCGAGGCGAACGACGTCGCCCTGCTTCTGCGCGCCGGCTCGCTCGCCGCACCCATGGACATCATCGAAGAACGCACCATCGGGCCGAGCCTTGGCGCCGACAACATCAAGAAGGGATTCAACTCCACACTGTGGGGCTTTGCGGCGATCGCCGCTTTCATGATCGCCTATTACCTGCTGTTCGGACTGATCTCGGTCGTCGCGCTGGCGTGCAACCTTCTCTTTCTGGTGGCGTTGCTGTCCATGCTCCAAGCCACCTTGACCCTGCCCGGCATCGCCGCCATCGCGCTCACGCTGGGCATGGCCATCGATGCCAACGTGCTGATCAACGAGCGCGTGCGCGAGGAGTTGCGCAACGGCGCCACGCCCCAGGCAGCCATCACCGCCGGTTACGAGCGCGCCTTCGACACGATTCTCGACTCCAACGTGACGACGCTCATCGCTGGCATTGCCCTGCTCATCTTCGGCTCCGGCCCGGTGCGCGGCTTCGCGGTAGTGCACTGCCTGGGCATCCTGACCTCGATTTTCAGCGCTGTCGTCGTGTCGCGCGCCATTGTCAATTGGAGCCATGGCGGACGCAGGCTGGCGAAACTGTCGATCGGACAGGTGTGGAAACCAGGGGTTTGATGCGCAGCCTGACCGCCCGGCACAGATCCCGACTATCGAGCCCCGAATCAAATGGAATTCTTCCGCATCAGTAAAGACATCCCCTTCATGCGCCATGCATTGGTGTTCAACGTCATTTCGTTGCTCACCTTCCTGGCGGCGGTTTTATTTCTCGCAACCAGGGGCCTGCACCTTTCCGTGGAGTTCACCGGCGGCACGCTGATCGAGGTGAACTACAGCAAGGCGGCCGACCTGGAGCGCATTCGCGGCGCGCTCGGCAAAGCCAGCTACACGGATTATTCGGTGCAGAACTTCGGCTCCTCGCAGGACGTCCTGATCCGGCTGCCGCTCAAGCAGGACCAGAACACCGCTGCGCTGAGCGAGGCCGTGATGCAGGCGCTGAAGGCCGACGATGCCAGTGCAAATCTGCGGCGCGTGGAATTCGTCGGCCCGCAGGTCGGCAAGGAACTGGCTGAAAACGGTGCGCTGGCGCTGCTGCTGGTGGTGATCGGCATCGTCATCTATCTGGCCATCCGATTCGAGTGGCGCTTTGCCGTCTCCGCCATCATCGCCAACCTGCACGACGTGGTGATCATCCTCGGCTTCTTCGCCTTCTTCCAGTGGGAATTCTCGCTCTCGGTGCTGGCCGCCGTGCTTGCGGTGCTCGGATATTCGGTTAACGAGTCGGTCGTGGTGTTCGACCGCGTGCGCGAAACGTTCAAGAAGAAGCGCGGCCTGACCACGCCGCAGGTGCTCGACCACGCCATCACGAGCACCATCTCGCGCACCATCATCACCCACGGCTGCACCCAGATGATGGTACTGTCGATGCTCATCTTTGGCGGCGAGACGCTCTACTATTTCGCCCTGGCGCTGACCATCGGCATCCTGTTCGGCATCTATTCCTCGGTACTGGTGGCGAGCCCGCTCGTCATGTGGCTAGGCGTGTCGCGCGAGCAGTTCATCAAGCCGAAGAAGGAAAAGGAAGAGGCAGTCGTCTAATCCCGCCGGGCATCGGATCAACACGCGCTCCCGCCGGACCATCCTCCCCTCGCGTCGCCCCGCCAGGCGCCGCAAAATCCCCGACCGTCGCGGGTTTCGGGCGCGCGCCATGCCCCACAACTCGAGCGCCGGCGGCGCGCATTAATCCAATATGCTTACACCATTGAAGGCTGTCGTAACCCCTTGACAGCACTAAGGTAGTAAACTTTAATCGACTCACGACCGCGCACACCGGCGGCCGGGCCTGGGCACCCGAGGGAGCGGATTCGCCACGCCCAGGAACCAAGGCCCGGCACGATACACGTGCCGCGCATCCAAGACACAACGTATAACAACGGCCGATGTCCAGGATTCCCGCCATGAACAATGAGCACGCCGGCGACCTTGCTGCCGGTGCCCGAATGCCCGGGGATGGGGACGCGGCTTTCGGTCCGGTTCTGCTCCTGGGCGAGGGCGACCCGGCGTTCGGCCCCATCATTCTGCCGGGGGACACGCATCCCGCCAATCGGGGCGACCTGCCCGAGCCCGCCGCGGAGGAATCGGTAGTCTATCCGCACGCCGCGTTCGTGCAAACGCTTTATGGCCTCCTTGCCGACATCCGCCGCAAGGAGGGCCTCGTGGTTCTGAGCGGTGAAAGCGGCACTGGCAAGAGCCTGCTGCTGCAGCATGCCGTGCAAAACCTGATGAAGGACGGCGTGACCGTCCTGAATTGCGACTGCCGGATGTCGTTCGCGGAATTTATCGCCTACTGCTCCGAGGAACTCGGTATCGCAGAAGCCGCAGCGGACACAGACCCCGCGCCGGACCAGTTCGAAATATTGGTCGAGTACCTGCTTGCCCACCGCGGACTGACGCGACCGCTCGTGGTCGTCGTCGACGATGCGCAGGAGATGTCCGAAGACCTGTTGGCGGAACTCATCCTGCTGTCGAAGTGGCCGACGGCGGGCAAGGACGTGCTGCAGCTCGTTCTCGCCGGGCAGCCCAGCCTGATGCCGCTGCTCGATGGCATGGTGGTACGCGAACTCGTCGCCGCCGATTTCCCGTCATACGTGCTCACGCCGCTCAAGCCCGAGGAAATCCCTGGCTTCGTGCATCAGTACTATTGTGCCGCGCACGGCGAGACAACTCCGCAGTTCGCGCCCGAGTCGATGGAGATGATTGCCGCCTATTCGCACGGCGTAGCGCGGCTGATTCTCACCATCTGTCACGTGGCCGTAGTCAAGGCGGTGCTCGAAGGCCACAGCATCATCACGCCGGACCTCATCGACGAGGAATCCCGACCGCTTTCAGCCACCGGCCGCACGCAGGAATCGCGCAACGACGTCGACGCGGAAACGCCGACACCGATCGTGCGGGAGTTTCCGCATCTGGCGGTAGTCCCGGGGTCGGCCGGCGCGAACGCGGCGGCGAGAAATCACCGCCGGGAAGACCTGGATCGAGCCCTGCGCGAGCTTCGCAGCGAATGCCCCGGCATGACGGCAACCGCGCTGATCTCCGCGCAAGGCGTGATGATCGCCAGCGCCTTGTCGCAGGATATCGACGAAGCGCGCGTCGCCGGCATGACGGCCGCGCTGCTTGAGCTGGGTGCCGATGCAGCGACGCAGCTCAGGCACGGAGAAACCAGGGAGGTGATCGTTCGCGGCGAGCACGGCTGCGCCGTCGTCGTGCCGGTCGGCCGGAGTACCGTGCTGCTCGTGCTGGCGGCCGAGACGACACCGCTGGGCCTGATCCTTCTCGAAATCGGCACGGCCGTCGCGACCATCGCCGATCTCCTCTGACAGCCGCCACCATTGGACCGGCGCCCATCGGCGCAGGCGATCCCCCAATCCACCGGTAGAATAGCGCCGCGCAGGGCCGGCATTGGTCATTGGCAGCCTGCGCCTACCGATGCGCGCAAAGGTCATTACGCTACTTGTTCTCGTTCTGTATGCCTGCCCGGGTCAGGCCGCCTGTCCTCCCCACGAGCTGACGCCTCCCGCCCGGGTCAAGCTGGCGGGTAATTCCGTCATGATCGTCGTGCACGCCACGTCTACCCACGACGCGCGGTTCTCGTCCAAGCGCGGCGTCGACGAGGCGGTGCGATTCGCCAAGGAGCGGCGCATTCCCGTCATTTACCTGCAGGACGATTCGCCGGAGCAGTATTACTTCATGGAGGATTGCGCGCCGGATTACTGGGTGTTTTCCCAGGGCGGGGAGGTGAGCTTCGACGTCGCGCCCGCCCATCTCTACATCGTCGGCGGGCATGTCGAGATGTGCATGTCGGCCACCATCCATGACGTTCTCCTGCAATGGGCGAAACAACCGGCGCGCAACTTCACGGTAACCTACCTGATGGACGCCATCTACTCGAACGGCAAGGCCATCGACCCCTCCGACCCGTTCTACGGCGATTTCGCGCGCTTCATGGGTGTGGTGACCCATGGCCGCTCCGGTGGAGAGCATTGGCCCAAGCTGAACCTGCTGGAAACAATGGGAGTGATCCTGAACGAGGATCACCAGCTGGAGTACATCAAGCAGATCCTGCCCCACTGGGACAGGACTTTTCCCGAGCCATACCGCGTCGAAGTGCAGCTGAACGATTCGGTCAAGAAGGTGCTGAGGCCGGCGGCCGGATGGAAGCCGCCGACCGTGCTATTCCATTTCGTCAACTCCGCCCTCGATCTCTCCCGTCCCCCTTTCGGGGGCGGGAAATGAATAGCGATCAGACGTCGAAGCGCGTCACCTGTGCCTTGAGATCCAGCGCAAGCTGGTTCAGGGTGTCCACCGAGTCGCGGATGCTGTGCACGGCGGCAGTGTTTTCCTCGGTCATCTGCGCAACCCGCTCGACGTTGCGGGTGATCTCCGTGCGGGCATTGCCCTGCTCCTGCAGGGCGTTGGAGATTTCCTCGACGGCAGCGAGCATCGTCTGCGTCTTTTCGGACAGTCCGCTCATCGCATCGCGCGTCTCGCCGGCAAGATTGACGCCGGATTCGACCTTGCGCCGCCCCACCTCCAGCCCCTCGGCCGCGGCACCGGTGGCCTGCTGGATGGCCGCCACCATCGCCGTGATTTCCTGCGTCGACGTCGAGGTCCGCTCCGCCAGCTTGCGTACCTCGTCGGCCACGACAGCAAAGCCACGCCCCTGCTCGCCCGCCCGCGCCGCCTCGATCGCGGCGTTGAGTGCCAGCAGGTTGGTCTGATCCGCCACCTCGCGAATCACGCTGACCACCGCCGAAATCTTATTGGCATGGTTCTCCAGCTCCGCCATGAGCGTTGCCGAGTGATTTACGGCACTGGCGATCTCGTGCATTTCGTCCAGCGTGCGCGTGACCGCCGCGCCGGCCCGCTCCGTGACGCGACCAGCCTCCGTCGCGCTCTCGCGCGCGGACTGCGCGTTGCCCGTGATCTGTTCGAGACTGACGGCGAACTGCTCGACCGCCGCCGCGGTGGACGACGTCGCATCGCTCTGGCTCTCGGAGCCCGACGACACCTGCGCCGCCGCGTGCGACAGCGCGCCCGCCGCGTCCACCAGGCTCAGCGAGCAGCGGGTCAGGTCGCCTACGGTGACGCGCAGCCCATCGCGCATCCGCGCCATGTTGGACATCAGGCTGGTGGCATCGGCGCCGGCGACGATCTCGGTCTTGAGCTTGCCGGACGCGATCGCCCGCGCCACCTCCGCTGCCTTTTGTGGCTCGCCGCCCAGTTGGCGCATCAGGCGCCGGGTGATGAAAACGGTGAGGGCGATGCTCAGGGCCAGGGCGACGACGAAGGCCGCCGCCAGAGCCACGCGCGCGACCGTGATGCTGCTCCCGGCGTCTTCCTCGTGGCGGCGGTTCTCTGCCTCGGCCTGCGTCACGACGTCGCCGATCGCCTGCTGATGCTGGACGAACTGAACACCCATCTCGGCGAGGGCGCCCGCGGCTGCGGCGGCATTGGCACCGCTGGCCGCAGGAATCAGCTTGCCGCGGCCAACCTCGAAGAACTGCTTGGCCGGCGGCACGCTACGCTCGAGCAGCGCGCCCTTGATCGGCGCAGCGATCTGCTGGCCGCGCCAGAACTCGGCGCGTTCATTGAATTCTTTCTCCAGCTTGCCGAAGCGCTCGACCAGCTTGTCCCGGGCGGCCGCGTTGGTTTCCCGCGCGATCTGATGCGCCACCAGGTTCGCCTCGACGATGTAGGCCGGCGGCGGCAGCACGTCGGCAATCAGGTCCTTGCCCAGCACGATCTCTCCATAGATCGGCCCATTGACCTTCAGACGTTCGAGCGTGACGAGCGCAATCCCGCCAAAGGCGACAAAGCCGACGGCCATGGTCACGATGATCCACGCAAACTGTGCCTTGATGGTGTGGTGATTTCCCATTTGACTTCCTCTGTTCTGTCCAGGTGTTGTCGGTTTTAATAGCCGCTCCCGACGCCTCTTGCGGAGTCCGATCGCGGGACGTGTGCCTCCATAACGGCACGTCGGCGCACCACTTTAGTGCCTGCTGATAGATCTTCCGGCGCGCGGACGCCGCTGTCGAAGATGGTAGGCTGGGAGCCATTGGTCGCCCATTGGGCAGCGAGGAAGTGACATGTCGGACAAGCCCGCTTACTCCGAACTCACCGCGTTCTACGCGCGCTTGCATCGTTTCAATCACCTCGCCGCCATCGTCTCCTGGGACCGCAACGCCATGATGCCGCCCAAGGGCAGCGCGGCGCGCGCGGCGGCCGAGGCAGAACTGCACACGCACATCCACCGCCTGCGCACCGAGCCGCGCCTGGCAGAACTGATCCGGCGCGCCGAGGACGAGCCCCTCGACGACTTCGAGCGCGCCAACCTGCGCGAGATCCAGCGCGACTGGCGCGATGCCAACGCGTTGCCCGAGTCGCTGGTGGAGGCCAAGACCCTTGCCGGCGCCAAATGCGAGCACGCCTGGCGCAGCCAGCGGCCGGCCAACGACTGGGTCGGCTTCCTGGACAACTTCCGCGAAGTGGTGCGTCTCGCCCGCGAGGAGGCCCGGCTGCTGGCCGACGCCACGGGACTTGCGGCCTACGACGCGCTGCTGGATCGTTTCGAGCCGGGCATGACCAGCGCCGAGATCGACCGCATCTTCGGTGCGCTCAAGGAATGGCTCCCCGACCTCATCGCCCGGGTGCAGGAAAAGCAGCGACACGATGAACTGGAACTGCCCGTCGGCCCCTTTCCCGCCGACAAGCAGCGGGCGCTGAGCCTGGAGGTGATGCGTCTGCTCGACTTCGACTTTGAAGCCGGGCGGCTGGACCAGAGCGCACACCCCTTCAGCGGCGGGGTACCGGAGGACGTGCGTCTGACCACCCGCTACCGCGAAGACGACTTCGTCCAAAGCCTGATGGGCACCATCCACGAAACCGGCCACGCGCGCTACGAGCAGAACCTGCCGCGCGACTGGCTCGGCCAGCCCGTCGGCGTGGCGCGCTCCTATGGCATCCACGAAAGCCAGAGCCTGTCCTTCGAGATGCAGCTCGCCCGCAGCCGCGCCTTCGCCGGCCTGCTGTCACCGCTGCTGGCGAAGCACTTCGGTGCGCAACACGCCTTCGCGCCCGGCAATCTGCACCGGCTGTTCACCCGCGTCGCGCCCGGCTTCATCCGCGTCGCGGCGGACGAGGTCACCTATCCCGCCCATATCATCCTGCGCTACGAGATCGAGCGGCCGTTGATCGAAGGCGAGATCGAGCCGGACGACATCCCGGCGCTGTGGGACGCGAAGATGCGCACTCTGCTCGGCCTGGATACGCGCGGCAACTACAAGGACGGCTGCCTCCAGGATCCGCACTGGACGGAAGGCGCCTTCGGCTACTTCCCCAGCTACACCCTGGGCGCCATGTACGCCGCACAGTGGTTCGCTGCGCAGCGCCGCGCCACGCCGGATCTGGACGCGCGCATCGCCGCCGGCGATCTGGCGCCGGTGTTCGAGTGGCTGAACGCCCACGTCTGGTCCCAGGCGAGCCGCTGGGCGACGCCAGAACTCACGCGCCGGGCAAGCGGCACGACGCTCGATGCGGCGCATTTCAGAGCGCACCTGCACGGACGATATCTGGAAAAACCATGAGGCCGGCCAAAGATTACCGCGACGTCGTCGTGTTCATCAAACCAGATTGACGTACAACCATACTGCTGATACGGTTAGCCATATGAAAACGACGCTCAATATCGACGACACGGTCATGGCCCAGCTTAAGCGCGAAGCGGTCCGCCAAGGACGAACGATGTCGGAGTTGGTCGAGACGGCCCTGCGCATGCAGTTCCGCTCCCAGCGGAAGCGCGAAGAGCTTCCTCCTTTGCCGACGTTCCGGAGCGGCGGTACGTTGGTCGACATCGCCGACCGTGACGCCTTGTACCAAGCGATGGAAGGGCGCTAGTGCTGGTCGTCGACACCAACGTGCTGGTCTATGCCGCTGACGCGGATTCTCCGTTTCACGCCGCCTGTCACGAATGGCTCGAAGGTCAAAGGCGTCGCCCCGACGCCTGGTACACTACGTGGCCAATTTTGTACGAGTTCCTACGCATAACGACGCATCCACGGGTAATGCGCAGGCCGTGGAGCGCTGCTTCGGCATGGGATTTCGTGTCTGCACTTCTCGCGGCACCCGGTCTCGGCATACTTGTGGCCACGCAGCGACACGCGGAGGTCGCCGCGCAGGTATTCATGGAACTTCCCTACCTGGTGGGCAATCTTCTCCACGACGCGCACACGGCGATTCTCATGCGCGAGCACGGCATTCGGCAAGTCTGTACCCGGGACACGGATTTCCATCGCTTCCCGTTCGTCGAAGTCTTTGACCCCCTGCAGTCCTAGTCCCGACGCGAGGATCCCGCCATGGTCATAACCTCGGGTGTGCCGCTGCTCAAGTATCGCCGCACCAAGATCGTCGCCACCGTCGGCCCGGCCTCGCGCGAACCGGCCGTGCTGGAAGCGCTCATCAAGTCGGGTGTGAATGTCTTTCGCCTGAACATGTCGCACGGCAGCCACGACGCCCATCGCGAGGCTTACCTCACGATCCGGGCCGCCGCCGACGCCTGCAACGCACAGGTGGCCGTGTTCGCCGATTTGTGCGGCCCGAAGATCCGTACCGGCGTCTTTCCCGGGGGCCCCATCACGCTCACGGACGGACAGATGGTCTGCGTGACGACCCGCGACGTACCGGGCACGCCGGCGCTCATCCCGTCGCAGTATGCCGCACTGGCCCAGGATGTCGTGCCGGGTGACCGTATCCTCCTGGACGACGGCAATCTGGAGTTGCGGGTCGAGGCGATTCAAGACAGCGAGATCACCTGCACCGTCGTCCATGGCGGCATGCTCAAGAACAACAAGGGCATGAACCTGCCCGGCGTCAACGTCTCGGCGCCGGCGCTGACGGAGAAGGATCAGGCGGATGCGCGCTTTGCCATCGCGCTGGGCGTCGATCTCGTAGCGCTATCCTTCGTCCGCCAGGCGGGTGATGTCGAAGCACTGCGCGCGCTGATGCGCGAGGGTCCGCGCCAGGTGCCCATCATCAGCAAGATCGAGAAGCCGGAGGCGCTGGAGAACATCGAGGACATTCTGCGCGCCTCCGACGCGATCATGATCGCGCGCGGCGACCTGGGCGTGGAACTGCCGCCGCAGAACGTGCCGAATGTTCAGGAAGAGTTGGTCGCCTTCGCGCGCGAGTATCACAAGCCCGTCATCGTTGCCACACAGATGCTGGAAACCATGATCACGAACGCCCGCCCAACGCGTGCCGAGGTTACCGACGTCGCCAACGCCGTGCGCGGCGGTGCCGATGCCGTCATGCTTTCGGGCGAAACGGCCGCCGGCGCCTATCCGGTCGAAGCCGTAGTTATGATGGACACCATCATCCGCGAGGTGGAAGGTCACCAGTTTGCCCGCGGCGCGTTTTCCAGCCTCGATCCCTACGCACCCGTGCACAGGAAGCCCGCGCCGCCGATTCCCATCGACATGGCGGTGGCCAACTCGACCACGCTCCTGTCGCGCGAGCTTCTGGTGCGCGGCATCGCCGTGCTGACCCGCAGCGGCCGTTCCGTCGAAGTCATGAGCGCGGCGCGCCCGGCAGCACCGATCGTCGGCGTCTCCGCCGACCCGGACGTCGCGCGCTTCTGCTGCCTGCTCTGGGGCGTGCTACCCGTGACCATTCCCGACTGGGAACAACAGGACCCGCGCATACTGGCGATGAAGCTCGCGCGCGACTGCGGCCTCGCCACGACCGGTCAGACTATCCTCATGGTGCGCGGCTTCCGCACCGACGCGGCGGAGAATTCGCCGAGTATAAGCGTCATATCGATTCTATAGCGCCGCGCATAGAGGCGCGGCCGAATAAGGGGCCTTCAAGCCAATACCGCTTACGTCGCCCTGTTCGGTCAGGGTCTACGCTCGTCATCCATCGGTCATCTGACCGGTTGATTTGGCCGATGACAACTGCTAGGTTGGTTGTTATCCAATTCAAGACTGCAGTCAGTATGAATACGCGCCTTTGTCTTGTCCGAAAAGAAGACCTAGCGCATGAGCAGTCGGCACAAATTGGGGAACGCCTCCGGTGCTCAGTAAGACTTGAAGGCGAATGTGGTCCAATTCGTGCGTGGAACATCTACACGGATTTCCTCTACGCATTTCTTACAGCAGAAAGCAATACACCAATTGCGATTGCGGAGGCATCAGGACGGCCGATCAGCTCACCCGGGTGGTGAATAGACCCAGCATACCGAGGCCTAAGATACGGAAACGACCTTGTCGATTTGCTGGCACAGTATCTGAAATCTGATGGTGTAACGGGGATCGGTCGCATCCTCATTCAAACACCAAACGGTCAATACGACGTTCAGTCCCAACGACTGGTTGCGAGGCTACGAGGGTATTTCCAATGAGTGACGAGATCTACTTTTATAGGGTGAGCGACGTTACCGTCACCAACACGCGAGTGATTGTGCCGTCCCACACGTATGCAATGAGTGGCATCACGTCGGTGCGGTTTGGTGAGATCAAACCAAATCGATGGTTCCCTTTAGCCGTCATTTTGCTCGGCTTCATTATGGCAGTCGGGGCGAAAGGCTCCATTTGGCATTGCGCACTTTTCATCCTTCCTGGCATCATCTGGCTTCCGATTCAGAAGTCCGTGCCACGGTAGTTGTCAGTATGGCTGGGGCTGAGAATCGTGTTCTTCGAAGCACGGATCGAGCATTCATTCAGGGTGTGGTGGAGGCAGTCAACAAGGCAATGGTCTACAGAGGGTGACTGTCAACTCGGCCGTCGAGCGTTCGCTAACGCTGTCTTAAAGAATTCTCACCGTTTGTTGTCGGTCGAAGCATGCGATGCGCAACTCGATATCGGGGTTTGCGATCAGCGCGTAGAGAAAGCAAGCCTGTCCTGCTGGGCCAGACGATCGAGCGTTGCCGCCTCCTCACTCCTGATGCTCATAGACCACCCTGCCTTCGCGTGCCGCCCAATACACCGCTGTCGAACACCAGTCGCGCCGCTTCTCGAATTCGTCCTCCGAGTAGACCAGTATGTCGACCCCTGCATCGAGACCGGCGACGGCATCGTAGAGCCGTACCATTTCCTCGCCTGCGTCCGGCAGCTCGCGCTCGATCACCATCAGATCGAGATCGGACGTTTCGCTTGGGTTGCCCCTGGCATACGAGCCGAATACGATGACCTTGACCGGTGCGCGGGCAGCCGCCACGACACGCCGGACTGTGTCCTGAATCACCTGTTCGGTCAGCATTGAGAGTCGCCTCGGTCGGATGCCGGCAGTATGTCCGAAGCCGTCTTACAGATGCATGGGACCCCCAATCCCACGCTCATCGGCCGCCCGCGCTATCCGACACCATCATCATGGGCGCGCGAGGGCGTGGGGCCACTCGGAAGCGACCCGTGCGATCAGTCCCCGGCAGCGGCGCCGGTGCCCCTGCCTGCGCCGCACATCAGACTTTTTCCAGGATCTTGATCGCCTTGTTCGCGTCTTCCAGCGAGTCTACCGCCACATAGGCGATGAACTGGGTGCCAAGCACCGAGGCCGAGAAGCCGCGGAGGTTGACGCCCGCGTCGGCGAGCTTTTGCGTCAACTCCGCAGCGATCCCGCGCCGGTCCGGTCCGATAATGCGCACGGAATGCAGGGTATGGGTAACGTTGAATCCAACCTGCGCCGCCGCATCGATCTCCCGATCGCCCTGCAACGGCGTGACGAACACGACGCCCTTACCCGGCGCGTCGGGGGCACGCCGCGAAATGATGGACTGCAAGTCCGCGCCCGCATCCCACAACGCAGCCAGCGCGCCCGCGAGCGCGCCGGGTTTATCTTGTATCGTCGCCGCCCAGACATCCACATGCTCAACGAGAAGTTCCATGACGCTACTCCTTCTCTGCACGACAGTCTGATGATTTGAATCTAGGTCACGACCGCCCTGCAGGCAAGTCGGGAATGGTGCCACGGTCAGGGACCTTCGCGGCGGAGCAAGTCCGTCTCCGGCAGGCGCAGCGTCGTCTGCGCCAGCCGTCCGGCGAGGATGCGCGACAGATTGAACAGCACGCGCGCCGCCACCGCCGGCTCGCCTTCGAGAAAACGCTGCAACTGGCGCCCGGAGAGCACCAGCACTTCGCACGGCGTGCGGGCGATGACCGTGGCGGTGCGCGGCGTGGCGGTGAGGAAGCCGATCTCGCCGAAGATGTCGCCGGCACCCAGCGCGCTGATCGCCTGCCCGCCCCCATCACCGCGAATGACTTCGGCCAGTCCTTTGAGCAGCACATAGACCGTGTCGTCACGTTCGCCTTCGCGCACGATGCGATCACCCGGTGCCGCGTCGACGATGGTCGCGGAAGCGAGAAAGCGCTCCACCGCCTCGCGCGAGAGGCCGCGAAACAGCTCGACGGCGTGCAGCGGATCGCTCGCCACACGCTCCACCAGCAGATCGAAGAAGCCGTCCATGGACATGAGCGCCGCGCTCGCTGGCCGCACCCATTCGGGATAGGTGGCGGCGAACCACTCGCGTGCCTGGGCGTCGTCGGGGTGCGCCTCGGCCACGCGTGCCAGCGGCGAGCGCACGGCAGCGAAGTGCATCCGGTCGCCGACCAGCATCAGGATCGGCAGCTTGAAGCCGTAGGCGGTGTCGTTGTAGGGCGCGACATAGCGGCGGTAGCCCATGCTCTCGTAGAACGGCAGCATGTGCGGGCTGCAATCGCCGTAGTTGAGTCGGACGCCGCGCGCCCGGCCGTCCTCGAAAGCCGCCTTCATCAGATGCAGGATCGACAGGCCGTGGCGCAGTTTCGGGTCGAGCATGAAGCGGCTGGTGGTGGCGAGCGCCGGCAGTCCGAAGGCACGCGTCGCCGGCTCCAAGGCGAACTTGGCGATAAACGGCGCCGGGTCCGGTACCTCAGCCAGGAAGATGCAGCGCAGCGAGCCGACGACGTTGCCGTCGTCGTCGGCCAGGCCATAGGACAGACCGAAGGCGTCGTGGGCGTCGGCCAGGCGCTTGCGCCCGTGGTCGGCCTCGGGCGGGTCGAGCCCGAGCTCCTCGACGTAAATGCGATAGCGGAAGCGATAGATGCGCTCGCGCTCCTCGTCGCTGCGGGCAACGAAGGCCTTGATGGTCATGAGCGTGCGCGTTCGGCGATCTGGTGGAACATCCGGACGTAGAGATCGCCGACCACGTCGGCCACGTGCTCGACATCGGCGCGGTCTCCCGCATCCGTGACGTGGGTCGAGATCATGCGCGTCAGATCGGCGGTGTGGTCGTGATCGGCCACGCCGTGCCCGGCGAGGAACTTGATGCCGCGCCCGCCCGCCGCGCCGAGCTGCGGCCCGATCGCCTGAGCGATGCGGCTGCCCAGGTCGTCGCCCATGGCCTCCAGCGTGTACAGCCAGCCGAACAGGCCGATGGGGTTGGCGTGGGCGGCGATGTAGTACTCGTAGCCGATCATGGCGGCGCAGGCCGGCACCGGGCGCGTCGCACGCACGGCCTGCGCCGGTACGCCGAGCGCCGCCAGGTCGTCCAGCGCCCATTCGTCATGGCCCAGCTCCTCGTTGGCGTGGTGGAGCAGATACTGCGCCAGCTGAGGATGGCGCGGCACGGCCCGCGCCCCGGCCATGCCGATGACGGTGGCACTGTGCCGGGCGTAGTGGAAGACGTTGGTCAGATAACCGATATAGATGGCCGGATCGAGCCGGCCGGCGAGCGTGGCCTTGACGGCGTCCACGGCCAGGATTGCATCGAGGACGTTCTTGCGCACGCGTAGCAGATGCTCCATGGTGTCACCTCGGTGGGTGGTTTCGGCGGAAACGGCAGGCGCCGTTCAAGGTCTACAAAACATGCGCCGGCACGAAAGCAGTGTCAAGCCGACTACCAGCCCACGCACGCACGGCGATGTACCGGCGCCGGCGCGCTAGAATCGTCTCATGGCCGACACCCTGCTGCAGCTCTATCCCGACTCACGCACCCATCCCCTGCGCGGCCTGTACCTCGCCCAGCGCCTGCACGAGCTGGGCAGCGCCGAACAACCCTTCGTCTATGGCAACTTCGTTTCGAGCTTCGACGGGCGCATCGCCCTGCGCGACCCCGACAGCGGCCAGAGCCATGTGCCCGAGACCCTGACGAGCGAGAGCGACTTCCGTTTGCTGCTGGAACTCATGGCCCAGGCCGATTGCCTGATCACCCACGGCGGCTACCTGCGCGCGCTCGCCCGGGGGCGGCTGGACGACATCCTGCAGGTGGGCGGAGCCACCGGCCACGAAGATCTGGCGGCGTGGCGCACGGCCCAGGGACTGCGTCCACAACCGGCGATCTGCATCGTCAGCGGCAGTCTCGACTTCCCGATTCCCGAATCCATCCGCGGCGACGATCAGGAGGTGTTCGTCGCCACCGGCGAATCGGCCGACGCGGCGCGCGTACGCGCGCTGGAGACCGAAGGCTACGAGGTCGTGCGCGCCGGCGGGGGGACGATGGTGGAAGGCCGGCCCCTGGTGGAGGAGCTGGCGCGGCGGGGTCTGCGCAGCGCCTTCCTGCTCGGCGGCCCGCGCCTGCTGGAGACCATGCTGCGTCACGGCGTGCTCGCGCGCCTGTACGTGACGCTCACCCATCATCTGCTCGGCGGCGAGCACTTCCACTCCATGATCGAGGGCCCCCAACTGCACGGGGCCGGGCGACTGAAACTTGCCGCCCTTTATCTGGAGCAGACCTCTCCGGCCGGCACCGGCCAGTTCTTCGCCCAGTTCGAGCCGCTGCCGGTTGAAGACGTGGAACCGTGACGGTGCCACTTGTAGGCATGGAACACCCAAAGCGCATCCCGCCGCACGATGGTCAATTGCAGCGCGACCGTTCGACGAGAACCGTCCGGCGCAATATCCGTCCCGATTGCGTCCTACCTGGTACCGGCTTTACGTCGCAAACACGTGTTTCACCCGCAGCGTGCGCTTCTCCTCGATCAGCTTCAATAGCCGGTCGATGTTGGGATGCTTGCCGGGATTGGCGCGGGCATCCTCGGTATGTTCGGCGTAGAGGTCCAGCCCCTTCGCCGCCGCCTGCGGCGTGATGGCGCCGTAGATTTGGCCGAGGTGGTTATACACCGCCAGCGAGCCGGTCTGCCCCGGCTTGTGCTCGATGCTCCCGACGACGTTGCCCTCGGCGTCCAGCAAGTTGATGGCTGCGAGGTGGGCGACACCCGGGAGGTGTTTGAGGGTTTCTGCGAAGGTGGGCATGTCAGAGTTCCATATGCATTGGACTGTCTGCCGGGAATTCGCCCCGGCGGGAGTCTTTGCCGGGGTGTGTCCCGGCGGGGCTGCGTGCCGGGAGTTCGCCCCGGCGGGCGAGTTACTTTTCTTGCTTCGCCAAGAAAAGTAACCAAAAGAAGGCGACCCTGCTGTCGCGCCCTCCGCTTCGCTGCGGGTGCCCTGCGCTGCTCGACTGGCCGGGGCGGCTGCGGAACTCGCCCTTGCGGGGCTCAGACAGTCCTCGCCGACTGCCCCCCGGCCAGCCTGCGCTGCTCGGCGCGACAGAAGGGGGAAAAGCGTCGCAGCGCAGGGAAGCCATTCGGCTGCACAGCAGCCGAATGGCCGGCGAACCCGGGTCGCCTTTTGACTCCGGCATAACGTGCTTCGCACGTGAGCCTGCGCCGCAACTGCGTTGTCTTTGCCTACTTTCTTTTGGCGAAGCAAAAGAAAGGAACTCGGCCGCCGGGACGAACTCCCGGCA
>JRYG01000874.1_pt1 | contig 23890 bp, 24 predicted proteins | sample 235341 | NCBI WGS metagenome assembly JRYG01 (sample SAMN03074218, study PRJNA261478) | activated sludge metagenome | biome: Wastewater Treatment Plant; feature: Wastewater; material: Activated sludge; isolation source: activated biomass of a wastewater treatment plant treating hydrocarbon... ...
GTTCGAAGATGACGATGTTCGAGTCCGCTGCAACGCCGATCGTCAGAACCAGACCGGCGATTCCGGGCAGGGTCATGGTGATCGGGATCACCTTGATCAACGCGAGGAAGAGGACCGCGTATACCAGCAGCGCCAGCGAGGCGACACCACCGAGGAAGCGGTAGAAGGCGATCAGGAAGATGATCACGCAGGCGAGGCCGATCAACAGGGCGAGCACACCCTGATCGAGCGCCTCCTGGCCCAGGGTCGCCGAAACCTGGCTCTGAGACGTCAGTTTCAGGTCGATTGGCAGGGCGCCACGCTGCAGGTACTCCGCAAGCTGCTGGGCCTCGTCGAGCTGGAAGCCGCCCGAGATCTGGGCGCCGGTGCGGCCGTCGATGCCGTCAGGGTTCTCGAAGAAGTTGATGATCGGCTTCGAAACGACCTGGCCGTCGAGCACGATCGCGAAATTGCCTGACAGGGCCGAAGCCTGATCGGCGCTGGTCACACCGCCGATCGCCCGGGCCTGGCCCTCCTGGGCTATCGACCTGGTGATCTCCTGGAAAGCCTGGCGGCCTTCGCCGGTGAACTCGAAGGTCACATTGGGCTGGTTGAACTGGTCGAGGTTCTGCTGCGGATCCTTGATCTCGGATCCGGAAAGTGCTGCGTTGTCCTTGATTACGAAGTAACCCGAGGGGTCGACCAGCTCGCCGGCGTCGTTCTCCCAGAGGCCGTCTTCATTCGTCTCGATGGTCTTTCCGGCCGAATCGGTCGGCAGTTCGTCGACGATGATCGTGCCCTGGGGCACCTTCTTGACGATCCCCTTCTTCGGGATCGGCCTGCCCTGGTCGTTGAAGTAGAGGTCCTCCTTGGCCGTCACCGGGCCCGAGATGAGTTCCTTGTCCTGGTTGAACAGGTAATACTTGTCGCCAGAGGTGCAGTTCTCGCACTTGTCGTCCCGCGGCTGCCTGGAGGCAAGGTTGACCGCGTCCCACATCGTAGGTTCGGCGCCCTGGTTGATCCAGGTCCGGTTGAAGTCCTGGGTCGGGGGGCGGTCGGCTGCGATCCAGCGGTCGCGGACCTCCTGAAGCACCTGCTCCTGGTCCGCTCCGGTTCCGACCAGGCTCAGGTCGCGGGCCGGGCCGACCAGGTTGTTCTGCCAGTCGTAGAAGTAGAGGCGGGCCGGCTTGGTCGCACATTCGGTCGCGGTGCCTACGTTGGTGGCACCGGGAATGCCGACCGAGATCTGGTCGGCACCGAGCCTGGAGACCTCGATCTCGGAGACGCCGAGCTTGTCGCAGCCGGAACGGATGATGTCGACCGAACGGTCCATCGCCTCCGAGGTGACTTCCTGCACCTGCGGGGTCGGGCGACCCTGAAGGGTCAGCTCGATGCCGCCCTGGAGGTCGAGTCCAAGCTGCGTCGGCTTCTTCAGACAGACGATCGCGGAAACGATCACCAGGCCGAGCACGAACAGCAGCACGAATATGTTGCGACGCCTGCCTCCCATTCGAAGCGGAAGCTTACCCTTCTGGCGTCAAGACGATCATCAGACCCCCGTCATCGTCATAGGCGGGGAACACGTCGGCGATCGCCTGGGCGGCAGAATCCTTTTCAGCACGCACTTCCACCCGCTTGCCGAGCGACCTGACGCCCCATTCGAGGGAGGTTTCGATCGGATCGGTCTCGCCGTCGCCGTTGGTGTCGGCGGTAGGACCACCGTCGCCGGCATCAAGCCACTCGAGACCGAGCACGTCGCGGACGGGGCGCCCGATCACGTCTTCGTCGGTCAGGCCCGTCAGCTCGTAGCTGCCGCGGCCGGCGTCGATCACGCGGCCTTCCTGATCACAGACGAAGAACGCCGCGTTGGGGGCCGGATAGTAGTCGTCGAGCAGTTCGAAGACGAAGCCGAAGCCGCACTTCGAGCAGCCCTTTGGCCGCGGGCTGAAGCCGGCAGTCCTGTCGCCGCTGCTTTCCCGGTTACCGCAGTTGGGGCAGATGAAGAAGGGCATCGACGGCAAAGCGTACCTGCGCGGCGGTCCCGGCGTCCCTTGCCATATGGTCCCGGCCAGGGTCCCTCGGCCTGAGGGACGTGTCGGACTTCAGAGGAACGGTTTGATCACCACTGTCGTGTTGCCGCTGGCCCTTGCCGTGATCATGTTCACGCTCGGACTGGGACTCACCCTGGAGGACTTCAAGCGCGTCCTCGTGATCCCCAAGGGTGTCGCGATCGGGCTCCTGAACCTGCTCGTCATCTCCCCCTTCCTGGCTTTCGGACTGGCCGAGGTCTTCAATCTCAGCACCGAAATGGCGGTCGGCCTGGTGCTCCTCGGTGCCACGCCGGGTGGGACTCTGGCCAACATGTTCACCCATCTCGCGAAGGGTGAAACCGCGCTTTCGATCACCATGACCGCGATCTCCTCCGTCGTCGCAATGATCACCATCCCGCTCTATCTCGGCCTTGCAACCGACCGGTTCGGCAACGTCGGCGACCTCGACGAGATCAACATGCCTTCGGTCGCGCTTCGCACCTTCCTGATAACCGTGCTGCCGCTCTCGATCGGACTCTGGTTCCACGAACGGATGGGCGTCAGGGCCGAGGTGCTGAAGGACCGTCTTTCCCCTGTCTCGCTGGTCCTCTTCGTTCTCGTGGTAATCGCCGCGGTGATCTCCGAGTTCGACCTGATCAGGGACAACTTCACCAAGGTCGCCCTGGCCGCGCTAAGTCTCAACCTGCTGGCGATGACGATCAGCTTCACCATCTCGAGGGCGAGCAGGCTGAACGACCGCCAGGCGACCGCGATCGCGCTCGAGCTCGGCGTGCACAATGCGACCGTTGCGATCGCGATTGCCGGCATGCTGGACGTCGACGCGTTGATGATCCCGGCCGCGGTCTACTCGGCCTTCATGTTCATCACCGGAGGCATCTTCGCCAAGCTGATGCACTCCAGAAACGCCCGAGCCGCGTCGGTGGCCTAGCCACAGTCACGTCGGTCTCCGCCGGCACTGCGGATATGGGGACCCTCGCTAGAAGAGGGACTGGTGGCCGGAGGGCACCGGCAGCCCGAGATGCTCGAAAGCAGCCGGGGTGAGAACCCGGCCCCGCGGCGTTCGCTTCAGCATTCCCAGCTGAAGCAGGTAGGGCTCGAGGACGTCCTCGATCGTGTCCTGCTCCTCGCCTACCGCGACAGCAATCGTGGAAAGGCCCACTGGGCCTCCTCCGAAGCGGGTCGCGATCAGCTCCAGCAGGGCCCGGTCCGCGCGGTCGAGCCCGGCCTTGTCGACTTCGAGCAGTTCCAGGGCGGAGTCGGCCATCTCGCTGTCAACCGAACCCGAGCCACGGACTTCCGCGAAGTCCCGAACCCGCTTGAGCAGGCGGTTAGCCACTCGAGGGGTTCCCCGGGAACGTTCGGCGATCGCCAGCGCACCCCCCGCGTCGATCTCCACCCCGAGGATCCCGGCCGAGCGCACCACGATCTTCGAGAGGTCATCCGGGGTGTAGTACTCGAGCCGGTGCGAGACACCGAACCGGTCCCTGAGCGGCGTGGTCAGGAGTCCGCTCCGGGTGGTGGCGCCGATCAGGGTGAAGGGTGGAAGCGGCAGGGTCACGGTTTGCGCGCCGGCTCCCTGGCCGAGGACCACGGGCAGTTCGCCGTCCTCCATGGCCGGGTAGAGAGTCTCCTCGACCGCCCGGCCCAGCCGGTGGATCTCGTCGATGAAGAAGACGCTTCCCGGCTCAAGCGAGGTGAGGAATGCTGCCACGTCCCCCTTTCGCTCAAGGGCCGGCCCGGCCGTCTGGACGAGCGGCACTCCCATCTCGGCCGCGACGATGTTGGCCAGGGACGTCTTGCCGAGGCCGGGAGGTCCCGCCAGCAGGACATGGTCGAGCGGTTCGCCCCTGCGCCGCGCGGCTTCGATGAAGACGGCGAGCTGTTCGGTCACCTGCTTCTGGTTTACGAAGTCATCCAGGCCCTTCGGACGCAGGGACTGGTCGAGTTCCCGGTCGGGCTGGTCGGCGCGTGCGTCATGGACCCGCGGTTCGGCGCCAACCGGAAGCTCCGCCTCGACACCGAGCTCGATTCGCTTTCCTTCGAAGTCAGGCAGGTCGGTCATGGGTCAAGGATCTCACTCCCCGCGGCCGGTGGCCGCGGCCCGCTTCAGGGCAGCCCCGATCAGCTCCTGCGGGTCGTCTCCTTCACCGACCCCGTCAAGCAGCTGCTCCGCCTCCAGCGGGGCGTAACCAAGGTTGATCAAGCCGTCCCTGGCGAGTGAGCGGGCGTCGGAAGCGACCGGCTTGACCGTCTCTCCCGCTTCCTCTGCCACCGAGGTCACCTTGTCCCTGAGTTCGAGGATGATCCGCTCGGCGGTTCGCTTGCCAATCCCGGGGACAGCCTGGAAGCGCTTGGCGTCGCCGGCGATGATCGCCCGGGTCAGTTCCCTGTGCGGACCACCGGATAGGGCCGCAATGGCGACCTTCGGGCCGATTCCGCTGACCCCGACAAGCATGTTGAAGAGGTCTCGTTCCTCCTCGGAGGAGAAGCCGTAGAGGAGCAGGCTGTCGTCCCGGCTGATCGTCTCGGCGTGAAGGAAGATTTCCTGCCCGGCAGCCGGCACGCTGCGAAGGGTCTCGGAGCTGACCGCGAGCCGGTAGCCCACACCCGCGGCCTCGATCACGACGTAGTCGGAACGCCTGACCAGAACCTCGCCTCGGACCGTGGCAATCAACTCGCCACCCGCAGGGATGAAGCCGACCCGGCCAGGGCGGCCTCGGTCGCGTCCCTCCGGCCGGCAGTTCCTCCGTGGCAGATGGCCACGGCAAGTGCGTCTGCGGCGTGGTCAGGCTGGGGCACCTCACTCAGGTTGAGCAGGGTCGCAACCATCTTCTGGACCTGACGTTTGGCGGCGCTGCCAGAGCCGCAGACGGCAACCTTGATCGCCTGGGGCGTGTAGGTGAAGCAGGGAACGTCGCATTGGGCGGCGGCCAGCATCGAGACGCCGGAGGCCTGCCCGACCTTCATCGCCGACCCGACGTTCTTGCCGAAGTAGAGATCCTCGATCGCCAGGGCCACCGGCTGATGCCACTTGATCAGCCTGGAAAGCGCCGAATGGATCTCACTCAGGCGCTGCTCGATCGGGCTTGAGGATTCGGTCTCTATGACCCCACCGTCGAGGGCGACCATGTGCCCGCCCTCGATCCGGACCACGCCGAACCCGAGATTTGCGGTCCCGGGATCTATTCCCATGACGACCTTCATCTCTCATGATTCTGTACCGCCCGTCGGATGCCTCTTTCAGTCGCTCTTCACGCCGCCCGGAGGATCGGACTTGAAGGTGGCGATCAGGCCGTCGATCAAAGCCTGTTTCTCGGAGTCGGAGAGCTTCGCGTTACCGTGGATCAGGGTGTACTTGGAGGGCGGCATCTCACCCTCGCTGATCTGCTCGACGATCTCGTCGATCGACGACTGAGGCTTGTCCCACTCGGAGAAGTTCATCACGCTCCTCCCCTCGTCCACATCCGACTGGACCAGCCAGGAGGCCGGCGCGACGTTCGAGTACCAGGGCCATTCAGAGAGGTTGCTGTGGCAGTCACCACAAGCCGTGTTGAACAACTCCTCGGTCTGCGCACCGACGAATACCGGGGCCCTCGTGACCGGTGGGTTGTTGTGATCCCGCCCGTACGGGACCAGCTGGATGATCAGAAAGAAGCCGACCAGGCCTCCGGCGATCCAGCCCAGACGTTTTGGCCATGAGGCCCGGCTCCAGCGATTCCCCTTTTCTTCCATGAGGCCGACCGTAGCCGGATCGCCCGGAAGAATCCTGAAGTCCTAGAAGACTCTAATCGGGGGTGCGTAGTTTTCCGGGCAGCGACTCAACCGGCGATGCGTTCGAGAACTTCCTCGGGGATGTCGAAGTTGGCGTGGACTTCGTTCACGTCGTCCTGGTCCTCGATCGCGTCAAGCAGCTTGATCAGGGTGCCCGCATCGGACTCCTCGATCTCGACCGTGTTCTTCGGGATCACCTCTAGGCCTGCAGATTCGATCTCGATGCCATCCGATTCGATCGCCTGCTTCACGGCGGTGAGATCGGAAGGCTCGGCAAGAACCCGAAGCTTTCCTTCGGCCTCGACCACGTCGCTGGCACCGGCATCGATCGCTCCCATCAGGTCATCCTCGCTGTGCTGCTCGCCATCGATCACGACCACGCCATGGGTCTCGAACATCCAGGCGACCGACCCGGGTTCGCCGAGGCTGCCGCCATGTTTGGTGAACGCATGCCTGACCTCGGCGCTCGTCCGGTTGCGGTTGTCGGTCAGGGCATCGACCAGGATCGCCGCGCCGCCCGGGCCGTAACCCTCGAACTGGATCCGCTCGACGACCTCGGCATCGGCCCCTTCTCCCGTGCCACGGTCTATCGCCCTCTCGATGTTCGCCTTCGGCATCGACTCCGCCTTGGCTTTCTGGATAGCGGTCGCCAGGGCGGGGTTGCCGTCAGGGTCGCCTCCACCTTCGCGGGCCGCGATCGTGATCGCTTTCGCGAGCTTCGTGAAACGCTGCCCGCGCTTCGCGTCGGCGGCGCCTTTCTTGTGCTTGATGGAAGACCATTTCGAGTGACCGGACATGGTGTGATTCTATGAACTGACGCATTCGATGAATCCCGAGGGCAAACACAGGGCCGGCAGGACATTCGCAGCGGGTGCCGTTGCGGGAGTGATGCTGCTCGCTGCGCTCTCGCTCTGGTCGGTGATTCCGCTGGTCTGGCTGTGGATTGGTTCCCAGTTCGCCAATAGCCAGTTTCCGAGCATCGGCCCCTACCTGATCGTGCTCTTCGGGGCGATCGCATCGATCCTCCTCGTCGCCTGGATCCTCGGCCGCCTGAACGAGGTCTACATCAGGCTGACCGGCGCCCGGGACGTTGGGCCGATCCGCATGGGCTGGCTGAAGAGCCTTCGCGACAGCGAAAAGACCGGGGATCCGCCGTCGCTCATCGAGGTGGTGATCATCGGCTCGGTCGTGATCGCCTTCATCGCCTTCATCGCCTGGTTTTTCATAGCCGCCGGTTCACCGCTCCCTGATAACTGAAGAACAAATAGTCGGCGAGCTTCGCTCCGCCTCCATATTGAACCCGCCCCGCCCACTCGAAGTAACTGACGGATGGGCGGGACTCAATTATGGGATCTTCGTAGAAGGCTCCGCACCTCCCTCTCGCAACGACCAGGCGCGGTGAGGTCAGTCAGATGTTCTGCAGGTGTTTACGAACCAGCTGTGGATTCGGTTGTCGGGGGTCAGTTCGGGGTGGAAGGAGAGGGCGGTCACGCTTCCCTGCCTCACGGCCACAGGGTGATCCCGTACCTCGGCCAGAACCTCCACCCCTTGCCCGGTCGTCTCGACCCAAGGTGCGCGGATGAAGACAGCCCGGATCGGGCCGTCGACGATCCCCTCGACCTCGATGTCGTCCTCGAAGCTGGCCAGCTGGCGACCGAAGGCGTTCCGCTTCGTGGTGATGTCGATCAGCCCGAGGTGTTCCCGGCCGGCCACGATCATCCCGGCGCAGGTGCCGAGAATCGGGCGTCCCGACTCATGGTGGGACTGGATCGCCGGCGCCAGCCCCGCGGACTCGATCCCCATCGTGATCGTCGTGCTCTCCCCGCCCGGCAGGATCAGACCGTCGAGACCTTCAAGATCCGAAGGAAGCCTGACCTCGACCGGCTCGGCGCCGGCTTCGCCCAGATGTTCGAGATGCCTCTGGAAGCCCCCCTGGACTGCGAGGACGCCGATCCGGGGAGAAGCCGAAGGCTTGTTCCTACCAGCCGCGGCTGGCAAGCCGGCTGTCCTCACCGAGGGCAGCCATCTCGATGCCGGGCATCGCTTCCCCGAGCTGTTCCGAGGCGGCGGCGATTCGGTCCGGATCGTTGAAGTGGGTGGTCGCCTCTACGATCGCCTTTGCGCGGCGTTCCGGGTCGTCGCTCTTGAAGATGCCGGAGCCGACGAAGTTGCCCTCGGCGCCTAGCTGCATCATCAGGGCGGCGTCTGCCGGGGTGGCGATGCCACCCGCACAGAAGACGGGAACGGGCAGCCAGCCACTGGTCGCGACCTCGCGGACCAGCTCCAGTGGAGCCTGCAGCTCCTTCGCGGCGGTCGGAAGCTCGGTCGAGGTGAGCGTGGTCAGCCTCTTGATGCCCCCGACGATCTCGCGCATGTGGCGGACCGCCTCGACGACGTTGCCGGTGCCGGCCTCGCCCTTCGAACGGATCATCGCGGCACCCTCGCCGATCCGGCGAAGTGCCTCGCCGAGGTTCGTGGCACCACAGACGAAGGGCGCATCGAACTCGAACTTGTCGACGTGGTTGTACTCGTCGGCCGGGGTCAGGACCTCGGACTCGTCGATGAAATCGATTGAGAGCGACTGCAGGACCTGGGCTTCGACGAAGTGTCCGATCCGCACCTTGGCCATGACCGGAATCGAGACCGCATCCTGGATCTCCTTGATCATCCGCGGGTTGGACATGCGGGCCACGCCCCCGTCCCGGCGAATGTCCGCCGGTACGCGCTCCAGCGCCATCACTGCGCAGGCTCCGGCATCCTCGGCGATCTTCGCCTGTTCGGCGTCGACCACGTCCATGATCACGCCGCCCTTGAGCATTTCTGCCAGGCCCGTCTTAACTCGGAAAGTCGCTTCTTCAGCCATCCCCCCAAATATAGAGAGGGCCAGCATTCGGGGGCGCCCTCGGGGCGCCAGGCGACTACTTCACTTTGTAGGCGCGGATGCGTTCGCCGTGTTCGTCTTCGCTCTGTGAGTAGACGCCGTAGGCCAGGGCGTGCACCAGAGCCATCAGGGCGGTGTTCGAACGAAGGAAGGAAGGACTGTTGGACGAGTAGTAAAGGCTCATGTCGGCCTTCTTCACAGCATCGGAGAGGGTCGCGTCTGCGATCGCGAGCGTCTTTGCCCCACGGTGGCCGGCCAGCTTCATCGCCCGGGCCAGGAGCGCGTGAGAGCGTCCGGACGAGAGCGTGATCAGCAGGGTTTCCTCATCGACGCGACCCAGGCGCTGCAGCGAAGGTCCGGCGGTCGAGGTCACGATTTCGGCGCGGATGTCGAGCAGGCTCAGGGTGTGGCGAAGGTAACTCGCGAAGAACGCCATCTGGTCGGTTCCAACGATCACGACCTGGCTGGCCCTGGAAAGGGCCGAGACGGCCTCGTCGATCTGGGCCTGGTCCAGCTTGCGCGCCGTTTCCTCGAGGTTCGCGTGATCAGTGCCGAGAGAGGCCTCGAACTCCGAGTGATCGAAGGAAAAGAGCATTCGACCACCGCTTTCCTCACCTCCGACAGTTGCGCGGTACTCCTCGATCGCCGAAGCCTGAAGTTCGGGGTAGCCCTCGAATCCGAGTGCCTGGGAGAAGCGGACGACGGTCGATGAAGAGGTGCCGGCGCGACGGGCCAGCTCTTCCGCCGTCAGGAAGGCCGCTTCGTCGAGATGATCGACGATGTAGCGGGCTACATCCTTCTGGGAGCGGGAAAACTCGTCGATCCGATCCTGGATGTAAGTTGACAGGGTCTTGGTTTCGGCGGTCACTGTGCTCACGCCGATCAATTCGCCCCCCTACCCCGTTTCCCTTCTAAATTGCCCCTGAGCAGGGATTTTGACGCGATTTTCAGGACAGCCCAGCAGAAAGACCTCGCTGACCGGCCTCACGGACGAGGGAGACGAAGTCTGGATCATCCGGTCGGTCTCGCAGAAGTTCTACAACTGCCTCGGCTGCCGGGGCCCGATCGAGATCGGTGACGAGCACGTGGTCGTCCAGTACGTTCGCAAGTACGGAGGCACCGAGCATTCGCACTGGCACCGGCGTTGCGCCGAGGAGATCCTGTACTCGCAGGTGCGTGGCCTGAGGCAGGTCTCGGCCCGCGAGTCCACCCGCGACCGGCTGGAAAGCAGGGGCCGCCGGCCTGCCGGTCGCAGGCGGCGGCCCCGTTAGGGCCCTAGCCCCTGCTTCGCCTTCCTCGCACGATGATGCCGGCGATGGTTCCGATCGCGAGGCCGGCTACCACGATCAGCAGCAGGGTCTTGCCGTCGCTGCCACCATCCTCACCTGAATCATCAGCCGAATCAGCCGCGGTCGCGGTCGGGTCTCCGGTGTCCGCCGCATCGCTGGCTGCGATCTGATCGTCGGACTTCTGGGTCGCGGCGGCAGGCTTCGCGGCGGTCGAGGTGAGTGTTATCGCCGGGGCCGGATACTCGGGTTCGACTCCCCCCTGCTCCGCCTGGATCCAGGCGGTGGAGGCGCCTCCCTGGCACTCCTGGATCACCTTGAACATCACCGTCTCGCCCTTCTGGCCGTAGACGGTCGCCGAGAAGGGAACGTCGAGCGTCTGGTCGTCGGGCAGCGGCCCGCCGGTCCAGGTCAGGGTGCCCGGTGAGGACGTCGACTTCCAGCCCTTGATCTGCTCTGCTTTCACATTGGTGGCGTTTGCCGGCACCTGGACAACCAGCGAAGTCGTCGCAGCCCCGTCGCACCCATGCGGTATCTCGAAACTCAGTTCTGCCGGCTTGCCGGCGGGGACCTCGGACGGAGTCATCTCGACATGCGCCATCGCTCCCGTTGGCAAGAGCAGCGATCCCAGCACGACGGCTGCGGCGATGATTCTCCCTGTTGTTTTCACTGTTTTCCTTTCATTGCTGATCACTTGATCTCGAACTCGAACTCCGCCAGTGGCTCCTCGAATCTCGAAAGCCTGATTGCCGCTGACCCCAGCCACTCGCCCCTCACCCCGAGCATGGCTCCGGGCACGACGAAGTGACCCGGACCAGCCCTTCTCGCCTCGACTTCGATCGGAGCTATGTCCGCTTCGGGCAGCGAGAAGGAGATCTCCATTCCCCTGACCGGCACCGGTGCGCCGGTCTTTCCGTCGAATACATAGAGGTGGACTTCGTTGCTGCCGACTCTTGCCGGGTCGACTGTGTACTCGACCTGCTTGCCCTCGACAATCACCGAGCCCGATGCCGGCCCCGCCTGGATCGCATCGGGTGGCGGGTAGCTGACCAGGGCGGCGGATACGGCCAGAACGACCGCGACCAGGAACACCTCGATCCGCAGGGTCCTCTTGAGCCGGTTGCCGGGTTCGCCAGGCGACTGCGCGCGCTCCAGCCGCTTGACCAGCCCGGGGATGATGCGCCTGCGGTTCGCGGCGCCAAGTCCGATCAGAACTGCGAAGAGGACGATCTTGATCGAGACCGCACGACCGAACTGTGTGTCGAAAAGCGCGGGGACCGACCCGACGTCGATGATCGCCTGAATGGTCCCCGAAACCGCCACGAGTGCCACAGCGACCAGGGTGATTGTCGAGAACCGCAGTGAGGCGTTGGTCAGGAGCCGGGTCCGCTCCGCCCGGCTGCCCAGCTGTGAGGTTCCGGCCGGCAACAGCCAGAGCATCGCGGCAAGCCCACCGGCCCAGGCAGCCATCGCGGCGACATGAACGAAGTCACTGGGCACCATCAGCCAGCTCGGATCCCGGCTCGAAGCGTGACCCGCGAGGGCCGGCGTGACCGCAAGCAGCCCGGCGAGGGCAAGGCCGGTGACCGACACGGCGCCGATCCGGGAGAACCGGTTCCCGCCCAGCAGCAGTAACCCGACCAGTGCTGCCCAGGCTCCCGCCCGGACGAGCATCACGGTGCCATAACGAGTGTGGATAACCTCGTTCGGGATCCCCGAGCCGAAAGCGCCCCAGAAACTGGTGCCTGCCCCGATTGCTCCCTGGAAGAAAATCGCCGCGACGGTCGCTAGCAGTCCGGCGACTGAAACCCAGAGCATCGTCTTCCGGAAGCGCTGGAAGACGTGCTGGTCCCCCGATTCGTCCTCGCGCCGGGAAGGACCCCAGACTGAGAGCATCCAGATCAGCGAGCCGATGGCGAGGCTGATTGCCAGGTAGCCGACCCAGCGGGCAGCCCAGAAGGCGACTTCGGTCACCGGTCCGGACTCGTTCTGGGCGAGCAGCTCGGAGATCGTCTTGCCCTGGACGAAGGCGGAGCCGCCGTTCTCGGGGTTGCCTATGGTGAAGGTGATGCCCCCGGAGATCGGGTGTGAATCACCGGAAACGACCTGGTAGGTGGCGGTGTAAAGGCCGTCTGGCAGGCCGGAGGGAAGTGAGGCGCCGACCGCCTCGCTGCTTCCGCCCGGTCGCTCGATTCCGTCTTCCTGAACCTGGTTTCCGTCGGTGTCGAAGACCCGGACAGCTCCCAGGGATGCCTCGACCGGTTCGTTGAAGGTGAAGTTGACCTGCGACGGCGCCCGCTTCAGTTCCGCGCCGCGTGGCGGCGAACTGCCTTCCAGCACGGCATGTCCAGAGGCGGGTCCGGTCGACACGCCGAAGAAGACGACCAGCAGGATGCCGGCCGCCAGGAGTCGTTTCACCAGGATTCCCTGTCCCGGGCACCTTCGTCCGGGCCTGCCGCAGCCGGTTCACTTTCCTCGTCGACCCGACGCCGCCGTATCACCCAGAAAAGGGCCGCGGTGACTATCGCCAGTCCAAGGACCACGAAGGGAATCACCGGGACCTTCGAGTCGTTGCCGACCCAGGTCAGAGTTCCGCTGGCCTTGACTGGCTGGCCCGCGACCTCGAGCGGGATCACGTAATCGAAGACCTTGGTCTCCTTCGACTCGTCATTGACCTGCGGCGGCAGTCCGCTGCCCATGAAGTGGGAACGATGGTCATGCCACGCGTACTGTCCTGTGTCGTCGACTTCCTTCCAGTCCGGCGCTGCCTTCGCGTCGGCCCGGTCCGGAATCTTGACCTCGGCGTACCGGTCCTCGTTCAGGTAGTAGGACGGCGAGTTCAGGTTGACCTCGACGACCCCATCGGCAGAGATCCGCACGTACGGCTCGCCGTCGTATCCGATCACCACGACTTCCTGACCTGTGTCGTTCTGTAGCCGTACCCCGTCATCGAAGTTGTAAGTCTGGAATGAGAGGCCGTCCGTCAGTGAGGCAGGGGTGATCGAGGTGATCTCGGACCTGAAGTTCGGGTCACCCTGATGGGCGACGGCGTACGACGGCAGGACTGCCATCAGGGCAATAGCGAGGATGCCGGTGAAGCGCTTCATTGTTTCTCCATGACCGCAGAATGCGGATTTCTTGCGGCGCTCTGCCGCGGTTCGGGGACGGGTCGGCTGCCGCCAGGCACCGGAAGGTGCTCAGGCGTTGATGCCGGGAGGGCCACGTCCCGGGAGCAGCATCGCCTCCAGCCGGCCGGTGCAGGGACCGATTCCGTCAGGCCGGAGGAGCGGAGCAAGGCCGCCGCGGGTGGCTCTCAGATGGCCGGCCAGCGCCAGCAGGAGCTCCTCGCCGACGTAGTGGCCGAAGGCCAGCGGTGCCGCCAGCAGGAACACCGGCAAGGTGAAGAGAACCGCCTCGGGTGACCCCGAAACCGAGAGGAAAACCGCCCACGCAACGGTCACCAGAAGCAATCCGGCGGCCCGGGGAAGTGACAATGAGCGCTGCTTTCCCATCGCACCCATTGTAGCCGGGAGGCCGGGACAGCCAACCATCTAGGCTTCGGCACATGGCGCAGATCAAGGCTCTCCTCTTCAACGATCCCTCGTGCCCCTGGGGGTATTCCGCCAGCCCGGCGCTCCGGACGCTCGAGTGGCGATACCGCGAACAGATCGAGTGGCATCTCGCCGTCATCGGCCTGTCCGACGAGCAGAACCCGGTGCCGTATCCGCCCCATGTCCTTTCCGACCTCTACTTCGAGTTCCGTGAGCGTTTCGGCATGCCGTTTGCGATCGAGACCAAGATCCGCCCGGTGACCAGCGTCCGGGCCTGCCGGGCGATCACCGCCGCGCGCCTTCTTTATCCGGGCTCCGAATGGAGGGTCCTTCGAACCCTCCAGCTGCTCAACTTCAACACTCCGCTGCTGCTTGACGATGACTCCCAGCTCAAGGAAGCGCTCGGCACTGTTCCGGGAATCGACGCCGATCAGGTGATGGATGCCATTGATTCCGACGAGGTCACCGCTGCTTACACCGAGGATTACGATCACGCCAGGAGCGCCACCGGGGGAGCAACCCATCTCCAGTCGAAGACTGCCTCGGTGGACGGCGGCGGCCAGCGGTACACGGCCCCCTCCGTGATCTTCGAAGAGGGCGAACACCGGATAGAAGTCGGCGGATTCCAGCCGGTCGAGGCCTATGACGTGGTCATCGCCAACCTGGATCCCACCCTGAAGCGGATGGAGCCAGCAGAGGACCCGCTCGATGCGCTCGGCCTCTACCCGGCCGGACTCACCACTCAGGAAGTCGCAGCGGTCATGGCGCAGGGCATGGCGCCGCCGGACCGCACCGAGACCGAACGGGCGCTGGTCCACCTGCTGGGTGAGCGCAAGGTTCAGCGTGTTCCGCTCGGAAACGACGCTCTCTGGGTCGCCGGTCCGGCCGGTTCCTGACCACCTCCCCGCACCCACGCCGGAGCGGCATCCCGACGGCGTGAACCGGTAGCCTGCTCCGATGGCTCTTGGCGGTGCCGAGGTCGCCGCCAGAGAAGGCGGTTCCCCCACGGCGAAACAAGCGGGCTCGAACTTCCGGCCCGACATTCAGGGAATCCGTGCGATCGCGGTCACCCTCGTGCTTGCATGCCACGCCTCGATCCCCTGGGCCAAGGGCGGCTACATCGGCGTCGACGTCTTCTACGTCCTGTCCGGGTTCCTGATCACCGGCCTGGTCGTCCGGGAGATCGAGAAGACCGGGCGGGTCTCAATCCGCAATTTCTATGCGCGACGCGCAAAGCGCCTGCTCCCCCTTGCGGCGCTGGTACTCGTCTTCATCTGCATCGGCTCGCTGATCATCTTCCCGCTCGCCCAGCAGGTGACGATCGGTGGTGACGTCTTCGCCGCCGCGCTCTACTTCGTCAACTGGCACTTCATCGTCCAGGGCGTCGACTACTTCGCAGCGGCCGACGGCATCCACAGCCCGGTCCAGCACTACTGGTCGCTGTCGGTCGAAGAACAGTTCTACGTTGTCTGGCCGCTGCTGCTCCTCGCCGCCGGGGCGATCGCGACCCGGGCGAAGCGGAACCTGAGGACGATCATCCTCGTGATCACCATCCCGGTGGCGATCGCCTCGCTGATCTACAGCATCCAGTTCACCCAGCAGAACCCCGAAGCCGCCTTCTTCTCGACCATCGCCCGCGCCTGGCAGCTCGCCTTCGGTGCGGTACTGGCGATGGTCCTGCCGAAGAGGCTTTACATGCCCGGCTGGCTGGCGACGGTTATGGGGGCCGCCGCGGTCGGCGTCCTGCTCTGGGCCACGCTGACCATGGATGCGACGACACCGTTCCCGGGCTCGAACGGCCTCTATCCGGTCATGGCGACCATCGTGCTGCTCGTCGTCGGCGCTTCCGGGGCCGGGATCACCACCCGCATCCTCTCGACGAGACCGTTCCAGTACGTCGGCAACATCTCGTACTCCTGGTATCTGTGGCACTGGCCGTTCGTGGTCTTCGCGCTCGGGATCTTCGACCGGCTCAGCTGGCCGTGGCTGGTCGTCGTCACCCTGCTCTCCTGGATCCCGACCCAGATCAGCCACACCCTGCTCGAGGATCCGGTCAGGCGCTCGAAGATCCTCAAGCTTCGGCCCAACCGTGCCCTCGTGATCGGCGGCGCCTGTTCGGTCGCCGCCGCCGCCTTCGGTCTCTGGCTGGGGTCGAACCGGATCGACGTCAACGAGCTGAGCCAGGACCAGGTCGCCGGCGCCGCGGTGATCAAGAACGGCAAGGTGCCGCTCGTCAACTCGGTTGACGCGATCAAGCCGAACCCGCTCCACGCACGCGAGGACCGGGGCGCCATGTACACCGACGGCTGCCTGCTCTTGGGGCCCAGGACGGAGTCCGGAGAGTGTGCTTACGGCGATCCCGAGGGCGACAAGACAGTCGTCCTCTTCGGTGACTCCCACTCGATGATGTACATGCCGACCCTTGACGCGATCGGCAAGGAGAGGGGCTGGAGGATCGTCGGTCTCTCCCGGGCCAACTGCGCCATCGCCGAGGTGAAGCTCAGCAAGTACTGCGACGAGTGGCGGGCGAACTCGCTCGAGCGGATCGCCGAGGAGCAACCGGACCTGGTCGTCGTGGCAACTTCCACCCGGGCCGTCTATTCGCTGACCATCGACGGCAAGAAACTGAGCCGGGGCGCCAGCGAGCCCTACCTGGTCAAGGGCATGGAGGAAACCTTTGACCAGCTGAAGCAGGATGCCGGCAAGGTGATCCTGATCCGGGACCAGGCCCAGGCGCCGCGGGAGCCGTGGTTGCCCCACGAGTGCGTGGCCGAGAACCTGGACAACCTCAAGGTCTGTGCCTTCAAGCCGAAGCGGAACATGGCGATCTCGTTCGACGTCAAGGCCGCCGAGGCGACCGGTGTCGAGATCATCGATCCGATGCCGATCCTCTGCAGCGACGACCGGTGTCCCGCGGTGATCGGCAACGCCCTCGTCTACCGCGACAGCTACCACGTCTCCGCCACCTACGCGGTAACGATGGCCCCGTGGCTGGAGAAGGAACTGGCCAGGCTGGACTTCCCTGCAAGCCAGTAACCGGCGACAGCATCGGCTGGCTCCTCCTCTGCGCCGGTTCGCTCGCGGTGCCTTTTGAGGGAAGTGAGATCCATTTGGGTGGTCATGGTTGCCAACAAAGTGGATCTCGGTGAATCGGGATGCGGTCGTTGGGAAAGACGCGGCGACCGGGGCATGGGCCAGGAAGGACTCGAACCTTCGACCTACGGATTATGAGTCCGCTGCTCTAACCAACTGAGCTACTGGCCCGGGTGGGCTTCGGATGAAGAATATTTCGGCGACGCGCTTCGATGCCTGCCCCCGTTGACTCCGGTTGGGCTAGGTGTGGGAACTGACACGAGTAAAGCGCCAATTCCGATACCTGCCTCGTGTCAGAACCTTCGCCGGGTCGGTCACCCTGGTGTCAGAACCTTCGCCGGGTCGGTCACCCTCGTGTCAGAACCTTCGCGGGTCGGTCACCCGGCCGGTTAGCCGGGTCAGAGGGCGAAGAGCTGGGAGAGGGAGCGGCCCACGTCGGGCGGCTCCTCTTCCCCGTTGGCTGCCGCCTTGACGCCGGAGGCGAGGGCTTCTGCTGCCTCGGAAATCTGGGCTGCCCGGTTCGGCCTGATCTCGCCGGCCTTGGCAGCGTCGGAGAGGTCCGACTCCATCAGTCCGGCGAGTTCCCCCAGCCGGCGCAGGCCGAGGGTGGACGCGGTTCCGTGGAGCGCGTGGGCTTCCTGCCGGAGGGTCTCGAAATCGCTGGTTCCGGTGTCCAGACCGGCCGAGATAACGTCGCAACGTTGACGCGCCTCCTTGGCGAAGGCACTGAGCATTTCGCTATCTGGCTTCTCCTCACTCACGGCTCACCTCGATCTGTCTCGGACGAAAACTTGGGTAGCGCGCCCCCATTCTTGCCGTTTGCCGCAAAGGATGCATGCTCACCGTCCCTCACAGCCTGATCTGGCATAGGCTCCCGCTGGTTTTCATCCTACGGAACGGAGCGAGAGTGGCAAAGCGTGCGGCGTTGGTGACTGGTGGATCGGGCGGCATCGGACTGGCGATCGCCAGGCGGCTGGCCGAGAGCGGCTACGCGGTGACGATCTCGGGGCGCCGGGAGGAGAAGCTTCTCAAGGCCGCCGAAGGACTGGCGGACGACGACCTCAAGGTCGAAGCGGTGGTAGCCGACGTGACCAGCGAGGAGGCGGTCGTGGAGCTGGTAGCCGAACACAGGCGTCAGTGGGGCCGACTCGATTGCCTGGTCAATAATGCCGGGATCGGAATCGGCCAACCGCTCGACCAGATCCAGGCCAAGCACTTTGATCTCCAGATTGCCGTCAACCTGCGCGCCCTGGTGGTTGCGACGAGGGAGTCGGTCGACCTGCTGAAGAAGGCCGGCGAGGAGCACGGCAAGGCCCTGATCGTGAACCTCGCGTCGCTCGCTGGAGTCGAGTCGCCGCCGTGGCTTTCCGTCTATGGCGCGACGAAGGCAGCCGTGATCGGTTTCTCGAAGTCAACCCAGAAGGAGCTGGTCGGGACCGGCGTCGCGGTGACCGCCCTATGCCCCGGTTTCGTCGCAACGGACATGACCGAGTTCGCCCAGGAGACAGTCCCGGCCGAGGAGATGATGCAGCCGGAAGACATCGCCGAGGCGGTCAGTTTCCTGCTCAAGGTCTCGCCCGCCTGCGCCGTTCCCGAGCTGATCATGGCCCGGCCGGTGGCCGGACCCGACACGCAGGGGATGTAGCCCGGCTTGCGTTGTCTGGTCGCCGCCTTCGGCGATCCCGGTCACGTCTTTCCGGCGGTCAGCCTCGCCCGGGCCCTGAAGGGCCGGGGCCACGAGGTCGTGGTGGAAACCTGGCCTCAGTGGCAGGAAGCCGTCGAGGGAGTGGGCCTTCGCTTCGTCAGTGCCGACCAGTACCAGGTGTTTCCCCCTCCCCGCTCGGGTTCACCGGGCGCGGGAGAGGCAGCCGTCGCGCTGATGCCGCTGCTGGAGGAATTCCGGCCCGACGTCGTGGTCAACGACATCCTGACCGTGGCGCCGGCGATCGCAGCCGAGGCACACGGCTGCGCCTGGGGCACCCTGATCCCCCACATCTACCCGGTGCAGGATTCCGGCATGCCGCTCTTCGCGATCGGTGCCGTCCCGCCCAGGACCCCGATCGGTGGCGGGTTCTGGCGCTTCACCGAGAAGGCCCTGCGCCGCGGGCTTGAGCGGGGCCGCGACGACCTCAACGCGCAGCGCGCGATCGCCGGCCTTCCCCCGACCGGCAGGTTTCACGGCGGCATCAGCCCGGATCTGGCGATGGTCGCCACCTACCCCCAGCTCGAGTATCCGCGCAACTGGCCCGCATCGGTTCACGTGACGGGACCGATGCCGTTCGAGACCCCCTTCAACGACATCGAATTGCCGCCCGGCGACGATCCGCTGGTGCTGGTCGCGCCGAGCACCTCCCAGGATCCCGACAATCACCTGGTCCGTTCCGCGCTAGCCGCCCTCGGGGACCAGGCCGTCCGGGTTGTGGCGACCACCAACCGGGTTGTCCCCAGCCACCCGATCGAGGTTCCTTCGAACGCGGTCCTGGTCGACTGGCTGAGCTACTCGCAGCTGATGCCGGCTTCCTCCCTGGTGATCTGCCACGGTGGCCACGGAACCGTCGCCCGGGCGCTGGCCGAAGGAGTGCCGGTGCTGACCTGCCCGGCAGCCGGTGACATGAACGAAACCGCAGCCCGGATCACCTGGGCCGAGGTTGGACGTTCGATCCGTTGGAGCCTGACCGGGCCGCGCTCGCTTCGCTGGGCTGTCGCCGAGCTACTGTCGAACCCCCTTTACCGGGTCAGGGCCGGGCAGATCGCCGCCTGGCATCGACAGCACGACGGCCCGGCCCGTGGCGCCGAACTCGTCGAGGCGCTCGCGCAGCGCCAGGACTGACCGGCAGGACCGTCAAAAGACTGAGCCCGCGCCGGGTCTCGGGCGGGCTCGGAACAACTCGGGGGGGCGGACTCGAACCGCCAACCCTCTGATTAACAGTCAGATGCTCTACCGATTGAGCTACCCCCGAATGGACGGTCAGACTACCGAAAGGCGAGGTTTCGCTGGCGGCCGGTCAGCTGGCCGGCTCGTCGGCACCAGCCCGCCTGATCTGCTCAACGAGCCCGGATCGCCTGCGACTCAGCTCCGCCCTTCCTGCTGCGTCTCCCTCCCGGGCTGCGCTGGCTATCTCGTCCTCCAGCGCGGCCAGTTCAAGCTCAAGGTAGTTGCGCCGGATCGACCCGGTTCCGACAAGGTCGGGGTCGGCCCGGGCAACCAGCGCCGCGATCATCTTCTGAAGCTCACGGTCTTCCGGGTCGAGCCCGGTTGCGGGATCCTCGAGATGTCCCTTCAGCCACTCGACGGTGCGCTCGATCAGGGGTGAAGTGAGGTGTCTTGAGTCAAGTTTCTCGAGCCACTGCCTGCCCTCGTCGGGGCGGGCGACACACATCGCGAGCAGCCAGCGTTCGGTTCTCTCCCGCCGGGACAGCACCGGCCGTGGGGCAGCCTGGCTGGCGCCGGCCGCGACCGCCTGGCCTGACGACTGGACCGGTGTAGCGGCGGGCCCTCCTGTGGCCCCGAATGCAGGCCCCGTGGCCTCACCCTTGCCTGCCTCCGCGGCTTCCACCCTTCCCAGGACCACGGTCGGGTCTATCTGGAGCCGCTCGGTGACCCGGCGAACCAGCTCCTGCCTGGTCGCCCCTGGCGGGACCTTGGCCAGCACCGGTGCGGTCTCGGCGAGTCCACGGTCACGGTCGCGGGGCGACGTCGTATCGACGCCGGAGAGGATCAGGTCGACCTGGAACTCGGCCAGGTCGATCGCGCCTTCCACGAGTTCCCGGAAGCGCCCGGCGCCGCCCTCCTCGATGACCATCTCGGCCGGATCGACGCCATCCGGCATCGCGGCCACCAGGATCCTGAGCCTCCTGCCAGCGGCGACTTCCTGGGCCCGGAGCATGGCCTTCTGGCCCGCCGCGTCGGCGTCCAGCGCCAGAACCACGGTGCTGACCACGGCCGACAGCTGGGCAACCTGCTGTTCGGTCAGCGCCGTCCCCATGATCCCGACCGCCTCCGTCAGCCCGACCTGATGCAGGGCGATCACGTCTGTGTAGCCCTCAACCAGGACCGCACGGTCGGCCTTCGCCATTGCCGGCCGGGCCTGGTCGATCCCGTAGAGGATCTCGCTCTTGTGGAACAGCTCGTTCTCGGCGGTGTTGATGTACTTCGCACCCTGTTGGTCACGCATCGCGCGGGCTCCGAAGCCAAGTGTTCTCCCGCGCGCATCACGGATCGGGAAGGTGATGCGCTCCCGGAAGCGGTCGTAGAAGCCTCCGTTCCGGCCCTTCTGCGCAAGGCCCGCCCGTTCGAGTTCGGTCACCTTGAACCCGGCGCGCTGACTGCGAACCAGCAGTGTGTCCCAGGCGCTCGGCGCATACCCGACCCCGAATTCTGCGAGCACTTCCGGGTCCAGCCCCCTTCCCGCAAGATACTCACGGGCCTTCCTCGCTTCATCGGCCGTCTGGAAGTAGTTCGAGTAGAAGGCGCCGGTCCGGTCCATCAGTTCGGTCAGCCGGGCCCTCTCCTGCCGTCTCTTCTCGGCCTGGGGGTCCTCCTTCTCCCGGGTCACCTCGACCCCGTAGCGCTCGGCGAGAGTCTCGACCGCTGTCGGGAAGTCGATGCTCTCGGTGCTCATCACGAACTCGAAGAGGTCACCTCCGACTCCGCAGCCGAAGCAGTGGTAGAGCTTGTCGGTCGCATTGACCGAGAAGGAGGGCGAGCGCTCGTCGTGGAAAGGGCAGAGGCCCATGTACCGTCCCCCGCCGGCCCGCTTCAGGTCGGTCTGGGCCGAAACGATCTCGACCATGTCGGCCGCTGCGCGCACCCGGTCGATCGTGTCTGGCGTGAACTTCGACATTGGTCCCGAGTTTATGCAAGCGCAGCCCCTCCCAACCATTCGCGAATCCTCATGGGAGGAGCGGGTGGAAATTGGAGGGCGGGCGCAGACCCGACCGACTGAATGTGTCCCTAAAAGCGGGAGCCCTCGGGCACGTAGATCGCGGTGTAGTCGGCGATGCAGTAGCGATCGGTCATTCCGGCCAGCAGGTCGGTCACCCTCTGGACCCGGTCCGCCCCCGGGTCGAGCTCCGGAATCCCGTCAACCCGTTCCAGATAATGCTCGAAGAGGGCGCGGATCACACCGTGGACCCGGTCATGGTCGCGGCGGGCTTCATCGCCGAGGTACACGTTGTCGAACATGAACTTGCGAAGCCGCAGCATCGCCATGCCCATGTGTTCCGACTGCCGGATCTCGTCGGCGTCTCGTGACTGGTCCACGATGTCCTTGACCAGGGAGTCGATGCGACTCGCGCCGGTCGGCCCCAGCATCGCGATCTCTTCCCGGGGGAGATCCTCGGGCCGGAGGATCCCGGCCCGGAGCGCATCGTCTATGTCATGGTTGATGTAGGCGACGCGATCGACCAGGCGGACGATCTGCCCTTCCAGCGAGGCGCTCTTCTCAGGTCCGGTGTGTTTGAGGATTCCCTCCCGCACCGGCTGGTTCAGGTTGAGACCGCGGCCTTCCCTCTCGATCACGTCTACGACCCTCAGCGAGTGCTCGTTGTGCCTGAAGCCGGGTCCGCCATGGGCCCGGCTCGCCTCGTCGAGCGCCTGCTCACCGATGTGGCCGAAGGGCGGATGACCCAGGTCGTGGGCGAGCCCGATTGCCTCGGTCAGGTCCTCGTTCAGCCGGAGCGCCCGGGCAACGGTTCGGGCGATCCCGGTCGCCTCGAGAGTGTGGGTGAGCCGGGTGCGGTAGTGGTCCCCTTCAGGAGCGATGAAGACCTGGGTCTTGTGCATCAGGCGGCGGAAGGACTTGCTGTGCACGATCCGGTCCCGGTCCCTCTGGAATGGGGTCCGCCACTGGCTGTCGGGCTCGGGTTCGGCCCGTTCGGCCGGGTAGGAACGGACCGCCCGGGGCGAGAGGTAGTGCGCTTCGCGTTCGCTGGTCAGCCTCTCGAAATCCCCGTCCGGCCCGTCGCCGCTGCGGGCGGCCCCCTCTGTCTGAGCGGTCCGGCTCATGCGGCGAGCCTTTCTTCCGGCCGGGGCAGCCTTACGTGCGCGTGGTGCTCGAGGGTTTCGTTGACCGCCCTGCCCGCCTGTCTTACGGCGGCAGGTCCGGCTTCGGGAAGCTCATTCAGGGGTTTGCCCAGCGCCCCGACCATGAACGTATGGCCCTCCACCGAAAAGGGAAAGGAGCCGGCCTCGCAGGTCGGGCATACGACCCCGCCTGCTGATCCCGAGAAGGCGGTCATGTGGTCGCTCGAACCACACCTCGCGCAGCCCGACAACTCCGGAGCAAAACCGGCCGCCAGAGCCAGCTTCAGGCGGAATGCAACCATTCCGGCAGCCGATGCCAGCGGCCCCTCCGGATCCTGGTCGACCAGCTCCAGGTAACGGCAGAGCAGGTTGTACGCGGGTTCGTTGGGCTCCTCGACTCCGTCCAGCAGCCGCAGCACGCCGCCGCAGGCGTCGGCGGCTGCCGCGATGCCGGTGCCGCTGGCCCGGAGCCGGCCGTAACCTTCGATCGTCTCGGCCGAAGTGACCGTGTGGAGGTCACCACGGCTGCGATGCAGGACCAGCGATAGCCGGAAGAATGGTTCAAGCCGGCCGCCAAAGCGGGAACGGGGCTTTCTGACACCCTTGGCGATCGCCCCGAGCCGCCCGTACTCGCGCGTGTACAGGTGAAGGATGCGGTCGGCCTCGCCGTACCGGATCGTCCTCAGAACGATGGCTTCTGTCTTGAAAGTCCTGGACATGTTTCTCTAACAATGGTGTCGCCCGGACCGGACGGTCCCTGACGGCTACCGGCGCTTCGGCCGCCGGCGCAGCCGCTTCTGGCAGGCGGGACAGAAGTAGGTTGACCGGCCGCCGACGACTATCCGCTTGATCTCGGTCCCGCAGGTGACGCAGTCCTGCCCCTCCCGGCGGTGGACGAGGAACTCGTTCTGCATCCCGCCCTGCTCGCCACGGGCATCCCGGTAATCGTCGATCGAGGCGCCACCGAGGTCGAGGCCCCTCTCCAGCGCTTCGACCACCCCGTCCCGGAGGGCGACGTGGTGCTCGTGCTTCATCGAGCCGCCGGGTGAAAGCGGGTGAAGGCCGGCCCTGAACAGAGCTTCGTCGGCGTAGATATTGCCGACCCCCACCACGCCCTTCTGGTCCAGCAGGAACGACTTGAGGGGACCGGTTCGACCTGCCGTCATCGTCGCCATCGCCTCGACCGTGAAATCGTCGGAGAGAGGTTCGACGCCTAGCCTGGACGCGAAGTAGGCGTCCAGATCCTCCGCGTT
>JRYG01001273.1_pt2 | contig 23750 bp, 22 predicted proteins | sample 235341 | NCBI WGS metagenome assembly JRYG01 (sample SAMN03074218, study PRJNA261478) | activated sludge metagenome | biome: Wastewater Treatment Plant; feature: Wastewater; material: Activated sludge; isolation source: activated biomass of a wastewater treatment plant treating hydrocarbon... ...
CGAATTCATCGCGGAGCGTTGGGGAACAGGCGTTGGCGACTCGCCAGGTAACGCCGTCCCTGAGCCAGTCCTGCACTCGCAAGGCATCTCCCTGGCGGGTGAACAGCCGCTCGTAGGTGGTCTCCGTCATCCCTTCCACTTCCCTGATGCCGAGCGGATAGATGCCAGCGATGGCCCTTTGTATACACGTCTCCGAGATGTCGATACCCACCACCGAGACCTCGAGGTCAGGCCGCGTCGTTCGGATCATCCAGAGCGCCGAATAGAGTTCGGCCCCCGTGCTGCATCCGAGCACGGCCATTTTCAGGCTCGCACAATCATCCATTTTAAGCACGAGATCCCGGAGTACCTGGAATTGGGGCAAGTTCCGAAAAAAATGGGTGTAGTCGGCAAGCGCCTCTCGTCGTTGGATTCCGCAGGCCCGACGATGCACCCGCTTGCCGATGGCCTGCACGATTCTCCATGACCGAGCCGGCCGACCCAACGTGTTCCAAAGGATTTCAACAACCTTGTCCAGATATTCCCTGCCAGCTTCGGCGCTCGTGACGATATTCCAGAGAATTCTCGGGATTTTCCTGAGAGAGTCCCGAAAATAGGCCCAGCACGATGTCACGGTAACGACACCACCGACTGCCCACACCATCCCCACCTTCGTCATGAGCTTATCCTCTTCTACCAGGCACTCAGCCCACCGTCGACGATGAGATTCTGCCCAGTGACGTAACTTGAAGCATCCGACGCCAAATAAATGAGGGCCCCGACCATCTCATCGGCACGGGCCATTCTTCCCAGTGGAACCCGCGCCGAGTACCGCGCTTTAAAGGCTTCATTTTGTCCGCTTTCGACGCCACCCGGCGTCAGCGTGTTGACCCGGATGCCCTGCTCCGCCCAATAAGCGGCGAGATACCGGGTCAACCCCACGACCGCCGCTTTCGAGGCCGCATAAACCGCGGGGGTGTTGATCTGCCGATCCAGGTAAAAAGAACCTTCGTAGATTCGATGGTCCGCGCCGAGAATGCCGTAAATCGAAGCAGTCTGGATGATGCTTCCGCCCGTTCCCTGGCGGATCATCTGCTGGCCTACCGCCTGTGCCACGAGAAACATGCCGTCGAGGTTGACGGCCGTGATCTTTCGCCATTCCTCGAGCGAATACTGCTCGAACGGCGCGAAAAAGGCATCGAGGTTCGCCGACTTGGACGCCGCGTTGTTATGCAGGATATGGATGCCACCCAGCCGATCCACCACCTGTCCGACCATCGCTTTGACCGACCCGGGGTCGGCCACATCGCAGCCCACGCCGACGACCTGGGCGCCGGTGTCGTCCACAAGTTCCCGGGCGAAACGGGCACACGCCTCACCGTCGAGATCGACGACTGCGACGCCCGCTCCAAACTCGGCCAGCCCCCGACAGAAGCCGCGACCGAGAATACCGAGACCACCGGTGACGATGGCCACCTTTCCGCTCAGATCGAAGAGAATTCTAAACTGATAATTCACTGAGCAGCACCTTTCGACCATCCCGCTGGGCAAGCTTGCCCGCTATCAGCAGTCGCATGGCATCCAGGGTGTCCCGCACCGGCACCACGGGCCGTCGGGTCCGAATCATCTCGGCAAAATGCCAGAGCAGCCGTCGGAACATCGAAAAGTTATCGGTGATTTCGTGGCTCGATGTGCGTTGCTCGCCCCAGAAATCGAGACGAAACGTCCGTGGCGCTTCGCCCAGCGCGTCGAGTTGCAACAGCGAGCCGTCGTCCATGGCGACCGTCATCGCGGCGTGCGGCGCGTCGAGTGCGATCACGGAGACCGGTCGTGCCGATACCACGCCGAACAGGGCATCGATGAGGTGAACCGCATACTTCTCCCAAGATAGAACGATAGCGCCTCTCAGCAGCAACAATCGCCCATACTCCGCGATGGACGCGCGCGCCTCGTCCAATTCCCGCGCGTAGCGCATGCCCGAACAGGACATGAGCTGGCCCTGGTCGAGATAGGGTCGGAAGAATCGCAACGCATCGAGATCGAGGGACAGCGGCTTGTCGATGAACACGGGCAGGCCCCCCTCCAGAAACGGCTGGGCCATTTCGAGATGGGTTTCAGCATCGTCGCGGGCGATGATGACCGCATCCACCTCGCCGAGCATCTCCTCGCGCCGGCCCACGGCGTGGGGAATGCGACAGGCCCGGCACAGACTCTGGGTCACGGTCTCATCCTGCGTCCAGGCGTGCGTGACCTGTAAGCCCGCGATGCCGAACTCGGAAGGGTCACGCCGTCTCACGTAGTCATAAATCACCGGCCAGCCAGATGCGGCCAGCCCGGCGTCATCGTAACCGTTGATGATGGCCGAGAAGGAAAACGGATGGCCGTTCCCAGGACTCAAGCCAACGATCCCGACCTTCGTCACCATACGGCCCAACCACCATCGACACAAATATTTTGTCCAGTCATATAACTACCGGCATCGCTGCACAGCAGGGCGACGGCACCCTTGAGTTCGTGCGGCTCCCCCACTCGATTTAACGGGTTTTTGCCGGACAACCTATCCAGAAATATTTTATGCTCCCGTGTCGGCGGATGTGGAAAAGCGCCAGGGCTGATGGCATTCGCTCGGATTCCGTGTGGCGAAAGAAAACTCGCCAAATATTTGGTGAATTGAATCACCCCCGCTTTTGCCGCTCCATAGCTGGGTGGGTTGGCGAACGTCGTCCCCTCGTAGATACGATAATCGGGCGCTACATGCCCATACATCGAAGCGATATTCAAAATGACCCCCCGGCGAGCCTTGAGCATCGGGAAGGCCGCTTTAAGCATCCTGAAGGGTGCGTTGAGGCTCATATCGATATCGTATCGCCAGTCCTCCTCCGTGATGCTTTCCCAGCTGTTCTTTTTTCCCGACCATGCATTGTTGACCAGAATGTTCAACCCGCCAAATTCGCGTTCGGTCACTTGGATGCAATTGGCTACCGACTCGGTTTCAAGCAAGTCCAAGCGTAATCCGATTGCGCGGATATCACTGCCAAATGCATTTTGCAGGGCTATTGCCGCATTTTTGCATTTCTCGTCATCACGGCTGGCGATGATGACGTTGGCACCGAGTTCGGCGAGGGCTTCGCAGATGGCCAAACCGAGATACCCAGCACCGCCGGTCACCAAGGCCGTTCGATTCTTCAGAGAAAAGAGATCTTTCAACATGATGGTCATTGCAATACTCCACGCCTCAGCAGTGTCTCGGCAACGACAAAATCCAACTCATCGTCAATATCCACGGATCGCTCGGCAGGCATGATAACGGCACCGGCCCGGCCATATAACAAGGCCATGGTATCACTCGGCAGTCGGTCGACACGAAACGCATAGACGGCTCCGTTGAGCTGATAGGCCAAAGGTAGCCGCTGCCGCGGCAGCCAGGGATTGGCACCCGCGATAAACGGGGAAGGCTTGCCATCCGCGATGATCCAGGCGCGGTGGGGATTCAAATCAGCCGGTTTGAAGGTTGCCACCGAATCCTTGCCATCCCTGACCAATTCCTCGATACAAGCTTTCACGTCATCGTGGGAGCGGAACGGACAGGTCGGCTCCAGAAGAACCATCACACGCGCTGTCTCACCCTCGAGTGTCAACGTTTCAATCAGGTTCCGTAACGCATCGATAACGAGGGCTGTATCGGTGGCGAGATGTGGCGGCCGGCGATACACCTCGGCGCCATGCCGCCGAGCCACCGCGGCAATCGCCTCGTCGTCAGTCGAAACGATAATCCGATCAATGAGATCGACCGACTGTGCAATCTCGATAGACCAGACGATAAGCGGCTTACCGCCAAGAGGTACGATGTTCTTGTGTGGCACGGCCTTGCTGCCGCCTCGGGCAGGGATCACCGCGATGACGCGCTCGCCGTCGATCATATTCGGATCTCTCTATTCCACCTGTAACTGCTTCAGCGCCTTGCGATATTCCGCCCACTCGCCGGTATCGAGCCAGGCTTTATCGCTGACTGGAAATACCGCCACTTTCCCACCCGTCTCCTTGACTTTCTCGATGAGGTGGGTCATGTGAAAAATCTCGTCTTTGGGAATCAGGTGGAGCGTCTCGGCGCGGAGAACGTACATGCCAGTATTGACCAGGAAATTGTATTCCGGCTTTTCGGTGATCTTCGTGAGTGTGCCACCGTTCACGATCTCACAGATTCCGTAGGGAATATGATAGTTCTTCAGCGAGCCGACAATCGTGATATCGTTATGGTTCTTATCATGAAACTTGACCAGTTCTGAATAATCGGCCTCGATAATGATATCACAATTGGTCACGATAAGCGAGCCTTCCAATTGGTTACGGAGATATTTAAGGCTTCCTGCCGTACCCAGTGGCTTGTCCTCATGAATGTACTCAACTCTGTAAGGAGGATGCAGCTCTTCAAAATAGGATTTGATAATTTTCGATTTATGGTTGACCGATAGATAAAAAGTTGACACACCGAATTTGAGAAACGATTCGATAATGTGCTCGATGACCGTTTTTTCTCCCAAGGGAATGAGTGGCTTGGGCAGTATACGGGTAAATGGATCCAGGCGCGTGCCTTTCCCACCCGCCATGATCACGACCGGGAGGTGAATCGGTGTAATCGGCTTGTGCCTGCCACTGTCCTTGAATACCGACTCCCAGAACAGCAGCTCCACAATCTGGTAATTGTCATTGACGACGGGGACACAGCCAATATTTCGCTCGAACATGACGCTCCTGACCTGTTCGAGTTCATACTCTTGCTCGACATAATAGGGATTTTTGTTGCACACTTTTTCGATGGCACCTTGCAGACTTCCTTCAGCCAGTATCCATCGTCGGATATCCCCATCGGTGAGCGAACCGATCAGGCGCCGTTCTTGATCGACGACAAACAGGACCTTCTGGGCGGTTTCTTCAAGCTGCCTCATCGACTGAAGGACCGTCGCGGTGGTATTGACGAGGAAAGCAGTAAATTCCTGATTCACGATACGGACAGGGTAGGATGTTTAATGGTTAATGGATATTGCCGGGAAGGTCGTAAAATCGCTTTTTCAACAGCGCTTCGGTCAGTTCGGCCTGTTTGAGCTGCTCCTTGATGTAAAAACTTACCCGACCGTCGCCACGTCCGGCGTAGGGATTGATCATGTCCCGGATCCCTTCCCGCCATGCCCGCGAAAGCGCCTGCCTGATACCCGCTACGATTTCCTCGGTAGAGTAGCCCACCTCGATCACGTTCGCCGCTTTGATTCGACCCTGTTGCCGGTCGCCGATATCGACCACCGGCAGCTTGAACGACGGTGCTTCGATGAGCCCGCTCGACGAGTTCCCGATCATCAGATCGAGATAGCGCAGGCAACTTAGGTAAAGCTGCTGGCCCAGGTTGTCATAGAGCCGGTAGTCCGTGGGACGAGCCTGGCAAAACTCCGCGATTCGCCGATTGATCAGCCGACCCTGGGTATCGGCGTTCGCCTTGGTGAAAACCGCCCGGATCTTCTCGTGCAGCAGCGCGTTCAGCAGCTGCTCGATCTGTTGTTCCGCCGTATCTTTTTCGAGAGTAACGGGATGATAGGTCACCAGGGCGGTGGGAGTTGCCAGCTCGAAGCCAAGCCGCGCCGCCAGTTCCGACTTGGTCAGCGGGGTAATCTGGTGCAGCGCGTCCAAACCGGGGGCGCCAAACGCAAAGACCAGGCGAGGATCTTCGCCCATCTGGATGATGCGCCGGCGGTACGCCTCGGTTGCGGCAAAATGAAGCGACGCCATTTTGGTGATGGCGTGTCTGACCCCTTCGTCGATGGCGCCCTGGCTCGTCTCCCCACCGTGAATATGGGCGATGGGGATCTTGGCCAGCAACGCAGCGATGACGGCGGCCAGCAATTCAAAACGGTCCCCTAAGACGACAAGGATGTCGGGGCGCAGCTCGGCCAGGGCGTCCGCGAACGCCAGGAGACCGACCCCGATGGATTTCGCGGCGGCGCTGTCGCTGTCGGCGGACAGTAGCATCTCGATCTTGCGGTCGATGCGGAAGCCATCCTGCTCGATGTCCCGGCAGCTCAGGCCGAACTCGGGACAGAGATGCATGCCGGTGGCGATCACCTGCAACGCCAGCGCCTCGTCGTCCCGAATCGCCCGCAGCAGCCCCCGCAACAGCCCGTAATCCGCACGGGAGGTGGTTACGACACAGATGTGTCTCAAAGTCACTTCAGATCGGCCCAGGTGACGACGCTGTCAGCCTTGATGTCGGCGGTGACCCGCAGCCCCATCACCTTCTCGAAATCACGGGGCTGAATGCCGTGCCCCGGTCGCTTGATGGCCACATTGTCGCGGCTGATGCATTCACCGCGGGCGATATTCCGCTTCGCCACCAGGCTTTTCCGGGCGACAGCCATGTTCTTGATTTCGCAGGACGCCGGCGCCTTGATGCCAGTACCGAGAGCCTGTTCGACGTGCCGGATCGCCTGGATCATCGCGCCGAGTTCCTGGGGTTCCAGGGAAGCCTGGTGATCGGGACCCGGCATATTCCGATCCAGCGTAAAGTGTTTCTCGATGATCCGTGCGCCGAGCGCCACGGCCGCCACGGCGATCTCGTTGCCCGGCGTATGATCGGAATAGCCGACGGGGAAACCGAAGGCGGTGGCCAGGGTGCGCATCGCCTTCAGGTTGATTTCGGCGAAGGGTGCAGGATATTCGGTCACGCAATGCAACAGGTGGAGCTGCGCGTTACCCGTTCCGACGATCACTTCGACGGCCTCCGCCACCTCGGCCAGCGTCGACATCCCGGTCGAGAGGATCAAGGGTTTGTGCTTGCGGGCGAGGTAATCCAGAAATCCATGGTTCGTCACTTCCCCGGACGGGATCTTGTAGGCGGGCACACCGAGCTGCTCGAGCAGATCGGCGCTATCTTCATCAAATGGACTGGACAGAAACAAGATTCCGTTATCGTGGCAGCAGGCGAGCAAGGTCCGGTGATCTTCCTCGCTCAATTCCAGACGCCTGAGCATCTCGTATTGGGAATCTGCACCTTCGGTATTCTGCTGCTGGTACAGCGCCTTGGCGGCGGAACGGCTGACCAGCTTGTCCGCCCGGAAACTTTGGAATTTGACGCAATCCGCGCCAGCACGACCCGCTTCTTCGATCAGTCGCTTGGCGATTTCGACCGAGCCGTTGTGATTGACGCCGGCCTCGGCGATGACGAAGGTCCTATCCTGGGCGATCATTTGATTTTTCTCGCGGGTACGCCGACATAGGTACCGGGAGTCATGCAATCCTCGATCACGACCGCCCCGGCGCCGATGACGCAGTTCGGGCAGATGCTAATGCCGTGAATCACCGTCGCGCCGGCACCCACGAAGACCTCGTCACCGAGCTTTACCTGACCGCTCAACGTCGCTCCCGGCGCGATGTGTACGTAACTGCCGATCACACAATCATGGTCGACAGTGCTCTGGGTGTTGAGGATCGCACACTCGCCAATGGTCGTACCACTGTTGATCACGGCGCCATTGAACACGACCGTCGCTTTATCGATGTACACCGCTTCGCTCACGACCGCATCGCTGGAAACGAGCGCCGGCAAAGCAAAGCCCAGCGCTTCGAGTCGCGCCTTGAGCTTTTTTCGGGTGTCTCCCCGACCGACCGTACCGACGCCAATGACCGCCGAACACGAAGGGTCCTGGCGGATCAGCTCGCCCAGTACCTCATCGCCACCGATCCAGGGAATGCCCAGCACCGCGCCACGATTCTCCCGGTCGGTATAACCGACGACCCGATAATCGCCACGCTTTTTGAGGAGGCTGACGATCACCTTGGCGTGGCCTCCGCCACCGATCACCACGATGTCAGACACGTTGCAGCGCCTCGATGACACGACCGATTTGAGACTCGGTGAGATCGACGCTGCAGGGAATGTTCAAGGTCCGTTCCAGCAGGTCGGGCGCTTTTTCAATCCGGTACCGCTGACAATCGTGATAGGGCCTCTGCAAATGATTGAGCTGCCATACGGGTCGGGTCTGAATGCCTTGCTCCCCCAGACGCTGCATCAGCGCCTCCCGGTCCATGCCGTATGCGGTACGATCGATTTGCAGTGCATACATCCAGCAATTGTTGTCCGCATAAGCCGGAATCTCGGCGATGCGCAGTCCGGGAATATCGTCGATACCCCGTTTGTACGCTCGATAGTTCCTCTGTTTCGCCTTCACATAATCCGGGAGTTGCTCCAACTGGGCAACACCGACGGCGGCCTGCAGATTGGTGAGTCGATAATTGTAACCGACTTCATGGTGAACATAGCGAATACCATCGTCCTTGGCCTGGGTGGTGAGATACTTCGCCTTCTCCGCATATTCTCGATTATCGGTCACGATCATGCCACCACCGCCCGTGGTGATGATCTTGTTACCATTGAAGGAAAAACAGCCGATATCTCCTAGCGTCCCTGTATGCTTCCTCGCAAATATCCCCTCTGTATACCAAGTTCCCAGACTTTCCGTAGCGTCCTCGACGATCTTGATGTTCCTTTCCCGACAGAGCCGGGTCAACGCTTCCAGCGCCACTGCGTTACCGAAGACATGCACGGGGATCAACGCCGAAATCCGCCGATTCGTTTGTTTGTTGAAGGTGTAGCCTTGCGTGTAGCAAGTTTCTCGCTCGATGAATTCGATGGTCTTCGCTATGTCGATATTGTAATAATCATCGCAGTCCATGAAGATCGGTTGGGCTCCAAGATAACGAGCCGCATTCACCGGGGCGATGAAGGTGAGCGTCGGTACGATCACTTCGTCTTCCGGTTGCACGCCGACGATCCGTAGCGATACTTGTAGCGCGGAGGTGCCATTGACACAGGCCACGGCGTATCGGGCGCCGGTGTAGGCACAGATGCCGTGCTCGAACTTCTCGACATAGGTACCCACCGACGATACCCATCCCGTATCGAGGCATTCCTTAACGTATTTCCACTCGTTGCCTTTTATTGCCGGCACCGAAAGGGGGATGAGCTCAGACATTATAAATTTCCGGCTTGTAATGGCTACGATATGACTTGAACCAAGTGATCGTCTCCGACAGCCCTGATCTGAGCTGGTATCTCGGTTTCCATGCCGTGTGAGCCAGAAGTTTGCTGTTGTCACACCGCAGCCGCATCACCTCGCTCTCATCCGGGCGTACTCTTTCTGTATCCGAGGTCACGGCAACATCGCACTCCATGAGTTCGGCAATCAACTTGACCAGGTCGCCTACGGCGATCTCTTCGTTCATTCCAATATTCGTAACCTCTCCCACGAGAGACGGAGAATCGAGAATCGACAGAAACCCGTTCACAGTGTCCTTCACAAACGTCAGGTCCCGAGTGGGACTGAGGCTGCCAAGTCTGATCTCTCGCTGGCCATTCAGCATCTGGGAGATGATAGTTGGGATAACTGCCCGCGCAGACTGCCGGGGGCCAAAGGTGTTGAAGGGTCTTACGATTTTCACGGGCAATCCAAATGAGCGACAATAACTGATCGCCAATTGATCGGCGGCGATCTTGGAAGCCGCATAGGGCGATTGACCTACTGAGGGGTGGTGTTCATCGATCGGAGCATATTGCGCGGTACCGTAGGTTTCGCTGGTAGAGGTGACGAGGATATTCTCCACACCCTGGCTTTTGGCGGCTTCCAGAACATTGTAGGTTCCCTCGATGTTGGTTCTGATGTAGGCCAGTGGCGAAAGGTAAGAATAGGGGATGCCGATCAGGGCCGCCAGATGAAAAACGGCATTGCATCCCTGCATGGCCTTGGTAACTGAATCGTAGTCGCGTACATCGCCCACAACGATTTCAATTTCCCGGGTACACGCAAGCTCTTCCAGCCATCCCCAGCTGTTTTTCGAGTTATACCGAACCAGCGCCTTGACGTCGTAACCTCGCTCCACGCACTGCTCGACCAGATGAGAGCCTATGAATCCTCCCGCTCCCGTCACCAATACTTTCATCGGGTTCTGTATCCTTTTCTAACCTAGAGTTGTCTGTCAAAGATAGTCGAGGATACGCTGCGGTAGCCGTCTGGCTTCTTCGCAGCGTTTAGCCACAACAGCCTTGTTCTTTTCTCTTAACGAAGGATTCTCACGAATATATTGTTCCGATAACGCGATGATTTGAGCGATATCCCGATCTTCGGGCATTGCGGAAAATTGCTTCGGGTTGGCGTACTCCAGTGTTCTTTGCAAGCTTGCCATCTTGTGTGAATGTGCTTCGAGGAAGACACAGGGAGTACCCCCCAGGGACGCGAAAATCGTGGGATGAAATCGCCCAGAGATAAACAACTGTGCATTGGCGAGAACCGCACCAGCCATCATAATTGGAGTATTCCAAGGCACCAATCCACAACCGCTTTGCCTTGCGACTTCTCGAAGAAAGCGATCTCCACCGCAGTTCTGAGTCAGATAGACAGGGTAACCGAGCTCACGAACGCCCTTGAGCAGTTGAAGATAGTGACTAACCGCCTGCTCCTGGAATTCTGCCGCCCAAGAGCTACCACCAATGCAAATATAAGGTTTCGAGAAGTCAAGCTTGCCGAAGTATTCGTTATTTTCAGGCGGGGGAATGATGAAATCGCCATTGGGCGGCACGCATGAGCCGAAGCGCTCGTATATCGAGAACCAGGTAAACAACGCATCCGGAATATAGTCACATCGAACTTCGGGCATTTCTTTTTGTAGATAATCCAAAGATTCCGGATCGCGGACTAACACGGCTCGGCATTTCGCCAGGGTTTTGCGGGCCGAATCGAAATTCTTGTTGTTCCTCCCCGTAAAAGGGCAATCCGAGATAATCCCATTGACATAAAAGACCCGCTTGTTGAGCCTGACCGCCAATTCGATCATCGCCAAGTAAAAAAAGAAATCTCTTCTGAACGGTGTTCTGAAGATACCACTCCCTTCTCCGTTGATCACAACCAGATCCGCTTCTCTCATCTGCCTATAAATTTCACCAAACCCCGGATTTTTCAATCTGTAGCGAAGCAGGGTCTCCGCGCTTTCCGAAGGGTCATCGGTGATGAAATCACGAGCACCGAAGCGTTCTTCAATCTTGAGATACCAATTGACTACTTTTATCTTTTCCCGGACGTCATGGAGGAAGCTGAAGTATTTTAGAGGCAAAAGCGTACCGACATAACCTCTGGTCGCACCGACATACATAACCGTCGCGCCGACTATTACATCGGAAATTTCAAAGCCGCGTTCAAGAAGCTGATACAGTGCGATTGACTGTCCACGCCCCCCCCAATTCATGGAATCCCGATTGTCGCCAACATATAAGACTTTCATGAGCAAATACCAAAAGTGGCTTCAGTCAAAATCCTTGGAGAACAAAGCCGATGATTAAGAGCGAGAGGGACAATATCTTTGAGAAGTATCAAGCTGTTTTTTGTTTTACTAGCCTAGCTGGATTTCCACAAACCGCAGTCCCTGATGGCACAGATTTGTTGACTATTGACCCAGGCCATACAACCACATCATCACCAATCATCACTCCTTTACAGATAACGCTTCGCGCGCCGATAGAAACCCTATTACCAATGTTTACGCGACACTGGTGTCTATTTTCCAATGGTTCCACCCTATCGGGGTTAAGCGAGTGAAAATCAGTATCCATTATGCCTGATTCTTCCATCAAGAGATCATCGCCGATCTTGATTTCAAACTTTGAAGAAATCCTTGCGGCGAACAGCCTCGCATTATTTCCGATAGAAACCTCTGCCGCTGGATCACGAGTATAGATGGTCACGTAGTGACGATTATCTCCGCCAACTTTGGAAACGATACAATCGTTACCAATAGATACCTTGCCCGGTCCTTCAATTTCCAACTTGCAGTATAGCTTCAATCCTGAGCCAATCAAAATATTCTTTCTTGTAAGCTGACATTTTAATGTAAAAAAATAGCCTCGGACTTTAGCGATTACATCTTTCATGAGCCTTGTATTATTTCTCCTATTTTTTCCACACTCATACTGCGAAATATTGGGTTTCCAATCGCAAGGTGGCCTCTGGGAATATCGCAATCAAAACACATACTGCCAACGGCTAGAACACTTTCATCTGCGATATCACTACCTCTGAGCACAATTGTTTGACCGGCCAACCAAACCCTTTTACCAAGATGGATGCCCAAAGACGATAAAGAATTTTTCTCACGAATTCTCAAATCAACCGGGTCGGCCATGGAAAATAACGCATCTTGAATCAGACAATTCGCAAGCATTACATCATCATCAATGACAACCTTGTCATGACAGCGAATAGTCATCCCCCCTAGATTGCATTTCTTACCAATATTCACTTGCGCATCGGCAGAGAAAGTAGTGATACTCAGCCCATCAAAAGCGTTCGGGAAAACCGAACAACCCTTGTCAATAAATACCGAACCGGGCCCGCATATCCTTACTTTGTAGTAAACCAAAAAAGGTAGCTTGATCGTTACATTATTTCTAAATAGCCGATAAAAAGCGGCATAGAGAAATCCTTTAATAAAAGCCTTGGTATAAAAATAAAGGCTTTTCGGATCGCTTCGCAGCTTTTCAGCCAATTTGCAAATAATCGGGGGAAAATTCATAAGCATGGCGGTCGCGAGGAAAACACGCGATGTAAAGGCCAGGTCTCGTACCTGCCGCTATCCTCCCTGCCGTGAAGGCAACGCTGCCAGGAATTTGATCAGCCGGGCCGCTACAATCTGTTCACCTTGAGAGTTAAGGTGACCGTCGTCATAGGTCAGGACTGGATTGAGCACTTCAATCGGTCGACTCTGGTATTCGTGAGCGCCAGCGCCTTCAGCCTCTATTTTCGCCAAATCGAACAGTCGTCCCTGCTGGCCATAGCGAGCGCGCAGAATCTCGTTGAATTCCTGCCGACGAGCATTGTCGGCGAAGCCACTCGGCGTGCGTCCCAACAGGCGTTTGACCCAAGCCTTGGGACCCGTCTGCGCCACGGTAAGCGGAGCGGTAATGGCAACAAAAGTAGTGTTGGGGAATTGCTGACCGAGACGATCCAGAGTCGCGTTGTACTCTTCGGCAATCTGCTTGGCATCGGAATCGCCACTGAAATCGAGATAGCAGAATTTAACCAGGGCAATATCCGCGCCTTGCGCCACGCCGTTTTCCAACGTGCTGGCGAAATCCTTCAGCTTGGACGACGGGTCTTCATTCTGACCAACGAAGAAGTGAATGATACCACCGCTCGCCACCGGCGTACGCGACTTCACTATCGGCAGATTGACACCGGCTTGTGCCGCCAAGGACTGAATACCGCTCAGGATATTCTGACCTACCGACTGGTGGCCAAACACCACCCGCTTCTGGGTTAGTACTTGCCATTCTGTCGCACTGATTTGCGCCGTTGCTGCCATCCTGTTCGCCTCTCGTTCTGTCTCACCGCACCCCAGCAGCGCCAATACCACCACCGTCATCAACGACCATCCACGTATCGCCATCACCATAATTTTGTCTCCAGCTCTCTAATAAATGAGAACGATCCTAGTCGATCATCGGTGGTTTGGTATTCGGACCGCTTACTGGCTCCATCACAATCGCTGGCCAGTGCAACATCGCCGTAGCCTTACGTTTGGCTTCGATATCGTGGTAGATAAATTCTGCTTGCTCGGTGCTAATATTCAGCTCCGCCGCCAATGCCGTAGCCAACCGACCACTGTTGTAAGCCAGCAAGGCGACATCCATCTGTTCGTAAGGCAGGGCAAAATAGAATTCATCCTGTCCCTGCACCATGCTGTAGGTATCGGTCGTGGGTTGAGCGTTACAGATCTCTTCGGGGAGTTCCAGATAGCGAGCCAACGCATAGACTTGAGTCTTGTACAAATGGGCGATGGGTTTCAAATCGGCAGAGCCGTCACCGTTTTTCACGAAGAAGCCTTGATCGTATTCCAGGCGATTGGGTGTGCCGACCACCGCGTAGTGCAGACGATCCGCGTGGAAGTATTCCAGGGTTTTGCGGATCCGCTGCTTGAAGTTGGTGGCGGCGACAATCTGCAGGTAGTTTTTCGAATCGAGCCGTTCCTCGAAAATTTGTCCATCCGGCGACTGCACCACCAGCTTGAAATGGTTGAAGTGCCCCGTCCGCCCACCGGCGATGACGATTTTGTTTTTCCAGGCATCGGTATAAGCTGGAAAGACGGCGCGGATAGCCGCGTCGCGCCACCGATAGCAACCCAGCGCATCCAATACTGACGCGATGTCGAACTCCTCGTGGGCGATACCGAGCCGCTCTACCACCTGGCGACCGCGAACAGCGCTTTCGGAAGCGGAATCGCGCTCCGGCAGTAGCAGGCCAAACACGCGCTCGCACCCCACAGCGCGCACGGCCAGCGCGGCACAGACCGAGCTGTCCACACCACCGGAAATGGCGACGACCAGCCCCCGGCGGCGCAGGTGGCTGCGCAGCAACTCCCGTATGCGTTCGGCGATCCTGGCGGTTTCGGCGGCCTCGTCAAGCTTGAGCGCGGCGGCAAGATTCAGGGACATGGCAAGCTCCTCAAACAATGAACTAGGCTGATGCGGCGAGCAACACGGCACACCGTTCCAGAATCAATTTGCGGGATAACTTGCCATTGACGGTACGAGGCAGCTCGGGTAACGATACGACGTACTTGGGTATCATGTGGCTTTCCAGCCGCGCACCGCATACTTGCTTGATCTGTTGCACGTTCAACTCGTTTCCTTCGCGCAAGGTCACAAAGGCGCATACCGCCTCTCCCAGCACGGGGTCGGGGATACCCGCCACCACCACCTCCCGCACCGTGGGAAGGCTGTAGATCGCGTTCTCGACCTCGGCGGGGCTGACTTTCTCGCCACGGCTCTTGATGATTTCGTCACTGCGCGCCACGAAATAGAAATCACCGTCCGCGTCCCGGCGGAACAAGTCGCCGCTTTTCAACAGAAACTCACCAGGCAGTGGACCCGGCATCAACGCTTCGGCGGTTTTCTCGGGCTGATTCCAGTAACCCCGCATCACATGCGGGCCACGCACGTACAGGGTACCCACCTCGCCCGGGGCCACCGGCTGGCCATCTTCGCCCAGCAGCAACAGTTCGGTACCGGGAATCGCGCGTCCCACCGATGCCGGCTTGACCTCGGCCAGGGCGGGCTCCAGATAGGCGCTGCGGATACACTCGGTCTGGCCATACATTTTGTACAAGCCCGCATGCGGGAACATCCGCCGGATGCCAGGGATAAACTCTACCGGCAGCGCCGCCGCGGCATTGGTAACCAGGCGCACGCTGGGAAAGCGCAGTGGCTGTTTGGCATCCTGCGCCAGCATCATGGCATAAATCGTGGGAACGCCGGCGAAGCTGGTCACGGCTTCGTCGTGCATGCGCTTGAATACCTGGGCCGGATAGGCGAACGAGCGTTCCAGCACCAGGGTTGCCCCGGCGCGCACCGCCGAAAGCCACTGGAACAGGCCATAGCCGAAGTTGAGCGGCAGCGCGGAGAACAGGCGATCATCCCCGGAAATGTCGAGATAGTCGTTGATGCTGTCCAGCACGAACATCAGCGACTGATGGGTGTGCATCACTCCCTTGGGTTCGCCGGTGGTGCCGGACGTGTAGAGCAGCGCAGCCAAATCCAGCGTGATCGCGGACTGGGACGGCGGCGTGATCGGCAGCTCGGCCAGCGCCTCGTCCAGATTTTCCACGCCCGCCGGCAACGCCTCGGCGTCGGGCGCGCACAACACCCGCAGGGTTGGCAACTGTTCCGCCAGCGGACCGAACACTCGCGCCAGATGGGATTCGCCGAGCAATACGCGAGCACCCGCATCGCGCAGGATAAACGCCAGCTTGTCGCGCTTGGTTTGGGCGTTGACGGCGACGAACACGCCCCCGGCCAGCAGCACGCCGAAAATGGACGCGGCGCACCGCCAACCGTTGTCCATGAAAATCACTACGCGATCGCCACGCTGTACGCCGCGCGCGCGCAGGGCATGGGCAAGACGACAAGCGTAATCCGCCACCTCGCGATAGCTCAACCGCGCGCTACCGGCGACCAGCGCCGTGCGCTCCGGATAGCGCGAGACAGTGGCGAGCAGAGTCTCTTGCAGAAGTCGAGAAATGGCGCTCACGATCAGGATTCAGGCGGCAACGGCCATCTCGCGTTTGCGCCCGACGAAAGCGACCAGGTTATTCACGGAATCGAGATTTTCCTGCAGCATTTCGTCGTCGTTCACCTTGATACCGAAGGTTTCTTCGATAAACAGTATGATTTCCAGCACGCCCGTGGAGTCGATGATGCCCGCGGCGAGAAAGGAATCACCATCCTTGAGAGCCGCTTGATTGTCGGTGAACAGGAAGTTTTCCAGAAGGTAATGACGAATAGTTTTTTTGACGTTCATGGCTCGTCCTTAGCAAATCAGCAAGGTGTTTTAATTGTTACCCGGGGTTAGTGGTTTGAGAAAACCGCTCGATGAAATACTCGTGGCACAACTGGGTGGAGAGAATACCGACCAGTGCCATATTGTCTTTGTAGGCAATCACACTGCCTCGACGCGCTTTGTTAAGCAAAAAGTCGACTTTTTTTGGGTCGAAATAGCCATAACGCCGGAGTTTTTCCGCGCTCAGCAGATCGTCCACGTAAGCCGGTGGCCGCGCCGAGAAAAAAGCAGGGATATCCGGCGCACGATACGGTTGCTTGTGCCGCTCGAGAATCTGCCTTGGCACATGAGTGGCCATCGCCCGCTTGAGCAGGAATTTTTCGTTGAGGCCGCGCATTTTCAAACGCGGATGCAGGCGATTGGTGAATTCAATGACCCGATGATCCAAAAAGGGGAAGCGCCCTTCCACGGAATTGGCCATCAGCATCCGGTCACCCTGGGAGCACAACAAGTAGCTGCCCAACAGGGTTTTGGCTTCCAGATATTGCGCGCGGTTGAACGGATGCCAGCGGCCGAAAGCGGGCGGTAACCGCTCGATCAACCGAGTGGCCGCGTCTTCGCGCAGCGTGGCGGCGAGTTCCGGCGAGAAAAAGACCTTGCACTGCGCCGTAGTGAACCAGCGGGTCAGATGACTGAAAGCCGGTTGATCAGGATAGTCCAGGCCGATACCATAAAAATTACGCAAGTAGGCCTTGGCTTGGACGCCGGAGGTTTCCAGATACGGATACAGTGCTTTCAGCAGCAGCGGGCGCCATTCGGATCGAGGGTGACGCGCCCAGAACTGGCGAATCTTGGTTTCCTTGAACAGATCATAGCCACCCAAGGTTTCGTCGGCCCCTTCGCCGGTCAGCACCACCTTGTATCCCGAGGCGCGCACCAAGCCGGATAGCCTTCGCATGGGTGTCGGGGCGGTACGCAGAATGGCGGTTTCGGCGTGAAAGACCGTCTCCGGAAAGTCCGTGGCGATGTCGCGGTTATGGCAAAAGACACGGCTGTGTTCCACGCCCAGGTGCTCGACCAATTGTCGCTGGAATGCCGATTCGTCGAGTGACTTTTCCTCGAACCCAAGCGAAAAGGTCTTGAGTGGCGCAGCCGAGTGGTGGCGAATCAGGGCCACCAGGGCCGAGGAATCCAGACCGCCGGAGAGATAGGCGCCGACCGGAACATCCGCGCGCAGGCGGATGCGAGTGGCGTCGGCCAGCAGCTCGTACAACTGCTCGGTCAGCTCGATGGTCGAGCCCGTGAGGTAGTCGCCTTGCTCGGGGAAGCGCCAGTCCCAGTAGACCGATTCGCGTAACTGCCCGTTTTCCAGCACCAGCAGATGACCGGGTGGTACTTCGAGGATGCCTTCAAACAAGGTGTAGGGGCTGCGCGGCGCCCAGAAGGTGAAAATCTGATCCAGCGCTACCGGTGAAATACGGGGCGCTTCCGTCAGCAGGGGCAGCAACGCCTTGATTTCCGAAGCGAATAGCAGCCGCTCGCCTTGGCGGGTGTAGAACAGCGGCAAGATGCCGACCCGATCCCGAATCAGCAGCAGGCGCCGGCGGCTGGCGTCCCACAGCGCGATGGCGAATTGGCCGTTAAGGCGTTGCACGAAATCGTCGCCATACTGCTCGTAGGCATGAACGATGACTTCGGTATCGCTGTGGGTGCTGAAGCGATGGCCCGCTTTCAGCAGGAGTTCGCGCAGTTCGAGGTAGTTGAAAATCTCGCCGTTGAACGAAACCCAGACGGTCTGGTCCTCGTTGGACATCGGCTGAGCACCGCCCGCGAGATCGATGATGCTCAGGCGAGTGTGGCCCAGGCTTACTCGACCGCTGGAATCGAGATGGACACCGCTGCCATCCGGACCGCGATGACGCAAGGCCGGTAACATACGGCGCACATTCGATTCGCTGAGCCGAGCCCGCGCCGAAAGCGCGGCGATACCGACAATTCCACAGCACATACGTTATACCGTGACGAAGGCCGTTTCGGCAGTAACCGCCGGGACAGCGGCCAACCCTCCCAACACGTCTCTAACCGGCATGAACGAGAAACCCCGCAACAACCGGCGCAGCCGCGCCTCGCACCGGCTCAAGTTGGTATAGTGGCGAAACGCAGACAGCCAACCCGCGCGGATGCGGGGCTGCTCCGGATCGATTTCCCAGGGATGCAGGTAAAAGATGAACGGTCGTTTTTCTGATCGATTGATACGAGACAGCGCGAAGCGTGTCAGCCAATACGGATAAATCCGGAAATAGCCGCCACCCGCCACGGGCAAGCGGTAACTGCCGACCGCCAGGGTCGAGGGTGGAAACTCGATGAGAGAACCACCGCTCGGCGTATCGAGCCGGTAGGGCCAGCGAGGGCTGTCAGGAATGCCGTAGCGGTCGTGATGGACCGGGAAGATGCTCGAATCGTAGGTAAACCCAAGCTCGGCCAGGATGTCGAGCGCCCACAGCGAACGCTTGGTAATCGAGTAACTGGCCGCCCGGTAGCCCAACACCGGACATTGCGCCTGGTCCTCCAGGCACGCCTTGGCGCGAGCCGTCTCCTCACGGAAGATCGCCGGGGTTTGCCCATAGACGAGCTGGTGCGAATGACCATGGCACGCCACTTCGTGCCCTCGATCCGCGATGGCTCGCACCAGGCCGGGGCAACGCTCGGCTACCCAGCCCAGTACGAAAAACGTGGCGAGAACATCCTGCTCGGCGAACAGCTCCAACAGCCGGTGCGTATTCCGTTCGACCCGGCGCGGAAAGCGGTCCCAGGTCGCAGGATCGATCTGCCGAGCAAAGGCGGCAACGTGAAAATAATCCTCGACATCGACCGTCAGGGCGTTGCGCATGAGACTCGCGGATTCCGTGGGTTCAACAACCAAATACCCTCAAATCGATCTGCTTCCAAGCACGCTACCGCCCTGCAAAACACCGCAGTGTTTCGCATGGCCTTGATTGCTCTCAACTTTCCCGGGGCTCGCAACCTTCTTGCGAGCCGAATCTTGGCTGACGTGATCACTCTCATGGGATTCACACATCGTGCCAAACGGGAACCACACTCTTCACGATTACCTGTCGCAATGATAAGCGCGCCCAACACGATCAAATCCGACCCTGAGCGACACTTTCGCTGGTTATATCCACCACGGTAGTGCCCATAAGTGAACGTCACCCGGTTCAAATTGAACCGCTCAACCCGCTACTCCACCCCCAGCCCCCCGAACGGCAGATAATCCACCGCATCGCCGGGCACGACGCCGGCACAGTCTTCCGGGAGTTCCACCAGCCCGTCGGCCCAGGACAGCGACGACAGCGCCCCGGAGCTGTTGGTGTGGTAGATGCTGGCCAGCGGTCCTCGCGCGGGATCGAACCGCAGCCGCGCCCGCAGCCATTCGCGCCGGCCCGGCTTGCGGCGGAACTGAAAATCCGCCGTCACCCGCAGCCGCAGCGGCTCGGTGGGCTCCGCGCCCATCAGCTTCAGCAGCAACGGCCGGGCAAACATCAGGCACGCTACCGCCACCGACACGGGATTGCCGGGCAGGCCCAATACTATGCAGTTATCGATCCAGCCGAAGGTCACCGGTTTGCCCGGCTTGACCGCCAGTCGCCAGAACTCGATTTTTCCCAGTTCCGCGATCACGTCCCTGACCAAGTCCGCCGTGCCCACCGACACGCCACCGGAGGTCAGCAACACGTCGTGAGCCGCCGCCGCATCCCTCAACGCCGGGAGTACTACATCCCGATCATCGTGCAGTATGCCTAAATCGGTCACCCTGCAACCCAGCCGCCGCAACAGACCGATCAGAGTGTAACGGTTCGATTCGTAAATCGCACCTGCCGGTAGCTCCACACCCGGTTCGTACAGTTCATCGCCGGTCGACGCCACCGCCACTCGCGGCTGCCGCACCACCTCCAGCCTGGCGATGCCCTGCCCCGCCGCCAGCGCCACATCCTGCGGGCGCAGCCGCAGGCCGCGCGGCAACAGCATCGAGTCGGCTTGTACGTCCTCGCCGCGCCGGCGGATGTTCTCGCCGGGCTTGAGCCGGGCGGCGACCGTGGGTTCGAGTTCGATCCGGCTTTCGTCCGGGGCGATCCGACACTGCTCCTGCATCACCACCGCGTCCGGGCCAGCCGGGATTATGCCGCCGGTGGTGATCCGCACCGCCGCGCCGCGCGGGACCGTGCCCGGATACGGATGGCCCGCCAGAGCTCGACCGACCACCGGCAACCGGGTCGGCTGATCCGGCTTCAGGTCGGCCAGATACAGCGCAAAACCATCCATCGCCGAATTGTCGCGCGGCGGCACGTCGAGCCGGGCCGGCAGCTCGGCGGCCAGCACCCGGCCATAGGCGTCGAGCAACGGGACATCCTCGGTTTCACGAATCGGCTGGATGGAACGCAGAGCGGCGGCGCTCGCTTCGGCCAGCGTCAGCAGCCGGTCGCCGGAGCAGCAATCGGACATGGTCAACCTCGTTTCAGGGTGTGGATTCGGTATCGCGGATGAACCGGATGATGAAGTCGGCGACAGGGTCTGGATCGGCCAGCGGCAGTATCGGCAGACCGGGCCGGCCGTAGTGGGCGGGATCGAGCGGCGGCTGGCTGGCGACGGCGATGACGGTGGGGTCGGTCGGGAAACGCGGCGGCTGGTCCCCGGCGGCGGGCCGCCAGATTTCCAGTTTGGGATAAGCGCCGGTTTTCCAGCCTTCCACCAGCACCAAATCCACTGGCTGCAAGTGCTTCAGCAACTCGGCCAGACCCGGCTCCGGCGCCGCGCGCAGCTCGTGCAGCAGCGCCCAGCGGCGGCCGGTCACCAACATCACCTCGTACGCCCCGGCCTCGCGATGGCGCCACGTATCCTTGCCGGGCGTATCCAGATCGACATCGTGGTGGGCGTGCTTGAGCGTGGAAACGGTCAGCCCGCGCGCCCGCAAGCGGGGAATCAGGGCGACGATCAGGGTGGTCTTGCCACAACCGCTCCAGCCGCTGATGCCGAGCACCTTCATCGCCGCTACCGCACCAGCGGCGAATCGGCGCCCATCAGATCAATACCACCAATGTCGGCGCGGCCGATCAGCAGCGAGAGATACTGACTGATAGCGCGTCGTTGCACATTTTCGCGCAGATAGCCGGCGATGCGGTCGCGCACCATCCCGTACTCCAAGGGCCGGCCCTCGATCTTCCGGCGCAGATGGATGACGTGAAACCCGAAGCGGCTTTCCACCGGTTGGCTGGACGTTTCGCCCTCCCGCATCCCGGCCAGCGCCCGCTCGAACTCCGGCACGGTCTGGCCGGGACCAATCTGGCCCAGATTACCGCCGGTTTGCCTGGAGGGACAATCCGACAGAGCGGCGGCGACTTCGGCGAAATCGCCACCCTCCCGCAACTGGGCGATGGCATTCTCGGCGCGGGCGCGAGCGACGGCGCGAACTCCGGCATCGTCCGGCGGCGCGGCGCACAGGATATGCGACGCCTCGAACAGATCGCCGCCGCGAAACCGCTGGCGGTTGGCCTGGAAAAATCGTCGACAGTTCTCCTCGTCCGGCTCCGGGGTCTTGACCTCGCGCTCGATCAGCGCCGCGATGCGCGCATCCTCGTCAATGCCGGCAATCCCGAGTCGGGCCGCTTCCTGCAACAGCAGTTCCTTGGCGACCAGCGCCAGTTTCGCCGAATATTCGGCGGCCTCCCGCGACGGCGCTGGATGGTGCTGCATCTCAGCGTAAATCGCGGCGTCGGTGATTTCGACGCCGTTGACGGTGATGGGCATGAAAAATCTCCGTGGACACAAAAGTAAAAGGCACAAGGCCGAAGGGACCAGGTAAAAGATGGAAAGCATCTTGTACCTTGGTCTTCGACCTTGTACCCGCCAATCCTCCTGCTCGCAGGGAAGGATTCGACCGGATCAGCGCTGCCGCACCACCTGATAGGATCGGAACGGATACGTGACCGGCGCGCTCCAGATATGCACCAGCCGGCTGAACGGGAACACCAGGAAGATCGTCAGGCCGAGGAACAGGTGCAGCCTGAACAGGAGGCCGACCTCGCCCAAAGCGGCCACCGCCTCCGTCGGATCGAAAGTGACGATGTTCCGCGCCCAAGCCATCAGATTCAGCATGTTGTGGCCATCCAGGTGCATCAGCGACACCGGGATGGTCAACAGGCCCAGGATCAACTGCGCGTACAGCAGCAGCAGGATGAAGATGTCCATCCGGGTGCTGGTGGCTCGCACGCGCGGATCGGTCAGCCGCCGCTGCACCAGCATGGTCAGGCCGGCGAAGCACATCAACCCGGCGACGCTGCCGGCGACGATGGCCAGCACCTGCTTGGCGCCGGCGGACACGCCCAGGGCATGGAAAATCTCCGGCGGGGTCAGCAAGCCGACGAAGTGGCCGAGGAACAACAGCAGGATACCGACATGGAACAGATTGCTGGCCAGTCGCATGTTCCGGTTGTTGAGAATCTGGCTGGAATGCGCCTTCCAGGTGAACTGGTCGCGGTCGAAGCGCGCCAGGCTGCCGAGCAGGAACACCGCGCCGGCCAGATAGGGATAGACGCCAAACAACAGGGTATCCAGGTAACTCATGATCTTTGCCTCAATGTGTTAAAACCACCCTCACCCCCAACCCCTCTCCCGGAGGGCGAGGGGAGTTTTTCATAGGGAACGGGCAGACTGTGGGGTCGAACCGGGCCGTGGCATCCACTGCACCGGCTGTGCCGCGCCCGGCGTCGGGCGGTTGCCGCCACAGCCTTCCTGGTTCGCCAAAAAAGTCACCGCTTCCTCTTCCCAAATCTGGTCCATATTCACCACGGTCTGATCCGGTCCCTCGGCGGCGGCCTGCCGGCGGATGTCCTCGATATCGGCGGGTTCGCCAACCAGGGCGGCGATAGCGTCGAACACCGCGCTGTAGTCGCTGCCACGCTCGGCCAGCCGCGCCCCCAGCAGCGACAGTACGTGCATGGTCTCGGCCAGCATATCCAGCGCTTCGCCCGCTGGCCGCTGCGCCAGGTATTCCAGGAACAACGGGATGTAGTCGGGCAACTCGCGGGCATTCAGCTCGAAGCCGTGCCGGCGGTACACTTCCAGCAGGTTGACCATGGCCTGGCCACGATCCCGCGACTGGCCGTGGATGTGCTCGAACAGATGCAGCGACAGCGCGCGCCCTCGGTCGAACGACGCCACGTACCGCTCCTGCAATTCCATCAGGTCGGTGCGTTCCAGCTGGTTCATGAACATTCGCAGCGCTCGCCGCTCGCGCTCCGGCAGCAGATTTTCCCGGTCGAGCACTTCCGCCATCTCGCCCAGTGCGGCCTGCCATTCCGGCTGCGGATAGCACAGCAGGGCGGATAGGACTTTCAGGGTTTTCATCGT
>JRYG01000991.1_pt1 | contig 23733 bp, 25 predicted proteins | sample 235341 | NCBI WGS metagenome assembly JRYG01 (sample SAMN03074218, study PRJNA261478) | activated sludge metagenome | biome: Wastewater Treatment Plant; feature: Wastewater; material: Activated sludge; isolation source: activated biomass of a wastewater treatment plant treating hydrocarbon... ...
CGTCAACGCGGCGATCGAAGCCGGCGAACTGCCAGCCCGCTGAACGGCCGCCCTACTGGGACGCGCAGGCGATTCCGGTCGCGGTCTGGTTGCCGGGCCCGCATGGCAGGATGGTCGGCCCCTGCCATCCGGTTCCGTCGATCAGTCCCTTGATTCCGGCGGCCGAGAGGCCGTAGAGGCGCATGGTCAGGCGGAAGGCGGGCTGGGCCGCGTCGCCGGCCGGTGACGGGAGCCAGTTCCGGACCTGAGCCGGGTCGGTCGGCTGCTCAGGCTGGACATAGATGTCGAGTGAGCCGTCGTCGTTGTACTTCAGCTTCGAACGGTCGTTGACCAGGTAACGGTCGATCGGATTGTCGACGAAGAAGCTGTCGTTGTCGTAGAGGGTCAGAGACCAGAAGAATTTCACCGGTGGCCTGGCCTGGTCCGGGTCGAAATGGATCACGTAGCGCTTGGCTCCGGTGAGCGGTGACTTGTTGCGGTCCATGAGGGCGACCGGGTAAACGGCAACGTTGGGCAAGGGTGCCCCGAGCCCGAAGCGGGCGATCTGGGCCCGTCGCTTGTAATCGGTTCCGTAAGTCCCGGTGCGAGCGACCAGCCAGCCGTTGTNNAGGGCCGCCAGCTGAGGATCGCTGAGCTCCCTGTCGGCGACCGGGGTCAGGCCGGGGCCGATGCCAAGGGTCGCCTTCAGCTCGTCGAGGATCGCCTTGTCGCGAGCCGGTGGCGGGAAACGCTTCAACATCGCGCCGAGTCCGTCGAAGTAGCTCGCCGGATCCTCACCCGGACCCGTACCGGGGATGTAGGCCTCGTTTCTGGTCTGGTCGATCGTCGCCGGTTTCGGGTACCTGTAGGCGTAGGGGCGCTTCGGGTTCCACCTCTTCAGCGGAACGATCCGAAAGGTGTTCTGGACCTTGTAGACGTTGGGGAGATCCTTTTTGCTGAAGACCAGGGTCCGGCCGATTATCCAGATCCGGTCGTAGGGCGAGCGAATCAGCTTCAGTCCCTTCGGAACCTTGCCTTTCCAGCCTTTCTTGACGACCAGGTAGTTGCCGTCGGGCCGGGCTCCCCGGGGCGACCCGATGTTGGCGAAGTTCTCGGTCCAGGGGTCGAGCAGTTCCAGCACGTGGTAGCGCTTGAGGCCCTTCTTCGTGTGGATGACCAACGGGCCCTTCCGCAGGTCGAGCCAGGCCATCGAGTAGAGGGTGTCGGAGTTCGGCAGGACAACCGTGCGGTCCCTGGCGTCGGCCAGCTTGCGGAAGTGGCTGAACAGGTTCACCGGGCCGGCACCGCGTCCGTTGGGCCAGTTGATCGAGGTGCTGATCCTGAAAGTGCGGTCCATGTCGAGCAGGGGCAGGCCGTACTCGTATGCCTCCACCCCGAGGGCGAAGGTCGCGTCGTACTCGGCCTTCTGGACAGGATCACCCGGGTCGTAGGCGGCCGAAGCCGGCCCGGCCAGCACCGCTGTGGCCACGACGGCCGAAAGCAATGCGAAAAGGATCGATGTGACGCGACGGTGGTTCAACTCACTCTCCTCTGGCGGGTTTCCTCTTGGCGCATTCTCCCGACAAATGTGATGCGCGTCAACAAAAACACCGGGGCTGCCACCGAGGTGCGGTCCCGGGCAGGCGGAATTCCGGTCCTTGCCGCTCTACTCGAGCGAGTCGAGGAACGGCAGCAGCAGGTCGTGGACCGCCGGCGGGTCATCGATGAAGGGCCAGTGACCCGAGCCCGGCAGGATGTGGACCTGTGCCGAAGGGAAGGCGCTGCGCTGGCGGTCGGCGAACGAGGCCGGAAGGTAGGGGTCGCCCGCACCCCAGATGACCAGGGCGGGGAGGTCAGCCGCGGCCAGCAGCGGAATCAGCTTCTTCGAGGTCTTGCCGACTTTCTTCATGTCGCGGTAGATGTCGAGCACGGCCCGCCTGGTCCGCCGGTCGTAGTTGTCGTACATCTCGTCCAGAAAGGGCCGGGGTAGTCCCTTCGGCTCCTGGCTGGAGACGACCCGGCGGAACATCGACCGGAAGGCGGCTGCCTGGAGCAGTTCACCGGCTACCGGGGTCTGCCATACGCGGGCGGTCCGGTGCCACCTGTAGCCGGCAAGGATGCCGGTGTTGATCAGGGTGACGCTGGCGACCTGGCCGGTGTGGGTGGATGCCCACTCAAGTCCGATCGGTCCGCCGAGGTCGTGCAGCACCAGGTGGGCGCGACGGATTCCGAGGGCATCAAAGGCATCCCCGATGAAATCCGCGTACTCGCTCTGGGAATGCCCGAAGCCGGGAGCGGCAATCGACTGCCCGAAGTCAGGCAGGTCAAAGGCGACCGCCCTGCGGGGCGGTGCGACAAGGTTGACCATTTCCTCGAAATCCCCGGCCGAACCCGGATTGCCGTGAACGAAGACGACCGCTTCCGAAGCCTGGTGCGGGCCCGCCTGGAAAGTCCGGATCCAGTGGTCGTTGACGGCGATGCTGGACCATTCGGGGGCACCTTCGAGACTCAAAGGCTGTTCGCTCCGCTCATCAGAGGGCGAACATTGAGACTGCCGCGAAGTGAAGCGCGGCAGCACCTATGACGAAGAGGTGAAATACCTCGTGGTAGCCGAAGTGGGTCGGGCTGGGGTTGGGTCGTCCGGTTGCGTAGACGACGGCACCCACCGTGTAGAGGATTCCGCCGGCGGCGATCAGCAGTCCGGCCCACGCCCCTGCGGTCCCGACCAGTTCGGGAAAGGCCACCGCCGCGATCCAGCCGACCGCCACGTACATGGCCGCACTGACCCACTTCGGCGAACTGATCCACAGGAGTTCGACCACCACTCCGATCACCGCGGCAGACCAGACCGCGATCAGGATTGCGGTGCCGAAGGTGCTGGGCATTGTCAGGAGGGCGAACGGGGTCACCGTTCCGGCGATCAGCAGAAAGATCATCGAGTGATCGAGCCGACGCATCAGCATCCGTGACTTGTCGGTCTTCCAGTTGACCCGGTGGTACAGGGCGCTGGTTCCGAACAGGGCGCAGAGAGAGACCCCGTAGATGCCGACTGCGATGTACTCCTTCGGCGTGTCGGCGAGGACGATCAGTGCGATCCCCAGGCCGAGCGAGAGGAAGAAGGCCCACTCGTGCGAAACGCCGCGGAACTTGGGCTTTATCGCCTTCAATGATTCCGAGGCCGTCTCCTTCATGGCTGCGGCCTTCTCGACCGCCGCATCGCGGGCGTGGCCCGCCTTCTCGGCGGCGGCATCCCTGGCCGCCCCGGCCTTCTCCACGGCCGTGTCGCGGGCCGCCCCGGCCCGCTCGACTGCGCTGTCCCTTGCGGCGGCAGCACGGCTGATCGCCGAGTCCTTCGGCATGGGCCCGAACGTGTCGGTTCCGGCGGGGTTCTGGTTGGGATCGTTCACTGCCAACCATCGTACCGATCGGACCAAAGCGCATGCTTCTGCGGATCGCGTGGTGTCCGCATTCCGCAAATCGCGGAATGAACATAATCGCTAAACGCTATATGTAGCGTGTCAAAAAGGTATCCGACCCTAGTCCTAGTATAATTTGCCATGTGCGTTGCCCGCGATGCGGACATCAGGGAAGTCGTGTCCTCGAAAGTCGGAGTTCCGAGGAGGGGGGTGCTGTGCGCCGAAGGCGGCAGTGCTCCAACTGCGAAAACCGCTTCACCACGTATGAGCGGTATGAGGCACAGGCCCTGTTCGTCATCAAGCGGGATGGCGGGCGCCAGCCCTTCGACCGCGCCAAGTTGCGCGGAGGGCTGGAGCGCGCCTCGCACAAACGTCCGGTTCGCCCCGAGGCCATCGATGCCCTGGTCGACCGGATCGAGAAGAAGGCCATCCGGGACGGCGGCGAGATTGAGGCAGCCCGCATCGGGGACATGTGTCTCGCCGGTCTCAAGCGGATCGACCAGGTCGCATACCTGCAGTTCGCGGCCGTCTACCGCCAGCTCGGAGTGGAAGACGTCCAGGCCGAGCTGGACAGGCTGAGCACCCCGCTCAGCCGTAACTGAACTTCGAATCACCGCAGTACAGCAGCAGGACACAGCACCACCAGTCAGCCAGAGTCACCCAGTCAGAAGAGATTCACGAGTCAAGAGCCGTCAAGCAGAGCCAGTCGTCAAGAAGTAGAGGAGAGAGCCAGAGCATGTCCCAGTCAGTATCCGAGTCACCGCGTGTAAACCCGAAGGGCGTGGTCGTCGAACGCCGCCTCACCCGCGAGGGCGTCCACCCCTTCGATGAAGTCGAGTGGGAGATCCGTGACGCCGTGATCGGCAACCCGGAGAAGCCCGCCTTCGAGCAGCGCGGAGTCGAGTTCCCGAAGAGCTGGTCACAGAACGCGACCAACATCGTCGCCCAGAAGTACTTCCGGGGTCAGCTCGGTTCGCCGGAACGCGAGAACTCGGTCAAGCAGATGATCGGCCGTGTGGCCGGCACGATCGCGGAATGGGGACGCGAAGGGGGCTACTTCGCCTCGGACGAGGACGCCGACACCTTCGAGGCAGAGCTCACTGCGACCCTCCTCCATCAGGAAGTGGCCTTCAACTCGCCGGTCTGGTTCAACGTGGGATTCGAAGAGACCCCGCAGTGCTCGGCCTGCTTCATCCTCTCGGTCGAGGACACGATGGAATCGATCCTCGACTGGAACACCAAGGAAGGAAAGATCTTCCGCGGCGGTTCCGGCTCCGGCATCAACCTCTCCAACATCCGCGGTTCGATGGAGCCCCTGAAGAAGGGCGGCACCGCTTCCGGTCCCGTTTCCTTCATGCGCGGCGCCGACTCCTGGGCGGGTACCATCAAGTCGGGCGGCAAGACCCGCCGGGCGGCAAAGATGGTCGTCCTCGACGTCGATCATCCGGACATCGAGCACTTCATCACCTGCAAGGCCGACGAGGAGGACAAGGCCGCTGCCCTGCGTGACGCCGGCTTCGACATGTCGATCGACGGTGACGGCTTCACCTCGATCCAGTACCAGAACGCCAACAACTCGGTCCGCGTTTCCGACGAGTTCATGCAGGCGGTCGCCGACGACGCCGAGTGGAACCTGCTCGCGCGCACCGACGGCTCGGTCACCAAGACCCTGCCGGCACGCGAACTGATGAACAAGATCGCCGACGCCGCCTGGCGCTGCGCCGACCCCGGTGTCCAGTACGACACGATCATCAACAAGTGGCACACCTGCCCGAACTCGGGCCGGATCAACGCGTCGAACCCGTGCTCGGAGTACATGCATGTCGACGACTCGGCCTGCAACCTGGCGTCGATCAACCTGATGAAGTTCCGGCGCAAGGACGGCAGCTTCGACACGGAGGGATTCTGCGCGGTGGTCGACACCGTCTTCCTCGCCCAGGAGATCATCGTCGGACCGTCTAGCTACCCGACCGAGGAAATCGGCAAGAACGCGCGCGCCTTCCGTCAGCTCGGTCTGGGCTACGCGAACCTCGGCGCCCTGCTGATGTCGGACGGCCTGCCCTACGACTCCGACGAAGGCCGCAACGTCGCCGCCGCGATCACCGCGCTGATGACCGGGCGCGCCTACCGCCGCTCGGCCGAGATCGCCGCCGCGATGGGTCCGTACGACGCCTACGAGCACAACCGCGAGCCGCACAACAACGTGATGCGCATGCACCGCGACGCGGCCTACGAGATCGACGGCGAAGGTGTCCATGACGAACTGCTGAACGCTGCCCGCGAAGAGTGGGACGTGGCCGTCGCCACCGGGGACGAGCACGGCTACCGCAATGCGCAGGCAACGGTGCTGGCCCCGACCGGCACGATCAGCTTCCTGATGGATTGCGACACGACCGGCATCGAGCCGGACTTCTCGCTGGTCAAGTTCAAGGAGCTGGTCGGCGGCGGCAACATGACCATCGTCAACAAGTCGGTGCCGCTCGCGCTCGAGACCCTCGGCTATTCCGAATCGGAGATCGGCCAGATCGAGGCACACATCAACGAGCACGGCACGATCATCGGCGCCCCCGGCCTGAAGGACGAGCACCTGCCGGTCTTCGACGTGGCGGTCGGCGAGCGCGCGATCTCGCACACCGGGCACATCGACATGATGGCCGCGACGCAGCCGTTCATCTCGGGCGCGATCTCGAAGACCGTGAACATGCCGAATTCGGCGACCGTCGAGGACATCGCCGACGCCTACAGCCACGGCTGGGAAGGCGGCCTGAAGGCGCTGGCGATCTACCGCGACGGCTCCAAGACCGCCCAGGCCCTTCGCACCGACGCCCAGAAGGACAAGGAGAAGGAAGCCGAAGCCCAGGCAACACCGGCCGGTCCGGTCCGTCACCGGATGCCGAAGACCAGGGACTCGGTCACCCACAAGTTCTCGGTCGGAGGCCACGAGGGCTACATCACCGCCGGCAAGTACACCGATGGTTCGGTCGGTGAGATCTTCCTCACCGACATCGGCAAGGAAGGCTCGACCATGCGGGGCATGATGAACGCCTTCGCGACCGCGATCTCGCTCGGCCTCCAGTACGGGGTGCCGCTCGAGGTGTTCGTCAACAAGTTCAGCTACATGCGCTTCGACCCGGAAGGGATCACCGGCAACCCGGACATCCCGTTCGCAAAGTCGATGCCGGACTACATCATGCGCTGGCTTGCCTCCCAGTTCATCAACGATCCCGACTTCCTCGAGGAGCAGGGGATCATGACCCAGGAGGTCCGCAACAGGAAGGAAGCGGAAAACGCGGGGATCAACCTCGCCAATGGAAGCGGGAACGGGCAGCAGGGCAATGGCGGGAATGGCAACGGCGGCAACGGCAACGGCGGATCGACCCCGGCAGCCGAAGCCGCTCCGGTAGCTGATACGGGTGGAACATCCGTACCGGCTGGCACCGCGCTGACCGACGACGTTCCGGTGGTGCCGGCCAGGCTGCAGTTCACGCCCGGGACGGCCGAGCTCGGACCGGCCTGTGACCAGTGCGGAGGCATGATGCAGCGCACGGGGGCTTGCTACACCTGCCCCTCCTGCGGAAATAACACCGGCTGCGGCTGAGACGCTGGATGCTCGGTCTGTATCGGCGCCTGTGACCATTTGCCGTGCGTAGCACTGTCAATCAGTCACAGGCACCACCCAGACCGGCCCCAGCGCCTCAGAACTGATCTGAGGCGCTGTAGCGCTGCGCGAGGAACTGTTTCGGCCACCGCTTGACTACAGAACTCAGATGGTTCTTTCATCAAGGCCCCGGAGAGATCCGGGGCTTTTTCTTTGTTCGCCCGCTGGCTTCCCGGTCACCCTCGATTTCCTTCGGTGGACGATGACATTGAACAAAGGAGCGCTATTTGGCGAGAAACTCAAGGTCATCGAGCCTGCCCGTCCGAGGATTCTCGATTTGCACTTGACAAATGGGGTGAGTGAGTGCATACTCACACCTGATGGCACGGACTTCGAACAAGACCAGAAGGGCTCCTTCGGCCGGTGAGAGATCTCTCTCGACCGCGGAAGAGCGGCGCGAGGAGCTCGTCACCGCCTCGATTCCGGTCTTTGCCGAGAAGGGCTACCACGCCGCCCCCACTGTCGAGATCGCGAAGAGGGCCGGCATCTCCCAGGCATACCTGTTCCGGCTCTTCCCCACCAAGGAAGATCTTTTCGTCGCGGCGGTCGAGCGTTCATGCGAAGTGATGCGTGAGAGCTTCAGCGAAGCCGCCGACCAGGCCGCAAAGGACGGCCGCGAACCGCTCGAAGTGATGGGCGAGGCCTACGCCGACCTGGTGGCGGAACAGGGAGAGATGCTGCTGGTACAGCTTCACGCCCAGGCGATCTCCCCGTCGGTCCCGGCCGTCCGCGACACGATGCGTCGCTGCTTCGCCACCCTCTTTGCCGTCGCCTCCGAGCACTCGAAAGCAGCGCCGGAAGAACTGAAGATGTGGATGGCCGGCGGCATGCTGATCAACGTGATGACCGCGATCGGCGCCAACCAGGTCAACGAGCCCTGGGCCGACACACTCGCCGATTTCGAAGGCGAGTGCGCGTTCCAGCGTGCAGACGAATCAGCCAGCAACGGATAGCAGCAACCGCCTTTTTTCAGGAGCAGACAGTGAGTAACCAATCACACACTTTTCAGGCGAACAAGGTGAGTAACCAATCACACACAGAAAGGGGGCCGGCATGACGGCCAACACGACAAACGCAGCAGGGGGCGTTGCCGGCAACGGTGGCGCCTCCTCCAGGAGCGCAATCTGGACGCTGATCATCACGGGGGCGGCTCTGTTCATGACCTCCCTCGACAATCTGGTGGTCGGGGTCGCACTGCCATCGATTCAGGCCGAGTTCGGCGGAACGATCGAGTCACTCGAGTGGACCGTCAACGCGTACACGCTCAGCTTCGCCGTGCTGCTGATTACCGGCGCGGCCCTCGGCGACCGATTCGGCCGGCGGCGCATGTTCGCGATCGGGGTCGGGATCTTCACGGCGGCCAGCGCGGCCGCGGCCGTGGCGCCCAGCCTGGACGCGCTGATCGCAGCCCGGGCCATCCAGGGCGCCGGCGCGGCAATAGTCACGCCGCTCACCCTCACCCTGGTCTCCGGCGCGTTCCCGCCCGAGAAGCGCGGGGCAGCGCTGGGTGTCTGGGGTGGCATCAGCGGACTCGGCGTCGCCCTGGGTCCGCTCTTTGGCGGCGCAGTCGTCGAAGGCATCTCGTGGCACTGGATCTTCTGGCTGAACGTCCCGGTTGGTCTGGCCCTGATCCCCATCGCCCTGCGAAGGCTGCCCGAGTCAACCGGTCCGGACAAGGCCCTCGACCTACGCGGTCTGGCCCTGGTCGGGACCGGACTGTTCGGTGTCACCTTCGGAATCATCCGCGGTGAGTCGCTCGGGTGGACCAGCACCACGGTCATGGCCTCGCTGATCATCGGCGTCGCCCTGATCGGTGCCTTCATCGCCTGGGAGCTACGTGCCCGGGAGCCCATGCTGCCGATGCGGTTCTTCCGCTCCCGCGGCTTCAGCGCCACGAACGGGCTGTCGTTCACGATGTTCTTCGGAACCTTCGGGGCGATCTTCCTGCTCAGCCAGTTCTTCCAGGTAGCCCAGGGCCTGGGACCGCTGGAGGCCGGCTTACGCACCCTCCCCTGGACCCTGATGCCGATGTTCGTCGCGCCGCTGGCCGGTTTCCTCAGCGACCGGATTGGCACCCGCCCGCTGATCTTCAGCGGCCTGGTCCTTCAGGCGGGCGGCCTGGCCTGGATAACCGCGATCACCAGTCCGACCACTGCCTTTGGTGATCTGATCGTGCCGTTCATGATGGCGGGCACCGGGATGGCGCTGGTCTTCCCCACCGCGGCCGCGACCGTGGTCTCCTCGGTTCGAGAATCGGAGACCGGCAAGGCATCGGGCGCTACCAATGCGATCCGCGAGATCGGCGGTGTGATGGGTGTCGCCGTCCTTTCCTCGATCTTCGCGGCCAACGGCGGCTTCACCAGTCCGCAGGCCTTCACCGACGGCGTCGTCGCGGCGATGCCCGTGGCCGTCGCGGTGCTGGCGGTCGGAGCGGTCCTCGCCCTGCTGATCCCCGGGCGGGGTGAGGTCGAGAAGGACGCCGCGAAGACGGACCGTGACGATACGCGCGGAGCCGATGGAGAAGGGCGTCCGGCGAGGGAGCATCTCCCCGGACCGATCGGTCGCCCCGAACCTCAGGTGCTGGCGGCCTCGAAGTCGTAGAGATCGTCGCGCGCCGCCCCGAGCTCCCCGTAGAGCTCGGGGCGGCGTGCCCTGAGCAGTCCGGGCAGGGAACTGAAGGGTTTCGGCTCCTCCATCGAGTCGTCCCGGCCTCGCAGCCATCTCGCCCGCTCGAGGTCGAGGTCGGCAACCACCAGCCCGGGTTCAACGCTCGCGGCAAGCACAGCCTCCGGTCCGGCGATCAGGGCCGAGCCGAACTCACCGTCGAAAAGCTGCTGGGTCAGTCCCACGAAGATCCCGTTCTCGATCGCCCTTGCCCTGGCCATCAGCTTCCAGTTCTCGGCGACCCGATGAAAGCCGCCTCCGGCGGGAGCAAGGAGGACCTCCGCCCCCCGCAAGGCCAGGACCCTGCAGAGTTCCGGATTCCAGAGCTCCGAGCAGACCGCGACTCCGAATCTCAGCCCGTCCAGTTCGAAGATGCCGGGTTCCGGTCCCGGGGCCATCGAAGCGCCGGAAAGGACCGGATGCACGTCGCCGGTTGCCGGATGGCTTCGCAGATAGCGCCCGATCTCCTCGCCTTGCCGACTGGTCAGGATGACCACTGTCACGAAGCGTCCGTCACCGGTCGGTTCCACCCGCCCCCAGCAGGCGGCCGCGCCGGCCTCCCGGCAGGCGTCGGCGATCGCCTGCGAGGCGTCCCATTCCAGACCGGCCGTGATCGGTCCCGGATAACTCTCGGGGAACAGCACCAGGTCGGCGCCGGCCCGCCCGGCGGACGCGATCAGAGCCGTTGCGTCGTCCACTCGCGCGGACTCGTCGACTTCCCTGTCGACCGCAGGCTGGGCAAGGGCAAGTCTGAAGGTGTCTGCCGATTTCACTGGCCGGACTCCGTGACGGTGACCAGCAGGCTGCCGCGCCGCCAACCCGGAATCTCCAGGTCCGGGCAGGCGGAGACCGCGCAGCTGACCGGACGGAGGGCGCGAAATTCGAGGTGATCACCTGGCTTGAGGTCGATTCCGGCCAGCCCCCGGTAGGCAAGATCGTCGGCCGAGTAACCGATGAAGAAGGAGAGCATCCCGGCCAGTTCGCTGCGGGCGAGGTCAAGCGCCGAGGAGATCAGGTCCTGGCAGCCGGGCCGGCGGTCCTCGTACACCTCGTCCCAGCAGCCCGGATACATGATGTCGGCCACGCCCTCGCCCTCCAATGCGGTGAGTTCGAAGGTCGCCTCGCCGTGGACGTCGAAGAGCGAGTCGCCCGGCACGGCCGAGTAGACCAGCCAGGGCCGCTTGAATCGTTTCCAGCCGAGCTTGTTGCGGGTCAGCGCCTGGTCGAACCCGGGGAAGCTGAAGTCACCCCCCTGGGACCCGTCCGGGGTCTCGATCCGGATCATGTCACCGGTCCCGAGATCGAACCGGGAGGCCGTTCCGTGATCCACCCCCAAAGAGATTCCAGACATGCCATCGCACCCGCTTTCAGTCGGGTCGCACTCCTTAATCGAAGCGGTGCTTACGAACTCAGTGCGACGGTTCACCCGAATCATAACCCGTGGAAAACCGCATCACCTGGTGCGCTCGATGGTTGTACCATCGAGATGATGGCCCGCAAAGGACCGATGATCGTAGCCTCCCTCCTGCTCCTGCTCATGGGCGCGGCAGGGCTGCTCGATGACCTTTCCGGCCTGCTCATGGTCGCCCCCTTCCTGGGGCTGCTGGGCCTCCTCTTGCTCGGTCTCTATCCCGGCGAGCAGATCATCGAGAAGCTGGCCAGAGCCCTTCGGGCACGCCCTTGGCCGGCCATGGCCCCCGGCCATGCGATTCCCGCTCTCCGGATCCTTGCGACGGCTTCCCCGTCCTTCGGAACAGGCGGACCGAGAGCACCACCCGTCTTCGGCTGAACCCGAAGACTGCCCGGCGGGTAGCCGGGACATTTGCGAATCGAAAGGAGCCTCCATGGAGGTTCTCGGAATTCGTTCAGCCAGGACCTGGAAGGTTCTCTCCCTGTCGTCGCTGGCCGTGTTGCTCACGGTCCTGGCGGTCGGCTGTGGCGATACATCCAGCCCCGGGCTGAGCGGAATAACGCGGGATCCCCCCGCGAAGACAGACGGCGTGACCCTTCCGGACGAAAGTCCGGGGTCAAAAGGCCGGGAGATCGCCCTGAAGGGCAACGGTGGCGGGCTGATGCTGGTCTATTTCGGCTACACCTCCTGCCCCGACGTGTGCCCGACCTCGATGGCCGACCTGCGGCTGGCCTTGGCCGACCTGGACCCGGAGCAGCGCGAAAAGGTCCAGGTCTCGATGGTCACTGTCGACCCGAAGCGTGACAGCGGGAAGATCCTGAACGGATACCTCGGTCACTTCTTCGAGAAGGGGGAATTCCACTCGCTTCGGACCACCCGGCCGGCCCAGCTGGCCCGGGCCGAGAAGGTCTTCGGTGCCAGCCACAAACTCGGCAAGCCCGACGCGGAGGGTGAGTACGACGTAAGCCACACCGCGCAGATCTTTGCCGTCGACGACCGCGGGATCGTTCGGGTCGAATGGCCATTCCAGACCGACCCGGAGCTGATCTCGCGTGACCTGGAAACCCTGCTTCAAGACAACAGTGAACCGGACGCCTAGCGCCCGAAAAGGAGAAAACAAATGAAGAAACTAGCCCTGCTCTTGACTCTCGTCCTCTCGATGGGGATCGCCGTCGCCGCCTGCGGATCCGATGATTCGGACTCGGGATCCTCGCCCTCGGTCGAGGTAACCGACGTCTGGGCCCGCGCCACAACCCCGACCCAGGACACCGGTGCGGTCTACATGACCATTAACTCGGCCGACGGGGACACGCTGACCAGCGCCGCGGTGCCGACCAGCATCGCCGGCAAGACCGAAATACACGAAACGACGACCGAGGGCGGCGAGCCGACCGCTGCCGAGGACTCGATGGAATCTGGCGGCATGGATTCCGGAAGCGAGGACATGGACACCACCGGGGGTGACTCGGGCATGGAAGGGGAAACCAGCGGGATGCACGGCGGCTCCGGCGCGATGATGGGCATGAAGCAGATCGACCAGCTCGAGATCCCGGCCGGTGAGACCGTCACCCTGGAACCGGGCGGCTTTCACATCATGCTGTTGGAACTCAAGGGCCAGATCAACGCCGGTGACACCATCCCGGTAACGCTGACCTTCGAGAAGGCCGGCGAAGTCCAGGTCGACGCACTTGCCCGGGACGAGTAACACCTGCGAGCGCGAGGGTCCGGCCCGGGGCCGGACCCGAAGCGTGCTGGCCGGGCTGCTTCTGGCAGCCCTGGCCAGCCTGGTGCTCGCGGCCTGCGGAGGATCCGGAGAAGACCGGGGTGAAACGGTTCGCCTGATCATCCCGTCGGGCACCTCGCAAAAGGTGAATGCGGGCCAGCAGGTGGAGGGCATTCCGGATCGCATCGAGGCCCGGGTGGGCGACACGCTGGTCGTCGAGAACCGGGACAGTTCGACCCAGTTTGTTTCGGGTTTCGCAATTTCCCCCGGCCAGACGATGAAAATACCCCTGCTCCGCGAAGGTACCTACATGACCAACTGTTCCGCTCATCGGGACCGAAGCATCAAGATGGTGGTGAAAGCATGAAGAAACTCATTCTGTTCCTGATCGTCCCGGCGGCGATCCTTGCCGGTTGTGGCGGCAGCGACGACGGCGGCTCGGGTGACAGCGGAAGTCCGGCCGCCAGCGGCCCGGATGCGGCGGCGATCGAGCTCTTCGATGCCAGTTGCGCGGGCTGCCACACGCTCTCCGAGGCGGATGCCGAAGGTCCGCTCGGCCCTGAACTCGACGGCCTGAACCTGAGCGTCGACCAGGTGCGCTCGCAGATCGAGAACGGTGGCGGATCGATGCCGGCCTTCAAGGACGAACTGACGCCGCAGGAGATCGACCAGCTGGCGGACTTCGTCTCCCGGGCCAGCCAGTCCTGATCTGGCGGAGAACTCAGCGGCCCGAAGCGGAGAAGTGCTGGTAGTCCTTTGTCCCGAACCAGTTTCCGCCCCACTCCCAGCCGACGGCTGCAAACGCACGGACGACCCGTCCGCGGGCGCCGATCATCCCGCGACGGTGAGGGGTCCGGCTGGCGAATGGCCTGCCTTTCGCCGGGGAAACATGGCTGCCTGACACGTACGGGTTCTCGATCGGATTTATGTCGATCGCCCGGCCGAAGGCATGACGAGACCACACTCCGGGGCTGCCTGCCACCTCCCGGCAATTGAACGCCGAGGTGTTGTCGGCGTTCATCGAACGGTGGTCGTCGGCCCCGTAGGCGTCCACGAGCCGCATGCGGCGGATGCGGAATCCGGCTTCGAAAACTCTCCGGAAGACCTTCAGCATGCGGGGAGCAGCCGACTCATGGACGACCAGGTAACCCCATCTGATCCCACCGGCGAACCCGCGGTACTTCAATTTCAGGAGTCGAAGGTCAGCCAGGCCGACCGGACAACCCGGCCGCCATGAGTTCCCCGTCATTCGCCGGCGCAGGTCCCGGTCGATCGTGCGGATGCTCCCGGCGAAGACAGGCTGGCCGGAGGCGGCAGTGACGGCAGCGTGCTGGTCGGGCTTTGGCCCCGCCCCGACGCCCGGGGAGAACGAAAGCGAGAGCAGCAGGGCCGCCAGGGATGCCGGGACGAGAAACCTCACGCTCCGAGACTAGACAACCGGCCAGAAACCCAAACCGGCGGGCCGGTAGAGTCCCCGCCGTGATCAATTGGTTCCCTCCATTCCACAAGCAGAAGAAGCGGTGAGAAAGACCGTCGCCATAGGAATCGCCGGAGTGACCGCCGTGGTGGTCGCGGCCTGGCGGCAGGTACAGCGGGACAATGCCCTGGAAACCGACGCCGCCCCGGCCCGACCACATCCGGCCCCGGCCCCGGAGCCAGCCCCGAGTCAGTCCCTTTTCACACCCTCGGTGGGCGAGAATTCGACCAAGGCCGAGCTGTACGAGGTCGCAACGGAACTGAGGATCGAAGGTCGCTCGAAGATGAACAAGAGCGAACTGCTCGCCGCAATCCGGGCCGCTTCCTGACCCGCTAGCGCCTGCCTTCCAGTTCGAGCAGAGCTCTCTTCATCCCGGTGCCTCCCAGGTAGGCGCCGATCTCGCCGTCGGACCGGAGCACCCGGTGACAGGGCACGACAATCGGGAGCGGATTGTTCGCCAGGGCCGATCCCGCCGCCCGACTCGCTCCGGGACTGCCCGCGCGGCCGGCAACCTCGCCGTAGGTGACCGTCTCCCCGTACGGAATCCCGGCAGTCTGCTCGAGAACGCTGCGACGGAATCCGCGGGTCAGCCGCCAGTCGAGTGGCAGATCGAATCGCCTGAGCTCACCCTCGAAGTAGGAGTCGAGCTGGGACCTGGTCCGGTTAATGCTCTCCCGACCGACCCTCGCCAGGCGTGGAGAGACCCGCGAAGCGATCGAGGCGAGAACCCGATCCGTGTCTTCGGCGGGCAGCGCGATTCTCACCACCCCTTCACGGCTAGCCGCGACGAGTACCTGTCCGAACGGGGTTTCGTGGAGCTCATAGGCGACCTCGAGCAGCCCTGCGCTCTCGGCCGCGGCCAGAACGCCACCTCGCAGCTGTTCCCAGCGGCCGCCCCCTGCCGCGCCGCTGAGTCTTTGCTCGATCTCACTCATCGCCCAACCTTTCCCTGAGTCTCTTGAGACCCTCGAATACGTTTCTCCTCGCGGCTGCTTCGCTCACGCCCATGACCCCGGCGATCTGCCGGTGGCTGAGATCACCCTGGAACCGGAGCGTCACCGCGAGCCGTTGCTTCTCCGGCAGCCCTCTGACCTCGTCCCAGACCGGATCCTCCAGATGATCGGCCGTCTCAGGGGAGGGCCAGTCGCCAACATCCCCTTCCGGTGACGGCTGGCGGTCCGCCCTGCGCCCCTCGTCGATCGCCTTGTTGCCGGCGATGGTGAAAAGCCACGCCTTGACCGAACCGACCGCTGAGCCTTCCCAGGCGGCCAGGGCGGCAAGCATGCTCTCCTGAAAGACATCGTCGGCCCGGTCGGGACCAACCCTTGTGACCAGCCACGCGTGAAGTCGCGGACCGTGCTCCTCGAGCACAGTCTCGAAGGAGGGGACCGCACTCGATTTCGTCTGGCTGGCTCTCACGGTTGCTGGGACGATTCAGCGACCGGTTTTGTGAGATCTGAGAGCCGGACTCATGCGGCAACTCTATTCTTGGCCCGTGGCCCTGGCAGACCAGTACGACGGCTTTCTGATCGACCTCGACGGGGTCGTCTGGCTCGGCCACGAACTGATCGACGGTGCCGCCGAGGCCCTTGACGCCCTGACCGAGGCGGGCAAGCCGGTCGCCTTCGTCACCAACAGTCCGAGGGTCTCACCGGCAGAGCAGGCCCGGATACTCGGTGAGCAGGGAGTGGAAACCGATGCCGGCAGGATTGTCACCGCCGGCTCGACGCTGCTGTCGATGGCACTGGCCGAACTCGGCCCGGGAACCAGGGTCTTGGCGACGGGGACCTCCGGGTTTCTGGGACAGGTCGTCGATGCGGGCCTCGATCCAGTCGCAGCCGGGGACTGGCGGCAGGCGGAGGGAGTGCTCGTCACGGGTCACCCCCGCTTCGACTACGAGGAGTTGAAGGCAGCCTCCATGGCGGCCCGCAGCGGTATCTTCTTCGCCGCCACGGGCAGGGATCCGACGATGCCGATGGGCGACGGGCTCTGGCCCGGAACCGGGTCAATCCTCGCCGCTGTCGAGACGGCGTCCGGCCGGACCGCGCGGATCGCCGGAAAGCCGGAGAAGCCGATCTTCCAAGCCGGACTTGACGTGCTCGACCTGCCCCGGGATGCCGAGGTGGCGATGATCGGCGACCGGCTCGACACCGACGTTGGCGGCGCCCAGGCCGCGGGACTCGACGGCATCCTCGTGTCAGGTAACGACTCCATCCCACCCGGAACCGAAATCACCCCCGATCACGAGATCACCTCCCTCCGCGACCTGACAGCCTGAGCCCCCGCCACCGATTGGCCAACCGGTGTCCCGGGCTCAACGTGGAGAGCCAGGCGCGGGTTGCCCGTCATGGGCCTTCGGGGGAGCGAAGCGACGGACCAGGACGGGTAACCCGTGCATGGCCCCGCTCAACCACAAGGACGCCAGGGACGGGCGAAGAGGTCGTACTCCTTGCCGATCGAGCTGAACCCGAGCTTTTCCGCCCGGGCACAGAAGGCGGACCTCGGAATCTCGTATTCGACGGAGAAGACCGCTTTGCCACGCCGGATGAAGGGGAGGTACTGGCCACACTCGTTGTACTGAAAGCACTGTTCGACTACCGCGAAATCGAAGTTCGACGCGAGCTTGCGAGCCTGACGTCCATCGTTCTTCAGTCCGACCGCGAGGCCGTTCGAGTGGGCCACCCGGGCGATCCAGCGGTTGAACCTGAGCTGGTCCCTTGCGGTGATCGGAAACCCGGTCGGGTTCTCCCAGCCGTTGATGTTGTCGGGTTCCAGGGCGTCGAAGCCCTTGCGGGCGCACATCCCGATCCGGTCCCGGATCGGGCCCGCGAACTGGCGGTAACGCCGGATGTCGAGCCAGCGTTCATTCGGGTAGCCCTCGTATCGCCGGCCGATCACCGAGCGGGGGAATCGCTTCGCGTCGGGACGGTAGTTCTCCCAGCTGCCGACGTCGATGTAACAGATGACCTTTCGTCCGAGAGCGTGGAGCCGGCTGACGGTTGCCTTCGAGACGTCGAAGCCGTCGACCTCGTAGACGGGAGCGTCGATCGAGGTGTCGATCTTTCCCTGGAGCTGGAACTGCCAGGCGGCCGTGGTCGGTTTCGGCTGCCAGCGGGCCTGTTTCGCAGCCGAGTCGTCGGGATCCGAAGAGCAGGAAGCCAGGACCACCATCAGGGCCAGGAGCAGGAAGGCGAGCGTGCAGGGGAGCGCTCGCGGAAGGCGGGCCAGGCGCATCGGAACAGGTTAGCCGGGGTCAGCCGAGTTCGGAGAAGCCGGGCGGTGCCTTCGACATCTCGAGGGCGGCAAGCTGCTTGTGGTGGGTGCGGATCTCGGAAAGCATTCGTTCGAGCCGGGGTTCCGTCGAGATGTCCAGGTGGTTCATCGCACCGGCGACGGCCGGGTGAACTTCGGCGATCGCGTCATGCATTGCCTGGGCAACCGCCCGGTAAGTCGGGTGCCCCTCCCTGCCCGACCGGAGTTCGATCAGCTGCATCGCCTCCCTGGCGTTCAGGTCAAGGACGTAGCGGATCCGGTAACCGAGGCAGAGCGCGTATGGAGCCAGCTCCGGATGGCCCTCGTCGCGCAGGCGCTCGTACTCGTTCCGGGAGATCTCGAGGGCCTGCTCGTATGCCCCGCCAACACCGGCCTCGTGCACTTCGTCCGGAACACCGGCCCCGAGGTCCGGTGTCAGGCTCTGCCACTGGCAGGTGAGCATCCGGTGGCGCTGAAGGTCGCGGAAGGCGCCATAGTCGGACACGATCTCGAAGCGGTAACTGACCGACTCGAACCCCCGGCCGGGCCGGTGGCGCCGGTTGCGCCGCTCGCCGATCATCGCCGCCATCAACGCCTCACGCTGACCAGAATCAAGCCGCGCGATGCGCTCCCGGATCCTCGCTTCGGAGGTGTCCGCCTCCTCGAAGAGGCAACCGGACAGCAGGTCATCCTCGGTTCCCCGGACCCGGGTGAGTTCGACCGTCGGGCCGGCATCCTCGCTCTCGCGGTCGGCGAGCCCGAGGCGTTCAACCCAGTCCGAGGTCGCCTGCCGGCGCTCCTCGAGGAACGAGATCCATGCACCGCCGCGGTCCGGGCGGCCGACCCTGGAAACGAAACTCGGGATCACCTTGTTCAGTTCGTCGAGGATCATGCCACCGAAACGCCGCGCTTCCGGCAACGGCGAAGCCATCATGCGAAAGAGCAGCTGCTCCCAGGCCTGGCCGGAGGCATAGATGCCGACGTGGCTGAGGGTTGCGGCGGGCAGAAGTCCACGAAGCAGGTCGAGCGACTTCGCCTTGATCGATCGGCGCCACGGTCCTTCGGGTTCACCTTCACCAAGGGGCCAGCGCTCGGCCGCCCATGACTCCACCTCGGAGAGAGAGTGCGAATAGATCCTGAAGATCTCGTCCATGGCAGACTCGAACCGGTTGTCAGGAACCTCCCCGCGCAGATACCGGTAGCCACCGCCCGGCATCTCCTGGTCATAGGCGATGTAGCGGGTTGACTGCTCGAGATAGGCAGCCAGACGGCCCCGCTGAAGCACCTTGGTCAGGATGTTCGAAACCCACTCGCAGGCTACATGGGCCCCGCCGAGCTGCGCGATCGAGTCGTCGCCGTATCCGAGGAAGACGCTCTCGTAGAGTTTTGCGGCACGTTGGCCTTCCTCGCCGTCAAACGGCTTGAGAAGGCCGTCCGGGTCCGCCGCGGCGGCGTCGGCTGCGAACTCGTCGAGATAGAGCCGCCTGAGGGTGCCACCGTAGCGCGAGTAACGGGCGAAGAGCGCCCCCTTGACCGTTTCCGGGAGGTTCGTGAGCGCGAACACGGGCTGGTCGAGGTTGGTGAAGTACGGAGCGAGCAGTGACTGCTCCTCCGGAGTGAAACTCTCGACCGGGTAACGCATCCGTCGAACCTAACAGGCGCGTCCGACGGTCGCTTGGAGGGTTATGTAGACCCGGGGACAGGCTCAGGCGGGTCGCAGGCGGGCCAGGGCCCCACCGGGCGAAACGAGGTGGATGGAGATGCGGTTGCGGCCCCGGCTCATGACCTCCGGCGGCACCATGAAGCCGAACTGGACATGCCCGAGGTACTCGAAGGTCCGGCTGGTGGCGACGATCCGGCCGTTCCAGGCCAGCGCCACTACCCGTCCCGGCCCTACCCCTGCAAGGCGGCCGGAAACGAGCGACGGAACGAAGTTGGACGACCGGTCTGCCCGGCGGATCTGTGCCGCCTGCAGATAGAGCCCGTACCGGGCGCCGGTCGAAGCCCTCCCGCTGCCCGGCCGCTTTCCGATCAGGCCGTTGCGGGGGCCCAGATGCCAGAGGTCCCGGGCTCCGAGGCGCCGGAACTGGTCGGCGAGGGCCTGCCGGCGGTCAGAACGGATCTCGTCGGCCGTGACCTTGATCACCCGCATCTGGTCTCGCCCGACCGTCATCACCCGATCCGACTCTGCCTGGGTGACCGGTATCCCGTCGTTGGCCGGTATTGGGGCTCCCAGCTCCGCGGCGATAGTCGGCAGGATGTCGAGGTTCTGGGTCGAGGCGGTCGACACGATTCCCTCCTCCTGGCCCGGATACTTGATGATCAGGGGCGGGTTGATCGTTGCTCCCTGATTGGTATCCGAAACGTCACGGCGCAGGTCGTCGGGATCGAAGGAGATGCCGTGATCTGCGGTGAGGACGATGAGGGCGTCGTCGAAGTCGCCGTTCTGCCTGACCTTGTCGAGAATCCGACCGACCAGGCGGTCGGCGTAACCAGTCTGGAGCAGGTGCCGGGACTGGGCGAAGGCGACGGCCGCGTCACCGGTCGTCCAGCCGTTTCGAGAGAGATCGGTCGGCATGATCAAGGGTCCGGGACGATAGGCCTGGCCGGAGGGAATGAATCGAAGCGGCGCATGAGGCACCTCGACGTGTGCGAAAGAGAGAGTTCCCGGACCCGGAGGGATGCCCTCGATCCACTCCTTCAGTTCGGCTGGCGCGAAGGGTTTGAACTTGGCCTTGATGAACTCGTCCGCACGCTTGGCGCCAGGGGCTTCACCCTGGTTGCCGTCGGGACAGATCTCGACCGGACAGAGTTCGGTGACCGTCTCGAGGCTGTGGACCTGCCGGCCGGGACCGAGCAGCGTAAACAGGTTGTCAGGCTGCGCCTCCGCGGTGGGCAGGGTCAGCTCGTTGACGGTGTTTCCGGTCAGGATGCCTGGCACCGCCCAGGCGGTGAAGTCGCCGGCGGCAACGTTGTCGCGATACCAGGTGGCCTGATCGGCGAAACTGGCGATGTTGGGAAAACGTCGCGCGTCGATTCTCCTGCCGTCAGCGGTCATGAGGTTCGCGGTCGGCAGTTCATCGAGCACGATCAGGACGACGGGGTTGTCGGATCCGAGCATCGCGGAGGCTGGTTCGGCCCCCTGGCTCGTCGCACCGCGGACCGTGAAGGCAGCCACCACTGCGAGGGCCAGAGTCAGTCCCAGAACCGCGAAAACCGAACGCCGTGTACCTGCCCTGCTCATCACCCGCCCTCCCCTGCCGATGCCGGTGGCGCCGCCATGATCTCAACCAGGTGACCGGCCGGAGACTTCACCTTCAGGCGTCGCTCTCCCCAGAGCCTGCGCCCCTCGCTTACTTCGAACCCGGCCGACACGAGGCGGTCCACGGTGGCCTCGATGTCACCGGCGATCACCGCAACGTGCCCCCGTGAGGGTGGTGTCGGTGCATCGGCTGTCTCGATGAGGTGAATCTGGGTTCCCTCGCTCTCGTACCAGGTGAAACCCTCGCCGAGGCCATCGGGTGCGGGCACCCGTTCGAATCCGGCCGCCTGCCAGAACATGCCCTCGCCGGCCATGTCGTCCGGCTGCACCTCGAAAGCGACGTGGTGAAGCATTGGCGAATGGTCCCAGATGAGCGCCGAACCGGCCGGAAATCAGAAAAGTACCGCCCAGCCGGCAACCCCGAGCAGGACGATGACCGTGGTGTAGACGATCGCTTCGGCCGCGGTCCTGAGGTCGAGACCGTAGGCGTGCCCAACGATCATCGAGTTGAGACCGGTTGGCATGACCGCCAGCAGGTAGTAGGAGTCGGGCACGTCGCTGAACGGCAGCGTGAAGAGCAGGAGCAGCGCCGGGGCGGCGACCAGCCGGCAGACGATCACCGCACCGAGGGGCTTGTGCGGTCGCGGCGGAATCTTCATTACACCGTCGCGAACCTCCTCGGTGAGGATCGCTCCAACCGCGAAGAAACCGACCACGAGCGGGATGCCGACCAGGAGCCTGGAGATGTCAACCGCGAGGTCGGGGGCAAGGGCGTCTGGTGCCAGCAGGCCGAGGATTCCCGCGAACAGGATGGGGTTCTTGAAGAAGAAGGCCTTGAGCCGGGAGCGGAAGCCCTCCCCGGCCTTGGTCCCGAATGCCGCACCAACACCGAAAGCCCCGATCATCAGGGTCAAGTAGCTGACAACGACGTCGAAGAGCACGGCGTTGGTCAGTGCCTCACCGCCCATCAGGGTGTAGACCATGGGGTAGCCGAGATACGAGGTATTGGCGAGGATCGCGGAACAGATCACGGCTCCAGCGACCGGACGGTCGAGCTTCAGCACAGGCACGGCGAAGAACCAGGCGAGCAGACCGACACAGATCGAGGTGAGTATGCCCGCCCCGATGCCGGCCCCGCCCCCGAAGGTCAACTCGACGTGGGCGATGTTGAAGAAGACGATCGGCGGCAGGACGAAGTAGAGGATCAGCAGCAATCCGCGACGGGAGCCGTTGCCCGCCCTGTCAGGCCAGCGATGCTCGCCATAGATCCCGGCCGAGACCGAGACAAGGATCGTCAAGAGAATCCAGACCACCAGCTAACCCTAGGTCAGCACAATCAGAAGCGCACCGCAGCGACTCCGTGGCGTTCGGAACCATCGAGATTGATTTGAATCGCAAATAGAGCGACTTAAATCAATCTCGGTGCGCTGACCCGCCACGAAGCTGATGGGTCAGGACCCGATCGACCACCCCGTCGGGGTCAAGCGCAAACTCCCGGAAAGTCGTGCGGAGCACCACCAACCCGTGCGCCTCGAGGTGCCGCTGTTTCTCCAGGTCGATCTGCTTCTGAACCGGGTCGCTGTGAAACGCGTCGCCATCGGCCTCCAGAATCAGACCGAACTCGGGCCAGTAGAAGTCGACCTCGACGCCGAAGACCTTCACGTTTACCTGCGGCATGGCGAGATTGAGCTGCGGCTCAGCCAGCATGCGGGCGTGCCAGACGAGAAGAATCCAACCCTCCAGAACAGACCGAACCCGACTCAACTCCGGGACCCAGAGCGCCAGATACGGGCGCAGCTTCGTAGCTCCTCGCCTGCCCGCCAGGTTCAGGTGACATCGCTCGAGGTCTGAACGGCCGAACAGCCCCAGGCGGCAGGCCTCCAGGAAGGCGAACCTGACTTCTCGATCGGATTCACCTGCCGCGAACTCGACCAGGGCCAACAGGGGGTTGACCAGAGGAATTCCGTCTTTCCGGTTGATCTCTCCCGGTTCGAAGGATCGTTTAGCGACCGTGAACTCCACCGCACGGAGCGCGCGAGATTTCCCATGCAGCCTTCTCGACTGTCCCACCGGACTGCCCACCTGGATTCGCTTCGGGATTCCCTCGGGCGACCTCACCACTCCCCACTTCTCACACGCGCTCCTCGCGATCAGCGCCGCACCTTCGCCGGCAGCGAGCGTGGCGGCCCGCCACGCAGCATCGCGGGTTTCGACGTCCCGGCCGAATGCGTAGGTCGACGGAAGAATTCTGATCAACCTGCCGTTCCCGATCCAGCCGTTTATCTGCCGCCCGGGAAATCCGGCGGTGACGAGTTCATCTCGATGGGCGACGAACGATCGTCGGGACATGAAGCTGTAGAGGTGCCTCAGCCGCTCTCTCGGCGTCTCTTTTCTCGCAGGGTCGGAATCCACCACCCAACCATGCCGAGGGGAAGTTCACATGTGTCTCGACAGGTGCGACGATCTGCAACTGATTCCGCTATCCGTTCTGCCGCACCGGCTGAGATCGCGTCGAGATTGAGTTAAATCGCAAATAGAGTGACTCAATTCAATCTCGACACCCGCGACGCTGGTTGGGAGCGCCAAGCTGGGTCGGGGAGCGGAAGCCGGGGTCGGGGAGCGCCAAGCTGGGTCGGGGAGCCGGGTACGGGAGCCGGGTCGGGACTCGCGATCGTGACCTGCGGCTAGGAGATCCAGACGCTCAGGGCGTTGCCGGCGTGGTTTGCGAACTCGACCAGCGGCTGGGGGATCACGCCGAAGAAGACCGCGGCGGCAGCGGCGACAATGGCGGGACCGATCAGGTACCAGCGGCGGTCCGCCTGCGGATCGTCGAAGGGATCCGCCTGGGCGCCGGCAATCTGGGGTGGCAGGGCAGCCGTGTCGATCGCGGC
>JRYG01005047.1_pt1 | contig 23709 bp, 15 predicted proteins | sample 235341 | NCBI WGS metagenome assembly JRYG01 (sample SAMN03074218, study PRJNA261478) | activated sludge metagenome | biome: Wastewater Treatment Plant; feature: Wastewater; material: Activated sludge; isolation source: activated biomass of a wastewater treatment plant treating hydrocarbon... ...
ATACGGGTATTCGGCAAAACCAGCGTGGAGGCAGTTGATATCAAAGGCAAGGGCTGCAAAGTAAGCGTCAAAAACCGCAAAACCGGCAAGATGGAGGAGATCAACTGCGACATCGTGCTGTCAGCCGCCGGCGTAAGCCCCAACACCGAAAATATAGGCCTGGAAGAACTCGGAATTGCCACTGACCGCGGAATGGTGCTGGTGGATGAATTTTACCGCACCAATGTACCCGGAATTTACGCCATCGGCGACATTGTTCCCGGCCCGGCATTGGCGCACGTAGCCAGCGCCGAGGGTATCATTTGTGTAGAAAAAATTGCCGGCCACCACCCGGAGCCTATCGACTACAATAATATTCCTTCTTGCACCTATTGCAGCCCCGAAATTGCTTCTGTAGGATATACCGAGCAGTCGGCCAAAGCGGCCGGCTACGAGGTCAAAGTGGGCAAATTCCCTTTCAGCGCTTCAGGGAAAGCTAGTGCGGCGGGAGCCAAGTCGGGGTTTGTCAAAGTCATTTTTGATGCAAAATACGGGGAATTCCTGGGCGCTCACATGATCGGCGCCAATGTAACGGAAATGATTGCCGAAGTGGTGGTAGCCCGCAAACTGGAAACAACGGGCCACGAGATCGTCAAATCGGTGCACCCCCACCCCACCATGAGCGAAGCGATCATGGAAGCGGCGGCGGCAGCTTATGACGAGGTGATTCACCTTTAGGTAATTATTCGAGGCGGCTGTGCGACTTTATTTACGATCAAGGTTGCACAGCCGCAAACAACCTATCTGAAAGTACCTCTCACCTTTTCAAACAGCCACTCAATTAGTCGCTTGCGTTCGGTGATAATCTGGGCTTTGCCCGTCATTGCGTTTTGGCCCGACTCCAATACGCGACCTGTGCTGGTGAGCATGCCCTCTGGAAATGTAACCTCTATGCCGATAAATCCGTCAGCTGCCAGTTTACTTTTTTTAGACACCTCCCCTTTTACTACGCCGAATTCTTCGTAAGGATAGCTGTCGAATTTCACGATCACCTCATTGCCCACCTTCACCTTACCTGAGCCCACCAGTTCCACCTCGCCTTTGCCTACAATTTCCTTGCGTTTCACGGGAATAATCGTCAGCAGCTCCATATTGGTTGACACGTATTGTTTATCAGTAATGGCGTCGTTAGACAGCACGACGACGCCGTCTACCGGGGCTCTTACCAGATACTGTTTGATCCATTCTTCGAGGCGGTTGCGCAAATTGCCGAAACTTTCCATCAATTCGCGGCCAGCCACATCTAGGTCGTCGTTGGCGCCGCGGCGAAAACTGCTGATCTGCCGTCTGATGAGTTGAATTTCAATTTGTTTGGTTTTGATATTCGACTCAGATCCTTGCACCATGCGTTCATTGGTGAGCACCTCCTCTTCAAGTTTGTTTACCTTGTCGATTGAAGACAGGTTTTCGCTAAGCAGGTTTTGTTCGCGCACATAGCGTTTTTTGACCAATTCGAGCTGTTTTTCCAGGCTTTCCTTGCGTTTTTTCTCCCACTCCAGCGTTGAAAGTTCTTTCTGGAGTTGGTCGCGCAGTTGTGAGGTAGTCAGATTGTCAAATCGCCCCGACCTGCCTGATGTATAGGCCTCCTGTTTTTCCAGGAAGGCGTAGTAGGCGTCTTGTAATTCGCCGAGAATAAGATTGGGCGGCGGGCGAAAGGCCATGATAGCGGGTACGCTAATATCCTTCACGTGCAGCATGTGGTCTTCAAGCGTGAGTATATCAGAATAGTTAGCTTGATTTTCGAAAACAATAAGCAACTCTGAAGCTTCGACAGTATCTTCATTTATAGCTCTCAATTCGCTGATAAAAGCCGAGCGGTCTGCGAGAATCTTGCGGGGCGGGTCGGTAGAAGACACGCGGATTTTGGCCTCCGTACTATCCGGATATTGTATCAGAAAGCCGATCCATCCAAGAATGACAAGCGTTGCAAGCGCCAGGGTAGTTCCCCAACGCACAATCCAGGAAGGCGGAGTTCCCAAAATTTCCTGCACCTCTTCGCTCCTGATCTCGATATCTTTTTCGGGTTGCATATTTGCGGGGTTATTATGCGCCGAGTTCCAACTGATTGCGTACCAGATGGTAGTAAGCGCCTCTGATATAGGTAAGCTCTTCGTGCGTGCCCTGTTCAACAATCTCGCCCCCGTCTAATACCACGATATTATCAGCGTTCATAACCGTACTGAGTCGATGGGCTACGACAATCACCGTTTTCTGACGGAAAAACTCCTCCAGGTTTTCCATGATTACCATTTCATTGTAGGCATCGAGAGCGGTAGTTGCCTCGTCAAAGAAAATATACTCTGGATTTTTATAGACGGCCCTGGCGATGAGCAGGCGCTGGCGCTGTCCCTGGCTTAGACCTAGTCCTTCTGAGCCGATTTTAGTGTTGTAGCCCAGGGGAAGAGATTCAATAAACGATTGAATATTGGCAACTTTCACCGCTTTGAGCAACCTGACTTTATCGACTATTTCATCGCCTAGCGCTATATTTTTAGCAATTGTATCATTAAAAATGTAGCCATCCTGCATCACTACTCCGCATTTGCTGCGCCACAACTTCATATTCAGGTTTTTGAGGTTGACGTCCCCAACCCTGATGCTGCCTTCCGCCGGCTGGTAAAATGCCAGCAATAATTTGAGCATGGTCGTTTTACCACTGCCGCTGCTGCCGACTATGGCGGTGGTTTTTCCTTTAGGAATATGCAGGTTAATATTTTTCAAAATTGGCCGCACATGCGGGCCGGGGTAGTGAAAAGAAACTTCGTCAAAGATCAAATCCCCAAACTCGGGCAAAATTGTAATTTTTTCTTCGAGGTTTTCTTCGTCTTCCTTAACGTGGATTTCGTTCATGCGCTCCAGGCTGATCTTGGTTTCCTGCCACGAGGCTATAAACTCGATAGCATGGTTCAGCGGGGTATTAAGTTGCCCCACCACATATTGAATTGCCACCAACATGCCGATGGTCATATCTCCGTCGAGCACGGCCCTTGCCACAATCAACGTAATGATCAGGTTTTTACCTTCGTTGATGGCGGTAGCGCCCGCACGTTGTATTTGCTCGATGCGCATAGATCCGATAGCCGTACGGAACAGGCGGGCCTGCACGCGTTCCCAACTCCAGCGCTTTTGTTTTTCTGCATTGTGGAGTTTGATTTCCTGCATGCCTTCAATCAATTCGATGAGATGACTTTGGTGCTCTGCCGATTGATCGAAACGCCGGTAATCGAATTCACGACGTCTGTTCTGAAGTACATATAAAAAGACCAAATACAACAGCGTGCCTGCTAAAAACACGGAGGCAACTGCAGAGTGCCAGAAAAACAGCAGCAGCGAAAAAGCCGCAAAGTTGACCAGCGAAAACACGGAAACCAGGGTCGTAGACGTCAGAAAACGCTGTATGCGCTCATGATCGGCAATGCGCTGGAGTAAATCTCCTGTAACTTTTGAATCAAAAAAGCGCAGCGGAAGGCGCGTGAGTTTGATCAAAAAATCGGATATCAGGCTTACATTCACCCTCACGCCGATATGCACCAATATCTGACTCCTGAAAAATTCAACTCCCACCTGCGTCAAAATCAGTACGGCTTGAGCAATGATGGCAATCGTTATGAAACCAACATCGGCGGTACCGATGCCTACGTCAATTACTGATTTGACCAGGAATGGAAAAACAAGCTGGAGAATACTGCCGATAAGCAGTCCCAAGGCTAACTGACCTATCAGGGCGGTATGTTTTTTCACATAAGCGTACACATACCACCAACCTGCTTTGCTAATAGCCTGATCGTCGCGCTCAAAAAACGCGGGGGTTGTCTCCAACAACAATAATACCCCCATTGCTTCGCCCTCCTCCGAGTCGCTAACCCAATTGTCGAGGAATTCCTGACGGGTAAGCTTGTAGGTGCCAGAAGCGGGGTCGGCAATCCAGACATAGTTTTTATTGGCCTTATACACCACTACAAAGTGGTTTTGACGCCAGTGGACAATACAAGGGAGCGGAATATCGGTGGAGAGGCGTTCGTAAGTCGTTTTTACCGCCAGGGTTTGCAGGCCGATGTGTTCTGCAGCATCGCTGATACCGAGTAGCGTTACGCCTTGCTTTCCAATATGGGTGAGTTCCCTGAGGTAGTCGAGGGTATAATATCTGCCAAAATGGCGTGCGACCATGCGCAGGCATGTCGCGCCACAATCCATGGCATCGTGTTGAGGATAAAAAGGAAAGCTATTCAGCATATACCGGCTTGGATGGCATCACACAAATTTAACAATCAATTTTCAGGATTAAGTTGCATTTTTGACGCATTTTTTATAAAAAGTTGCAGAAATTGCCATTTTTTCGGCAAAAAAGGCTGCTTTTTTATCTTTGAGGCATGTTCAACACCTTTTTATCAGTCGTCAGCGTTATTCCAGGCACCTGGCAGGCAGGTCGGATCACCGATTTCCTGAAGCGCCTTTATCCCCTGCTCGAAGGGAATTTCAGCGATTATGAGATCATTTTGGTTAATAATTGCGCCGGCTGTCCCGTCGATCCCGAGGTAAACCCATTGGAGGATGCGTTGAAGAAAAACATCTATCTCCTCAATTTATCCAGCCCGGTTAATAAAAATCATGCCATAATGGCCGGTCTGGATCGCGCCAACGGCGATTATACAGCGATCGTTGAACCTGCTTTTTACCAGTCGCCGGAAGTGGTGCTTTCCCTCTTTGAGAAAACCCGCGAGAACTACGATATCGTATACCTGCGGGCGCGCACCCGAAAAGTGCGCTTTTTTCTCCGATGGCTCTACGGCCTGTTCTATGCTATTTTGCAGCGCTATTCGGCGTTGCAGGTAGACAAAAAGGCGCACAATACGCGCATTATCTCCAGAAGGGCGCTAAATTCACTACTGCGCCTGCGCGAAAACCTGCGCTATATGAAAGCGATATACTCTATAGTGGGCTATCGCACTACGCATCTGCTCACCGACGAGCCGCTTGAAGAAGACCTTGACGAAACTTTCTCGGAGCGCTTCCGAACTTCGCTGCTGGCTATTACTTCTTATACCACGTTCCTGCGTACATTATTGCTGTGGATTTTTCTGTTTTCTCTATTATTCCTTGTGGGAGTGGTGGCCAACGCGCTCAAGTTCAAATTTACCGGCTACGATATTTTCGGCAACGCTACCCAGGCAAATGCGGGCTGGACTTTTCTGGTGCTGCTCATTTCCGTGTTTTTTGCAGTTACCTGCCTCAATTTGTATATCATGTCGATCTATTTGTCTAATATTTACAGCGAGATCAAACAGCGACCGCTTTATATTATTGAGTCTATCAAGCGTTTCTAGTTTATGTCTATGCGCATCGTCTTTATGGGTACGCCTGCGTTTGCAGTGCCGACATTGGATTTATTGGTCAGGGAGGGCTACCAGGTAGTCGGAGTGGTTACTGCCGCCGACAAAATAGGGGGGCGCGGCCACAAACAACTCATCGAATCGCCGGTGAAGCAGTATGCCGTTGCCCATGACCTTAGGGTATTGCAACCGCTGAAGCTGAAAGATCCCGCTTTTCTGGAAGAATTGCAGCAGCTCAAAGCCGACCTGCAAGTGGTAGTAGCATTCCGAATGCTACCCGAAGCGGTATGGCGTATGCCGCCTATGGGCACTTTCAACCTCCATGCTTCGCTATTGCCCAAATACCGCGGCGCCGCTCCTATTAACTGGGCTATTATTCGGGGGGAAAAAGAAACGGGCGTCACTACTTTTTTTATTCAACAGGATATCGACACCGGCGATCTGCTTTTTCAGGAACGCACACCGATCGGCGACAACGAATCGGCAGGCGAACTTCACGACCGGCTGATGATACTTGGCGCTGAAGTGGCGCTAAAAACAGTTAAGGCAATCGAGTCCGGCGAGTACCAACCCCGGCGTCAGGACGATAGCCAGGCGACTACTGCGCCCAAGTTGTTTCACGAAACCTGCGAAATCAATTTTAACCAGCCTGCCCTGGCTGTACACAATTTTGTTAGAGGATTAAGCCCCTATCCCGCGGCTTGGACTACCTTTAACGGCCTGGAAATGAAAATCCTGCGCGCCGCCTTCGACCCTACCCCACCCCATGAGCCTGCCGGCACGCCGGTTTCCGACCACAAAAAGTCGCTCCGTTTTGCCGCCGTCGACGGTTACCTGCAGGTACTCGAATTGCAACTGCAAGGCAAAAAAAGAATGCCGGTCAGCGATTTTTTAAATGGCTACAAGTGGTAATACTCGCCCCGTTTTTTATATTTTGTGTGTTGTTTTTTGATAAAATTAATTTGTTGAGAAAATTTCGTCTGAGTAAAATAAATTAATAAAAAATGGATAACGCATACATCAATCCCCGGTTGCTTCAATTCCTGCTCCTCGAAGTTATCAAAACGCCCGAGCTCAGGCGATTTCCCATGTATGCCGACTATGACGCAGAGGCCTGCCTGATGACCCTTGATGCAGCCAAGGGGCTCAGCGATACCTACCTCTACCCTATTTTCAGGGAGATGGACAAAAACAAGGCATACTACAACGACGGCGTGGTGGAGGTGCACCCGGGCTTAAAATCCGCTATCATGGCCCTGGCGGAAGGCGGCTGGATAGCTGCTGTTGATGCGGAATACGGCAACGGGTTGCTTATGCCGTATTCCCTGCTAAGTGCCAGCCAGTTGTTTTTTTACGCTTCCAACGCCAACGCGGCCAGTTATGCCTTTTTAACACAGGGCGCAGCCCGGCTGATCCGGAATTTCGGCACACAAGAACTAGCCCAGGCATACATTCCCAACATGTTTGCCGGTCGTTGGCAAGGCACCATGGCGCTCACGGAGCCCCAGGCAGGAAGTTCTCTCTCTGATATTATCACTAGCGCTACGCCGACAACTGAAGGGCACTACCTGATAAAAGGGCAGAAGATATACATCTCCGGCGGCGACCATACTGCGGCCGACAATGTAGTACACCTTCTGCTGGCCCGCATAAAAGGCGCTCCAGCCGGTACAAAAGGCATTTCGCTATTTGTAGTGCCCAAATACCGGCCTGAAAACGGCGGATTGGTCCCCAACGACGTCGCCACTGCCGGTATATTTGGCAAAATGGGACAAAAAGGTTACGTTGCCGCTCACCTGATGATGGGCGAAAACGACGACTGCCACGGATATCTCATAGGCGAACCCCACAAAGGGCTCACCTATATGTTCCAGATGATGAACGAAGCCCGTATCGGCACGGGGCTAATGGCTACCGGCGTAGCATCGGGGGCCTACCAGGCTGCTCTCAAATACGCCAACGAGCGCCCGCAGGGTCGCCATCCTTCCAACAAAGACGTCACACAACCCCAAGTGCTGATTATCGAGCACGCCGATGTAAAAAGAATGTTATTATTCCAAAAGGCGATCATAGAGGGCAGTATGGCTTTGCTGTTGCAATGCAGTTATTACGGCGACTTGCACCGGGCCGGCGAGGGTGAAGAAAAGGAAAACGCGCATCTATTGCTCGAATTGCTCACCCCCATTGCCAAGTCTTATCCCAGCGAAATGGGAACGCAAGCAGTGAGTGCGGGCATGCAATGCCTGGGCGGCGCCGGGTATTGCGATGATTTCCCGTTGGAGCAATACTACCGAGATATCAGAGTTAACGCCATTTACGAAGGCGCCAGCGCTATTCACGGCATGGACTTGCTGGGCAGAAAAATCTTTATGGCCAACGGCAAAGCCGCCCAGCTTTTTGCCGCTGAACTGGGTAAAACTATCGGCGAGGCCCGGCAAAATGCCAACTTGCAGGGTCATGCCCATCATTTGGCCAATGCTGCCGGCGAGTTGCAGCAAATCACTGCACAACTCGGCCAGTTGGCTGCTTCTCATCCGCCAGAGGTCTTCCTGGCCGACGCTACCCTTTACCTCGAATATTTCAGCCTGGTAACCATTGCCTGGCAGTGGCTGAAAATGGCGCTGACAGCCGACAAGGCCCTCGCAGACGCCACTGCCGATCGCCATTTCTACGAAGGGCTGATACATACCTGCACCTATTTCTATGAATACGAGCTTCCTAAAACCAAAGCATTACACCAGCGCCTGAGCAGCGATAAACGCATCACGCTAGACGTTAAACCTGAGCATTTACAATGAATACAACCGAGCGCATCAAATTATTCGACCTGCAATTCCAGGGTGTAGACCGCACCGTTGCCGCTTTTCTGCTTGAAAGCAATGAAGGCCCGGTACTTGTAGAAACGGGCCCCCACTCTACTTACCCCCAACTCGAAGCTCTAATCCGGCAGGCCGGTTATGCCCCCGCCGATATTCGTCACGTGTTGGTTACCCATATCCACCTCGACCATGCCGGGGCAGCCTGGGTATTTGCACAGCAGGGCGCCACTATATACGTCCATCCTTCAGGCGCTCCGCATATGCGCAATCCAGAAAAACTCTATAATTCGGCCAAACAGATTTACCAGGACAACATGGAAGCGCTTTGGGGCGATTTGCGGCCAATAGCCGAAGATAAGCTCAAAACAGTGGCGCATCAGGAAAAAATCAGGATCGGCGACCTCGAGTTTACCGCCTGGCATACGCCTGGTCATGCTGTACACCATATTGCCTGGCAATACGACGGCGAATTGTTTACCGGCGACGTTGCCGGCGTGCGAATCAACGACGGTATGGTGGCGGCCCCCTGCCCGCCCCCTGATATCAACCTCGAAGACTGGAAAAACTCGATTGCACTGATCCGCGAACTCCATCCGGAAAGGCTTTGGCTCACCCACTTTGGGCCTGTCGGCGATATTCAGCTTCATCTCGACGAACTCGAATTCAGGCTTGAAAAATGGGCAAATTGGATGTGGAAGCCCTTCAGCAATGGCATCAGCCCAGTAGACATCACGCCCGAATTTCAGGAATTTGCAGCTATGGAACTTATAGAAGCGGGTACAGACGAATACAATATGGAACGATATGAACTGGCAAACCCCGCCTGGATGAGCGTGGCGGGGTTGATGAGGTACTGGAAAAAGAAAACCGGGGTTTAATTAATGAGCCGGAATAAACCGTCTTCCCCCCTCTACCATTTTCTTGAGCAAATGAACATCTGGGAGCGGCGTACGACCGTCCTGATCTTCATCCCATATTTCTTCCTCTGATAAACCATCGAGATTCTGACCAGATTGCTCTTGATTATCAGTGCCTTGTATTGTTCCTGTATTGATATAAAGATAAGAGGCAGCGCTCAGAATGGCGAGGAATACAAAAATGGCGGTACGGAAGTTCAGCTTTTTCATGGATTTTGGTATTTAATCCTCTTAAGCAATATCAAAATTAAACAATTTATTGCAGTCAACCTGTTTTTTTCGACATACCAGTCAGTAATATCGATCACATTAACTTGATAGACGGTTTTTTTTTCAGAAAGGTTGCAAAATCCGTACATTTTTTTTGAAATTTGCAAACACGCAATGAATTGAGGAATGACGCCTTTGAGTATTATTGACTTTTCCCCGTCTGGAATTCAACAAAACCTGGTCATTACCTGATTCAGCAATCGGGAATTTTTTCAATTTGTAATAAAACCGGACTAATATGAAAAAACTGTTTACACTTGTTCTCTCTATTGCAGTCATGCAATTTGCCGACGCGCAAATTAACATCGACTCGCCGTTCCCCGTAGATGTGGAAGTATTGTCGCCCGCCAGCATCGCCGGCGTCTATGATTACGGCACCCAGTCTGGCTGGGGCCCTACGCTCAGCGAAACCGTAACCGGCCAGATGGCATGGGCATTTACCGAAACTGACAGCCTGGCCTGCGGCGACGTACTCACCGACCTGACCGGCAAAATTGCGCTTATCCGTCGCGGCGCCTGCAACTTTACCGTAAAAGTATGGAACGCCCAACAAGCAGGCGCAGCGGGCGTGGTAATATGCAACCACTACACCACTGCTACGGATGGGGCTACCACGGTCTACAACATGTCGGCCGACCCCACTTTTGACAGCACGATCACTACGCCTGCCGTATTTTTGTCGCGCGCAAGCTGCGAAACGATCGTACCGGTAGTTGACAGCGGCACGCCTGTTGAAATGTCGTTTACCATCAAGTCGTTCTATGGCGGCGTTGCTTCGTATTCTTACCACACGCCGCTTTCTCAGGCTGTTCCTATTGACTTGATGAGCGTGAATTATGTCAATGCTTCTCCAGATCCTTTGACGGTAACGGCACAGGCGGAGATTACCTCTCCCAGCGGCGCAGTAGAAACGCTCACTGGTTTCGAAGACATCGCCGGCTTGTCTGACTCGATGATCTCTATGGTAGGCAGCTATACGCCCACCGAACTTGGCGAATACACGGTTGTGTTCTCCAACGACCAAAACGATGATATCATCGAGACCAAGTTTGTCATGACCGACTATACCTGGGCGCTTGACAACGGCACCCTGGACGGCAGCGCGGGCCCCTCTGACGCCAGCTTCGTCGATCCTTACAACCTGACCTACAACATTGGTTCTTTGGTTATTGCCGGCCCCGATGGCGCTGTGGTAACCCATGCCTCTTTCGGCTTGACCAACCCGGCCAGCCTGATCTCCGGCGATCCGACCCTCGATGTGGTTAACGTGGTGCTCTATGACGCCGATGCTGACGACAACGGCCAGATCGACTTTGCCACTTCCGGCGCCAGCTTTGACGACCTTACGCCCATAGCCATCGGCGCGCACTCCATCACTTCTGCAACGCCCGCCAACGAGTTAATCCTCGTTGAACTCGAATCGCTCACCGGCGATGTAGTTGAACTTGAGCCAGGCGGCGCATACTATATCGTATTGCTTTATGACGGCTCCGGTCCCGCTTTGAACGTTGCTCCGCGTTTCATGGCATCCAGCAATGTAGAGTATGCCAACTTCCCTACGCAGCCGCTGTTCCTCGATATCCTCTATTCAGGATGGTCTGACCGCACCGTGGCTTGCCGCCTGCACCTCGACGGTTTCGTAGTAGGCACGGAAGACATTAAGCCGCTGGACGCCTTCAAAGTGAAGGTGATGCCCAACCCGGCAAGCGATTACCTCAACCTCGGCTTCGAACTCGACCAGGTAGCTAAAGAGGTACAGGTTGGTATTCTGGATATCAACGGCAAGATGATCGGCCAGCAGCGCCTCGAAAACGTATTGAACGAAACGTTCCGCTTCGACGTTCACGACCTGCCCAACGGCACGTACGTATTGTCGATCCTGACGCCGGAAGGCTACCGCGCAGAACGTTTTGTGATAGCGCGTTAATTGTTGTTGTAGGTTGTAGGTTATATTAACTTACAACCTACAACTTACAACCTACAACCTACAACCCACAACCTCCCTACCCCGGCACTGCCGCCAATAATTGCCTGGTATACGGGTGTTGTGAATGGCGATAAATCTCATCAGCGGTAGCCAATTCCACAATTTTCCCTTCTTTCATCACCGCAATGCGGTCGCTCATAAAGCGCACCACCGATAAGTCGTGAGAGATAAAGATATAGGTGAGTCCGCGCTCTTCCTGAAGTGATTTCAGCAAATTGAGCACCTGTGCCTGTACGGATACGTCGAGCGCGGAGACGCATTCATCGCATACAATAAACCTCGGGTTGACAGCCAGCGCCCTGGCGATACCGATGCGCTGCCTTTGTCCTCCTGAAAATTCATGAGGGTAACGCGAGTAAAAAGCGCCGTCGAGTCCAACCTTTTCAAGTAATGCAACGGCCATATCCCTTCGCTCGGCGTCGCTACTGCCAATGCCGTGAACTTTCATCGGCTCCGCTACGGCTTCCCCTATCATGAGCCGCGGATTAAACGAAGCGTAGGGATCCTGAAAAATGATTTGCATTTGCTGACGCAAACCAACGAGTTGAGGATCAGAAGCGGCCCGGACGTCCTGGCCATCAAACAAGATGCGCCCTTGCCTGGGCTCTTCCAGCCGGAGAATACTCCGCCCCAGCGTAGTTTTCCCGGAACCCGATTCGCCCACCAATCCCAGCGTTTCTCCCCGATATACTTCGAAATTAATATCGTCTACGGCCTTCACCCATTGGGTTGAACGGTTCCAAAAGCCGGTTTTGGCGGCAAACCAGGTATGCAAACCTTCAACAACCAGCAACGGGGGCGACTGGCGCAGTTGCTCCTGCCGCCGGGTTATCTCTTCGGCTTTCAAAATGCGAGAGTTGACAACAGCCTGTATTTCCGTTTCGGAAGATTGGTCAAAATCGCCGACCACAGGCAGGCGTTTTAGTTGCTTATCAAGCGGGGGGCGGCAGGCCAAAAGCCCTTTTGTATAGGGATGTTGCGGCGATTGGAATAGCCGGCCTATTTCACCGGATTCTACTATTTTACCCTGACGCATTACTATAACCCGATCGGCAATGGCGGACATGACCCCCAAGTCGTGGGTAATAAACAACACCGATAACCCCAGGTCTTTTCTTAAATCGCTCAGCAATGACAGGATAGCCTGTTGCACCGTCACATCAAGCGCCGTAGTAGGCTCGTCGGCTATCAACACATCCGGTTGGCCGCAAAGCGCCATGGCGATCATAATGCGCTGCTTTTGGCCGCCGGACAATTGGTGCGGGTAGGCATCAAATACGCGCTCCGGATCGTTAATGCGTACTTTTTCCAGCCAGGATAGCGCCGTTTTTTTGGCATCGGCAGTTTCCGATCCATGATGCAGCCGGATAGCCTCAACGATTTGGTCGCCGCAACGCATCACGGGGTTCAGCGAAGTCATGGGCTCCTGAAAAATCATAGCGATCTTTCGCCCTCTGATGCTGCGCCAGTGCGGGCCGCGCAGGGATGACAAGGCCACAGGCTGATCATTCACTGGAAAATACGTCATCTCGCCTCCTGAAGCGGCGTTGGCGTGAGGCGGAAGCAATCCTATAATCGACAGCGCCGTCACGGATTTGCCGGAGCCCGATTCGCCGACGATTCCCAGCGTTTCGCCTTTTTGAAGCGAAAAGCTGATACCGTCGACAGCCGTATGCGGCCCGTTAATGGTATCGAATACAATACGCAGATCGGAGACAGATAAAATGGGCGCAGGTTTGTTCATACGCTTAATGGCGCTTCGCAAAGCGCCGGCTATTAATGATAATCAGCATCGCTGACAATACGCAATTCAATCGTCCCATCGTTGATATCCAATTGCAACTGATCAAACCGCAGCAGCCACTCCACAAAACGCTCTCCCAGCAGTTGACGGCGCCAGCCCCGGCCAAGGTATTCTTCTACAGCACCGGCATCGGCTTTAATCCTTGCCAACGCGTTGCGTGCAATAACCAGAGCTGGAGAAATGCCTGCTTCAAAACTTTTTTGCTTGACCAGCAAATGCAACATTTCTATCAGTATCTCTTCGCGGGGATTTTCCATTTCTTCCGGCTGTACTTGTTCCAGCAAGGTTTTTTCTTCATCGGTAGCCGGCGTTCGGTAGAGGCGTTCAAATTCGGCGCCGTATTGATGTACGATCTTTTCCGGAATACGACGGTTTTGACGCAGCGCATCGCGACCTGAAGACATACTTTTTACGATCGTACCGATGAGTTTGCTGGGCAGCACCATTTCTTTTGAATAATCCTTCTGTGATGCAACCTGCCGCCGCCAGGCAAATAATCGCAGCAAAAACACCTGTTCTCTGGCGTTCAGCGCCTTCATCAGTCCGCTATTCAGCGCTTCCTGGTGCGGGTCGCGGGCATAAAAAGCGTCATCTTCCCAACGGGCGCACTCTTCCTCGGCCCAGCTCAGGCGGTTTTTATGCTTTAATTTTTCAGTTAGCGACTGCCAAAGCTCATACAGGGGCAAAACATCGTCGAGCGCATAACTCAGTTGCTGTGGATTAAACGGGCGCGCCTCCCAATCCGCTACAGCATAACCTTTTGACAACGACAAGCGCAACTCATTCTCTACCAACTTTTTAAACGACACCGGATATTTATACCCGGCAAATGCAGCCGCCACCTGCGTATCAAAAACATTAGCCGGCACTACATCAAAATGGGTGTAAAACAAGCGATAATCATTGTCGCCGGCATGAGTGATTTTGCAAATTCCGGGATCGGTCAGCAAAGTGAGGAAAGGCCCAAGGTCATTGATCTCGAAAGGATCGATAAGATAATTGCCATGAGGCGTAACAACCTGGATCAGGCAGATGCGAGTTAGAAATCTTTTTTCACCCACAAATTCGGTATCAAAACACAACCAGGGAACAGATTTGTTGGTCTCAAAAAACAGTTGGAGTTCTTTTTGATGGGAAATAAGCGAATAGGCGCGCGTTGACATGAAATTATGATCTCTTTTATCGTTATAATTAACAAAAAAACGACTTTTCTTTGTGCAATGCTGTCCATGACGGCATCAAAGATAAAATTAAATACCTACTGACATGAAAGTGGTCAAAAAAATAGCAATTGGTTTGTCGATCTTCTTTGTAGTTGTAATAGCTGCTGCGGCTGCATTGCCTTTTATTTTCAAAAATAAAATCCATGCAATTGCCATAGAAGAAATCAACAAAACGATCAATGCGAAGGTAGACTTTGGTTCGGTGAGCCTCACTCTTTTTCGCAGTTTCCCAAATTTCAGTTTTAGCTTGCACGATTACAGCGTAACCGGTGTTGGCGATTTCGAAGGTATTCCGCTGGCATCCGGAGAATCTGTCGACTTCACCCTCGACCTGCTGTCTATTCTCAGCGGGGGCAATCCCGTACGAATCCAATCGGTACATCTGGAAAAACCCAATATCAATATACTGGTACTCGAAGACGGCAGGGCCAACTACGATATTGCCAAACCCAGCGAGGCCCCCGAACCCGAAGCAGAAGCCCCGCCCACAAACATTGAAGTTAAACTCAAAAAATACAGCATCGCCGGCGCCAATGTCATATACGACGATCGCAGCGGCGGTACTTACGTCAATATCGAACAGCTCAACCACGAAGGTTCGGGCAATTTCAGCCTTGATATCATGGAGTTGAGCACCCATACCGATATGGCGGCGTTTACCGTGCAACAGGGCGCCATCCCTTATCTCAAAAAAGCCAAAACCGTACTTGACGCCGATTTTCTTATCGACCAGCCCAACAGCAAATACACTCTGAAAGATAACAAGCTTGTTATCAACGAATTTGAACTCAATGCTGATGGATTTGTGCAATTACTGGAAGAGGATATCAATATGGACATGACCTTCAGCACGCCTCAAAACGACTTCAAGCAGCTCTGGTCGTTGATACCGAACGCCTATATCGAAGGTTATGAAAACGTAAAAGCCGACGGTAAATTTGAATTAGCCGGCGCTTTCAAAGGCACTTACAACGGCGACAGGGAGGAATATCCTGCCTTTGACATCCACTTGGGTGTTGACAATGCCAATGTAAAATATCCCGATCTCCCTCTGGGCATCTCCGGTATTGAAGCGCTGGTAGATGTAAAAAGTCCGACCAGCAATTTCGACGATATGACCGTTAATGCGCCGAAATTCAACCTGCGCATCGGCAAAAACCCGATCAAAGCCCGATTCACGCTGGAAACGCCCATTTCCGACCCCGACGTTGACGCCGATGTAGACGGCGTGCTCAATTTGGCCGAGTTGATGCAAGCTTTCCCCATGGAGGGATTTGAGCAACTCAGCGGGATAATAAGCGCGGATATTGCCGCCCAGACGCGTATGTCGTACATTGATCAACAGGATTACGAGCGCGTAAACATGGCAGGCAGCCTGACCGTCGACCAACTCAAATATAAATCGAGCGACATGCCTGCCGTTTTCATCCGCAAGGCGGCCATGAATTTCACACCCCAGCACGTTGGCATCGACCAGTTTGACGCGCAACTGGGCAAAAGCGACTTGCAGGCCAGCGGTAAAATCGACAATATCCTCGCCTATTTTTCTCCTAAAAAAACGATGACAGGACAAATGCGGGTGCGTTCCCGCTTCTTTGACGCCAACGAATGGCTCTCCGACAGCGAGCCGGCTGCTACCCCCGTACCTGCGGCATCAAGCGCAAACGAGACGGATACGGCAAGCGGAGAAACAGAAGCCTCTGCAGAGCGTCCTTTTGACCGCTTCGACTTCACCCTCGACGGTGAAATGGGAGAAATAGTGTACGAAGACTACCGCATCAAGCAGGCCGTTGTAAAAGGCAATGTCAAACCCAACCGTATGGAAGTGCAAAGCCTGGGCGCGATCATCGGCGACAGCGATTTCAAGGCCGGCGGGGTCATTACCAATGCCTTTGATTACCTCTATGGCGACGCCGTATTGGGAGGCGATATCAGCCTGAGTTCCAAATTGCTCAACCTCAACCAGTTTATGACCAGTGAAGAAGGCTCGCCTGCGCCTGCTGCCACCACCACTCAGGCGCCGGCCACGACAGAAGGTCTCGAACCCATCGTAGTGCCCGCCAACATCGACATGCGTATCAATGCCGATATACGCAAGCTCATATACACCAATATGGAGCTCAACGACCTCAAAGGCACGCTGATTGTAAAAGACCAGGCCGTAGTACTCGACGAAACCACGGCCAAAACGCTGGGCGGCAGCATCGGCCTGGCCGGCAGCTACGACTCCAAAGACAAAGACAGCCCCGGCTTCAGCATGAAATTCGACCTCAACAAAATGGATTTCCAAAAGGCGTTTAATACCTTCAACAGCTTTCAAAAGCTTGCGCCTATCGGCAAATTCATCGAAGGCATATTTACTACCAGCCTGATCATGGACGGCAAGCTGGGTAAAGACCTCATGCCCCAATACAATACGCTCAACGCCGAGGGATTCCTTCAAACCATCAACGGCGTCGTCAAAGGATTCAAACCCCTACAGGCCGTAGGCAACGCCCTCAACGTAGACTACCTCAAAGACAACCTCAAGCTCGAAAACACCAAAAACTGGTTTGAGGTAAAAGACGGCGCCTTGGAACTCAAGGACTTTGACTACAAAGTAAAAGACATAGCCATGACCATCGGCGGCAAACACGCCATCTCACAGGATATGGATTACCGCATAAAAGCCCGCATACCGCGCAAATTACTGGAAAGCAACGCTGTAGGCGCCGCGGCCAGTAGCGGGCTGAGCGCGTTGCAAAGCGAAGCCGCAAAATTGGGCGTCAACATCAAAAAAAGCGAATTTGTTAACGTCATGGTCAATTTGACGGGCAGCATCGCCAATCCCAAAGTCAAACTCAAACTGCTCGGCGGCGAAGGCGAAGAAACATCAGTAGTAGAAGCTGCCAAAACCGAAGCCAAGCAACAGCTGCAGCAGAAATTGGACGAAGGCAAGGCAAAAGCCACAGAAACGGCTACCAAAGCGGTAGACTCCGCCAAAACCGTCGTAAAAAAAGAAGTGGATAAAGCGGCTGAAGACCTCACCAAAAAAGCCAAGGAAGCTGCCAAAGACAAATTGGGCGGCGTGCTTGACTCCACGGCTCAGAAAAAAGTCGACAAAGTCCTCGAAGGCGCCGGAAAGGAAGGCACAGATAAAATCAAAGAAAATCTGGACAAGTTCAATCCATTCAAGAAAAAAGACAAAAAGGATGGAAATTAAACCCGATCAATAATTTCATGTACAACTAATATGGTTTTGTGCTAAATTTCGCGTCTATTTCAGGACAAACGAATAAGCCAAATCACTATGTACATTGTCATTGCGATTGTTTTTGCTATAGGCTATGCTTTCATTGCGTTGGAACACCCTTTGCGCATTAACAAAGCAGCGTCATCCATATTAATGGCGGTTTTTCTATGGACGCTACTGGTAATCGGCGGTGAAGCGCTGGTGGAACTTCCTGCCGGCATGAATGCCGTAACAGCCATCGAAGCTCATTTGATGGAGCACCTCAGCGACATAGGCGGCATATTATTTTTCCTGTTGGGCGCCATGACTATAGTTGAAATCGTTGACTCGCACGGCGGTTTTGAAATTATTACAAGGTATATCCATACCACAAGTCAGTCTAAGCTACTCTGGATCTTATCAATCACCACCTTTTTCATGAGTGCGGCGCTGGACAACATGACGACGGCCATCGTTATGTCGACATTGCTCCGCAAACTTGTAAAAGACGACCACGATATCTGGTTTTTCGGGGGCATGATCATCATTGCCGCCAATGCCGGCGGCGCCTGGTCGCCTATTGGAGACGTTACAACCATCATGCTATGGATAGGCGGGCAAATCACCGCTGCCAACATAGTACTCAAACTTTTCATTCCGAGCTTAATGTGTTTGATTATTCCGCTAATCATTATTTCTCTCAGGCGGAAGGGAACGATAGAAAAGCCGGTCAACACCGCTCAATTTACAGAAAGCAACGGCATCAGCAGCCNNCACTCATCTGCCGCCCTTCATGGGTATTTTATTGGGTGTTGGTTTGCTTTGGGTAGTTACCGAGATCATGCACCGGCACAAAGACGATGAGCGGCGGAAACCGCTATCCATTTCCGGCGTCTTACAGCGTATCGATACGCCGAGTATCCTGTTTTTCCTGGGTATTTTGCTTGCTGTGGCTGCATTGGAGACTGCAGGTCATCTTGGCGACCTTGCAACCTCGCTCAACAACAACATAGGCAATATATGGGCGATTAATACCCTGATCGGCCTGTTGTCTGCCGTCGTAGACAACGTACCGCTCGTTGCAGGCGCCATGGGTATGTACAACCTGACAGACTTCCCTCCCGATCATCCCTTCTGGGAATTGCTGGCCTACTGTGCCGGAACCGGAGGCAGCATCCTGATTATTGGATCTGCTGCGGGCGTTGCAACAATGGGCATTCTCAAAATAGAATTTATCTGGTACATGAAAAAAATTGCTTTGTGGGCAGCAATCGGCTACTTTGCAGGTATTTTGAGCTATTATGTATTAGAACACGTCATGTTTTAATCAAAAAACATGAAAACAAAATACATAGAAGGCCCGCTTTTTTGGTCAAGTCTGATCGGCTTTTTGGTTCTATTGTATGACATTGGTTTCCATCAAAACGCTACAGAGGAACGATTCATTCGCTGGTTTTACCTTCTTTTTGCCGTATTTATGTTTACCGGCCAAACGGGCAGGGTTTTTGTCAAACAAAAAGAAAGACCGCTGCGCAGACTGGCGCATTACATTACCTGGGGGCTTGCTTTATTGATTTTGCTGGCAGAAATAGTTTTTGGCATTAGCGGCATATCGCTGGTCAAAATGCTGGGGCATTTTTATCTGGAAAGATGGCTAGCCGGCCTCATGTTTATTACGGAGTTTTCTGAACGTTTATTTGCCATTCAAAAGCAACCGCTTCACCCGGCCTTGATTTTTGCCATCAGTTTCCTGTTCCTGATGTTTGCCGGCGCCTTTCTGCTGATGGTGCCCAGCGCCACAAAAAACGGCATTAGTTTCGTAGATGCGCTCTTCACGTCTACCAGTGCGGTGTGTGTAACCGGTTTAACTATTTTGGATACGGGAAAAGATTTTACTCGCTTCGGACAAATTTCGATTCTCATTTTAATCCAGTTGGGCGGGTTGGGTATTTTGACCTTTACCAATTTATTCGGTTTGTTTTTCAGGGGCCGCACCTCTTTTCAAAACCAAATCATGCTCAAAGATTTCATCAATGCGGAGAACATTGGTCAAACCTTCCGAACGCTCATCAAAATCGTCGTTTTCACCTTTTCTGTTGAGCTCATTGGCGCGGGATTGATTTATTCCTATATTGACGAACAAGTAGCGGCTGATTCGGGCGGACAAATCTTTTTTTCCGTTTTTCATGCGGTCTCTGCATTTTGCAATGCGGGATTTTCAACCCTCACCAACAATTTGTACGAAGAATCCATTCGATTCAATTACGGCGTACATCTGGTTGTGGCCTTTTTGATCATCATTGGCGGTATCGGCTATGTTGTTGTTTTCAATTACTTCACATTTCTCAAAGATTGGATCATCAACAAATACGAGCGGATTTTCAAGCAAAAACATATCCACTATACTCGTCCGTTGGTCAGCCTGAATACTAAAATCGTAGTATACACAACGATAATATTATTGGCAGGCGGCACTGTTGCCTATTATATTTTAGAATACAACAACACCCTGAAAGAGCACCATGGCTGGGGTAAAATTGTGGAGGCATTTTTTGGTTCGGTAACGCCGCGTACAGCGGGCTTTAACACTGCCAACATCGGCGCTCTTACTTTGCCTACCTTGCTGCTTTATTTGTTGCTCATGTGGATCGGCGCATCGCCGGGGTCAACGGGCGGCGGTATCAAGACCAGTACTTTTGCCGTGGTAACACTCAATATCTGGCAACAGATTACCGGCAAACAGCGTATGGAACTGGGTTGGAAGGAAATTCCCCGAAAAACGCAACAGCGGGCATTTTCTATCATGAGTTTGTCACTTGTAGCGCTGGGATTTTCCGTATTTCTGGTATCTATTTTCGACGGCGAGCTGGGACTGATGCCCCTTTCCTTTGAATGTTTTTCGGCGTACGGCACTGTCGGTTTATCGATGGGCATCACCTCCAAATTGAGCGACGCCAGTAAAATTATTCTCACCATTACGATGTTTATAGGGCGGGTGAGTTTTTTGACTTTACTTGTAGGCGTTGTACAGCAGTTTTTCCGAGCGAAAAACAAGCCGTACCAGTACCCTGAAGAAGACATTTTTATCAGCTAAAACAATTTTGCGATGAAATTCATCATCATTGGTTTAGGCAATTTCGGCGCCAGCTTGTCAATCAAACTGATGGAAGACGGCCACGAAGTGATCGGCGTTGACCGGAGTATCAACAAGGTGAACTCACTTCAAGACAAGATCACGCATGCCATTTGCATGGACACCACCGATGAAGAAGCTATTCAGGCTCTGCCGCTAGCCGACGCCGATTATGTGATTATTGGTATCGGTGAAGATACCGGGGCCTCTATTCTCACTACCGCCCTTCTCAAAAAATATTGCTCGCAGAAAATCATCAGCAGGGCCATATCTGATCTGCACCAGACGGTTCTGGAGGCCATGGGCATCGAAGAAATCCTGCACCCCGAAGCCGATACGGCTCGTCGGCTGGCCAGCCGCTTCATGATCAAGGGCGCCCTGTCGTCGTTTAGCCTCGACGACGAATTCGACATTGTTGAAGCTGAGGTACCGGAACAATACGTAGGCATGACCATCCAGCAAGCCAAATTCAGGGAAGACCACCATGTCAATATCGTCACGATTATCCGCAAACGCCGTCGGCGCAGCGTATTGGGCAACTGGCAAAACATTCAGGAAGTAATCGGCGTAGTGACGCCCAACACCATCCTGGAAGCCCACGATATTCTTGTTATTTTTGGGAAGGCCGACGATATAGAGAAGTTGCTCAACGCCTAACGCCCAGTCACCTCGAAGGCCCCGCTGTGCTCAAAGCTGCGGAAATCCACCGGACTGACGCCAGATACGCCCTGTTCGGCCATAAACACGCCGTAAATCGTATCCACCGCCGCCATAGTGAGCTTGTTGTGCGTCACAATAATAAACTGTGATTCGCCGGAAAACTTCTTAATGATTTTATTGAATTTATTAATATTGGCGTCGTCCAGCGGTGCGTCTACCTCGTCAAATATACAGAATGGCGCGGGTTTGAGCAGGTAAAGCGCAAAAAGCAGCGCAATAGCCGTTAGTGTTTTTTCTCCGCCGGAGAGTTGGCTGATTGTTTGCGGGCGTTTGCCCTTGGGTTTGGCAACGATTTCGATGCGCGACTCCAGCGGGTTATCGGGTTCGAGCAGGATCAGGTCGCAGTTGTCATCCTGGGTAAACAGGCTGCGGAATACGTCGATAAAATACAGTCGCGCCTTTTCGAAAGCCTCCAGGAACTGGCTGGTAGCTGTTTCTTCGATTTCCTTAATCGTTTCCATCAGGGAATCCTTTGCCTTCACGATATCGTCGCGTTGTTGCGATATAGAATCGTGGCGTTCCTTCATCTCGTCGTAGGCCTCTACTGCCAGCGGGTTAATCTCGCCGTAGTTGTCGAGGCGATTTTTGACCCGTTCCACCTGCTGTTGGAGTTCATCAACATTTACCTCGGCGGGTGGCGGCTGGTTGATGATGTCGTTAATTTCGATATTAAATTCAATGCGAAGGCGTTGGGCCACCGCGCTGATATCGAATTTGACCTCGTTGAATTTATCCTTCAGCTGATTAATGAGAATTTGCTGATCTTGCTGTTGGCGGTTGATTTTGCGCAGATTGTCTTCCAACTCCGTAATACCGCCACGGGCCTGGAAGTATGCCTGCTCGGCATCGGTCAGCGAAGCCTCCATCACCTTGCGTTCATCGTAGCGGTTTTGGAGAGAAGCGGTAAGTTGGTCGATAGCCGTTTGGATCTGCATGAGCTCATCGTCGCTCTGGTTCAGGGTTTGCTGTGCCGACAGCATATTGGCCCGGGTATCTTCGAGTTGTTTTTCTTTAAAACTCAGCTCGCGTTGCAGGGCGCTCACTTTATTTTGCTGGCGGATAAAGGCAATATTTTTGTCATTAAAACCCGAAGATGCCTGGCTCATTTCCTCGGCCACCTGGCGATAAGAGCCGTCGGCGTTAAAGATATTCTCCTTGATATCCTTCAGTTCCGCCAGTTTTTGCTCCATATCTTTTTCGAGGTCGGACTGGGCCTTTTGCAGGGCGGTCATAGCCTCGTCGATTTGAGTGCGGCGTTCGTCGGCGTGGCTAATGAAGTGTTCAAAATTTTCGAGGCGGGTATTCAGCGACACCTTCTCGCGGGCAAGCCGGTTGAGTTCGTTGCGCTCCTGCTGGATTTGGGCGGCGGCTTTCTGGGTTTTGAGCGTTTCAATATGGCTTTTGATCTGAAAGAACTCGGTAGAAGTCTTGTTTTCGTCGCGTTCGAGTTTTTTGATCGATTCTTCGAGGTGTTCGAGATTTTTCTTGCGGCCGATTTTTTTGCCCTCAAACAGGCCCACCGAGCCGCCGGAAAGGCTATAACGGCGCTGGATAAACTTGCCGCTTTTCGACAGCAGCACCATATCACGGCTGGGCAGGGTCGTTTTCAGGTCGTCTTTTTCCACCACCAGCACATTCTCCAGCAGATAGCCGATCAAATTGCGGTACGCCGGTTCCGTTTCCACCATATCAATAGCCTGTACTGCGCCGGGCAGCAACACGGCGGGCATGGTATAATCGCGGAAGGCGTCGAGCATAAAAAAATTAGCCTTGCCCTTTTGGCTACGGCTGAGCAGTTCGATAGCCTGGAAAGCTTCCTCCATATTTTCAACCACATAGTAATTGAGATATGGATCGAGATAATTTTCGATAGCGATGCGATACTGCTCGTTTACATAAATAAGATCGGACAGTAGCGGCGCTTCTTTATTCCATTCTTTATTCGACTTCAAAAAGCGGATTGACTCGGGGAACCCCTCCAGGTTATCGATCATGCTTTTAGTAAGCTTGTATTCATTGCGGCGGGCGTCGAGTTCGCGGTTGATGCGGGTCAAACGCGCCTGTGTTTCTTCCTGGAGCGATTCTGCTTTTTGTAGATCTTTCTGGCGGTTTTCCTCTTGTAGTTCGAGCGTTTCCAGGCGGCCGTTCACCTTACGTTCTTCGGCTTCAATAGCTTTGGTTTCTGCATCGAGTTTACTCATCTCGTCGCGGCGCATCTGGGTATCGAGCTGAATTTTTTCCAGTTCCTGGCGCAGG
>JRYG01002334.1_pt1 | contig 23515 bp, 18 predicted proteins | sample 235341 | NCBI WGS metagenome assembly JRYG01 (sample SAMN03074218, study PRJNA261478) | activated sludge metagenome | biome: Wastewater Treatment Plant; feature: Wastewater; material: Activated sludge; isolation source: activated biomass of a wastewater treatment plant treating hydrocarbon... ...
AGGCGCCGACGCTCAACGTACCGGTGTCCTCCGGACAAATATCCAGATCGCCGGTGATAGTGGGCGAGGGTGGCTGGAGCGCCGTTACAGTAGCCGACCCGGAACCGGTACAGCCATTCGGGCCCGTAACAGTTACGCTATAAGTACCTGGAGTGGAAGTAGTTAGCGTTTGCCCTATTGAACTATTCGACCATAAATAAGAAGTAAAACCCGTTCCCGCATCCAGCGTAGTAGATTGGCCGGGGCAAATGGTGAGGTCGCCCGAAATATTGGCAGTAGGGGTAGCATTCTGAGATACCGTCACAGAGGCAGTTGCCGAGCAGTTGAATACATTGGTCACTGTTACCGAATACGTGCCGGGCGTATTAACGTTGATGCTGTTGGTAACGGCATTATTCGACCATAAAACAGAACTGAAGGGCCCGCCTTGAACGGTCAGCGTTGTGCTGCTACCCGGGCAAATAGTCAATGCGCCGGAAATACTGGGGTTAGGGCTGGGCGCATTGGTAACTTGTACCTGTGCGGTACCTTGGCAACCTGCGGTGGTCATGACTGTAACGGCATACGTACCGGGAGTAGTAACGGTAATTGCGGGAGAAGTGGCGTTATTTGACCATTGATAGGCTGCAAATCCTAATGTTGCACTCAAAGTAGCATTACCGCCGGAACACAGGGAAGTATTGCCGGCAATGTTCACCACCGGCGGTGGTTCGGGGAATACGTTTACTGTTGCCGAGCCAAAGCAGCCCAGGGCATTGGTGACTGTCACGCTATAGGTACCAGGCAGGTTGACAACCGTAGCCATACTATTGGAACCTGTAGACCACTGGTAGGTGGCAAAACCCGGGTTTGCAGTGATGACAGCCGCCCCGCCAACACACACATCGAAGTCGCCTGTAATAATGGGCATAGGTCCGGGTTCAGGAGTCACATTGACAGAAGCGGTGGCAGTACATCCGCTGGCGTTTGTAACAGTTACGGAGTATGTACCGGTTTGAGTAACGGGCAATGTAGAAGTAGTGGCTCCTGTATTCCAGGTATAACTTGTAATACCGATACCTGTAGCAGAAAGTATGGAAGTTTGCCCCTGGCATATCGTTAAATCTCCCGCTATATTTACGGTTGGAGGAGGCGCCACAGTGATGGTAACGACGTCTGATTCCACACAGGGATCGTCGTTGACAGTCAGGGTGTAAGTAATAGAGCCCGTAAAATTGGGAGGCAATAAAACCAATGGATTAGGAGAAAAAGGGTTGCTGAGGAAATTAGTGCCGCCATTAGTGCCGGTCCAGCTATATGTGGGCGAATTTACAGCTCCTGGCGCACTGCCCTGTAGCTGAATGGGCGGTGCGCCCACACATATGGTTTGGTTGGGTCCTGCATCTACAAACAAGTCGCAGTTGGGATTAACTGTACAGTCGAGAAAAGGAGCGGCAGACCCCGACCAGTTGAGTGAAAAACCGCTTGAAGAGCTGATGAAGTTATCGATCAACAGATAATAGCCTTGCCCGGGCTGTACGGTCATGGCCGCCACAAAGCCATCGCCGCCGGCGCCTTCCGACACATCGGAGGTGCCCATGCCCAAACCGGTTTGAGGACAAAATCCGCAGGCTGAACCGGCATAGGAACACCTGATAGGCGCTCCCAGCATATCACAATCCACGTTAGGGCCGAAAATGGCAAAATCGTAGTCCTGCCCAGGCCCTGCATTGGGGTTGATGACAAATTCGATGATACTATTGGGGGGCATTGTTGGCTGGAAAGCAAAATAATACCACACCGACTGGTGTTCACCTGTGAGACAGCCGTCATTGTTGTTGGGGTTGGCAAAGTCGTTGATACCAGGACCGGATGGGTTGAAATCAATGGCCCCACTGGAGCATATCACGCCGGCCTGGCTACAATCAGGCCCTTGTGCAAGAGCAAACAACGGCATTAAACAATACAAAAACAAGAGTGTAGAATTTCGAATATTCATAGTTGTTGTTTGTTTACAATTTTTTTATGCGTGAAAGAAAACCAGCCATTCGGCCAATTGGCAACCAAATGGAGTGGGGCGAGGTGCGCATGCCAATTCTGATTGGCAAAATTCACACAAATTTAACTGTAAATTTTTAATGGAGCGACATAAAAAAAAGCAAAGCGCAGCGACAGAGAACAATTCAATCGCTGCGCTTTGGGTAATCGCAATAAATTATCGGAGAAGCGTCAGGTCGCCTTTAAATAATTCGACGCTGCCATCAATAAATTCGATTTCTGCTACATAAACAAAAACGCCGTTGTTATGGGGTTTTCCCAGAAAGTTGCCATCCCAACCGGTACCAGGGTTATTGACTTGCAGCATTGAGCCTTCGTACACCTTTCCTCCCCATCGGTGTAGAATGGTGAGCGATCTGATTATTTTGACGTCGCTGTCCCCAAAAATAAAAAACCGGTCGTTTTTTCCATCGCCATTGGGCGAAAACACGTTGGGTATGTAGACCCGCCTGGTCTGATCGACATATAAATATAGCACGTCGCGAGCAATACAGCCGTTGGTATCCACTACTTCGCCAACGATAGCCGTAGTTCGCCAAGGGGCGATGGTATATTCCCGACAGTCTTCACAAAGCAGCGTATCACTACTTAGCAAAAACAGGCGGGAAATAGCGTCGTCGGACAGATTGAGTTGAACTTCAATATCAAATGACTCGCCCAATTTGACGTATTGGTCGTCTCCCAATTCAATTTGCGGGTCGGTGCCCGGCTGAATAATGATGGCCGTATCCCATCGACAGCCGTTGACATCGATGATTTCAAGGTCGTATGCGCCTGAACTGAGTTGGTTGAGGCCCGATTGACCATCAAATAATACATCATCTATAATATACTGATATGGCGGCTGGCCGCCCCGCACGCTAACAATCTGGATAACGCCTGTGGCATCGCCGTAACACTTGGGTGATAACACCTGAATATGCTCGGCGCGCGGATAGTTGTCCAATAAAGTCACCAACACTTCATCAAAGCCCGAACAACCATTTTGTGTATTGGTAACTTGCAAGGTATACACGCCGGGTTGGTTAACGGATGGATTCACGGGTTGGCCCAGCGCATTCAGCCATGCCGCTTCAAAATGCTGACCGGTAGGCAGTTCAGCGGCTGTTAGCGTTACCTGCGCATTGATGCAGTCAATCGACAGCAAAGAATCTGCAACTATAGCGACTGGAGCAATGGTATCAATTGATACAATGGCGCTATCCGTTGCGGTACACCCCGTACTAAGCGAAGTAACATTGAGCGTATACACCCCGGGGCGATCAACAGCCGGATCAAGGACTTGATTCCCGGATATTATTTGTCCACCGGCGGTTTGCCAGTTTATTTCGAATTGCTCGCTGCTACCGGCGTTGGCAATTGAACCGTTTAATTGGAGGAATGTAGCATAACAATTCAACGTTTGATCAGGACCGGCATCGATATCGGGGTATTGAAAGTTGGCAGCCACGGTTACTGATGCCGTATCTGCGCACCAATTCAGCGTGTTGATGATACTTAGAGAATATGAACCGGGCGTGCTTACTTGTAGCGTCGAACCTATTTGACCGGAGATTGGCTGACCATTGCCGTCTAGCCATTGGTAAACGAAATCGCTGCCTGCCGAAGACCCCTGGCTGGTAATATTGGCAACTGTGGTATTGCAATCGATCGTATCGGTTACTGTGGGCGATACAATCGGAAAAAGCCGCGCATCTGATACCGCAACAGAATCCGGAATAGAGATGCAACCGCTTAACATATCGGAAATTACCAGGATGTATATGCCAGGATCGTGTACTACAGGCTGGGGCATTTCGGCATTTGCAGGAGTAATACCCGGGCCCTGCCAGTTGTATACCCAGTTTTGTTGCCCTGTACCCGGTTGCGTTCCAATTTGAACATTTGTATTAAGACAATTGATCTGCTGGTCGATACCCGCCTGAGCAACCGGAAGTGCCTCCTGTTGTATGATAATTGCGGCAGCGGTAATACAACCATTGGCGCCGGTAGCTACAGCTTCATAAATACCCGGTTGGTCAACCATGACAGGGTTGGAAGGGTCGTTGTCATTCCAGATAACCGATACAAAATTGCCCGTTGCCTGCAATAAGGTACTTGAACCGGCACATAAAAAGTTGCTGCCTTCAATACTTAACTCAGGCGCATCGAGCATTGTCACCTCTGCAGATGCAGAAGCCCTGCAACCATTAATGTCTGTTACAGTAACCGCGTACAATCCGGCTGCATCAACAACAAGTTGATCAGTTGCATGGTTTGTGTTCCAGTCATATTCAACAAAACCCGGGGTAGCTTGCAAAACCGTAGCAGTTCCTTCGCAAAATGTCTCCGATCCTGAAATTGTTACGTCAGGAATTGGAAAGGCTGTGATTATTATAGCTGACTGATTGCGGCAACCATTGGCATCTTCTACGGTAAGCTCATATAAACCGGGAGTAGTGATCGTAATGCCGATTGTACCTTCCCCTGTTGACCACTGATAAACAGGGTAAACGGCATTGGCCGTCAGATTAATACTATCATTGACACAAAGCGAAGCAGGGCCTACTATTTGAACGCTCGGAAGACTGTTTTCAACCACTTCAAACGGCACGCTCAATAAACAATTAGCTGTATCAATTACTATTAAGTTATAAATACCTGGCAATGAAGTGCTAAAGGTCGTCCCCGTTGTTCCGTCAGGCCACGAATAGGACAAATACGATGTACCGGCGTTGAAAAAGGCAGTTTCTCCTTCGCAAATAGCCGTTTGGGAAGGTATGGGCGGGGGAGAAACCTGATGACCGACAACCGTCACACCTGCAGATCCCTGGCAACCGTTGGCGTCGGTAACTGTTACGCCGTAATTTCCGGGGGCGCTAACTACAAGCGTCGGCGATGAAACGGCGCCAGTCCAGTTATATGTGGTAAAACCCGAGCCGGCGTCTAGAATGGTGGAGCCGTTTTCGCACAATTTCAAGCCGCCCTGTATATTGACCTGGGGTGCGCTTAAGGCATTGATCTGAACAGTATCGGCGCCGCTACAACCATTGACGTCTGTGACCGTAACGCTATAGATACCGGGCTGATCAACGGTAATTGCGCTGCCTGCTCCGCCTGCCGACCAGCTATAATCGACAAAGGGGGTTACCGTGCTGAGGGTGGCCATCGCTCCGGGACACAACCCCGGAGGCGCCGATAGTTGAACAAGCGGAGGTGCAAGTTGAGCAACGGCGATGCTATCCACAACCGAACAGCCATTGGCATCGGTAACAGTTACAGCATATTGACCCGGAATACTAACCTCAATAGCCTGCAGATTCAGGCCGCCTGTCCATGAATAATTGGAAAAACCCGGGCCTGCATCAAGCAAGACGCTTTCACCTGGGCAAAAAGCGGCGCCGGCGCCGAGGTCAATTTGCGGCAACGGCCACTGAGCAATGGTAACTGCGGCCTGGCCCTGGCAGCCATTGGCGTCGGTAACCAACACTCCAACCTGGCCGGTACCTGCAAATACGATGGCATCAGAAGTTTCCAGGGTGGTCCAGAGATAGGCGGAATATGTCCCACTAACCGAAAGTGCAGTAGCATCATTGGCGCAATACGTCAATGCTCCGTTTATTTGAGGAATGGGCAAAGGCAATTCAACAACCTCGATGGTATCCGTCCCCAGACAACCATTGGCATCTGTAACGGTAACGGAATAGGCGCCGGGGCTCGTCACTTGTAATTGCACGGCATCTCCCCCTCCCAACCAGGAATAGGTAGTAAACCCGGCGCCGGCGTCCAATATGGTTTGGCCTCCTGTGCAAAATGCGGTGTCGCCGGTTATGAACGGCTGCGGCAACGGCGCTACTGCCACTGATAGCGTATCGCTAAATTGACAGCCATTGACGTCGGTAACTGTCAGGCTGTAATCATCTGCGCTGGATATCACAATAGCGCTGTCGACGGAGCCCGTTGACCAGGTCCAGTTTACATAACCCGGCGGTGCGCCAAGCGTAATGCTACTGTATTGACACAACAAATTATTTCCTTGAATAAGAGGATCCGGCGCTGTATAAGCCCCAACATATAAAGTATCATTGCNNGTTACAGCGTATGACTGCCCCGCCAAGGCCTGGATAATTTGTGAAGTGCTGTCGTTCGACCATAGGTAAGCAACAAAGCCCAAACCGGCATCTAACGCAACGGTTGAGCCTGTACAAGCCAGGCTATCGCCGGCGATAGTCACAGCGGGAGCAGGAATAACGGACACTGCAATACTATCTGTTTCAATACAATTATTGCGTTGCGCCGTAATGCGAAGAACAAAATTGCCCGAAAGCGTATCTGATAACAGCAAAGTAGGATTTAGAAGTTGGGTGGTATCGAGCAAGGCATCCAGCCCGTTGTCGGCAGTCCACGTATATATCGTACCCGGACCGAAGCCGGTAACCGAAGCAGGCAACAACAGGGCAGTATCCCGGGCGCAGAGTTGGATATCGGCGCCGGTTGAAATCGTATAATTACTACAGGCTGGATCGGCCAGGCAATTGAGATAAGGCGCAGCAGAACCTCCCCAGGTAAGCTGGAAACCACTGGAAGACCCATACCAGTTGTCGAGAATCATAAAAAACCCTTGTCCGGGTTGCACCATCATAGGCGCCACAAAACCGTCCTCATTTTCAGCGCCTTCCGAGGTATCAGTAGCGCCGTTGCCCAGGCCGGTCAAAGGGCATTCAGTGCATAAAAAATTGGCAAAAGAACAGCGCACCGGCTCGCCCAGGCTATCGCAACTTACATTAGGGCCGTAAATGGCGAAATCATAATCCTCTCCAAAACCGCCATCGGGATCAATTACAAACTCAATAATGCTATTGGGGGGCATATCGTCGCGAAATTCAAAATAGTACCAGACGCTGCGGTTTTCAAAAGTGAGCAGGCAACCCGGGTCGTTATCGCTATCGCTATAGTCGTCAAAATCTATGCCACTTGGTGTAAAATCGATAGGGCCGTCGCTGCATATGACAATAGCGCCGTCACAATCTGATGGAGACTGCCCCAGCGCTATACTACAATACAACAACTGAGAGACAAGCAAAGCAGGAATCTTACGCCACATCGCGAAATCGGTTTTTGTTATCCTTGGAATAGAAGATAAACCAGGATACATCCACGGGACCATTGTTCAGTCGCACCAGGCGAACTGTTTCCTCATAGCGTGTTAGCGTAGTATTATGGCGATTGAATTATGACAACACCAGGGTTGAAAATTGGGTTAGGAAATACAAATATAGAAGATTAATTGATATTTATTCTTCCAAGATGATAAAAAGGTTGGGATTTACCCCAACCCCCTTCTTTTCATTTCCTGCTGTACGAGTTGATATTCCCTGCTCATATCGCCTGTGACAGAAGAGTTTTCCTCTGCGCGTCGGATCAGGTAAGGCACCACATCCTTAACCGGACCGTAGGGCACATATTTGGCGGCATTAAATCCGGCATTCGACAAGTTGAAGGTTATATTATCGCTCATGCCGAGCAATTGGCTAAAGAGCAGGTGGGGATGGTCGCGGCGAATTCCTTTTTGGTCGATGATTTCCGCCATCAACAGGCTGCTTTGCGCATTATGCGTAGCATTACATACCGAGATGTGTTCGTAGTTATCGATGCAAAAACGCAGGGCCATATCGTAGGCATCGTCGGTGGCTTCTTTGGTAGGGTAAATCGGAGATGGATATCCCATTTGCTCGGCCCGGTGTCTTTCCCGCTCCATATAAGCGCCCCTTACCAATTTAGCGCCCAGCAGATAATCGCCGCGACGAGCCTGGTTATAAGAGTCTATGATGTACTGGAGTCTGTCGGTGCGATACAGTTGATAGGTATTGTACACCACTACTCTATCCTTATTGTATCTACGCATCATGATATTGACCAAATGATCTATGGCATTTTGGATCCAGCTTTCTTCAGCGTCGAAAGATATCGACATTCCTTTTTGAGCGGCCGTATGACAAACGGCATCGATGCGCTTGAGTATATTTCTGTATTCCGAACGCATATCGGCAGTCAGTTCGCCGCCTTGCGAAATCAGCTCGAGCAGTCCGAAACGAGCCATGCCGGTGATTTTACTACTTAGCATAACGATTGCCGGTTCCTGGGCGGCAAACTCGATAGCCCGGATGGTTTCGTTCATGGTATGATTAAAATCGGCTTCCGACTCTTTGGCTTCTGCGCCGTAGTCTAGAATAGTCAGCACTTTTTGTTCATACAACTTGTGCACCGTTTTCTGGCATTCGAGCAGAGTAGTGCCGCCGCAAAATTGTTCGAAGATGGTACTCTTAACCATTGATTCCACAAAAGGCAGGTGCATTTTAATGGCAGTGATGCCCAATTTGGCGCCGACGCCCACCAGCCAGTGGTTATTCATGATACCGAACAAGCGCGCCGCTTTTCTAAGTTCCTTGTCTGATTTGCCGGCAAAAGCAATTTCTGTATTCTGAAAATCCACGATGGGTTGCTGATTAGCCGTTTGGATAGACTTAGCCATGGCTTCTAATTTGGTTAAATTTTTTGGTACAGGCTGAACAGAACGTTTCATTGGTTGTCATTAAGCGGGTTCCAGAGTTCCCATGCCGCCTCGGCTTGAAGATACAACATTTCAAGGCCATTTTGTATATGGGCGCCCTGTTCTTTTCCCCTCGATAAAAACAAGGTTTCCGTTGGGTTATAAACCAGGTCGTAAAGTAAATGATTTTCCGTGATATATTGAAAAGGAATGGGAGGACAGGTATCCTTGGCCGGATACATTCCAAGAGGCGTTGTATTGATAATCAAAGTATGTTCCGAAATAATATTTTGATCTAAATCACTATAAGCTAATACATTATTGCCAAAATGCCGGGAGACTAAAATATGAGGTATCCCCAATTTCTGTAAAACATATACGACGGCTTTTCCAGCGCCGCCGGTACCCAACACCAAGGCCTTGCTGTGCCGGTCGGCAAACGGTTCAAGCGTTTTTTGAAAACCGATTACATCCGTGTTAAAACCAGTTAGGCGCCCCTGTTCGTCAATAACGACGGTATTGACAGCCCCTGCGCTTTGCGCTGTCGGAGCCAATTCATCCAGAAAAGGAATAATGGATTGTTTGTGCGGTATGGTCACATTAAATCCTTTCAAATCAGGGTATTGGACCAGAAAATCGGGCAATCCGGTAATATCCTGGAGCGGAAACAATTCGTAAACGCAATCTGTAAGTTGCTCCTTAGCAAACTTTTCCGTAAAATATTTTTTGGAAAAGGAATGCGACAATGGAAATCCAATCAAACCATACAATTTTTTCATCAGTCAAAGTTAGTAATTCGCCCCCTTGCATTCTTTAGTATTCACAAGATAATTTTATTAACTTTAGCGCCCGCAAAATAAAATTGTCATGGCAAAAATAAAAGATCAAGACGCCCTCGACTATCACTTCCAGGGCCGTCCCGGAAAAATTGAAGTTGTCCCCACTAAACCATATAGCACACAGCGCGACCTGTCGCTGGCCTATTCGCCCGGCGTAGCGGTTCCCTGCCTGGCTATAGAAAAAAACGTGGAAGACGTTTATAAATATACCGCTAAAGGCAACCTGGTAGCCGTTATTTCCAACGGAACTGCGGTACTGGGCCTGGGCGATATCGGCGCCGAAGCCGGCAAGCCGGTGATGGAAGGCAAGGGGCTTTTGTTTAAAATTTTTGCCGACGTCGATGTATTTGATATCGAAATATCGACCAAAGAGGTGGATAAATTTGTAGAAACGGTCAAGCAGATCTCCCCTACTTTCGGCGGTATTAATCTTGAAGATATTAAAGCGCCCGAGTGTTTTGAAATCGAAAGAAGACTGGTTGAGGAGCTTAACATCCCGGTAATGCACGACGACCAGCACGGTACGGCTATTATTTCTGCCGCAGGCATTCTCAACGCCCTTGAGCTAAGTAATAAAAAACTCGAAGACGTAGTGGTAGTGGTCAATGGCGCCGGCGCATCGGCAGTGGCCTGTACCAGGTTGCTCATTACGCTTGGCGCAAAGCTCGACAATATCATTATGCTGGATACCAAAGGCGTGCTTCGCAAAGACCGCACAGACCTCAACGAGTCAAAGCGCTATTTTGCTACCAAACGCGACGTGCATACGTTGGAAGACGCTATGGTTGGCGCCGATGTTTTTTTCGGCCTTTCGAAAGGCAACGTCGTTTCCAAGGATATGGTGCGCTCTATGGCGCCCAACTGCATCGTTTTCGCCATGGCCAACCCCGATCCGGAAATCACCTACGAAGATGCCATGTCGGCCCGCCCCGATATTATTATGGCCACAGGCCGATCCGACTACCCCAACCAGGTCAACAATGTGTTGGGCTTTCCCTTTATTTTCAGGGGCGCACTCGATGTGAGAGCCACACGCATTAATGAGGAAATGAAAATCGCCGCAGTAAAAGCGCTCGCCGGATTGGCAAAAGAGGATGTGCCCGAGTCGGTGAATATGGCATATAATGTTACCAATCTCACTTTTGGCAAAAATTATATCCTCCCAAAACCGCTCGATACCCGCCTTATTACAACGGTGGCCCCGGCAGTAGCCAAGGCAGCCATGGATTCGGGTGTGGCACAAAAACCAATCGAAGATTGGGAGCAATACAAATACGAGTTGACCAAGCGATTGGGGCTCGACAATAAGCTGCAACGAGAAATCATGCAAAAGGCCAAGCAACAACAGATGCGCATCGTTTTTGCGGAAGCCAATAATTTCAAGATGTTGAAAGCAGCCCAGGAAGTGCTGCACGAAGGCATCGCGCTGCCTATACTGGTAGGCGATAAGACTGCTATGCTGGAAATTGCCCAATCTTCCGGACTCGATATCTCGGAAATGCAAATCGTCGATATCCACTCGCCCGAAGAAAGCGAACGACGCAAACGTTATGCCGATATTTTCTGGAAAAAACGCCAGCGCAAAGGCTTGACCCAAAATACGGCCTATGACCTGATGCACAACTCTAACCATTTCGGCATTATGATGGTGGAGACAGGCGAAGCCGACGCTTTTATTTCCGGCATTGCCAGCCGCTATGGCGATACCATTGCTCCTGCGCTGCGTATTGTGGGCAAAAAAGACGGCATCGACAAAATCGCGGGCATGTATGTCATTATGACTAAAAAAGGGCCCTTCTTTTTTGCCGATACGACCGTTACCCTGCAACATACCGCTGAATCGTTGGCCCAAACGGCCCTGTTAACAGCCTCGGAAGTGCGCAAGTTTAATATAGAGCCTGTTATCGCTATGCTTTCCTATTCCAATTTCGGCTCTGTAACCGATACGGAAAGCGCGATTATGGTGCGGCAAGCCGTACAGATTCTTCACAAAAAGTACCCCGACCTGATCGTCGACGGCGAGATACAAGCCAATAGCGCACTGAATGCCGAATTGCGGGAGCGGATTTTCCCTTTCAGCAAACTTCACGGCAAGGAGGTCAACACGCTTATTTTCCCCGACCTGAATTCCGGCAATATTGCATACAAACTTATGCAGGAAATCGGGGGCGCCGAGGTGATAGGACCTATCCTGATGGGCCTTAAAAAACCCATCCACGTTGTGCCCATCGATTGCTCTGTCAGGGAAATTGTTAATATGGCTTCGCTTGCCGCCGTGGATGCGCAAATGAATGTACGCCGGAAGTAGCGTCAATCTTCATGCGGCCTTACCGCCGCGCTATTTTCCGCCGGGCGTTCCTGCGCAACTACGTCGTCGACGGAGCCTCCCGCTGTCGACTTGTTTTTCAGCATTGACAAGTCGGGCTGCCCTGCGTCAACCCAGGCAGTGAGCCAAGCCGATCCAATAGCTCTTATGGCTTCGCGCATACGCCGCTCTACCATGCCGTTGAGGGCTTCGTGGTATACCCTGGCGTAATCGGTACAGGGCGTCCTCACGGTTACGCCCAATCGCTCTTCAAAGCAATATTGCGCATCGCTGGGGTAAGTCGCGCTAAGTTGCTTTTCGAGATGCAAAACGCTGTCGACCAACAAATGACTCTGACGAACGACACCCCAGTAAAATTCTTGAATATCAACAATGTACGTTGCCTTTCCTGTAAAAAAATTATATTCGCCGAGTGCAAACAATTCAGGCAGGCGGCTCTCCCAAAACGCATGAATGCCTGTTTGCCCGGTCAATTGGCCGTTGTAGTTGGTGGTGGTGTGCAACGGCACATGGGCGTCGCCGATGTAGTGCCCTATCTCCGCCGATAATCGCAAAATACGGGCAGGTTGGCGCTGCCGGAAAGCTTCAGTGAGTTGGCGCTGTATCTGAGGCAGGAAGTAAGGCAACATGCCGTGCTTTGAAAAGGGTTCGAGGGCTAAAACCTCCTTGCAATCTGCCGGAGTAAAAGCCGTTCCCATCACAATACGCCATTGATCACAGGTAATCAACCGGCGCTCTTCGTAATAAGCGTCGCGCACAAATTCAATCACAAAATCCCGGTATTTTTCAATAGGTAGCGACAATACGGCGGAAGTATCACCGTATTGTAAGACCAACCTGATACTGTCGGACGTCCGCGGAGCGGCTTCATCGGGTTTGAACCAAAGCGTATCGCCGGAAGAGGTGAGCAATTGATAATAAGCATGATAAAGAAGCGCCTGCGTCCAGTCGCGCGGCAGAGAATCCACAGCGTTGGGGCCCCAGTAATCGAGGTCGATGTAGTGTCGAACCGCTTCAAAATGCGTAGCATAGCGCCGTTTGTCGGGGTCGACGGCGTGCTCGGAGAGGTACTCAAGGTGGGGCTTGTAAGCGCCGATCATGTCAGAGGGCAGAGTGAACACGGCCATTTTATTGATCAGGCGGTGCCCGAAAAAACCCCAGGGAGTTATGTAGTAGGAGTTTGCCAGGAGCAACGGCAACAGCCCCAGCAACACTCCCGCAGGCAGGAGGTGTTGAATTTTCATGTTTTCACTCGTTTTTCAGGAAAAAATACTATTCAAAAAAGGCTTCGTAAGCCCAGAAAATTTTGCCGAATACGCGTTGCTGCACCAGCATAAAATCCTGACCGTTGATATCGGCGTAATACCTTTCGATTTCAGGCGCCGGCAGCGCTTTACCCGTTTTGGAATCAATAACGGGCTCGTAAAATACAGGGTAGAATTTCACAGTAGCGGCATTGCCTTTGGTATCCTTGACGGTTACAACGCTAAAAGGCAGCAACCTGGATATGGAATCTTTAGCCGGCAAATTATTTTCAAAACCCTCGGCCACCATACTTTTGAAGCCCTCCAGGTAGGCTTCCGCCGTACCCTTGTTAACTGGTTTGGCGATTTTGGCACTTATCTCATAAAAAGGCGATACTGAAAAGTCATTGCCGTTACGCTCCAGGCGGAATGACTTGTTTTTTTGCTTGGGGTAATCGACACTCACCGACATGATATCCTCAGGCCGGTAGGCAAAAACAGTGCGATCGCGCCAATCATCGCCTGTCAGATTATAGCGAAAGCGGAGGTTGCCGTCCCAACCGGCAATTTGGGTAACATAGGGTTCGTTGGCGTCGGCATTCATCATGAAGGTGCCCCGCTCATCAGCAGTGGCGCCGCCGATGTAATAGGATTTGATTAATTTGCCCCGTTTGTCGTATAATTCCACCTTGAGACCTTCGGTAGCCAGGTTTTTTACCATCTCGGGCACCGCAGCCCGCGCCGGCTTGAAACGCACCTCGATCCGGCTAATGGCGTCAAGCACGTTGCTAACGGCGGTTGCACGGGCTTTGAATTGACCGTTGTACAACCAATAGCCGTCTTTTCGCTCCAGATTGGTCTGGCGACCGAGGCGGTCGGCAATAAATATGCGGTGAATACTAGCCGTATCCTTAACGGCAAAACTGCGCTCGGCAGCCAGCAGAGAAGTTTTATCGTCCTGGCTGTAGAGGAACCAGGCGGTAACGCCCGCCCCCAGTATCAGGAAGGCGACAAACAATAAAAGTGTTCTGTTCATAGCTTTATCTATTTTGCGTAAAGTCGCTTTCTGCGCCAGTGGTAAAAAACGCCGAAAAGGCCCATAAACACCAGCGGAACCACAATATTGACAACCTGCCACCTGGTCTTTTCTGCCGAAGCTTTGGCGGTGTCTAATAATCGCAATCGAACTTCTTTACCCCTTGCTTCGATGACCCCGTTTTCGTCCAGCAGGTATTCGACGGCGTTAATCAAAAAATCTTTGTTGGCAAACTGGTACTGCTCAAATTCATTGAACCCCAACGGGCTGTATGACTGATCGCGCCGGTTAACCTTGTTTTTCGCAATATCGCCGTCGGAAACGACGATCATTCGGGTGGGCGCACTCCGCGTTTTGAATTCGAGATTGATCTTTTTTAAATTAGCCAGCATCTCCGAAGATACCCGATTTTCATATAGCGAGGGAAACTCGCCCTCTACCAACATAGCCAGGGGTTGCGGGCCTTTGTTGAATTTTTCGGGCTGTAAATCGTAGCGCAAAAACTCGAAATCCATTCCGATAGGCAAGTATTGAAACATCGAGTTATTCGATGAGTTCAACAAGATTGTTTTTTTCACAGGCGTTTTTGTCACTACCGAAGTATCAATAGTACTGGGATAGAGCAAATTGAGCGCCCCGAGGTTTTTGGCTACCGGATGTTTGGAATTGGGCGTAACGACTACGTGGTAAGGATATTTAAAATAGTCGAATTGCGGGGCATTGCCGACAAAACCAGTAGCCAGCGGAATTCGCGAACATTGGTAGTCGAGTACCAGATTGGGCTGGATGCGCACGCCGTAATTGAACAATAGATCGCCGACATTAAGCGGGTAATCGGTGGGGAAATATTGATTTTGGCCGCGAAGGCTGTCGAGATCTACCCGCAGCCAGTCCAGCAGCCATAATATCTTGCCACCGTTCATCACATACTGGTCGATCTTGAAATTGTCTTTTTCGGAAAAAGCATAACGCGGTTTGGCAATGATCAAGGCCGCCGCCTCCTGGCCTATGCTGACAACACTGTCAAGGTGAATGCGGCCCACATCATAAAATTGGCGAAGGTTTTTGTCAAGGTCGGCAGTCTCCAGTTCCTCGAGTTCGCCGTGGCCCGTGGTATACATAATTACAGGCCGCTGCGCGCTTTGCAGTTTTTGAATGGCATTGGCCAATTTGTATTCCAGCAATCCGATAGAATTATTCAGGATTACTTCTTTGGGAACGCCGGGAATTTCATTTTCCAGCAAATTAACGATATGCTGCCTGCCTTTGTAAAAAATAACGGCGTAGGGGTAAATGAGCTGTTCGGACGTGCCGTCTTTACTTTTCACGCGCAAATTGACAGGAATAATACCTTCTTCAGAGAGTTGTTTGCGGCGTTCATTGATTTCCTTGGCAGACAAATTGTCGGGCGCCGGGTCTTCAAAACCGTATTCGATATAACCAGATTCCGAGCGAAAATCTTCCAGAATTTCGCGCGTAGCGGTTTGCAGGCGTTTGAAACCTGCAGGAAATTCGCCTTCCAGCATGACATTCACGTATACTACGTCGTCGAGCTTGTCCAGCAGGTTGCGCGAAGCATTGGTGAGGGTAAAGCGCTTCTCTTCGGTAAGGTCGATATAGTTGTAAAGTGCAAAATTGCCAAAACGCACATTGGAAAGGAAATTGACAAACACTAATATACCTGCGAACAAAGCCAATTGCAGCAAGGATTGCGTTTTTCTACTATTGCTTTTCCAATTCATTTTAGCCATTGTTTAAACATTGGGGTTACCATTTTCTGCGACTCAGGGATACCAATGTCAAAGCAAAAAACAGGGCGATGACAGAAGCAAAATACACCACGTCTCTGCTATCAATGAGCCCCCTGCTAATGGATTCATAGTGATAATCGATGCCCAGCATTTGTATAAGGTCGTCTACTTTACCCACAAAAACCGGCAGGCGGCTGAAATAATCAAAACCGTAGTAAAATAGAAAACACAAAAAAGTAGCCAGCACAAATGCAACGATCTGGTTGCTGGTAAGTGAAGAGGCAAATAAGCCAATAGCCACAAACACGCCGGCGAGGCAAATCAGGCCGATATACGACCCTGCAATAGCCCCCGAATCCAGGTTGCCTTTGGGCGAGCCCAATTGGTATACCGTATAATAATAGAGCAATGTGGGCAACAACGCAAACAAAACAAGCGTAAGGCCGGCCAGGAATTTGCCCCCGATAATGGATAAATCGCTGAGCGGGCGGGTAACCAGCAATTCTATGGTGCCGGTCTGTTGCTCTTCAGCAAAAAAACGCATGGTAATGGCCGGTATCAAAAATAAAAAGATCATTGGCGCCACCTGAAAAAGCTGATCGAGAGTGGCGTAATTAAAATCCAGTAAACTGGAATCGGGAAAAACGAACATCACCAGGCCCAACACGACCAGAAACACGCCGATGACGATGTAGCCGATGAGCGAACTAAAAAAGGTGTTGATCTCTTTCCAATAAATGCTGGTCATATTTTCTTTATTTGGCTTGACCAATGGTTACTCCAGGCCGAAACCTGAACTTATTTGACGGTGCCGCTGGCATTGGCGAACACGAATTGTTTCAGGGTTTTGTCCTCTTTATTCATTAGGGCGCAAATCATATAATGCGATTTGATATCGGTGACGACAACCTGGTAGCAAAAAGCCGGTTTTTGCACCGTATCTTGCGGGTTTTCCTCAGCGGCCATCACAAAACTGGGCCTGCCCAGCAATTTGGCAATTTCCTCCTGGGTTTTGCCCTCCATGCAGGTATTGCCATAAAAGCCCTTAAACTTTTCGTAAAAGGCGTTTTTGGTATTATACATCGGCGATTCCAGCTCGTTGTATTCGCGGGCAGGAGCCCAATGGCGCTGGATGACAGCAACCAGCGAATCGCATTCCGGATTTTGGAGTTTTTGCGCTTTTCCAGCGTCGTCGCCGGCGCATCCGATCATCCAGGATGCCGCGAGGGCCAACAAAGAAAAAAGTACAACACTTCGGTTCATCATCATTATTGCTTGATAAGGTAAACAAGATTTCTATCGTTGTATATCATGAGGCTTTTAAGGAGTTTTTCGCGGGCTTCTTCCTGAGGCAAGCTAACCAGCGTATTATACAACTGCGGGTCGTCGGCCATCCATTTCAGCGCATTATCCAGGGTGAAATCGAGTACTTCGCCGGTTGGCCAGTATAATATTTTTTCCATTTCAACTTGTTCGGTTTTCTTCACGCGCCCTTTCCGAAAGGGAAGACCGTTTACGGGGTTATAAGCGGCAATCTCTACCATGCGTATCGTATCGGCTACATAGGTAAAGTAAGAAATCCGGCCTTTAACTCGAAGGCCTGCAAAAGTAGCAAAATATCGATCTTCTTCACCTGTCAGCACTCTGATATACGGCAGCCCGTCGATACATACCCCCCATATATTGGCCGGGACCAGCGTTTTGTTTTGCTGGTTTTTAAGCGCCAGTTGTTCTATTTTTGTCGTATAGGTTTTAGCATTCGAAACGACCTTGCCGTCCAGTTCCGACCAGTCATAAGCCGGCTGGTTGGATCTGAAATCCTCATAAGACAGGTACACGCCGTCTTCAAAGGCAAACTTCGGCGTGACGGCCACACTATCGGTTTGGGCAATAGATACCGCCTGCCCCATCACCAATATCAGGGCAGGCCAAAACATACGCCAGGATGCCGACAGTTTGCTGCTCATAGTTGACGTTTACACTGTAAGTTTTCGGAATACTTCTTCCACGCTGACGTCCTCCTTGTGCATTTCCAGCAGCGTGAGCTTGTTGGAAACGGCAAATTCAAAAACGTCTTCTCTGATATCTTGTTTCAAACCCGCCCTCAACTGCCAACGGTTTTTGCCCAGGTCAACCACCTGGCGCACGTGTTTTATTTTAGCGAGGTTATCTTTATTCACGGCTTGTTTGAACTGAACGGTTACGGCGGTTTCGCCCTGTATCCGGTTTTGCAGTTGCTCGATGGGGTCGTCGGCCACTATTTTGCCGCGGTTGATGATGAGTACCCGGTCGCACACGGCCTGTACTTCCTGCATAATATGAGTAGAAAATATCACCGTTTTTTCTTTGCCCAATTCCTTGATAAGGCCGCGAATCTCTACGAGTTGATTGGGGTCGAGGCCGCTGGTAGGTTCATCCAGAATCAGCACCTTGGGATCGTGCAGCATAGCCTGTGCTAACCCCACCCGTTGGCGATAGCCTTTCGACAAGGCGCCGATGGGTTTGCGTTGTTCGCGCTCCAGCCCCGTCATTTCGATCATTTCGGCAATACGGCGGCCGGGCTGGGCTATGCGGTGCACTCCGGCGATAAAGCCGAGGTATTCCCTCACGTACATGTCTTTATACAACGGGTTGTGCTCGGGAAGGTAACCTATGAGTCGGCGCACTTCCATGGGGTGTTGCGAAACGTCATAGCCGCATACTTCAGCAGTGCCGGAAGTAGGGGGAATAAAGCAGGTCAATATTTTCATAGTGGTGGTTTTGCCCGCGCCGTTGGGGCCCAGGAATCCCAGCACCTCTCCTTCATGCGCCTGAAAGGAGATGGCATCCACCGCTTTTTGAACGCCGTAAACCTTAGTCAGTTCCGTTACTTTAACAGACATGCTGATTGGTTTTTTCAATTAAGTGGGCAAAGCTACTAATTTTTCGAAAGTGATAAAGCGCTTTGGGGCACGAAACATGTTGCAGGTAAAATGCCTTAAACACACAAGAACATAATGCCGATTGGCTTGTTTAGTAGGGTGTTTCAAAGTACCTTTGGCCCCGATTCGAATACTTTGGGGTCGAAGTTTGAATAAAACATAGTTTAAATGGCAACCGTAAAATTCACTTTTGAAGATAAAAGCATCGCCCCTGTCGTAATTGATAACGTTGAAGAGGGCCTGTCGATTTTGGAAGTAACGGAAGAAAACGACATCCACCTCAATCACAACTGCGGCGGGGTTTGCGCATGCAGTACCTGTCATGTTTATGTTGAAAAAGGCGAGGAATTTCTGGAAGAAATTTCTGATAAAGAAGAAGATTTCATCGATAGGGCTATCAATCCAAAACTTGAATCGCGCCTGGGATGCCAATGCGTTATCCTGGATAGCGATGCCTATATCGAAATCCAGATTCCCGATCAGCGCAAAATCATCGGTCACGAACATTGATCAAAAAAACTACAATAGTATATGCCGTTCAAAGACATTGAAGACCTCCCCATCAATTGGAAGGATCACGAAGATATTGCCATGAAGCTCTATGAGCGATTCGGCGACGAATTTAACGAATCCAGGATTTACCGCATCCGCTTTACCGATTTGCTGGAGTGGATACTGGAAATTCCCAATTTTGAGGGAAAACGGGAAGAGTCTACCGAAGGCCACCTTGAGCAAATCCAGGCTCGCTGGGTTTATGAATGGAGAGATAATAATCCGTCATGAACCAACTCGAACAATTCCAGGGTATTCACACCTTTATTTTTGATGTTGACGGCGTGCTCACCAATAATGAGGTGCTGGTTACGGAAGACGGCCAATTGCTGCGCCGCATGAATGTTCGCGACGGCCTGGCCATCAAACTGGCTATCCAGGCCGGTTACAGGGTCTGCATAATAACGGGCGGCAAGTCGGAAGGCGTCAGAAAAAGACTGGAAGGACTGGGAGTTCAGGATATTTATCTCAACCAGCAAGACAAGCTGGACGCCTACCACGAATACATTGCCGCCCATGAGCTCGACCAGGAGGGCATCCTGTATATGGGCGACGATATGCCCGATTATCCGGTGATGCGCAGGGTGGGATTGCCGACCTGCCCCCGCAATGCCTGCCGGGAGATTCTGGAAATTGCAACGTACATCTCTCCACAAAACGGCGGAGAGGGATGCGTCCGCGATGTAATTGAAAAGGTAATGCGGCTACACGATAAGTGGCAAGACTTTCTCGCGGTATAAACAATCTCTTGCCTATGGCGCTGTTCAGGTTAATACGACTGCCCAATCTGCTTATCGTTGCCCTCACATTGGCCTTGTTGTATTACCTCGTTTTGTTGCCTCCGTTTGAGCGCAATGGTATCACTCCCCTGCTGGACGACCTGCACTTCTGGATATTCGCCGGTATCGCTATAATAATTACCGCATCCGGTTATATTATCAACGACCTGACCGACCTGAAGGCCGATCTCTACAATAAGCCGCAACGCGTAGTAGTGGGAAAAAAGATAGCTGTTCAAACTACTTACTGGCTATACTTTTCTTTATGCCTCTTGGGATATGTCGGTTCGCTATATCTTGCCTTTTATGCCGGCCAAATTGCGCTAATCAATATTTATATTCTGGCGGTCGGCGGATTATATTTTTACTCCACTCATCTCAAAAAACGCCCACTGCTGGGCAACCTGCTGGTGGCAGCCTATTGTGCGGGGGTTGCCGGTATATTGTGGTTTGCGGAAAGGGCCGCTTTTGCCCATTTATACAGGCGATCGCCGGGTGAAGCCCTGGCGCTGCAAGGAGTGATGATTGCCTACTTGTTTTTTGCCTTTATGTCTACTTTTTTTCGGGAAATTGCCAAGGATTTGGAGGATATCCCCGGAGATGCAAATGAAAAATACCGCACCATGCCTATTATTTGGGGTATCAAAACTTCAAAAAGCGTAGCCATCGCCACAGGTCTATTGCTCTCGTTCGGCATAGCGGCCAGTGCCTTGTGGCTTCTGCCTGCCCTGATTGCTTTATTGGCCTTACCTGTGTGGTATGCCGCATACAGGCTCTACCTTGCGCAAAGCCGGCAGGATTATGCCTTTGTAAGTTTGCTGGCCAAATTGATCATGCTGTGCGGATTATTGATTTTGATATTATAACGAACACATGAAAGTTTTTGAAAATAAAAATATCATTCTCGCTTCCAAATCGCCCCGNNGCTGGAATCGGCCGGTATTCCGTTTGAAGTCAGGGCCCAGGATGTAGAAGAAACCTACCCTGCCGAGCTGGCGCCGGAAAAAGTGCCGGCTTACCTGGCCAGGAAAAAAGCGACAGCCTGCAAGCGCTGGTTGGAAAACGATACGATTATCCTGGCCTCCGACAGCATAGTACTCCTTGACGGCGAGATACTGGGCAAACCTGTAGATGAAGCCGACGCCAAACGCATTTTGCGCAAGTTATCCGGAAAAAAGCACATCGTAATTACCGGAGTCTGCCTGCTGGCTTCACACAAAGAAGTGGTATTTGACGAAACAACGGCCGTGTATTTCGATACGCTCAGCGAAGAAGAGATTGAATATTACGTTGATAAATACCAGCCGCTCGATAAAGCCGGGGCCTACGGCATTCAGGAATGGATTGGTTTGTGTAAAATTTTGAAAATAGAAGGCGCCTACACCAATGTCATGGGACTGCCAGTAAGCCGGGTTTACCACGAATTGATAGCGTTCTAAAACAATTCAAACTGGCTGGAATAGGCTGTTGTCGAGGTTGTCTCCGGTTGTTTGACTGCCGGCGCCGCCGATTTTAGCAGGCGCTTGATCACCCTGAGTTTGTATAAGTAACGCCCGACCTCCTGGTTATACACACCGTAATGGTCTAACCTGTCTATCCGAACCCGGCCATACACATGTAACACTTCTATTGGCGTTACTACAACACCTACGTGGGTTATTTTGCCCAGCCGGTTTTCAAAAAAAGCCAGATCACCGGGACGCGACTGTTCAACAAAATCGATGGTTTCTCCCATAAAAACTTGCTGATCGGCATCGCGGGGCAATTGTATACCGGCGATGCGGTATACCACCTGGGCCAATCCGGAGGCATCCATGCCCAGGGGCGACTTGCCGCCGGCGATATAGGGCGTATTGAGATAACGTCGCGCTATTTTGATCAATAAATCGGCAGACGGCTGAATATCTTTGGGAAATACGGCCTGGCCGCTAAAGCTGTACGATACGTCGCCCAATGAAAAGCGCATGCCGTCAAAGCCGGGAAGCCTGGCGCCGAGCGTCAGGGGCAAATAGTGATCGTCAGACATTGCAGCCTGCACAAAATCAAGTACCCAGGCATAGTGATCGCGATACAGCTCCATCTCACTGGGCGTGATGAGCTTCAATTGATTGGCTGCCACCCACCCTACGCAATTGTCATCGAGGCAGTGCACTTTGTACCAACTGTGCCCCTTGACTTCCAGCACTTCGACCAGCTCCCCGAAAAGCAACTGGGAGATCATCTCACTGGAATCAGTAGAAGTATTGCGAATAGCTACCGCGCTTAATGGACATATTCCGTAGGCCATTCATCCTGCTGTTTGTTAACAACGCGCTTGTTCGATCAAAGATAATAAAACTCTGATATTGTCCGTTCCTGTCTTTATGAAATAAAGCCTACCTTTGGCCTCCGACAAGAAATTATGAGCTTATGAGAAAAGGTTTTACGCTGTTGATGGGTATGCTGCTGAGTTTAGCGATTTCTGCCCAAGACCAGCATTTTACGCAGTTTTACGCCTCTCCTGTTACGCTTAACCCGTCTTTGACGGGCGCTTTTTCGGGAACATACCGCTTATCGCTGATTTATCGCGACCAATGGCGGCGCGTGCTCGAAAATCCCTATGTGACGTATTCCGGCGCTGCTGATTTTCGATTTGGCATCAATAACCGCAAAGCCAGATACAAGGATGCAGCCGGCGTAGGCGTGTTGTTTTACAGCGACCGTGTTCCCGATATCGGCTTTTCAACCAGCCAGGTACACTTATCGGGCGCGTTCCACAAGTCGCTCAGCAAGCGCAACGATCAATTTCTAAGCCTGGGTTTCCAATTTGGTATCGCCCAGCGCAACCTCAACTACGACAAACTTACTTTTGAAGACCAGTTTAACGGCACCAGCGGTTATTCCAATAATACCGCGGAGCCGCTTCCCGAAAACAACTTTGCCTTCGGAGATTTTAATGTGGGGCTCAACTATTCTTATGCGCCCGAGCGCCAGGTCGGCTTTTTTGCCGGCGCAGCGATGTATCACATCCTGGAACCTTCAGTGAGCTTCTTTTATGATGAAAATATCCCCGATCGCTACCCCGACGATCGCTGGCAACGCAAGTACGTGGCGCACGTGGGGCTTCAAATTCCGCTTGGCGGGGCAGTCCAAATACTCCCAAGGGCATTGTATTACAGCCAAGGGCCTCACAACGCTATCAACGCAGGCACCAATCTTCGCTTTTTGATTGACGAAATCAGAGGCCACGCCATTCACATCGGCGGATGGGCCCGCGTCAATAACGACGAAACAAAAAAATGGTTTGCTTCTGCCGCCGTAGGTATGGTAGGCATTGAATTGGGTAATTTCCTGATCGGCCTGAGCTACGACGCTACGCTGAGCGACCTGACCAAAACCAAACGCGGCCAGGGAGCCTTCGAGATTTCGATCGCTTATCTCGGCGAATATGAGGACGATACGGTGCTGTGCCCGAAGTTTTAAATTTGATGTGCTGATGTGTTGATGTGCTGATTAGTTAAT
>JRYG01000655.1_pt1 | contig 23446 bp, 15 predicted proteins | sample 235341 | NCBI WGS metagenome assembly JRYG01 (sample SAMN03074218, study PRJNA261478) | activated sludge metagenome | biome: Wastewater Treatment Plant; feature: Wastewater; material: Activated sludge; isolation source: activated biomass of a wastewater treatment plant treating hydrocarbon... ...
CCCTTGTACTTGGCGGCGACATCCTTGTAGGCGGGGCCGACGATTTTTTTGTCGACGGCGTGGCAGGAAAGGCAGTTCTTGGCTTTGGCCAGGGACTCGCCGTCGGCGGCGGCGAAAGCGGGGCTGGCGATGGCGATGATGGCCGTCAGGGCGGTGACGTGGGCGATTCTCATGAGAGACTCCTGGGGTGGGGTTGAAAAATCGGGCAGAAGGGTCAGGGGTAGGTGATTTCCACGTAGCGGGCGCTTTCCTTGCAGGCCGGCGTACTGCAGGCGTCAGTGCTGATCGCCAGGCGGGGTGTATGGCGGCGAATTTGTGCCTTGCGCACGCCCAGGGTGCGCAGGACTCCGGCGACGGCGCTGAATTCCTCCTCGGCCAGGGCCAGGTTGTAGCTGGAGCTCCCCAGGTTTTCCGTGTGGGCCGCCAGGGTCACCGTCTGCCGCGGGTTGTCCTTCAATCGGGCCGCATGGTGCAGGAGTCGTTTCATGCCGGTGTCGCTGATCTCCATCGTGCTGGCGGAAAAATGAATGCGATCACCGAATTCCGCCGCCATCTTCAGGCGGTCGGGTGAGGGGGCACGTTGGTCGGCGCGTCCCGTCGCGGCCATGGCGCCATCGTCGTGCGGCGTGGCGTTGCTCGCTCCCGGGGCGGTGGTGGAGATCGATGGTGCCGGCCGGGAAATTACGCCCGCGGGATCTTTGGGAGCGGCGCAGGCTGCCATGGCGATCGCCGCGCCGATAATCGCCAAGCGACCTGACGGCGGCGCAAGCGGGGCGTGCCGGCGCTCGGTTCGGGGACCTGCCGGAGGAGCGAGTACCAAACCTCACTCTCCCGGATAGACGATGTCGGCGCGGCGGTTTTCCGCCCAGGCAGCCTCATTGTGTCCCCCGGCCTTCGGTTTCTCGCTGCCAAAGCTGACGGTGTCGATCTGTTCGCCGCGGACACCCTGGGATTCGAGGGCCCGGCGAACCGCATCCGCCCGGCGCTGGCCCAGGGCGAGGTTGTATTCAGGGCTGCCGCGCTCGTCGGCATTGCCTTGAACCGTTATCTGCACTCCGGGCCTGGACGACAGGAACTTCCCGTGGGTGGAGACGACGGTGAGGCCGGCATCGTTGATGGCATTGCTATCCAGCTCGAAGTAGATGCTCCGCCGTGCCAGGGGATTGGCGGGGTCGCGCAGGGCAGCCAGGTCCTGGGGGCTCAGTCCCCCACGGGCGACGGTGAGCGGTACGGTGTCGGGCGCCGGCTGCTTCGCCGGGGCCGAGTCGCCGGTGGGGGTCGTGGAACAGGCTGCCGTCAGGCTGAGGCAGGCGATAGCAATCGATCTTTGTAATAGGGCCGGCATGGGTGGATCGATGGTGGGCAAGAGGTGCGCCGGAAGCAGGATCTTCGCGGCGGGCATGGAGCGTTCGTTGCTTAGCAGCCTCCGTGCCAGAAATTGTTTGCTGTAACCAATTGTTTTTATGGCGAAAATATTCGCTCACGGGGCGCGGGCCGGAAGGCGTGTTGCGAAATGCAACGTGTGCATGCGGGGTTCCCTCGGGGGGATAAAATAACTTGTTGATCCACTGGAATATTGCAGAGATAGATATGTTGCCGATTGAAATAGATCTGCTGCGGATTGCATCGCGATGAAACTGCTGCATTCGCTCCACGCCAAGATCGTATTAGGCTACTGCGTGGTAGGCGCCTCGCTCATGGCGCTGCTTGTCAATGCCCTGTTCCAGTTCCGTTCCCTGGAGGGAGAACTGGCGAAGCAGCAGGACGTGGTGGCCTTCTACGACACCGTTCGCCATGCGCGCCGCCTGGAAAAGAATTTCCTGCTCTACCGCAAGGTTGCGGATATTGGTGAAGCCGTCGAACAGGCGAATCTGGCACAAGATGTCTTTCGCCGCATCCCTCTAAACGGCATGCCCGAGGGGGAGCGGGAAAGCAGCCTCGAGAAAGTGGCGCGCTATGCCCAGCTTCTTGGCCGGCTCATGGAAACGGCGGAGGGCACGCCACCCTCACCGGTATTGCTGCAGGAGGTCTATGAGGTTGGCAGCGCCCTGCTGCGGCTGGGCGAAAGGCTGGATGCGCTTGCCCAGAAACGGGTCGATCGGGCAGTCCAGCGACATGATGCGGATTTGCTCGCGGCAATCTGGATGGCCTTGGGGCTGGCAGTGGTCGCGGGGATCGTGGTGACGCGCAGCGTCATCCGGCCGCTTCGGGATATCGAATCCGACCTCAAGCGGGTCGCCAAGGGCGAGGTGGCGCGCGTTGCCGGGCGCGAGGCCGAGGCCGAGGTGGCGTCGCTGACGCGATCCATCAACGATACCCTGCAAGAGGTCACTGACCGGCAGACGGTCCAGGCCAGGGCTTCCCGGCTCATGGCCTTGGGCACCATGCTCTCCGGTGTGGCGCATGAAATGAACAATCCGCTTTCCAATATTTCATCTTCATGCCAGATCCTGGAGGAGGAATGGCACGAACTGCCGGCCGGGGAGGTACGGCGACTGTTGGCGCAGATCGACAGCCAGGTGCTGCGCGCCCAGCATATCGTTGCCACCCTCCTCGATTTTTCGGGCAACCGTGCCCTGCGGCGCCGGCGCGAGAAGGTGCGGGAGATTATCGACGAATCGCTGGCGCTGATCGCCAGCCAAATGCCGTCCCATGTCCGGACCATTGTGGATGTCGACGCGGGGCTGACGATCGACGTCGACCGGCGGCAGTTCCTGCAGGTCCTGGTGAACGTGATCAAAAACGCCGTGGAAGCGAGCCCCGTCGATGGCGTCATCCGCATTTCCGCCTGGCGGGAAGAATTGCCGGAAGGGCGCGGTACGGCCGTCGAGATCGAGGACGAGGGCGAGGGCATCGCCTGCGAGCACTTGCGCCAGGTATTCGATCCCTTCTACACCACCAAGGCCGTCGGCAAGGGAACCGGCCTCGGCCTGTTCGTCGCTCACGAGATCATTGCCCAGCACGGGGGCAACGTCGCCGTGGATTCGTCACCGGACGGCGGCGCCCGCTTCTGGATTCACATTCCCGACACCCCGGATGATGACGCCTGCCATGCATAGCCCTGCCGTCCTTGTGGTTGACGACGAAGAGATCGCCAGCCGGAATCTCGCCCATGTCCTCGCCCGCGAGGGGCTGGCGGTGGACTGCACCACCGATCCTGCCCAAGCGGTGGAGTGGATCAACAACAAGTCCTACCAACTGCTCCTCACCGACCTGCGCATGCCGGGGATGGATGGCCTGGTTCTCCTCCGGCTGGTCAAGGAGCGCTTTCCCGAGACCGAGGTGATCATCATCACGGCCCACGCCAGTACCGAGTCAGCGGTCGAGGCCATGCGGGCCGGTGCCTTCTATTACGTCGAGAAGCCCTTTCGCCTGGACGACGTGCGCAAGGTCGTCAAGGAGGCGCTGGAAAAAGCTGCCCTCCGGCGCGAGAACGCCCGCTTGAAGACGGCGCTGTCGCTGGTTACGGGGAAATGCCGGATCATCACCAGTTCCCCGCTCATGGAGGACCTGGCGGCCACCGCCACCCGCGTCGCCCCGACCCACTGTACCGTACTGATCCATGGCGAGACCGGTACCGGCAAGGAGGTGATGGCTAGGCACATACACGATCACAGCGAACGTGCCGGCGGTCCCTTCGTGGCCATCAACTGCGGGGCGTTGAATGAGGAACTGTTGGCGAACGAGCTCTTCGGCCATGAGCGGGGCGCGTTCACCGGCGCGTCGGGGATGAAGGCCGGCCTGATCGAAACGGCCAACGGTGGCACCCTGTTTCTCGACGAAGTGACGGAAATGAGCCCTGCCGTCCAGGTCAAGCTGCTGCGCGTCTTGCAGGACCGGGAGTTCTTCCGCCTGGGGGGAACGTCCACGGTCAAGGCCGATATCCGTGTTATTGCCGCCACCAATCGCAATCCCGAGGACTGTGTCGCCGCCGGCACGTTACGGCAGGACCTGTACTTCCGTCTCAACGTGGTGAATCTGCATATTCCCCCCCTGCGGGAGCGGCGGGGCGACATCCCGGTGCTGGCGATGCATTTCCTTTCGCGGGCGGCCCACCAGATGCGCAAGCACGTCTCGGAGATTGCCCCCGAGGCCTTCGAGCGTTTGCTGGCCCATGATTACCCGGGCAACGTGCGGGAACTGGAAAACCTCATGGAGCGGGGAGTTGCCCTCGCCACTGGCCCGGCGCTTACCGTCGACCTCTTGCCGGCTTCCCTGCGGGGGGGAGGTTCGCAAACGCCAGCAGGTGCGCCCCCGGGGGCCATCGTTCCCCTGGCCGAGTTGGAACGCCAGCACATTCTGCTGGCCCTGGCCTACACCGGGGGAAACCGTTCGACGGCGGCGAAGCTGCTGGGGATCGACCGCGTGTCCCTCTGGCGCAAGTTGCGCCAGTCGTGACGGGCCCGCTCGGCGGCCGCCTCCGTGTATAGTGAAACGGAACTCAGGAAAGGAGGGAGCATGGAAGATCGGCAAGCGTTGCGCGGCAAGGCGACCCTCAGCCTTCACGAGGCGGCCAGGTTGATGGCCGGGGATGGTGCGGCGGTGCGGGAAGTGGAAGGCGCCCTCGCCCACGCCATCGAGAGCGGCGCCCTGGCAGCCGATGTGGTCCGCTGGGCCACCGAACAGTGGGACGGCGAACGGCTGGAGGGGAATATCGACCGGATGCGGACCCACGTCGAGCGCCGCGATCTCGAAACCTGGCTCGCCGGCCAGGGGCGTCACCTCTAGGGCGTGTTCACGGTAACCGGCGTCGCCCGTCGCCTACTGTGACACGCCCTGGGGAACGGCGGCCGGGCGTCCTCTCCTAGCTGCCGCCGCCGCGGACGAGGTAGAGGGACGGCGACGCTGCGTCCTGGGCCTCCTGCGGCGGACTGCCGTTGGCGGCGAAGCGGATCTTGTTGTGGCCGGCGTTCTTGGCCCGGTACATGGCGGCGTCGGCGCTGCGCAGGACGTCGTCCACGGTCTCCCCGTCCCGGGGGTAGATGGCGATGCCGATGCTTACGGCGATGGTCAGCCGGTGGCCCTGGATGACGTAGGGCTGGGCGATGGCGCTGCGCAGCTTCTCGCCGAGTTCGAGGAGTTTCACCGGTTCGTGCAGCTCGGGGACGAGGATGACGAACTCGTCGCCCCCCTGGCGGGAGACGGTGTCGGAATCGCGGGTGATGGCCTTGAGGCGGCGGGCGACCTCGATGAGCAGGGCGTCGCCGACATTGTGGCCGTACTCGTCGTTGACCTGCTTGAAGAGGTCGAGGTCGGCGAAGAGCACGGCAAAGTGCTTGCCGTAGCGCCGCGCCGTGGACAGCAAGAGGGACATGCGCTCGATGAGGAGCGCCCGGTTGGGGAGGTCGGTGAGGTAATCGTAGTGGGCAAGGTGGTGCATGCGCGCCTCGGTCTTCTTGCGTTCCGAGATGTCGCTGAAGATGGCCACGTAGTTGGCGATGCGCCCGTCCGGCCGGGTCACCCGGGTAATGGCCATCCATGCCGGGTAGATGGGGCCGTCCCGGTGCTTGTTCCAGATTTCGCCTTCCCAGTGGTCGGTGCTTTCCAGGCAGTGCTCGATGCCTGCGAAGAAGGTCTCGGCGTGGCGTTTGGAGGCAAGCCAGCCGAGGGTCTTGCCGATGGCCTCCTCGGCGGGGTAGCCGGTGATGGCGGTGAAGGCCTCGTTCACGGAAATGATGCGCTTGTTGGCGTCGGTGATGAAGATGCCCTCGTGGCAGGCCTCGAATACCCGGGCCGCCAGGGCCATGTTGGCTTCCGCCTCCTTGCGGGCGGTGATGTCGGTGACGACGCCCACCAGGCCGCAGTTCTCGCCCTTGCTGTTGACCAGCGGCCGGCCGGTGAGCAAGCCCCAGAAAAGGCTGCCGTCGGGGCGCCAGTAGAGGCGCTCCACATTGACCATGGGCATGCCCCGGGTGAGGATGGCCTGCATTTTCTTGCGGGCGTTGTCCCGCTCGGGCGGGGCGATGAGGCTGACGTATTCGTTGCCGATGATGTTGCGCAGGGGCTGGCAGAAGATTTCCGCCATGCGGTTGTTGGCATGGACGATGCGCCCCTCGGGGTTCATCAGGAAGATGGCGGCGCTGGAAGCGTCGTAGATGGAGCGGAGCAGGGCTTCCCGCTCGAACACTGCGGCCTCGGCCTGCTTGCGGTCGTTGATGTCCACCGTCGAGCCCATGTAGCCGCCCACCTCTCCCTTGTCGTTGAAGCGGGGGGTGCCGGAGTCCATGACCCAGTGGTAAGTGCCGTCGATATGGGCGAGGCGGTATTCGAGATTGAAGGCCTCGCCATCGGTACAGGCCTCGGCGATGATCTGCAGGCAGCGGGTCTTGTCGTCGGGGTGGATGAAGTCCGACCACTTGTAGGGCGCCCCCCGGTTGGGATCGCAGCCGGTGAAATCGAGCCACTGGCGGCTGAACCAGGTACGGCGGCCGTCGGCCTCGGAGACCCAGATGAGCACCGGTACCGCGTTGGCGAGGACGCGGAAGCGGCGCTTGCTCTCGGCCAGGCTTTCGTTGGCCTTGGCGCTTTTCTCCAGGGCCTCGGCCACCTTGCGGTGGTTGCTGACCAGGATGTGGGCGAGGACGGCGAGGATCAGGCTGAGCAGCGCCCCGCCGGCGAGGATGCGCAGGCCGGCGGCGGAGACCATGGCCGGCACGTAGCCCGGCCGGGCGGCCACCAGCAGGCTCAGGGACTGGCCGCCGAAGTCCAGGTGCCACAGGGCCGTGCGCCCGGCTTCCGTCTCGGCGGGGGCGGAATCGTAGAGGAGCCCCTCGGCGCCGGGTTTCTTGCCCTGGTAAAGACGGATGAAGAGCCGTTCCTGCCACTTGGGATCGTTGGCGGCAAAGGTGCTGTCGAGGAAGGGGGCGAGCAGCAGGGGAGCGTAGGCCCAGCCGGCCAGGTCGCCGTTGCCGTTGCGCAAGGCGGGGGCGAACATGATGAGGCCGCGCCCCAGGCCGGGGAATTCCGGCGCCAGGTCGATCAATCCGGTCAGGGTGGCGGTACCGCCTTCCCGGGCGCGTTCCATGGCGCTGCGCCGGGGGAGGTCGGAAAAGAGGTCGAAGCCCAGGGCCCGGCTTTCCGGCATCAGGTGGGACAGGGGGGCGTAGGTCGGGCCGCCTCCGGTCGGATAGACGGAGTAGGCCGGGAACCCCTCGCTGCGGATGCCCAGGGTATGCTGTTCCAGGCTGCCCGCCGGCACCAGGGCAGAGAAGGCGAGACCGGCGACGCCGGGGTGGCGGGCGGCCAGTTGCTGGGATTCCACGTAGGCCTGGAAGGCAGGGCGGTCGATGGCGGAGGTTGCGGTAAACAGGCCGCCGACGCCCCGCAGCAGTTGCTCCGTCGCCTGCAGACGGCCGTCGAGGGTGCGTACCAGGGCGGCGGCCTCGGCCTCGAACTGCTGCTGGGCCGCGGCCCGGTGGTCGCTGCGGGAATTCCACCAGACCAGGGCCGTGGCGAGCAGGCCGGCGGACAGGAGCAGCCAGGGCAGCCATCGCATCAGGCCGGCGCGCTCGGGTACCTCGGTCTCGAAAGTGCTGGCGTCGAAGGGGGCGATGGAGTTGTTATTCACGGAACTCCCCGGCGGGAATGGTCAGGCTACATATACTACCTGAGCCGATGGCATATTTCCGTAGTCAATCCGGATTGGTTCATGCAGTAAAAATGCAGGCCGGGCGCGCCGCCTGCGAGTAAGCGCTCACATAGCTCCGTAACCACGTCCAGGCCAAAGGCGCGGATCGATTCCACGTCGTCGCCGAAGCTCTCGAATTTCCTGCGCATCCAGCGCGGGATCTCGGCGCCGCAGGCATCGGAGAAGCGCGCCAGCTTGGAGAAGCTGCCGATGGGCATGATGCCGGGGACGATAGGGATGTCCACGCCCAGGGCGCGGGCTTCGTCCACGAAGTGGAAATAGGCGTCGGCGTTGTAGAAATACTGGGTGATGGCAGAATTGGCGCCGGCCTTCACCTTGCGCGCGAAGTTTTGCAGGTCGTCGCGGGGGCTCCTGGCCTGGGGGTGCCATTCCGGGTAGGCGGCCACCTCCAGGCTGAAGTGGTCGCCGGTTTCGGTGCGGATGAATTCCACCAGTTCGTTGGCGTAGCGGAATTCGCCGGTCTCGGCCATGCCCGAAGGGAGATCGCCGCGCAGGGCGACGATGCGGCGGATGCCGGCGGCCCGGTAGTCGGCGAGGATTTCCCGGATGTTTTCCCGGGTGGAGCCGATGCAGGAAAGGTGGGGTGCCGCGTCGATACCTTCGGCGGCGATCTCCTTGACCACGGCGAAGGTGCGTTCCCGGGTCGAGCCGCCGGCGCCGAAGGTGACGGAGAAGAACTGGGGCCGCAATTCGGCGAGCTTGGCGCGGACGGCGCGCAACTTGGCGACGCCCTCTTCGGTCTGCGGGGGGAAGAATTCGATGGAGATTTCGGGGGTCATGGGTTCAGCCAGAGGAAGAATTCGCGGTTGCCGTCGCCGCCGGCGATGGGGCTGTCCAGCCAGGCGCGGACGGTGAGGTGGAGTTCGGCGGCGCAGCGGCGCAGCTTGGCCTCGACTTCGGCGTAACGGGCCGGGTCGCGGACGACGCCGCCCTTGCCCAGGCCGCCGGGGCCGACCTCGAACTGGGGCTTGACCAGCAGCAGGAGGTCGCCGCCGGGGGCCAGCAGGCCGGGCAGTCGCGGCAGGACGAGGGTGAGGGAAATGAAGGAAAGGTCGCCGACGACGAGGTCGAAGCCGCCCGCCGGCAGGGCCGGTCCCAGGTCGGCGGCGGACAGCGCCCGGCCATTGACGCCCTCGATGGCGGTGACGCGGGGGTCGCCGGCCAGGCGGGGGTGCAATTGCCCATGGCCCACATCCACGCCCACCACCCGGGCGGCGCCGGCCTGCAGCAGGCAGTCGGTGAAGCCGCCAGTGGATTGGCCGACGTCCAGGCAGGCCTTGCCGGCCACGGCGATGCCGGTGGCGGCCAGGGCGCCGGCCAGCTTGAGCCCGCCCCGGGAGACGTAGCGGTCGGCGGCATCGGGGATGACCTCCAGGCCGTCGTCCGAGGGCAGCTCCTGGGCCGCCTTGGCCACCGGGTCGCCGCTCCAGCGCACGCGGCCGGCGGCGATGAGCCGCTGGGCCGCGGTACGGGAGGCGGCGAGGCCGCTGGCGACGAGGAGCTGGTCGGCCCGGGGCATTGTCAGCAGTCCTTGCCGGCAAGCAGCAGGGTGGACAGCGCCCAGGAGATGACGCTGTAGACGATGGAGCCGAAGAAGGCCGACCAGAAACCGCCGACGTGGAAGCCCTCCACCAGCGCGCCGGCAAGCTGAAAGAGCAGGGCGTTGATGACGAAGATGAAGAGCCCGAGGGTGAGCAGCGTCACCGGCAGGGTCAGCAGGATGAGGAGCGGCCGCAGCAGGGTATTGACGAGGCCCAGCACCAGGGCCACCCACAAGGCAGTGGCGAAGCTCGCCACCGAGATGGAGGGCACCACGTAGGGCAGGGCGATGAGAGCGATGGCGTTGATGCCCCAGACAGCGATCAGTTTCAGCATGCGGCCCTCCCGGGAAAAGGCGCCTGCCCCGGCGGGGGCAGGCGGGGTGCATCAGTAACGATAATGGTCGGCCTTGTAGGGGCCGTCCACGGCGACGCCGATGTAGGCGGCCTGCTGCTCGGTCAGCCGGGTGAGCTGGGCGTTGAGCTTCTTCAGTTGCAGGCGGGCCACCTTCTCGTCCAGATGCTTGGGCAGCGTGTAGACCCCCACCGGATAGTCGGCGGTGCGGGTGAACAATTCGATCTGGGCGATGGTCTGGTTGGCGAAGGAACTGGACATCACGTAGCTGGGGTGGCCAGTGGCGCAGCCCAGGTTCACGAGGCGTCCCTTGGCCAGCAGGATGATGCGCTTGCCATCGGGGAAGATGACGTGATCCACCTGGGGCTTGATCTCCTCCCACCGGTACTTCTCGATGGAGGCGACGTCGATCTCGTTGTCGAAGTGGCCGATGTTGCAGACGATGGCCTGGTCCTTCATCTTCGCCATGTGGTCGTGGGTGATGACGTGGTAGTTGCCGGTGGCGGTGACGAAGATGTCGGCCTTGTCGGCGGCGTAGTCCATGGTGACGACGCGGTAGCCTTCCATGGCGGCCTGCAGGGCACAGATGGGGTCGATCTCGGTGACCCACACCTGGGCCGAGAGGGCGCGCAGGGCCTGGGCGGAGCCCTTGCCCACGTCGCCGTAGCCGGCCACCACGGCGATCTTGCCGGCGACCATGACGTCGGTGGCGCGCTTGATGCCATCGACGAGGGATTCGCGGCAGCCGTAGAGATTGTCGAACTTGGACTTGGTCACCGAGTCATTGACGTTGATGGCCGGGAACTTCAAGTCGCCCCGCTCGTGCATCTGGTAGAGGCGGTGCACGCCGGTGGTGGTTTCCTCGGTGACGCCCTTGATCTGGGCGAGGCGGGTCGAGTACCAGGTCGGGTCCACGGCCAGCTTGGCCTCGATGGCGGCGAAGAGGATGGTTTCCTCCTCGGAACCGGGCTTGGCCAGCACCGAAACGTCCTTTTCGGCCTTGGCGCCCAGGTGCAGCAGCAAGGTGGCGTCGCCGCCGTCGTCGAGGATCATGTTGGAGCAGCCGCCGTCCGGCCACTCGAAGATGCGGTGGGTGTAGTCCCAATACTCGGTCAGCGACTCACCCTTGACGGCGAAGACCGGGATGCCGTCCTTGGCGATGGCGGCGGCGGCGTGGTCCTGGGTCGAGAAGATGTTGCACGATGCCCAGCGCACCTGGGCGCCCAGGGCCGTCAGGGTCTCGATGAGGACGGCGGTCTGGATGGTCATGTGCAGGGAGCCGGTGATGCGGGCGCCCTTGAGCGGCTGGCTCTTGGCGTATTCCTCGCGGATGGCCATGAGACCGGGCATTTCGGTCTCGGCGATGCGGATTTCCTTGCGCCCCCAGTCGGCGAGTTTGAGGTCGGCGATGACGTAGTCGTTGAATTCAGCCACAGCGATGCTCCTGCATGAACGGCGGCCGGCGGGGGAAGGGGTGGCGGGGCGGCGCCCCGGGCGTTCTCACCCGCTTTCCCGTGCCCGGCACGGATTGGTCGGATGAGCGCCGTTTAGAACCGAGCCTGAGGGTAAGCGATCACTATGCCCCTGCAGCGCTCCTCGGTAGGTGGCTGATTATACGCGAATTCAGGCCGGGTGTGCCTGGGCCAGCAGGCGTTCCATGTCCGCCGCCGGCATGGCACGGGCGAAGTGGAAGCCCTGCATGAACTCGCAGCCGTAGCCGCGCAGGGCCGCCAGTTCCTCCGCCGTCTCGATACCCTCGGCCACCACCTCGAGATGCAGGTCATGGCCGAGATTGACGATGGCCTGGGCGATGACCACGTCCCCTTCCTCCTTGCCCAGGTCGCGCACGAAGGACTGGTCCACCTTCAGCTTCTGGATGGGGAAACGCTTCAGGTAGGCCAGCGACGAATAGCCGGTGCCGAAATCGTCGATGGCCAGGCGCACCCCCATGGCGCGCAGTTCGGCAAGGATGCGCAGGGTACGCTCGGTGTTTTCCATGAGGGCGCCCTCGGTCAGCTCCAGCACCAGCCTTTCCGGCGGCAGGCCGCTTTCCTCCAGGGCCCGGGCGACGGTGGTCGCCAGGGTTTCCTTGCGGAACTGGCGGGGGGCCAGATTGACGGCGATCTCCACCGGCCTCAGCCCCTGGCGCAGCCAGGCCCCGCCCTGGCGGCAGGCCTCCCCCAGCACCCATTCGCCGAGGGGGATGATCTGCCCGGTCTGCTCGGCCAGGGGGATGAACTGGGCGGGCGGCAGCAGGCCCCGCTCCGGGTGGCGCCAGCGCACCAGGGCTTCGACGCCGACGATGGCACCGCTGCTGGCAGCCAGCAGCGGCTGGTAGTGAAGGACGAACTCCTGGCGTTCCAAGGCCAGGCGCAGGCTGTTTTCCAGCTTGAGGCGGGCGAGGCCGGCATCGCTCAGGGATTCGCCGTAGAAACACAGGGGCTCGCCGCCCGCCGCCCTGGCCCGGTACATGGCCGCCTCGGCGTGTTGCATGAGGGTGGGCAGATCGCCGGCGTCGCCGCCGAAGACGCTGATGCCCACCGAAATGCCCACGCTCACCTCGTGCTCGCCGATGCGCAGCGGCGCCGCTGCCGCCCCCACCAGGCGCCGGGCGATGTGGGCGGCGTTGTCGGGGGCGCAACCGTCGAGGAGGAGGCCGAACTCGTTGCCGCTGATGCGGGCGGCGAGGTCGCGGGCCTGCACGGCGTCCCCGATGCGGCCGGCCATCTCCCGCAGCACGGCATCCCCCGCCTCCAGGCCGAGGGAATAATTGATCTTCTTCAGGTCGTTGATGCCGACGCTGAGCATGACCATCGGCCGCTCCGCCGCCTCGGCGTCACGCAGGGCCAGTTCGGCCCGGTCGAGGAACTGGGCCCGGTTGGGCAGGCCGCTGACAGTATCGAAATAGGAAAGCCGGTGCAGGCATGCCTCCATGGCGTCCTTGACGCTGCCCAGACGGCGCTCCGCCTCCCAGCGGGCGGTGACGTCGCGCAGGACGCCGTGGGCCACCCGCCCGCCGCCGATGGGGATGAGATGCAGGCGGACGTCGGCGTGCAGCAGCGAACCGTCGGCCCGCCGCAACTGGCATTCAAACCGGGCATGGCCGATGTCCAGGGCCGCCGCCACCTGGGCGTCGAGGAAAGGCGCCGACGCCGCGCCGTTCGGCTGGCTAGCCGGGGCGAAGGCGCCCAGGGGGCGGCCGAGGGCCGCCTCCCGGCCGGGCAACCCAAGCAGGCGCAACGCCGCCTCGTTGCAGTCGAGCACCCCGTCCCGGTCGAGAAAAAGCATCGCGTCGGCGGCGCAATCCCAGACGGCCTTGTACTTTCGTTCGGCGAAAGAAACACGTTCCTGTTCCACCTGGCATCCCCGCGTGCGATTGGCATAGGCGATTTCAGTGTAGCAGATGGCGGCGGATTGATCTGACCACCTCGCACCCTGCCATCCCGCCCGCCCCGGACATCGCGCCGCGGCTCAGGGCGGTCCGCGGCCACCCATGGGGAAACGCCCGGCTTTCCTCGCTTGGCAACGAAGCAGACCTGACGATTATTGCTCCGCTGGATCACATGCAGGGGAACATGGGGGTGGGTTTTGCGGGGGCGGCGGGGCATGGGCGGACTCCGGCGGGAAGCGTGTTGGAGCGTAGCTTAAAACCGTGGTCTGTCCCCAATGCTGTTACCCAATGCTGTTAGGCCACACGGTTATGCCTGAGCTGGGCCGGAGAAGTTGAACGAGAGCTTCGTTTCACCGCCAGGAGTGACAGTGGCCACCGCAAGCGCATCGCGTCCAGCAATGATTGACTTACCCCAGGCTACTGTTACACCACCGATCTTCCCATGGCGCATACCGAAGCGAGCGATCTCAACTTTGCACGGTCCAACCACGCGAAGGCATTCGACAGGCCGAAATGCCTCTGGGTCGATCTTCTTCATGTACAGAGGATGGCCTTCGTGGTCCGCTGGCGGCTCCCAGACAAACTCGAACCACACATGTTCTTCCTTGGCCTCGACCAGTAGGTAGTCCCTCGCGCGCGGGCTGTTGAGTAAGTGGTCGACCAATTCCCTGAGTTGACAGAGTTCTGTCTCGTCTTGGAGGTAGAGGAGGTTGTCAGGGCTGGTTGCGACGGTTTCGACCGCCAAATTTCGCACCTGAGCAACACGGGCTGTCACCTTCTCCGCCGTAACGGACACGGACTTTAGCCAAAGCGAACCGCCGGGTCCGAGCATGGCGGGAATGTCTGCGGTCTCAATGTCCTCCAGAGAAAACAGCTCGATTCCGTATTTGTCAGCGACGTCCTTCGCCTCAGGCGTGAAGCCCATTCGTGATGCCAAAAGAAGTGCATGCGTATTCAGTCTGTCGTGCTTGGTCTTCATCATGTCGATCCAAGTCACGTCAGCCACGCGCTTGTGGTCGCGGCACTCAATGGCTACGACGACCGGCTGACGACCGACCATTCCTTCTATAACAACATCAACTTCACGAAAGCGTTTCGTCAGACGGTCGCGCATCATCTTGGATTCAGTAACTTTCGCCCCATCCGCCAGGTTTACTCGGACGAGGTATATAAGTCGCTGGAAGTCATTTGAGCGTTTTGGCATCGGGGCGGAAATGCGGCCTAACGAATAGCGTTTATCCGCCGACGCGGAAGCGATTGAGAAGGGCGAGGCGGCATATCGGCGGATAAACCTCGTTGGACTGGACCGCCGGGTCGGCGGTGGCTATGGGGATTGGAACAGCATTGGGGACAGACCACGGTTTCGTGGAAGCGGAGGCCTATCACCTATTATCCTTGCTCCAGCGCAAAGACAAATCCTACTTCCGCGCCTTCAGCGCAGCAATCTCCTTCTGCACGGCCTTCAGCCCGGCGGCGGTTTTTTCCAGTCCGGCGACGTTTTTCTCCAGGGTGGCGATGCGCTTGTCCCGGGCTGCCAGTTCGGCCCGCAGGAGCAGCACTTCCCGTTGCAGGCCGGTTTCTTCGGCGCTGCTGCGGAAGGGGGCGAGGGCGGCGGTTTCGCGGGTGTAGAAGACGACCTGGCCGTCGCGGGTGTAGAGGTTGATCTTGTCGCCGGCCTTCACCTCCAGGGGCACGTTGCTCACTTCCTTGAGGGCGTTGTTGGCGAGGGCGGCGTCGTAGTCGAGCACTTGCACGGTGGCGCCGGCGTCTTCCAGGGGGCGGGCGGCGGCGGCGGGGGGCTTGGCGACGACGTCGTTGACCAGTACGCGCTGGCTGTCGGCGGCGGTGGCGGGGAGGAAGTCCCGCAGGCCGGCGGCGCCCAGGTGGCGGGCGAAGAGGGCGGTGCGGGCCAGGGTGTCCTGGCCGGAGGCCTTGAGGCTCTTCATGTCCAGGCTGGCGAAGGTGGCGATCTGGGCGGCGGAGGCGAAATTGCCGGTCTTGCCGCTGGCGTCGTCGGCCAGGGCCGGCAGGCGCGCACAGCAGAAGCGTTCCACCGCCCAGGCGATGAGGGGGATGACGGGGACGGCCGAGAGCCAGTAGAAGAGCTTGGGGAAGGTGATGACGTCGCGGCGCTCCAGGGCGCAGATGGCCAGCACCTTGTTGGCCTTGACCTCGATGGCGGCCAGCACCAGTTTGTCGTCGGGGCCGCAGGTGGGGCAGTCCACCAGCAGGTGGTCGCAGATGCAGTCCTTGACCATCTGGCCGAGGCGGGCGAAGAGGGCGAGGAAGGCGTCGGCCATGGCCTGCCGGTACTTGGCCAGTTCTTCGTTGTCGATGCCCGGGTTGGCGGCCAGGATCTTGGCGGGGATGGCGGAAAGGGTCATGGAGCCGGCGTTGGCCACCAGCACCGCTTCGCCTTCGGCGGCCGGGGCCAGGGGGCCGGGCAGGATCTGGGCGGGGAAGAGCAGCTTGTCGTCGAACTGGTTGCTCTGGGGGTCGATGCGGGCGATCTGGAAGCGGTTGGCCATGGTGGCCAGCATCATGTCCTGGCCGGGGGCGGCCAGGAGGGCGATGTCGCCGTCGGTGGGCAGGGTGAGGAGCCCGGTCAGGGTGCCCTTGGTGGGTTCGATGACCAGGACGCGCTTCTGGGTGGTGTTGGCGGCGGGGCCGATGCCGACGTAGATGCGGGCTGTGGCGGGGGTGGCGCGCACGGCGCTGAAGCCGGCCCGGGCCTGGCCCCGGCGGCTGGGGGGCAGGAGGATGGCGAGTCCGCCGTTGCCGGAGAGGGCGTTGCCGGCGGCGTCGCGTAGCGGCAGGGACTTGCCCCGGCCGGCGGCGAGGTCGATCACTTCGACGCCGGTATAGGTGGCGGTGTCGCCCGCCGCCTTGTCGGCGCTGGTGGCGACGGCATTGCCGGCGGCGGCACCGATGCCCATGGCCAGCTCGCCGGTGGCGTTGAAGGCGTGGAGCGGCTCACCCAGATCCCCCGCTTCCAGGTTGCGGGCGCTGAGGCGGAAGAGGCCCTGGCCCTTGACCAGGGCGTAGACGCTTTCCTGGTCGCTGGGCGAATTGCCCAGGCGGACGATGTTCGCTTCCGGGAAGGCCACCGGCTTCATCAGCGCCTTGCCCTTGGCCGGGTCGAAGAGGCAGAGGGCGGCGCCGTCGGGGCCGCTGGCGGCGAGCACCAGGTTCTTGCCGAGGAAGGCCGCGTCCTGGACGGTGAGGGTCATGCCGGCGACGGCGGGGAACTCGGCCTCGACGGTGGCGGCGTCTTCCTTGAGCGGGAAGCCGTGGGCGCTCAGGGTGGTGGTATCGGCGGCCCAGGCCACGTCGCCCTCGGGGGCCACCGCCAGGCGCCGGTAGCGGGCCTTGCCGTAGAGGGTGCGCACCCCGGCGGCGGCAAAGGGGTAGGCGGGCAGGGTGGGCAGGCCGTCGAACATGCCGCAGAAGGCCTTGACGGCGATGAAGCCCTTGAGGGCGGCGAAGAACTTGGCCAGGCGGTTGTGCTCGTCTTCGGAGAGGAAGACGTTGGACCCCTCCTGCTTGTTGGCGAGCTGGATCAGCAGGTTGACGGCGGCGATGCGGTTCTTGGTCGTCTCCGGCACCAGGGCGGTGTCGTTGGCCGCCGGTTCCAGCAGTTCTTTCCGCAGGAAGTCGATGACCGGCTTCAGGCAGTCGTCGATGACGTCCTGGAGCAAGGTGCCTTCGAGGATCTGCTGCAGGACGGTCTTGTTGCCCGGCCCCTGGTGGGCGCGCAGGGAGAAGGCCGGGGTGGGCGAACCCTTGTCGAAGAGCAGTTCCACCTGGCCGTTGCCCTGGGCGTCCAGCAGCTTGCCGGCCGTGGCCTGGGTCACCACGTCGACGCGGGCGGCGGCCTTGAGCAGCAGGTCGTCGCCGCTGCAGGCGATGGCGTGGCCCGGCTCCACCTGGACGAACCTGCGGTCCGGGTCGCAATGGACCTGCAGGCCGCAGACCACGCCCCAGCCGTGGACATTGCGGTTGTGGCGGCGATGCCACTCGGTGTCGTCGTCGAGTTCGGTGAGGGGATTGAAGACCTTGCGGCAGTCTCCCGTGACGGCGAAGGCGGTGCCGTCGAAAGTGAGGGTCGCCAGGCGGGCATAGCGGTGGGCCACGCCGTGGGGGAGCTGGTCGAAATCGGCGGCGCTGGCCTTGGGCCATTCCACGTCGGCGATGGCGGTGCGGGCCGGAATCAGCCAGTAGTCGCCGCTCCTCAGGGTACCGGCGGTGAGCTTCACCTGCACGCCGTCCTCCAGCGGAATCCAGCCGCCGGCACCGGCCAGTTGGTCGGCCTTGCGCAGCGTGGTGTCGCTCATGTCCCAGCGGCGCACCTTGGGGTTGCGCGGGAAATCGGCGAGATTGAGCGACCCGGTGGCGGTAGCCGGGTCCACGGTGAGGGCGTTGCCCGCCACCTGCTTGAGGCGCACCAGGGTGCCCGGCTTGCCGGCCAGCTCGCAGCCGTCGTCTACGAGTTCCACCCAGTTGCCGGCGGCGAAGCCAAGGACGGCGTCCTTGCCGGTGGAGGCCACCAGCAGGTCGTTGCCGTTCTTGCCGGTGCATTTGACGACGACGGAGCCGTTCTCCCGGGACCACTTGAGGGTGATCTGGTTCAGCGTCTTGCCGCCGTCGTGGATTTCCACCCGGTAGAGCTGGTTCTCCAGGCGCCGGTAGCCGGCGCCGGGGGCGACGATGCAGGGGTTGGTGGAGGTGCCGTCCGGCTCCGCCCGGGCGGCCAGCTTGCCGGTGGAGGGGGCGGTGAGGGCGTCCCAGTCGGCCACCGGGGTGTCGCAGGCGGTGCCGGTGGCCACCTGCAGGAGCTTCACCTGGGCCACGGTCTGCTTGCGGGTGGCGGTGTCCGGGCCCCCCAGGGCGACCTCGCGCAGGCTCGTGTCTTCCAGGGCGGTGACGTGGCGCGGCCAGACATCCACGTAGGCCAGGTAGCTGCCCGCCGGCGGCGGGAAGGCGCCATCGCTGCCGTTGGAGAGGCGCACCCGGGGCAGGCCCGGGGGCAGATCCGGCTGGTCGGAGAGGAGGCAGACGTGCTCGTTCTCGGCCAGTTCGCCGCCCACGTAGAGACGGCCGCCGCTGACCAGCAGGTCGGGGCCGCTCATGGCGGGCGGGTTGGTGTTCTCCGGCCGCGCCTTGTCCTCGGCGGAAAGGTCGGCCAGCGCGGCGACCACGGCGAAGCCGGCGGCGTGGACCGGGGCGCCGCTGGCGCCGATGGTGTCCAGGGCCGTCGTGCCCTGCCGGTTGGCGGTAATGTCGTTCTGCTCGTTCCAGTCGGCATCCAGCTCGACCCGACCCTGTTGCATCAGCACGCCCGCGTAATGCTTGCGCCGCGCGTAGGTGTTCTTGGTGAAGTCGCCCTTCATGGCTGTCTCCCGATTAATTGAGCGTGATGAGCCCGGCTTCCAGGCCGAAGCGGAGGTATTCGTCGAGGCTGAGGCCGAGGGCCTCCAGCCGGGCGGCGTCCTGCAGGAAATGCCAGCTGCCCATGGCGTTTCCGTCCTCGGCGCCGCGGGCGATTTCCGCCGGGCAGCCGGGGCCTGGTTGCAACCAGGCGGGGTCGGCCGGGTCCACGGCGGTGAATTGGGGCGTCACCCGCAGTAGCGTGCTGGCCTTGGGCACCGCGGGGTTCTCCTTGAGCGCCAGGTCCGGCTGGCAGCGGTAGCGGCGCGGCGTGGCGGAACCGTCGGGGACGAAGGAGAAGCGGACGCAGCCCGTCTGGCGCCGCCCCACATCCACCTCATCCACGAAAATCGTGGCGTCTGCGCTGAGGGTGCGGGCGGCGGTGGTGCCGGTGACGGTGACGCCCGTGAGATTGGCGTCGCCCCGGGTGACCGCCAGATTGCCGGCGACGATGCTGTCGCTGGCGGTTGCCTGCGCGCCATCGACCTTGATGGTGACGTCGCCCAAGGCGCAGCGCTCAAGCGTCACCGCCAGCCCGGCATTGCCGGCGGTGGCGGAAAGCCCGCCGCTGCCGGGTAGGAGCGTGGCGTGGGCGAGGCGCAGTTCGCCGAGAAAGCCGGTGAGCACCTTGATGCCGCCTTCCAGCAGCAGGCCGTCCACGGCCAGGATGCCGCCGGTGCCGCCGGCCGGGGGCTTGGCGCCCTTGACCTCCCAGTCGCCGACCAGGTGGGGGCGGCGGCCGCTGGCGGCGTAGGTGCCCAGGGGGCGGGCGGCGTCCGGCCCGCTGCCGATCACCGGCCAGTCGGCGGCGACCACGGCCAGCAGGGCGCCGGCGGGTACGCTGACGGCGTCGGCGCCGGTGAGGTCTTCGGCGTAGGAGAGGTTATCCATGACGGTGATGAGGGCCGTCGCCTTCTTGGCGGCGGGGAGCGCCTTCCAGGCGGCCAGGGCGTCCTTGAGGCTGCGGAAGATGGGTTCGCCGGCTACCGGGGCGATTTCCGGCGAGCGGGCGACGCCGGCCTGCCAGGTCACCGGGCGCTCTTTGAGGAGGGCGTCGATGGCGGTGCGGCGATCGTAGGGACCGGCGCCGCAGTCGCCGGGAAAGCCCCAGGCGTAGCTGACTCGGACCTCCGCCGGGTCGTCGGCGGCGCGGAAGGCCAGCCGGCCGAGGACCGGGTCCACCGCCACGGCAATGGGCAGGGCCACGGTGGTGCCGTCCGGTTTCGGGTAGGACTGGAGGGCCGGCGGCCGCCGCCAGATGTCGGGGATGGCCACCGCCGGCTCGGAGAGGTCGGCGATGACGATGCGGGCCGGGTCGATTTCGGCCAGGGGGTCCGTCGCCAGGGGCCGCACGAAGACCCGCAGGGGCCGCCCGGCGGCGCCGAACCAGCGCGGCGTGTAGGTGGTGCCGGCGGCCTGGGCGGCCCGCATCGCCTCAAGGTCGTCGTGGAGGGCGCGGCGGCGCAGCGGCAGCGGCAGATTGACCTCCTCCGCCAGGTGGGCGAGGTCGGTTTCGCTCTTGGGCGGGTTGAACAGGGGCAGGTCGCGGCCGGCGGGATCGAAGCGGTAGCGACCGTCCTTGGTCGCTCCCGCCGGGCGCGGGGTGGCCTGCTCCAGGGGGTAGGCCGCCAGCCGGCAGAGGAAGAGGCCGACGTTGGGAATGTTGGGCCGCGGCCGGCCGCCGGCGATGGAGCGAACGTCGGCACTGTGGTTGGCGAGGTCGAAGGGGCCGCCGGCCAGGTCGCCCAGGTTGGGGTGGCGGATATCGGGCGTGCGGTGGTGGCCGCTGCGCACATGGTTGAGGTGCTGGCTGGTGGCCAGCCGGGAGAAGAATTCCACGGCGGCGGCGGGCCAGCCGGTGGTGTCCCGGGCCAGTTGCTCCAGCATGGCCACCGTGCCCTTGCGCCGCCGGTAGCCCAGGGTGTTGGCCACCCGCGGGCGCAGGCTGAGGCCCTCGATGGCGGGCAGGGGGCGCACCCCCAAGAGGTCGGCCAGATAGGGCACGGCCCAGGACTCGCAGGTCTCGATGAAGCTGTTGTCGTAGAGGCGGGAGATTTCGTCGTCCACCACCTGGGCTTCCCGGGCGAAGACGGCGAGCAGGGCCTGCAGGGCGCCACCGGCCTCGGCATCGCGGAGGCGCAGGATGCGGGGGAGGAGGGCGGCGAGCTGGGCGGGGGAGTAGCGGGGTTCCATGGCGGCCTCAGGTGGCGAATTGGGCGGTCAGCGAGATATCCGCGTCGGCCAGGGTGAGCAGCTCGGCCCCCAGGATGTCGCCGCCCGACCAGGTGGCGGCCTGGGCCGGCAGGCGGGGCTTGAGCGCCGAGCCGGGGGCGCGATCGAGGCGGTCGAGGTCCACCCAGACGACGCCGGGAACGCCCTGCAGCAGGGCGATGGCCTCGCTGGAGGTGATGCCCTGGGCGAGATCCCGGGCGGCGAAGGCGAAGCGCTCCAGCAGGGCGGCCCGGGCGGCGGCCTGGACGGCATCCAGCAACTGGTCGGCGGCGACGTAGAGCTTGGCGGCGACGGTGCAGGCCACCGGCCGGTAGTTGCCCACCCGCACCGGCTGGTTGGGATCCCGGGCCTGGTCCATGGCCGTCAGCAGATTCTGGTAAGGCTTCGAAGCGGCATCGAGCAGGGTGCCGTTCTCCCCGGCGATGGTGAGGTGCACCAGGCGGCGCTCGCCGTCCCACAGCCAGGTGGCGGCGGCCTTGGCGATACCGGCGAAACTGCGGGCGAAATCGGCGAAATCGGAGAGGGAGACGATGCGCTCCAGGGTGAGCACGGTGACCGGCGCGTTGCCCCGGGCCTGGTCCAGGGTTTCCGGGTCTTCGGCGCCCACCGGGGCCAGTGGGTTCAGCACCGATTTCAGCCCCAGCACCCGGTCCATGAGCAGGCTGATCTGGCCGGCGTCCACCAGGCCGGCGGCGCCGGTGCCGATGCGGTAGGTGGCTTCCACGTTCTCGCTGCCGCTGGGCAGGCGCTCGCCCTGGGTGCCGTCGCCGAAGCGCACGGTGGCCTTGCCGTCGTCGGCCAGGCGCACGGTGTAGCGGCGGTCGCCGGCATCGGCGTCGTAGAAGCTGCGCCCCTCCTGCCAGAGCAGGCCATTGACGCGGATTTGCAGGCTGGAGAGGGAGCCGCTGGGGGTGGCGGCGGAGGTGTAGGTCAGGGGCACCCCCTTGAGGACGAAAGCCTGGCTGGCCTGGGCCGCGTTGCCGCTGCCCAGGATTTCGCGCTTGGTCTCGCCGTGGCTGGCGGGCACCACGTTGGCGTTGAGGGTGACGGTGCCCCGCTGGTAGCTGCGCTGCAGGGGGGCCGCCAGGTCGAGGCGGGTGAGGCTGCCGTCAGGGACGGCAGCCAGCAGGTCGGCGGCCTCGCTGGCCGGCACGCTGGTGCCTTCGGGAATGCCGGTGAGAAGCAGGCGGCGGCCAGGCTGCAGGCCGGCGACGCTGCGGTCGAGGAGGATGGCGTCGCCGCCCACGGCGCTGGCGATGGGCGCCTCGGCCACCGCCAGCTCCTCGCTGGCGCAGAGCACGGTGGCGCTGCGTGGGGTGAATTCGTCGGCGTTTTCGCCCTCCACCTGCAGGCGGGTGGCCTTGCCGGTGATGTGGTAGCGGGCGAGGCTGGTCTCGGAAACGCCCTTGACCCGGTAGACCTCGGCGTAATCCGGGCTGGCGAGGACGATCCAGCTTTCGGCGGTGACCTGGGGGTAGGTGGTGTCGAGGAAGAAGAGCGCGGCGTTGGCGGCGAAGGGAGTGTCCGGCGTCGCCGGCAGCGAGCTGGCGCCCTGGCCGCCGCTCACGGCGCTGGCGATGGAGGCGTCCAGGGCGTCCGCCGCCTTGCCCAGGGCCTGGATGGTGTTGTGCACCAGGCTGAGGTCGTTCTTGGCGCCGGCCAGTTGCAGGTCGACGTAGGCGGTGGACACGTCGACGCCAAACTTGGCGAGGGCGGGGAGCAGGGTGGGGCCGGCGGTGCCGAGCAACCCCTTGAGGGTGCCCAGGTCGTCGCCCATGGTGGCCAGGAGGCCGGAGAACCCACCCTTGAGGGCGTTGTAGCGCTCATCGATGGTGGCGTTGCTGGCCGGGTCCACGGCGCTGTCGAGGGCGTTGCGGCCGCCGTCGGCCGACAGGCCCATGTTGGCCAGCACCTCCAGGGCGGCGCTGGCATCGCCGGAAGCGCTGGACACCGGACCGTGGAGCGCGTTGATGGCGGTCTTGACCTTGCCCAGGGCCTGGTCGAAATCCTGGGCCACCTGGGCCACGTAGGGTGCCCCCACGTCGTTCTTCAACTGCTTGGCCGCCTTGGTGACGAAATCGACCAGGGTCGGCTTGGCCTGCTGGCCGCGCACCGAATCGGCATCGATGATGTCCGCCGGGTCCGGCGCGTTGTGGCCGAAGAGGGCGGCCCGGGCGCGCAGGGCGTAGACCTTGGGGTTCTTCGACGTGGGCAGGATCTTGCGGCCGTCGTCGGTGATGATGCCCAGCCCCGGCGTCCAGGTGACCAGGGTGCGGTTGGCCTTGGGGTCGGGGACGACGGTGGACAGGCGCCGGCAGTCCCAGCGCTCGCTGCCGGGGTCCCCCAGGCGCTCGTCGCCGATGAGGAGGATGGCGTCGCCGGGCTTCAGGTTGGTGGCGGTGCCCTGCAGGTAGAGGTGGGTGTCGCCGAATCTGGGGAAGAAGGGCTCGGTCTGGCGCGGGCGCAGTTCGTTCCATTCCGGCCGCAGCTCGGTGGCGGACAGGGTCTCGAAGGTCTGGGGCAGCTCGTCCTGGCCGGGGATGCTCTGGGCGCGGATGCCCACCGGCACCTGTACGCTGGCCGGGGCGCCAGGGACGCCGGTGATGCCGGGGGCGCTCTCCACGGTGAAGGCGAGATCGACGCTGGCGGCGACGCCGGGGGACAGCTCGTAGCCGATGGCCCGGGCCAGTTCCAGCACCGAACGGCGCTCCGTAGCGGTGCGCAGGTAGGCTTCGTTGGCGTAGCGCTCGTCGTAGAAGGTGAGCACGTCGAGGGCGGTGGCCCAGGCATCCATGAGGCCGACGGCGGGGTCGTCGTCGGCGCGGGTTTTCAGCCCGGCCAGCGCCGGCTGGTCG
>JRYG01000888.1_pt1 | contig 23403 bp, 19 predicted proteins | sample 235341 | NCBI WGS metagenome assembly JRYG01 (sample SAMN03074218, study PRJNA261478) | activated sludge metagenome | biome: Wastewater Treatment Plant; feature: Wastewater; material: Activated sludge; isolation source: activated biomass of a wastewater treatment plant treating hydrocarbon... ...
CAAATGTGAACTACTTTCCAAACTTTTCCTGCATCGGAATAAGTGTTTCCAATCGGAGTTATTGTGAATATGTGAGTGTTTGAGTCTACACCTGCGTAGTTCTCATTATTACTCATTGTAGTTACCCTCGTTACCCCAGTAGGAGCCCCGCCGTTGTCAACTTCGGATTCCTCCTGCTTAACAACAAATTTAACAACTCCACTTAAAGGTAGTTCATTTGCAATTCCTGTTGCACTCAAAAGAGGATCAGATCCTGCAAGCCCTTTTCTAAGCCTTCCAAGTACTGTCAAGTTAGTTCCAGCAAATGTAGCATCTACATGGAGACCAATAGTGGGACAATCACAGCAGTTATCTAAATCAAGAGCTCCTCTGATTACACAGTTAGGTCTCTTCTCAATACGCAAGTCATCGTCACAATCATCATCATTTGGATCGTCTTGGCAAATACTTCCATTGCATATACAGCCAGGAGTTTCATCGCACTTTCCACTTGCACATGAAAGTGTACTACACGGCTTACAACGACCTTCATCACAACCACAGCCTTCCCCGCAATCCCCAGGAGTTATACAATAAACCCTTTCACAGGGATTAGGGTTACAAAGCCCACTTACGCAGTTACAACCTTCAGGGCAGTTTGCATCGGTTACGCAAGGGAAGTTTGTACACTTTACGCAATCGTTATCCTTACATCCGCAACCATTGTCGCAATCGTCAGCATCAATACAAGGACTGTCACAATCTGATTTATCACAATTTCCATTAATACAATCACAACCTTCAGCCCTCAAGCAGTCATCGTTGTTATTACATCCAAGCGTTTTACAGTCAACACACTCTCCATCCAAGCATCCGCAACCAAATCCGCAATCAGACGCATTATAGCATGGGCCTTCGCAACCTTTAGGTTTAGGCTTACATTGACCATCATAACATCCGCACCCTACTCCGCAATCGTCATTTGACGTACATGACCCGCTACAAGGCTTACAATAGCAAGAGCCGTTTTCGTACTCTACACAAGAACCTCCTTCTGGGCAAGATGGGTTGTCGCAATCACACTCCTTAACACAGCATGATCCTGCAATACCAGTTCTAACATATCCAGCAGGACAAGTTACCTCTTGACAAGTGCCGTTTACGCAGGTAAAGCAATCAGGACAGTCCTCAGCTCCCTGACAGTCAGGTATAGGCAAGCATGAACTTGAAAGTGGATCAAAATAATATCCTGGGCAACACTCGCATTGACCGCCTACGCAGCAAGTATTAGGCTCGGTACAGTCTCCTGAGTCTAAACACTCTTCACAAGCGCAGGTTTCTGGGTTTAGAAGGTATGAGCCACAATCTTTAGGTACAAATCTTCCGCCAGTACAAACTTGACATCCATCTGTATCCCCCTCTTCACATTCGTAGCAACATCCGTTATATTCGTGTGGCTTGTCAGGAGGGCAGGTACAACTTCCATTAATACACTCCTTGTTACAAGGGCAGTCTCCGTCTACAAGACACTCTTTACAAATACCGTTGTCACAAAACTCATCTTCAGGGCATATAGGAGTGCAAATACCATTTGTACAGGTTTCGCAATCTTGACACTGAGAGTTGTCATCACAAAGGCAAATTCTTTTTACTTGAGGGGGACAGGTATTACAGTCCTCACAGTCAATAACTAAATCAAAGCAAGATTGACCTTCTAATCCGTCAAGCTGTACTTCGATCTTGCCATCAACTACTGGACAGGGCATTGCCAATCCACTAATTAGATGGACTGATATAGAAGGATTAGAGCAGGTTTTTCCGCCCTGCAATATATTCGATACCTGAATTGTTAAACGAGATGTTTCCATTAAATTATTGGATTGTAAATGTTGTAAGTATATTTTTTAGTTGTTCACTCTGTTGTTCAGTGTTATCACAAAGACTGTATGTTCCAGTCATTGTAACTATCATTGGACAGTTATCTGTTCTGTCTATGTCGAAACTTAATCCACAAGATAAAGCCGTTCTTATTAAGTTATAGCTTATCCCGCAGTCAAGCAGTTCTTTAAATAATTCAAAAGTTATAGAACAGTCTATATCACTTACCAACAAATCATACTGAATCTTGCAATCTCTCTCGGTCAGGTCAACCGTAAAGTCAATAGCGCAATTCTTATACTCTTGTTGGATTTCAAAGATTATATCGCAAGTGTGCTTTACAACTTCTATGCTAACTTGAATTTCATCACAAACAGCATACAGAAGTTCTTCCCACTTTTCTCTTGCAACACAATATGGATTTGTTTCAATCCACTGTTCAAGTCCTTCAGTGCTAACCATAAGGTCTTGTCTGCATTGACCAAGGCAATTAAACCCAAGTAGTGATAGGGCTTGATCTTTTAAGTTGCAAACAGTCTTTGATAATACACAGGACTCATTTTCAAAATAAGAGTTCTTTAACTCCTTATTTAGTGCAAATAGTAATTGGGACAGTTTTTTATATTGAAGGATAAGTGTTGCTCCCTCATTTAATTTTCCTCTTGTATGACTATTACCCTTAAACTCAAAATCTGTTGGAGAACAAGAGTAACCACTTTTTAGTCTATTAGCGTAATTATCCCCAATTCTGGCAATTTCTTTCTTTAGCCCGTAAACAAGGTCTTGAAGTACAGAATAGCTTAACTCGCAACAGCCACTGTCGCATTGATCATTTAAGCATATCTGACACTTGTTTGCCATTAAAATGTACTAATTACACTCCAAAGTAGGTCAATCCTCCTTTGAGGTTTGTCTGAGTTTGTAAATGTAAGCCCCATCATAACCCCAAATGAATTTAGCTGATTAGATGTTAATCTCGCCAAATCACCTTTGCTTCTATACATAGTCTTAATAAAAGACCTGAGCTCTTGTGTTCCTTGGTTCTCAGGAGTCCCGCCAACAGGAGTATAACGAACACCATAGGTTCTATACAGATCGTATATTCCTTTTCTTGTGTCGTTATTCAATATTACATCACCATTGGGCTGATAAATTGGATACATAATATCCGCCTTGTCAGAAGTCTGATGCCCTAAGTTAAGTGAGTGCCCAAGTTCATGAACAGCAACCTTAAACAAGTAAATACTGCCAGGCTTATGTACTTCATCCCACTTGTAGGCATCATTAAAGTACATATCGGCATGAATTCCAAGACTTGTACTATTGGGGGCAAAGGCATATGCCAACGTAGTGCTACCAAATGGAACAGGTAAGTCAGGATCTCCGTTGCTCTTGAATTTAATTACAATCTGAGCTTCATTTACACTTCCAACTGGCTTAAATACGATTGGATGTAAAATTTCTTCCCATTTTCTGAACACCTGTTCAAAAGCAAAAATAGTCTTATACTTCTCCATGTCGGCAGTCAAACTTGACTCATCAATGTGCCAAGTTATGTTTCTTCCGTCAATCGGCCTTAAATGCTGATTTGGGAGAATAGTATTGTATTCAGTATCTGAACTGTGAATACATTTGAACTCTTCTTGCTTTTTCTTTTTTCCCTTAGCCATTACAAATTTTTGTTGAACGGATTTACCTTTTCAGAAGTGTTGCAACCACTGGAGTTTCCGCAATTAAAAAAAGGTGTTCTCATAATGTATTATCTATAATTGGTTAAATATGTAAGCCTCAAAGTGTCGTATCTCGTAATATACTGATTGAAAGGATCGTGCATGGTTGGATAAAAAATACTTTCGGGGTCTATGCTATGATCTATATATCCCAAAAAATGACCAATCTCGTGAACCAATACTCTTTCAAATAATTCCTTAGACATCTCACAAGACATCGTTATCTCTGGTATGCCATACAACTTATAGTTTCTGTGTATATTACCCTCGGTAAGACCAAGAGTATACATATTTGGCATATCAGTACAAGGGTCTAAAATCAAATCAGCATGACAACTATCGCTCGTTAGGTCATACTCAATTCCTAAAAAACAATATTCTTTAAATGAATTATGTACCGCATCATTAATCAATCTTATCGTTTCAATGTCATTTGTTGGATAAGAAATGTAGACCAATATGTAAAGTAAATAACTCGTCATTTCAAAACTATTGGATCAGAAATATCAGCAGCATAAGGTCCTTATCTGTTGAGTCATTTGTCTAAAACCTTGTTCTAATTGTTGTATCCTTAATTCGAGGCTCACTTTATGTATTTTTGGTCTGTCAACTTTTCCCCACTCCAACGATCATTATACCATCCTTTAAGTGCAAAAAATTGTCCAGATATAATTGGAATATTTGGATTCTCCCACATATACTCCACTAACCTCCTAACTTGAAATGCTCCCTTGTATTGAGGTCTGATAAACCTCGCATATTGCTCATTCGTGTAGTAACTGAACGAGTGTAAATTGAAAAATTTTTTATGTGTCGGATCTGCTATTGCTCCTCCTCCGTCAGCACAATTCATGCTCGGAACCTCAAATAGCAAAACTCCTCCGTCTGTCAAAACCCTGTACGCCTCATTAAAGAAGTGAATCGGGTCTTCAAGATGCTCTATTAGGTGGTAAGCTCTTAATACACCTACCGAATTGTCTTCCAGGACCCACCTTTCTTCTAAGTCAAATATGTAATCAGAATCAAGTAAGTCTACCGATTGATACCCTTTTGGACAATTAAATCTTCCTCCCAGGTCAAGGCAAAGAAGCCCTTTGTCTTTAGCCCATTTTAGGTACATATCCTCGGCATGGTTGACGTAGTTTTTGTCTACTTGTATTTGAATATCTCTATTCCTGTTGCTTCCATTGCAGGTATTGTCAGGATGTTCTCTATACAAGTAAATACACTTATCTAAGTGTCTAAATCCGCTTTCCCCAAATTCCTTGTAAAATCTACAAACAATGTCGTGGTCATCGCCAACTTCAATGCTCTTATCGTATCCGCCAATTTTATCGTAAGCAGATTTCCTAAAAGCCCTTACATGGTTTGCCGCCCATTCAATCCTTGAATGAAACTGCGGAGAACTTGGGAAGGCTATAAGTTCGTTCACTAAAGCCTTTAATTGAGTAGAGTAATACGGTCTCCACCTCCATCCATATTGTGAACCGTAAGTTGGACTATTTATACTTCCATCTTGGTTTACTACAAATCGAGCTGAATTGCTATAACAAAATTGAACATCAGGATCACTGAAAAACTCTCTTATGCTTTTTATAGCATCCTCGGTAAGCAAATCGTCATAGTCAAACTCCACTAAGATACTATCATTTGGAGCTACTTCACAGCAACGCCCCTTTAAGTATCCAATATTTCCAGTTATGTCTGTACTCTCTATGGTAATCCAGTCTTTATCGAATCCCTGAGAAAGTAGTACATCTTTTTTATCCTTTGATTCCCCATTTAGTAAAATAAACCACCTGAAATTTTTATCAGATTGGTTTTCTAAACTTAATAAGGCTTCTTTTAAATCTTCTCTTATCTTGTGAACGGGCGTATAGACTACTATCATCTTGGAATGGCATTGAAGAAGAATAATTGTACCAATCTTTGCTTTTCTGAATACATACTCGCAGAATGTATCATTTTTCCATCCCAAAGAACAAGCCTGTTATAGACTCCCCCAACCTTGTCAACCAACTCCCAATTATCGCTATGCAGCAAGTTATACTCCGAATAAACCTCATTACAATGCTCAACAGATTCAGGAGGTCTCCTATATCCATATTTTTTATCCTTCCAAAATGAAGTGCCCATTTCATCAGCCCCTTTGGTTAGATAAATAGCAGCAGCGTAAGACTGACTATCACTATGCCAAACCAAGGGATTTCTATGATCTGTAATTTGAAAAACACCGCAATAAGGCTGTGTCATCCAATCAGTTATGGTTACATTAAGAAGTCTTTCAAACTCTTCTTTTACCCAAGGTAACTTATAAGTCTCTTTAGACCTAAGACCTTTATAATACCTTTCATCTTCCACAAATTCTGCGGAAGTAGCCATTTGAACAACACTGTCTGGCTCTTTGTAAAAATCCTCAACCACCAATATTGATGGCACTTGCTTATTAAAAATCATACTACCTTGCTTTCCTGCAAAAATACAAAATATTATACTAAATTTTAATAAGTATCAAATTTCTATAAAAATTTTGTTAATTAGCTCAAATATATGTACGAAGTTACACCTCCACCTACGCCATCATCTAACTTGTCAACCCATAATCCAAATATGGGCTGGAAATAACTTTGCACTTGGCTAAACGCTCCGCTCTGATTCGTACGGCTTGAAAATTTACAATTTGTTCCGAATGGCAGCATTTTTTTGTACTTGTTACCGAAAGACGCGCCAATGTCATAATATATTAGAGATAGATTGTTAGTAGTTGTTGGCCTCATTGACACCCCATACCATAATCCAGGTGTCAAAGTATATGATGAAAAAGAAACAAAATAAGCCCCAAATGCGCTTGCCGATCCTGTTATATTCGGATCTACCGTAACCGTTCTTTCTGCAACCGGCGTTCCTTCTGCATCTGAATAAAGTATTATTTCAAAATTATCTGTCGATGCTATTGATCCGACCACAATGTAAGCCCCCCTTACAGAGCATTTAAACGGAACTTGAAAAACTGCGGCATATTCGTCAGGCGTTGACCCTGAATTATATGTCTGTGTTGCTGTTGTTTGCATACCCGGAGAAAACCAACCGCCCTCTATCCAGCCTAAAGTCCCGTCATCAAAAATAATCATTGCGCCAAATATTCCTGTTTGCGACCTCACAGGCCCGGTTCCTGTGTCTACGGCCTTGTATGGAAAATTAGAAACTGAAGATGAAAAATTTTGATGAGAAAATGAAGCAATTATGACCGAATCAGTTCCTCCCCTTGCTGTCATTTCAAAAGCAATAGCAACGGTTTGTAAATGGTTAATCGTTTTGGTTCCGTTAGTCATTGCCTTTTCATACCAAGTATTTGTAGCCAAACCGCCTCCACCACCTGTAAAATCAGCATACACATCAAATGTGTCATCGTTTAATCCGCCTGCTGTTAAGTCTTGAATGCCTACTCTGAAATTTGTTCCAGCATTTGCAAAAGTTACCGTTCCTGTTCTGAACACTATCTTTCCGCCTGCGCTTGAAATGGTTTTGGAACTTGCCGCTCCTTCAATATATATTTTACCAATAAACGCAACTGATTCGCCTGCGGCGTCCATCGTGTTGTTTGTTCCACTTGCTCCTCCCCACATCATTACCGCGTCCAACGGCATCCCCATTCCATTTGCTAAAGCCTGTAAAGCCATATTAGAACTTTAAGCCGATTAGTGTTTTTAAATCTCTCCTTGTCTGTAATCCGTTGTCGAAAATTGCTTTTCTCACGGCGCAAAATACAGGATCATCACTTTTGAAATTAACGTCCTGCAATTCGCTCAATAGAAAATGGCAGTCTTGCTCCGTTCCATCGTCATTTGAGATTTTTATTATCGTGTAGGCGCATCCACTTTCAGACGGGTTGAAAATTTCTATTATTTCCATATTAAGTAATTACTAATGTCAAAATAAGATAAGTGGATGAATCATTTTGCTCAACTTCTACTTTAATTTTATCTCCCGCCGAAATAGAAGTTATCCATCCAGTAAGAGTACTACTATTGTTAAATTGTGCAGCAGATAGGCCCGGCTTTGCAGAAGCTGTTATGCTATCAGAATTTGTAGGCTCTGCACTTGCATTTTTCCATATATCAACCGTAGCAGTACAACTATCTTCTGAAGATAAATACCATGATGAAATAGTACCTGAATATGGAATAGTTATTACGCCAGGTACAGTTGCCACAGGTACAACAGATCCGTTATTATATATTCCAAATGTTATTAATTTACTGGTGACTCCTTGGTTTCCTTGACTGCCTTGTGCGCCTTGAAGTCCTTGATTGCCTTGGCTTCCTTGAGAACCAGTTGCCCCTGCAACACCTTGGAATCCCTGATTGCCCTGTGATCCTTGTGCGCCTTGATTACCCTGGGAACCCTGAAAGCCTTGAGAGCCTTGGGCTCCATTTGCACCCTGACTACCCTGCGAACCCGTTGCTCCCTGATCGCCCTGAGCCCCGACAGACCCTTGATGGCCCTGAAAACCCTGTGCGCCAGCAGAGCCTTGTGCGCCAACTGCGCCTTGACTTCCTTGGCTTCCCTGAGCCCCATTTGCTCCTTGAGCTCCTGTTGCTCCCTGATCGCCTTGGAATCCTTGTGCGCCTTGTGCTCCGTTAGAACCAGCAGCACCCTGAGCTCCTGTTGCGCCTTGGCTACCCTGAGAGCCTTGTGCGCCTTGAGCACCGTTTGCACCATTAGCTCCTTGGAATCCCTGAGCTCCAACTACCCCCTGAGCCCCAGTTGATCCTTGAGACCCCTGAGCTCCAACTGCTCCTTGAAATCCTTGATTGCCTTGTGCCCCCTGATCCCCCTGAGAGCCCTGAAAACCTTGTGCTCCAGCAGCGGCTGTTATGTTTAGTGTCGCTACATTACCTGCAACGCCAATAGAAACACCTGCTCCAGTTACATTGAAAATTTCTACCTGCCCAGGAGTACCTTGGTTTACACCTTCATCCTGAAATTGAATGTTGTTCTGCTTTGTACTCCACTTGGCAGCATTAGCAAATGTAGCAGGGTTTACAAATTTCTCGGTATTAACTCCAGCATCAACTTCTGCCTGAGAAGCCTGAGTTGGAAATTCACCTAAGTAATCCCATGTTACACCATTGGAAATGTAAAATCCTTTTGGACAAAAGGTTCCGCCAATCCATGACGGAATCCATTTACTACCTGTAGAAGATAAAACAGCGTAAATTTCACCTGTATTCAACGCTGGATCTGGGAGATCCGCACAAGTTGGTACAGTGGTAAACCCAGTTATTACATGGGTGTCGAGGTATTCCTCAATTATTAAGTTTACGTTACAACAAAAAGCGTGGTCACGAAATAATCGAGACCTGAAAGCTGTATCGCTTTGTTGTATTGAATCGTAATACTTCTTTGACAAGAAACCTCCACTTTATTAACTAAATACTTAATTATACATCAACCTCAAGAGTCACAGTCAACCCTTGCATAGTTCCTAAGTTGTCATCAGCATCTGTAATTCTAAATTCAATCAAATCTCCTGTGGCAACAGCAAATGTGTTTGAAGTAGTAGAATTGTGTGTGTCATCAGTTAATGTAACTGCCATTGTGGTACTAACACCGTTTTTATATACAGTTACAATAATGTCATCACCAGGAGATGATGAACTATGAGCCTTTCCCCCAAATCTTGATACAGTCTTGCCATTTAGTATAGCAGGAACTACAAAATATATTGGGTGGTTAGCTTCGTTTGTTATGTTTGTATCGCTTGGGAACAAGTTAATCACAAAAGGCATTTTGGAATATCCAGCACCTTGATTGCCTTGGCTACCCTGAGCACCAGTAAATCCTTGAGAACCTTGACTTCCCTGAGCACCCTGTGTACCCTGAGCACCAGCAGAACCCTGAGCACCTTGAGATCCTGTTGCTCCTTGAGTGCCAGTTGCTCCTTGAGCACCCTGAGCACCTTGCGAACCCGTTGCCCCTTGTGCACCCTGAGCCCCCTGCACACCAGTAAAGCCTTGATTTCCCTGATCACCTTGTGCGCCTTGTAATCCTTGTGCGCCAGTTGTACCTTGAGCACCCTGAGCACCTTGTGCGCCTTGTGCCCCCGTTGCACCCTGTGCTCCTTGGTCTCCCTGATCGCCTTGGTCTCCTTGATCCCCCTGCGGCCCGCCAAATGCACCCTGAAACCCTTGAGCCCCAGTTGTACCTTGGTTTCCTTGAGAACCTTGAACGCCCTGTAATCCTTGTTGACCTGTTTGACCTTGTGCTCCCTGAACACCTTGATTGCCTTGGGCTCCCTGATCCCCCTGCGTTCCAGCACCCACACAATCAGTTACCATAACACAGCAGTTATCTACTGTGTCAAGTGCTGTATTGTCAAGTACAACTGACTCTGCTTGATCAGCAGATGCAACTCCAGATATGATATACGATGGCTGAGAATCATCAGTCACCGTAAATTCTATCATTAAAACTTTAACTTCACCCCTTCTTAAATTTCCAACAGTCCAAACTCCAGTTCCAGAAACAAAAGATGTTCCAGTGGGGGCAGAATGTTGCAAATATGAAACTCCGATGGGATAGGTAAGCGTAACTTCTACACCAGTAGCGTCAACAGCTAATGTATTGTTCCTTACGGGTACAAACCATTTAATAACTTCACCGTTCTGATGTACGCAACGCATTATTTATACAATGTTAAGTTGAAGATTTATTTCCGCAGGCTCACAAGATCCAGTACAAGGATCGCAAACTTCATCATTATCACAATTTACCCCAGTACAAAGATTCTTAATTCCAACCTTTGCAGTTCCAAATACAGTATATCCCTCAAATTCACCGCCTTGGCAAGTAACTTTGTAGATGATAATGTAGTAGGCATCTGGAGTAGCTAAACCCTCAACAGACTCAAACTCAATCAATCCAGCTCCACTAATAGTTACATTAGTAAAGGCAGGATCGTGATAAACAATACTATAAGAAGGATTTGTGCAGTTTGTAGTGACCTCTATCTCTTCCGTGTCTCCGCACGGACTGATGCCATCATCAGCAGTGATAATATGGCTTGTAACATAAAGGCAATCCTCACAAATATTTGTAGGAGGTGGGTCAACTATTATAACGGGACTATGATCGCAAATACAACCTGCCATATTGAATTATTTACAAGAACAGTTAAGCCTTCGCAACATCTTAGTCACCATGCTATACTGCTCTTTGGATTTTGTTAAATTACCAATTTCAGTATTTATCTTTGCAGAGTCGAGTAACAATCTTATCTCGTCAAGCAAAAATATTTCCTCAGTAGTAGAAATTTTTGATACCGCATCTTCTATGCAGCATTCAATAGAACAAGCTATTAACTTATTCCTTTTATACGTATGACCACAACTATTTACAGTGAAACAGTATATTCCGTCATTAAAATTTTCTCCGCCAATTCCTATATCACTTGGGCTAAATCTGTTCCTCCTATCAGTATCAATTTGTACTTTATAAACCCTTGGTCTATTTGGAGTTAAAATTTCAAGTTCGTAGGAAGTTGCTTTTGTATAATAACCCTCATCCATCCAATCTGACATATCCTCGATTAGCAATGTCTTACAATCAAGGAAGTCAATATAGACATCAAAGTTTCCTTTTATACATGAGCATTCTGGCATTATCGGAATACATTATTAGGCAGTAACATCGGTAATAACGCCCCACAAATTAAGTGAGCCGCCCTTTATGGCAACAACTTCAACGAATTGACCTGTAACAAGAGTAAGACTTGATACGCCACCCTCAATAGAGTTTGTGTCGGCTGCATTTTCAAGAATTCTTACTACATTAGAGTTATCGTTAATAACCTTTAACCCAAATTTAGTTCCTGCATCAACAGATGCAAGCGCAGGAAGTCTGTAGTCTACGTTTCCAGTTGTAGTACCCAATACATAGATTATACCGCTATCAGAAAATGGATACTCTCCAGTTCCAGTCGTCCTTATTGAAAGAGACTCCGCTTCTTCATATCCTTGGAACTCTTTCCTTAAAGGATGCTTTGTGACAGTATATGAAAAATCAGTCTCAGATTCGCCAGGGTAGTCTGCATTCTCAGCACCAACAACAGCTCCAGTAATTACCTGATCAGTGTCAATATCGTCAACCGAAACTTTTAGGTACAACGTCTGAGCTTCCCCAGGATTTAGTCTTGCAATTGTCCACTCTAAATCCAAGTCAACAAATGTACCTACGTCCTTTAGTGCAGCTTCAAATGTTATACCAGCAGGCATAGGATCGAATGTCAAAACAACATTCCTTGCAACTTCGTTTGTGTTATTAACAACTACAAAAGGAAGTACTATCTCTCCGCCAGCTTCGTATACTGGAAATATTTTTGATGTTATAGCCATTATGTAAGTTCTACTTCTTTAACAGTTACACCAGAATCAGTGGTAATAGTCAGTCTCAAAAAATAGCTTGCACCCGATTTAATAAACTCAAACTTAGCAGGATATTCATCAGTACCGTTTGAGTCATTTACCCCAAGCGTAATTGTGTTTTCACAACAATTCAATCCGCAGCACTTGGACTCGTGTTCAAGTGCCTCATTAAGGCTATCTATTGATACTCTCTCGCCGTTTTTGTCAAAAGACCATGCAGATCCTTTAGCGAAATGTACCTTATTTTGCTTTCGTACTCTCATTAGTGATTATGTTTTTATCGGATGCTTCCGTTAATATCAGACTGTCCTTGAGTGTTTTCCAAATCAGATGCACAAGTAATAGCCAACTTTTTGTGGAACGTGGGCAACAATGCTACATAAGCAGTCCAGAACGCCTGAATAGATGTCTTAGTGGTAGTGTCATTGTAAGGAACATAAATCCTTGTGTGACCACTTGGGGACTTATGGGTTCCATCAATACCCCAGTCAGACCAAGGAATTCTGTGAACAATGTCATATGAGCAGTAATCCTTCTTACAATCAGAAACAGTCACTGCATCAACCCTTCCACCTTTCTGCGGCAATCCAAGTTGACCTCTGTTGTGGTTGTAAGGAAGATAGGATTTTCCATTGCCGTGAGTATTCTGTGCGTACTCTTCCCATTTAACCCAGTATCCAAAGTTTTGAGGAATTTGAACACTTTGCTTAGTTACAACAGTTGTAGAACCATTGGTCCATCCATCAATAGGATAGATATTCATCTTTCCGTAGAAATAAGCCTTCGGGGGAAGATCAGGATAGTTGCAAGTGCAGTCAAGAACTTCAGGTTTAACGATAACCCTGATTCCGCAATCATATGTGATTGTTGCGGCCTCATCTCCGCAGCTTGGACAGTCATTATCTACTGCAATAGGATCAAGTGGGTTAGGCTGTGTGTTGTCCTCAAGCTCGTTACAAGGAGTCAAATACGTAGTAGTTTCTCCATCGTAATATCCAATTTCAACAGTCTCACAAGAGTTAACCAAAAGTTTAATTGGGCAGCATCCGCCAGTACCCTTAATGTAGGTAGCGTGACCAAGACCGTCAAGAACTGTATTAATTTGCTTAATTACAGATTTCAACTGAGGAATAAGTGTCTGAGTATTATCAGCAGGGTTGATTGTGTTTGTAAGGGATGTAACAACTCCTTGAGCACCACCAACTCTAAGCCTGTTAATTGCGGGAACAGCCAAACAGTCGTTACAAGCATTTCCTTCTGGAGTCAAACAGAACTCGTAGTCTTTGTCAAAAAGCCTCCACACTTCAACAGGAAAATCTTTCCTTGGCTGCCTCCAGTCAGGATATTGCTCAAGACCAGTTCTGTAAAAGCTCTCAACCAATCGGCAGGCAACTTCGCTACAATCGTGAGTAGCAGAACAAGTTCCGCAGTTAGGATCTTTGGTATCAGCAGTCAAAACAAACTCTTCACCTCTATTCAAAGGATAGTAACTCCTTGTCAAGTTATTTTCAAGGGTAATCTTAACACCGTAGGAGCTATCAAAATCGGTACACTTAAACAAGAAGTCTTTAATTTCAGGCAATCCGCAAGCAGGAGCCTCAGCCTCAAGAGCATCAATATATGCACCATACAATGCGTCACCAGCAACAGACCTATAAGTATCCGCTACTCCATCGCCATCGCTATCAACAGCTACACCAAACATCAACTTATCAATATTTGAAGCTGACAATGTAGTGTTATCAACAGCAACCAACGTGTCAGGGTTAGCTGCAAAAAGTTGACCAGGAAGTGCATTTATGCTTCCATCAGAGGCGAAAATAGATGTACCTGCGGCAACCATACCCAAGTTTCCGCTTGTAACCAAAACCGATTTATTGGCAAATTTACTCATTTAAGTGTTTGTTTTCTTTTTAATTAATGTTCAGTCTTTCGACCTGTAATATCTTATTTAGTTGTGTTTGAAAGTCATTTACGTCAGATACATCCCTTAGATAAATCAATACAGCTATATCAACAACCTTCCTCCAAGAGTCGGTAGTATCTAACAAATATCCTGAATCTACGCTAACCTTATTTCCATCGGCGTTTATATAAAAGCCACTTTTAGTTAATGATGGACAAGCTATTGTAGGAAGCCTTTTATAATAGTCTATACAAACTTTACTTACTTTGAACGAGTCATTGTGGTAAACATATAAACCATCCGCAGCTTCATCAGACCATACCTGCTCGTATTCAAAACTCGGCTTTCTGAATGGGTCTTTTAAGATTTCTCCCAAGTCATCGCTTTGAGCCTTTGTAACTGTAACTGTCTTTTCAGGACAATTTCTATCATCATTACAAAATATCGTAGCAGTATGTCTTACAAGTCTGTAATAGTCTTCAGGAAATTCAAATATACAAGCCTGAGAAACGTTTTTACTCTGCTTGCATTTTCCACAGTATCCCTTAACTTCCGCTTTCCTTAATTCATCCCTTACCTCTGGATTTGTCTCTAAAATCCTAAGCCTATTTTCATAGTAAATATCCTTAGACTCATTTAGATAACTATCAATTTGGTAAACTTCAATTTTGTCTCCAACTTGACTGTTTAATCTATTTGCCCTTCTTAGAAATTCACTATGTAACCTTGTGGCAGGTATCACGATACTGAATTAAATGCGTTTGTTTGGTTATACAAGCTCTCAAGATCACCGTAGTTGTCAGGATTTGAGAAATAGTTGTAAGCATCAAGCTCACTCTTTACTCCAATCAATTCCTTGTTACCACCGTCTTTAGTTTTCATAGTCCAAAAGCCATCAAACATTTTCTTACGCAAGACTGATTTGAAAAGACCAAAGTGTACAAGCCACATTCTGTTAAGGCTTTCCATGTCCTTCTCCGCAGTCTCGATAAATACTTTTTGATAACTCTTGTTTGAGTTAGGATATGGGGCAACATTTTCTACCCATCTCCTCATAAGCTCAAGTTTCAATGCACTCTCGTCTTCTGGCTTAGAATCATCCCTGATGATACCCAAAGCTCTCGAAACTGCAATCAACTTGCTTGAGTTGTTTGCAATAGCACCAAAAAGTGTCATTGCTTCAACTTTATCTTCAACATTGTCAAGGATTTTTGCATTCTCCTCGTTAATGTTTATAATTTCAAATTTTTGACCTGCTGCTACAAATGGATTAAGTCCAGCAGAAGGATTTGTGATATTCGGATCTTCAGAAAGACACAAGTACAAAAACTTGCTCTTGGGGTCATTAAGATTTAGTTTAGCTTTGCCATCCTCAAGCCTAATAAACATTTCCGAATGATCGAAAAATGGGTCAAACCTATTTGTTACGTCTACCTCTTCAGGTTCGATAATTTGACCTTTTTTGTCACCACGCTCGTGTCTAAGTTTGCACTTTGAAACAAGCTCCCTTAGCGTTGTTGCGTCTCCTTTAAATCCCCACCTTTGGGTATTTATGTTATATGTTGGAGTGAGAGGTCTCTTGGTTCCAAGAAAAGCATCGAGCTTAAATGCTCCCTGATGCTCATAATTCTCATCCTTGTTTACATCCAACCCCTCACCTTTTATTGAAAAAAACTGAGGATTGAATTTTTTAAAATTCGCTTTATTGTTCTTTACTTGAATAATTACTTGCTGATCCATACTACTTTCTAAGTTTTAAAGAAAAAAATTCGGGGAGGGAGTAATCCACTCCCCGACATAATACCATTTATTAATATACGTATTTCGGCTTCAACCACATTGTCAAGCTGATGTCAAACACAACAGCTCCAAAGTCAATACCGTAAATCATCTCATAATACTGACCGCTGTGTGCAGGGCGGAACTTGCTTTGGCCGTTAGACGGACCAGCAGGAGTCCACATTCCGCAGATGTAGTCGTAGTACTCAGAGTTCCTGCGCTTCAACATTTTAACGTTTGAACTCTTACCATTTCCAAGACCAATATCAAATGCGATAGCCTCGAAAGATGTGATTGGGTATCCAGTCTTAGGCTCCCTTACACTTGTGATGTAGGTAGAGTCAAACAAAGGCAAGTGTCCGATGGTGATCTTTCCGAAAGGTCTGATCAAATATTCAGTGAACTGATAAGCAGGGAATCCATAACCCTTCATGTCAGGATTGAAGGACTTAGCACCACTCTTCAAAACAAAGTCAGTGTGCTGAACAGTTGCAGTCTCAGCAAATTCTTCACGAATCCACTTGTCAAACAATTCAATAAATCCTTGACCACCCAAGAACATTACGTTCCTATTTCCAGGACTTACCCTGTCAAACCAAACTGTGTTAAGGTAATTTACGATCTGATTGATGGAACCATTCTCGATGGAATATGGGAATACGTTACCATCTTCGAGGAAGGACAAGATACCAGGGCCAAGATCGTACTCCTTCAATGAGGATTTGTCAATAATGCCTTCAGCCTGTGTTCCAAATAGTGTCCAATATTCCTTCTCCATTTCAATCTGCTGCATACCCTGCGCCTCGATTGTGGAGATAATTTTAGTCTGCTCAGGAATAGGAGCCCCCGTTTTGTCGCAAGGTGCAACAACAAGGTTTGTTCTGTGAGCCTCGTCAGTTACTTTAACGCCCCACTTACCACGAGACATCTTAACCTGAAACTCTACATAGGAGAAGTTGTTACCAACCTGCAAGGTTCCGCTATCTTTTCCAGCTTCGGAAGTGGCAGACATAACTTTGCACCAGTAATCTCCAGGATTCAAATATTCAACTGGGAAATATGCAGCGGGATCTCCGTTATGATTCAAAAGCCTTACCTTGTATTTGAAGCCACCACCGTCAGGTATGGGACCATCAACTACAATAACTTGATACCTCTTGTTTCTTTCAGGAGCAAGAATATCACCCCTTCCATACCAATCCACATCAAGTTTAATAGCAAATTCAGTGTTTTGGATACCAGGAGCCTCTTGCTCAACAATGTTCTCAAGCATAATAGCTTTAACATCGCCCTGACCAAACAGTTTCCAGCGAATCCACTTGTCATCAACGTACTGTGTTGCACCTGATCCCTCAAGCCAGTGCATCAAGTGAGTCTTTTCCTTTGACAAGGAGCCTCTTGCGGCAGCCATAGTGCCATCACCATTGGCAGACGCAATACGTGCCAAATAGGTTAGGTCGGTCCAAGGTTTTACCTCTGGGTTTGTAAGCAATAGCTTATCTTGGTCAACGTATTTAGACCAATTATGCTGTCCAGTCATGTCTTGTTGATAGACCTTATACTTGGACTGTGTAACATTATTCAAAAGTCCTGACATCTCTGTGTTCTTTTCGTGTTTTTATTATTTTACATTATTTCTTGAAGACTGCTGAAAAAGTCTTCAGGGTTTTTACTCTTTTTTCCACCGCCGATTGGCAGATTTTCAACTTCACTCAAAAGGTCATCAAGCTCAGATGCTTTTTTTAATCCACCTTTTTGCTCGATAACTCCTAAGTCAAATCCAGTTTTCAAAAGTTGTGCAAATACAAGCTGAGAGTTCAAGTCTTTTTGGTAATCAAGCATTTTTTTATAAAAACCTGTTACCTTATATTTTTTACCATCTTGAACCAAAGTCTCAGTAGATTTAAACAGGAAATCGTCAAGCTCTTTCTGCGATTTCTCATCCTGAGCACCGTAAATCTTTCCAGACTTTATAAGAGACCTCAATTTTTCTTTAGTCTCTTCCTGTTCCTTAGCAACCAACTTTTCACGTTCCTCTGCTTCGTCTTGAATACTTTTTTCAAGAGCTACAGCTTTGTTTTTAAAGTGCCTTATGGCTTCTTTAAATTCTGCATCGCCATCATCATCATCGAGCGCATCACTTACAATTTTCTTAATCTTGTTTTCAGCAAGGCCAAGGTCGTTGTACATTTGTGTGATTACAAACTCCTTTATTTTAATATCCTCTTCGTATTCCCCAGAAAGGTTTGCATTAGCAAGCCTCTTGTAAATATTAACTTCTTTAATATCTTCTGGGTCTATACCCTTATTAATAAAGTCGGCAGTTTTAAGAAGCTCTGGATCGTATTTACTCTCATATTCACTTCTTACATCCTCAGATGCCTCTCGCTTTGCGCTTTCAATTAATTTAGCCTTTAGGTCAGATGCAGTCATGTCAGGTGTGAGCTCTATGTCATCAGGCAATACGCCATCTTTAATCATAGATTGTGCTATAATATAAGCAGCACTCCCTTTTACATTAGCTTCTTTTTTAACCTCTTTAGGCTCTTCTTTAGGTTCTGATTCCACATTAGGCTTCCCAGCTATTTCTTCAACTTTAACAGCCTTTGGGGTCTCTACAACCTCTTTTGGTTCTTCAATCAAAGGACTCCCCTCAAATGGATTTCCTCCTCCAATAGAAAAAACTTCCTGCATAACATTACCTTCTTCCTTACTCATGGTGCAAAATTACAATTTAATAAATTAAAATTTAATATTTCCTAAATTCTTTGTTAAATAAACAAGGTGTTTCTTATGTGAGCGTGTCATTTTTTGGAAGAACTTGCAGGCTTGGCAGCTTCTTTAGCCATAATCTCCAATTCCTTCTCCCTGAGCTCAAGTTCCTTCTCTTTTAATTTTAACTCAAGCTCTTTTATCCTAAATTCTTTTTCACGACTCTCTTTTTCAGCCTGCATTTTCTCACGTTCCATTTCCTTCTTAGCCTCAAGTTCCTTATATTTCCTCTCATTGGCATCATTAATGCCATCTCGGTCAAGGTCTTGTGCCATAGCAAACTTCTCCCTATCAAGTTGGATACCCTGTATCTTTCCAGCAATATCCTTATCTTTCATTTGGGATTGGAACTCCATTTTCATTTGTTCCAACTGCTTTTGCTGCTCCATCATTTGATTTTGCATCTGTTGCTGCTCTTGAGACTGTGCCTGACGCATTTCCTCAGCCTTTCTCTCTTGATTTTCGGCAATCGCAAGCATCTCAGATGTGGACTTAGCAGAAGAAATTCTGATAATGTCTGATACAGGGTACTGATTCTGAATTAGAGAAAGTACGTTATTCTTTATAAACTCGGTAGACTGAATGTCTGCCCAGTCATTTGTTATATAAAGACCCATCTCAGATCTGTCAAGCATTTCTGAGTCAAGTTCAAGCTCCGCAACTGCTCCATCGTCCATTACCCACCTAAGAACTTCATCATTATCTTTATATGCGATACGTGCCGCCTTCAAGAGATTATTTAAAGCCCTCTCAATAATATTTGTGTAACTTGAAAATATCTTTTCTGTCTGATTGGCAGACTGCTGAATATTTTGCTGGTTGTTACTGGTTGTAATGTATGGACTTATTTGACCAAGCATTGACGGGTTATAGTACATTGATATAGCCGTCTGTGTCTGGTAATATTGGAGGGCATTCATCATCTTGTCAAGCTCTATTACTTGAGATAAGTCAATCTCTTTTAGAACTTGAGGCGTGATTCCCTGCATTGCAGCCTCATTCATTTGAATTGGACCAATCTTACCATATTTTAAAGCCTGCAACCATTGTCCAGGAGTATATCCATCTGGAATTAACTCCATAGCCATCAAGAATACCTTTCCAACATCTGTTGCAAGTTTTTCTTTTAATCTTGCCTGCATGATGTCAAAGTCAAGGTTCCAAACCTTTCCAAGGTCAACTATGGATACATTCTCACTGTTACCACTTAGGTTGTTCAACTTTTGACCAACGTAAGGATGTTTAACGTCAAATGGATTGCTAAGGCTTCTGTATTGGAATGGAATTGGCCTTTTATCAAGATACAATCCATCCTTAGCTCCAAATTTTCTACACTCCCAAATTTCGGGAACCCATATAACCTTTACATCAATATCTCCTTTAAGTGGATCTTTGACATAATCTTCAGACCTGTAATAATGCTGAACTTTCCCATCAACAACCCTTTTTACACTATACAGTTTTCTTAAAGACCTAAATGTAATATGTGTTTCACGAATTGATGCTACGTCAAGTTCTCTCCTTGATAGTCCAAGATTTTGAGCAACCTTTGCGTATAAGCCAGCAATATCTTGTTGCCCCTTCCTTGTCTTAAAGTCATATGGAAGATTTTCTGTTCCTCCAAACTGAGTATCAATCTCCATGATGAGCTCAGACCTAAACTCTCCGCCCTCGTAGTTATAGCCATTAGCACCTCTTGTGGTAATAAGGTTGCTAATCTTTTTTATGTCGGAGTTTGTGATTATATCGCCGTACCTATTGAAAAACTCAGATACCTTTATGTATTGTGTGTACTTACAGAATTCACCATCTTCCGCAAATTCCGTATTTTGGCTTCCACCCCATGAAAACCACATAGGGTTTACCTTTTCAAAAACAGGTCTGTTGTGCCTTATTCCTGTATAGAAATAAGCCTCACCCGTAATTAGGTAATGCTCAAAATTCATTCCACAGGTCTCCTTTATTCGGAGCTCCTTCATAAGGTAGTTCATCAACTTTTGAGCCTGAACAGAAGATGGGGATTTATATCCCTTTTTCATGTAATGCTCAATGTCCTTCAAACCTTGTTGAACCTGAGCATCTATTTCAGCCTGTACTTGTTGTTGTTCCTCTATGCTTAATGAAAATGGATCTTGAATTCCATTATCCATTAAGAATTTTTTGGTAATCCTATTTACCTCTGGAGTTATAAGAGTCTTTTGTAGAAATGCTTGTACTAATTCAGCGTGTTCCCTTTTTCTTTGACTCATACCATGAGCCGAAACATCATAAACGATAGGTTCAAGTGGTCTTTTAAGCCACTGACCTATCATTCCCTGTACAATTTGGTTGATTATAGGGTAGTGATGAACATTATTAAGGCCAATGTCAACCTTTTCGTCTTTTAGCATAAAGGAAACCATATCCTTGTATGCTGCACTTATGTCTGCCCTGCCATTAGCAAGGTCATAGTTTAGCTTATATTTCTCTTGTTTTTTTGCTAATTCGCTGTCAACCCCGCCAAAATAGAAATCATAGTAGTCAGCAGTTTCCTCGACCCACTTAAAATCCCCCTTTTTCTTTTCAGACCAACTTAGTCGTTGTAATGGTGCAATTAAGTCTTCCATCAATATTTCAAAAATTTATTCATATTGCTACTCTGATTCTCTCTGTAACTTAATGCTGCCTCTATTATTTGATTCTCTCTTTTAAATTCTTCTGTGACCGTTATTGGTGTTTCCTTTTCATCTTTTAGCCAAAGCTGCAAAATACGGAATGAAGAAACATGGTCAAAGTTTCCAACACCGTCAAAGTTGACGTATTCATCAAGTAGCCTAAGTGAATACAGGCTGTCAGTATTAAATCGTATAGGTTCCCCATTTTCATTAAATTGTATAGGCTCCAAAAACCAAGCCCTTGTAAAATTATCTGCCGCACTTATAAGAGTTCCTGTCATCTTAACTCCAAAAGAACTCTTTTTAAAATCTCCTTTGTATATTTCGCCAAGAGCAATAACAGGCGTAGGCTGCAATAAATCTAAATATCCGTTCTGCCTACAATATGTTACAAATCCTGGAATGTTGCTTTCAAATAAAACCCTTGTGTTATAATATTGGCACATCCTTACACATATCTCGTGTATGTGGTCAACATTGTTTAGTCTTCCTATGTACTCAGCTACAATGGTATTACGCATTTCTGATGCGTCCTGAATTACATCTGGAGTACCCTTATAAACAAGGATAGATGCTAATGATGATCCACCGTCCTCAGATCCAACTACGTCATAAACAACTTTGTAAAGCGTCTGCCTGTATTTTGGTTTTGGAAGGTCTCCAGGATGTTCATATATTACAATACACCCCCTTTTATCTGACCTCTCATCGAGTCTATAAGTAGTTATAGGCTTAAGACTCATGTCTGGCATCCAAATAACTTTTCCTTGACTTGTTCTTTCAAGTTCTCCAAATTGAGCCTTAGCTTTAAAAAGACCATTTAATTCAACCTGAGTTTGCCTACTTCTTAAAAGGTTTACAGGGAATATATTTTGGTTAGGATTAAGAAATACTTCAGAAGGCTTTAATGGGTTATACATTATTTCCATGTCTAATGGAAGTGATGTATCTGCACCCGCCTTTTTATTTCTTTCACTAATACAAAGTTCAAGTGCCGCCTCAAGGTCTGTATTTCCTTCGGAATCCTTAACCTCGTTATAGGCATAAGTAGCAGGAAGAAATAGCCCTATTTTGCCAGAATTTTCCCAAACATCGTCAAATTCGTAATAATCGTATTGAGAGCAATTATAAAACAGCTTTTTTACTCCAGCTATGTATTTTACGTTACCACCTGTACCGATGGCAAACTCCATACCAAACTTTTCATTACCAACTTTTAATACTCGCTCGTTAGCAGAATGTATCGTTTCAACTTTATCAAGTTCACCTATTTCTTCAACAAATATTTTTGTTCTTCTACCCCCGACAGCAGCGTGAGTATTAGCTCCAAAGTTACCATGCTTGATTTTTGATCCAGTACCTTTTGTCTTCCATCCACCCCCTTCTTGAACTTTGTAAGAGTGTTCAACAGTTCCTCCCTCATCCCAACTTCCTTTTAGCTGCTTAAAGAATGGAGATGGCACATAATCTTCTCCTTCTCCCCAAGATCCAGGAAGATTGGCTAACCCGTCTTTAACTTTTTCGAGAAAATCAGTAGATTTATTACTGTCGGCAGCACCAACAAATACACTTGACTGTATTTTTACCTTACTTGCAGGAACATAATACTTTAATCCGTCAAATGTAAGCTCATGACCTCCAACACCAGACAGGGAATAACTCTTACCACTCGCACGGCAGCTAACGTACAAAAGATTTTTTACCTTGTTTTCGTACAATGGCTTTCCAAGTGGCTGCGGAAATGTTCTTTTTAGGTATTCGTAAGCCTCAACGTATTCTTTAAATTCACCATTAGGCTTTCTAATGGTAGTTGATCTGTCAAGCTCTATCCTCTCTATTTTATTTAGCTTGATAAGCTCGCCAGATTTATCTCTTTTGCCTTCCTGCTCGTCAAAATACTTTTTAACAAGTCTGTGGCAGGTTATTTCTTCATCATTTTCAAATCCAGAAAATCCTTGTGCAGCTAAAATAGCATTAAATACTATCCACTCGTTGTCTCTTAAAAGGGGTCTTGAATAGTACTCTGATTTCTGAATCTCATCCTGCATTTTAATTGTCCAAGCATTTGCATAGAAATACAATGGACCTGACATATACCGCCAGTTATTTTCTTCAGGATTTTTAGTGTCGTTACCCCAAAACCCTTCTATGCACCTTATCTTTTGTTCCTTCCAGTACTTTATGTATTCAGAACTTTCAGGATGAAGCTCAGGATGCTCTTCTACTAAAAACGCCTTCCTGTTTTTTATTTCAGGAAATAGCCTAATGTTCTTAAACTC
>JRYG01003897.1_pt1 | contig 23349 bp, 20 predicted proteins | sample 235341 | NCBI WGS metagenome assembly JRYG01 (sample SAMN03074218, study PRJNA261478) | activated sludge metagenome | biome: Wastewater Treatment Plant; feature: Wastewater; material: Activated sludge; isolation source: activated biomass of a wastewater treatment plant treating hydrocarbon... ...
CGAAGAAGCCGGCCCGCTGTGCGGGAGTCGTCTCCGGTCCGGGCGTGATCTCGACCGAGCAGCCTCGCTTGAGGTTCTTGCGGATCTGCTGCCGGTCGGAGGCCCGGCTCTTCCGCGGAAGCGACGGGTCCGAGAGCAGGCAGACGTTGCGGGGTGTCGCACCGGCCAGCGGCGGGAGGCCGGTGACCGGTGGCCCGCCCTCCAGCGAGTGGCGCAGGAAGATGCTGACCAGGCCGGTCGGGGTGAAGTCGATCGAGCCGGGATCGATCGGAAAGGCGAGCCGCAGCCGCGGTCCGTCGGAGATCGCCATCCCGGGGTACCCGTAGGGAGAAGTTGCGTCGAGCCGGTCCGTGCCGGGAATCTCCCGAACCACGAGCGGGGCCGAGGCGACCATCTCGGTCAGGCCAGAGGTTTCGTGAACGAGCAGCGAGTGCGTGGTGCCCTCGGCCTCGAGGAACTCGGCCGAGCGGAAGAAATCAGGGCCGCTGGCTGCCCGACCACCGTCATCGACGAGTTCGGCGACAAAGGTCAATCGATGCCCCGTCTGCCGCTCACCACTGCTCGACGGCGGCGAAGAACTGTTCCGGGGTGGCCCCCCAGATCTCGCAGTCGAGAAGCGTCCCGTCGGGCCGGCGAATGTGGCCGGGCATGTTTCCCTCATAGGTCCAGCCCTGGGCGGCCACGACTTTCTTTGCCGCCTCGTTGAAGGCGGGAATGCGGCCGTAGATGCGGTGCGCACCGAACTCCTCGAAGGCCCTGGTCACGGTCAGCCGTTCGGCCCAGCGGCCGACGCCCTTGCCCCTGACCTCATCGCCGATCAGGCAGCCCAGTTCCGGCGCGGTCTGTCGAAACAGTCCGTAGAGAGCGGTGAAGCCGACCGGCTGTTCGATGCCGGGCACGACGATCGCGTACTTGCGGTCCTCGCCCTCCTGTTTCATTGCCGCCCGGGTCCAGCCCTCGGCGTTCTCCAACTCGAAGGTCTCGCGCTGCTCCATCAGCGTCTTCGTCGCTTCCCTGTTGTTGAACCAGCGGTGGACCGCTTCCGCATCCTCCATGCGAAAGTCGCGGATCGAGCAAGGAGCCTCCTGGGTCATGCGGGCAGTTTATGCGGCGCTCAACAGCGGTGAAACTGAAACCGCGGCATCACGCCACAGATTCAGTTTCACCGCTTGCCGGCTTTGGCCCTGGTTTCGAATATGTCGTTGATCTGCTCGAGACTTCGCCCCTTGGTTTCGGGCACGAACTTCCAGCAGAACCAGAGGGTGACCAGGCCGATCGCTCCGTAGAACCAGAAGGCACCGGTCTGAGAGAGCAGGTCGATCAGGGGCAGGAAGGTAAGCGAAACGAGGAAGTTGAAGAACCAGTTGGTCATGGTGCCGGCCGAAGCCGCTTTGCTTCGCACCGACAGCGGGTAGATCTCGGCGTTGAGCAGCCAGAAGATCGGCCCGAGCGAGATCGCGAAGGATGAGACGAAGAGCATCAGGCTGCCGATCGCCATGACCGTGGCCCAGGTCTTGTCGGCTCCGACGAGGAAGGCGAGGCCGAGCAGAAACAGCGAAAACGAGATGCCGGAGACGCCGATGAAGAGCAGTTCGCGACGGCCCCGGCTGTCGAGCAGGCGCAGCGCGACGACGGTCATGATCACGTTGATCACACCGACCCCGAGCGAGGCGAGAATCGAGGAAAAGTCGGAGTCGATCCCGGTCTCCTGGATGATCGTCGGGGCGTAGTAGATGACCGTGTTGATGCCGGTGATCTGCTGCAGGATCGCCAGGCCGATGCCGACCAGGAGGGCCGCCTTGACCGCCGGGGCGAGCAGGTCCTTCCACGACCCTTCGTGGATGTCCATGCTGGTCTGGATCTCCTTGATCTCCAGCTCGATCGCGTCGGGCCCTTCTGTGCGAACCCGCTGCAGGGCAGCGCGGGCGTCGTCCTCGCGGCCGACCATCAGCAGCCAGCGGGGGCTCGAGGGCAGCCTGACGATGCCGATTACCAGAGCGATCGCGGGGACCGCGCCGAGTCCCAGCATCCAGCGCCAGCCCTCGTTGGCGTCGGCGAATGCGAGGCCGACAAGGTAGGCGACGAGGATGCCCACGGTGACGGCGAGCTGGAAGAAGGTGACGAGCCGGCCGCGTATGTCCGGCGGGGCAATCTCGCTGATGTAGACCGGTGCGACTGCAGAGGCGACACCGATTGCGACACCGATCACGACGCGGGAAAGAACGAGGATGAGGGTGTCCGGCGAGATCGCCGAGACGATCGCGCCGATGATGAAGATGATTCCCGCGGTGAGGATGAGCGACCGCCGGCCGTACTTGTCCGAGGAACTGGAAGCGATCCATGCGCCGAGGACCGCACCGATCGGGACGGCGCCCACGACGAGACCGGATGCGAAGGAGCCAAGACCGAAATCAGGAGTGATCTGCAGCAACGCCCCGGCGATGACACCGGTGTCGTAACCAAACAGCAGTCCGGCGAGACCCGCGGTCGCAGCGGTGATGATTACGTTGCGGTAGGCGTGTGCGTTCGCATCTCCGCTCATTTGAACCTCCCCCTCGGAAGTGGCATTGCCGGTAATTATGTGTGAGTGGACGGACAGGACGCAACCCGGCCGGGCGGACCGGTGAGACTGAACTCAAGGGCGGCCCGCAGGATCGCCCTGGCCGCACAGGGTTTCGGACGGCAGCGGCCCCTGCCTCGCGTCACGATGCGGCAGGTTCAGGGCGTGATCGACCGGGTCGGCCTGCTCCAGATCGACTCCGTCAACGTGCTCGCCAGGGCTCACCTCCTGCCCCTTTTTTCGCGCCTCGGTCCGTATGACGTCGGTCTGCTGGAACGGGCCAGTTCCAAACGGCCCCGAAGACTGGTCGAGTACTGGGCCCACGAGGCATCGTTCGTGCCGCCCGAGACCCACCGCCTGCTCCGCTGGCGGATGGAGCGAGCCGACCAGGATGCCTGGCGGACGGTCCGGGCTGCCGCCGACCAGACCGAGCTGCTCGAGGACGTGATGAAGGAGGTCGAGCGCTCGGGGCCGTTGACCGCGGGAGAGGTGGCGGCAGCGGTCGACCCGGATCACATCCCGGACAAGGGAAACTGGGGCTGGAACTGGCCACCTGTAAAGAGCGCGCTCGAGTACCTGTTCTGGTCGGGGCGGCTCACGGCCGCCGGCCGTACCTCCCAGTTCGAGCGACTCTACGACCTGCCGGGACGCGTCCTTCCGCCCGAGGTCCACGGAGCCGACACGCCGGACGAGGCGGAGGCGATCGCCGGTCTGATCGAGATCTCCGCCCGTGCCCACGGCGTCGGCACGGCGAAGTGCCTGCGGGATTACTTCCGCCTGCCGGCGAAGGAGGCGAACGCTGCGATCGAGCGACTGGCCGCGGAAGGCAGGCTGCTGCCGGCGCAGGTCGACGGATTCTCCGGACCGGCCTGGCTTCACCCGGAGGTCCGCCGACCCCGCAGGATCGAGACGCGGGCTCTGCTCGCCCCCTTCGACCCGCTTATCTTCGAACGCCGCCGGCTCGAGGAACTGTTCGGTTTTCACTACCGGATCGAGATCTACACGCCGAAGATCAAGCGTCGCCACGGCTACTACGTTCTGCCGTTCCTCCTGAACGAGGACATCGTCGGCAGGGTGGACCTGAAGTCCGACCGCGAGGGCTCGACCCTGCTCGTCCAGGCCGCCTGGGTCGAACCGTACGCACCGCCCGACACCGCCGACGAACTGGCCGCGGAACTGAAGCTGATGGCGGACTGGCTCGGGCTGGAGGAAGTGGAAGAGAAGCCGGAGGGCGACCTGGCCCCGGATCTCGCGAGGGCCCTTTGAGCGATCTCTTCCACCCGGACTCAGACCCCGGCAGCAGGCCCGGGAGGTACGCCCCCAGTCCGACCGGCCGGCTCCACCTCGGCAACCTTCGCACCGCTCTGCTTGCCTGGCAGTCGGCCCGGGATCGTGGGGCTCCGTTCCTGATGAGGGTCGAGGACGTTGATTCCGGCCGCTCCCGCGACGAGTGGATCGAAGTGCAGCTCGAAGAGCTGCGGCTGATCGGGGTCGATTGGGATGGGGAACCGGTTCGCCAGTCCGGGCGGCATGCCCTCTACGCCGAAGCCCTTGAACAGCTCGATGCGGCCGGGCTGCTGTACGAATGTTTCTGCACGCGGGCCGAGATCCGCGAGGCGGCCTCCGCACCTCACGGCGAGCTCCCGGAGGGTGCCTACCCTGGCACCTGCCGTGATCTCACCGAAGCCGAAAAGGCCCAGCGCCGCGCCGCCGGCCGGCCACCGGCGCTTCGGGTCCGGGCGGGCGGCTTCCGGGTCGGGTTCGCCGATCACCTTCGTGGCCGGACCGAACGGACTCTCGATGATTTCGTGGTCCGCCGCAACGACGGTGATTTCGCCTACAACCTGGCCGTCACGGTCGATGATGCGGACCAGGGCGTCGGCGAAGTCGTGCGGGGTGCCGACCTGCTGGACACCACCCCCCGGCAGCTCTGGCTGTACCAAGAGCTGGGCCTGACTGCGCCGGCCCGGTTCAGCCACGTGCCCCTGATGCTCGGCCCCGATGGCGAGCGCCTGGCCAAGCGTCACGGTGCGATCACGCTTGAGGAGAGGATGGAGGCCGGAGCCACGGCAGAAGAGATCCGTCGCGAGCTCCTCGCGTCGCTCTGATAGTCCTTTCGTCATGAGCACGAGGGTCTCGCCCACCGACGCACGCTTCACCGAGGCTGGACTCGACGCCGGAATGTACGAGTCCTGGTACCTGCGGCTGGTCTCGCCGGATCAGGGCCTGGCGCTCTGGATCCGCTACACGATCGACAAGTCCCCCGGCCAGGAAGCGACCGGGACAACCTGGTTCACACTCTTCGACGATGGTGCGGAACGTCCCGTCGCCCGTAGACGGGACGGGCAGCCCGCCGATGCTTCATCGGGGGACTGGGTGCGCATCGGGGATTCGACACTTGGCCCATCCGGCGCCCGCGGCAGCTGTTTCGAGGCCGCCTGGGATCTCCGGTTCACCCCTCTCGCGCCGATCCTTTTTCATCTGCCGCGTCCGAGGTTCTATGAGCTGAGACTTCCGAAGACGAAGCCGATCTCCCCGATCCCGCTCGGTGTCTTCTCGGGCCGGTTCAGCTTCGGTGATCGCGAAATCCTCGTCGACGACTGGCATGGCATGGTCGGCCACAACTGGGGCACCGAACACGCCGAACGCTGGATCTGGCTGCATGGTTGCGACTTCGAGGAAGACCCGGACGCCTGGATCGATGTGGCGATGGGGCGGATCCGGGTTGCCGGCCAGCTGCTTCCCTGGGTCGCGAACGGGGCGATATGCAGCGGCGGTGAGATCAGGCGGATCGGCGGGGTGTTTGCGCAGGGAGTGGACGTGAGCGAGTCGGCGCTCCGGCTCGAAGCCGGGTTGCCGGTCGCCGGCAAGGGATATCTCGACCTGGAAATCGAGTCGCCACCGAACCTGACGGTCTGCTGGCAGTACGGTGACCCGGCCGACCCGGAGGGCGAGTGCCATGAGGTGGCCAACTGCTCGGCCGCCCGCATGGTCGCCCGCCTCACCATGCCCGGAAGCCACGGAAAGAGCAGTCTCACCACCTCCCGGGGGGCCGCGTACGAGCTCGGCATGACCGAGACCGACCACGGGATTCCGATCGCTGGCGGCCTTCCTCCGGAGCAGTCCGCTCCGCAGCCGGACCAGCCTTCCACCTGAATGGGAAAGAAGAAGAAAGCCGGCCGGGTGAGCGCTGGCCTGATTCTCTACCGCCGGGGTCCTGATGGTCTCGAGGTCCTGATCGCCCACATGGGCGGGCCCCTCTGGGCGAAGAAGGAGCGGGGATGGTCGATCCCCAAGGGTGAGATCGACCCCGGTGAGGAACCGCTCGAGACAGCCCGCCGGGAGTTTCTCGAGGAAGTCGGGATCGAACCGCCGGCCGGCGCTCCCATTCATCTCGGCGAGATCACCCAGAGATCGGGCAAGCGGGTGCTGGCCTGGGCGATCGAGGGGGACATCAATCCGGGCGATCAGCGAAGCGTCACCTGCGAGATCGAGTGGCCCCCTCGGTCGGGAAATCGGATCGAGATCCCGGAAGTCGACCGGGTCGAGTGGGTCTCACCCGGGACCGCGAAGAACCTGGTCATCGAAGGGCAGATCCCCCTGTTCGAGCGGCTGGAGAAGTTGTTCGGGCCCGAAGGCCGGGGCTAGACTCCGGTCATGGGAGAGGTGCGGGGGAGATCCATCGGCTGGGGGTTGGCAGTGTTCGTCCTGATCGCGCTCTGGCTGCTCCCTGCCGCGCCTGTCCGTGCGGCCGAGTTTCACGTGGACTGTTCAGCGGAGACCGGGGGAGATGGATCCTTCGACCAACCATTCAACTCTCTTGGCAGCGGCTTCGAGCTGGATAGCGGAGACCGCCTGCTCATTCGCCGCGGGACCACCTGCAGCGGTGTCCTCAAGGTCACCGGCGGCGGGTCCGAAGGGAGTCCGGCAGAGGTCACGGGCTACGGACCGGGCGGACTTCCGCGCATCGTCGGGACCGGCCAGGATGCCGTTCTGATCGACGATGCCTCCCATCTGGCCGTCAGGAACCTCGACATCTCCAACCCTGGCGACGGCGGGCCGGTCGGCGACGGTGATTCGATCAGGAACGGCGTCAGGGTCACGGCCAGCACCGCCACCGTTCGGGGCCTGACGCTTTCCGGACTGGCAATCCACGACGTGGACGGTGACCTGACCAAGGGCTGGCAGGGCAGCGCCGGGATCCAGGTCACCGCGGTCGGCGCGCCCCCGATCCGATTCGAGAACCGCCACCGGGACAACGGGGTCGACCGGTCCGACTGGAGCGACCGGTGAAACCGGAGCGACGGGGGAGACCGGTCCGACCGGCGAGACCGGTCCGAAGCCTGAACCGTCTTACGCACGGGTCACCCGGTTCGGCACCGCGACCAAGATCTCCGTCCCCCAGAACCGGGTTGTGAGACTCGCCAGGGTGATCTGTCCCAAGGGAACCTGCGAGATCAGGAAGATCGTGGTCCGCTACAACGTCGGTGGCCGGGTCTTCGGCGGCAACGGCACAGCAGCGACGCGGGTACCTGCCGCTCAGCCTTCGGTAGTCCGTGCCACCGTCCCTCCGAACATCATGCGAATGCTGCGGCAGACCAACAGGGCCGCCTGGGTCACGGTGAACGTGACGGTCGAATCGGCGACCGGCAACCGGACCTACGGCTTCGTCCGAACCGGACTTCGCGGCTAGCGCCCTGGTCGAATCACGATCCGGCTAGGGCCGCTTTGGTCTCACGAAGCGGGTGGTTCTCGAACCCGATCCCCCTGAGCCGTCCTCACCCACGAGGGTCACGGTGACCGGGGCCGTCACCAGACTTCCGTTGCGGATCGCCCGCTTGATCTTCGGCACGCGACCCGCCGGCACCTGGAACACGAGGTTGCCCCGCGTGTCAGGCGCGAGTGACCGGCTGACCGACCGCAGCGCAAAGACCGTGGGCGACTTACGGAATCGGTTGCGGGAGATCCGGATCTTCCCGGTCGCGGTCGCAGTGCAGGAGATCGAGCACTTTGCGCCGACCACGAAACGGGTACCGATCACCGCCCGGTTCGGAATGAACGAGAAGTAGTTGACCTGGGGCATCGGCGGCGGCTCCGGCTCATACGGGCAGGCGACCGTTCCGGTTCCATCAGCGACGATCCGGAAGAGAGCGTCCGGCTGCAGCATGTAGGAGCATCCGCTCGAGTCAGTTCCGAAGGCAACCGGGTTCCCGAATCCGGTCAACCCGGTCGTTTGCGGGTCGCCGCCGGCGATGTCGAGATTGAGCGAGCGGATGGTTCCTCCGCAGTAGTCCGCGTAGATGTAGCGGCCGGTGAGCCCGGAAAGAGAGGGATCCTCGACAACGTCTCCACCCACCACGGCGCAACCACCTCCATGACCATCGTTGTCATCCTGGTCGTAGGCGAAGAACGGGTCGGTCAGCGCGCCACGGGCGGGCGAACAGAACCCTTCGCAAGTCGGCCAACCAAGGTTCTTTCCTTTCAGGTCACCGGCATTGATCTCCTCCCATGTGCCTTCGCCGACGTCACCGATCGTCAGACGTCCATCGGGCGAGAAAGCTCCCCGGTAAGGGTTGCGAAGCCCAAGGGCCCAGATCTCGGGCCTTGCATCCGTGTTTCCGACGAATGGGTTGTCGGCCGGGACGGTGTACGAAGCGGTGCCCGGCGCATCGCCGGGATCGATTCGCAGGATCTTCCCGAAGGGGTTCCGCAGGTCCTGCGCGTCATTGCGACTCGCGTTGTCGCCGATCGAGAAGTAGAGGTAGCCGTCCGGACCGAACTCCATCCAGCCGCCGTTGTGATTGGTCGCCGCATGCGGCGTCCTGAACACCAGTCGGGCAGAAGCCGGATCAGCCCGATTCGGGTCGTCGCTGGAGCGGCGATACTCGACGATCCTGATCTCGCCGGCCCGGGCACTTCCGTTGAGCGAATCCGGCCCGTCCGCGATCCAGAAGACGTAGAAGAGCCCCGTGGTCTCGTAGTCGGGTGGGAACGCAATCGACATCACCCCGCGCTCGCCGGTCACGTCGACGTTGTTGATCGTCAGGAATGGCGCAACGACCGGGGTGCCGTCATCAAGAATCCGGATTGAGGCCTGATCGGTGACGGGATCCCCTCGTTCAGCGAGGAAGATCCGTGAATCATCCGGTGGCGAATCCATGTAGCTGAGGTTCGATTCAAGGAACCCGTCCGGGGTCAACTTCGCGAGCTCGGCACCGGCCGCATTCCCGGCCAGGCAGAACATTCCGAGCAACGCCACCCCTGCTGCAGCGATCCACTTCATGCCACAGAAACTACCGGGAGGGGCAAACCTTCTACGTGGGCGGGCCTACCGGGTCAGCTCCCGAACGCCGCGTGAACGGCCAGACGACCGGACTCGAGCCCGGCCCGGACCACTTCGAGGTTGGGCTCGAGCCTGGACGGCACCGGTGAGTCAGGCGCGGGTCGCACCTGCAGGATGCTGGGAGTGAGGCCGGTCGTGCTGTCGTGCCGGGCGAGGAAGGCCTCGTCTTCGCCTTCGCGGATCCCCCTCGTCATGTAGCCCTCCCTGACCGCCGGACTGATCCGCCCGAGCATCCGGGTGGTCAGTCGCCCACCGAGGCCGGAGGGGTCGGTAGCGACGTCACCGGCCTTGCGTGACCTGAGCACCAGCAGGTGGGTGGCGCCGCCCTCGATCGCCGCCCGGAACGGAATGGCCGCGCTGAGTCCGGCATCGAGGTAGCGACGGCCGTCGAACTCGACCGGTGGCCCGCCGATGAGCGGCAGGGTCGATGTCGAGCGAAGCGCCAGGACAAGTGAATCCCGGTCGCGGATCGCCGGGTGGAGGTCGACCGCCCGGCCGGTATCGATGTCGGTGGCAACGGGATGGAACTCGGTGCTCGCGTCGAGCGCCGCCTGGAAGAGTCCAGGCGATATCCGCTCATAGTGGTCTTCGATCACGGTCTGCATGTCGACGATCGGTCGCGGCCCGATGATGCGGCGCTTGTCCATCACGACCTTGCCGAGCCTGGCGTCGGTCCAGGTCGGCACGCCGTCCTCGGCCCGGCCGCTCAAGAGCCAGAGACCGTTCAGGGCGCCAGCCGATGAGCCGTAGACGGCGTCGAACCGGTCGCCAAGGCCCAGCTCGTGAAGGGCGAGGCCCATTCCGCCGGACACTGCTCCCCGCATCCCGCCACCTTCGATCACCAGTGCCACCCGGTCACCGGGGCGAGGATCCCGGATCGCCTCGATCACGGGATGGGTTTCGGCCGCCTGCGACACAGGCGACTTCTATCGCATGGCCCTAGGGCAGGGGGAGGAACGGGAGTCGGGCGGATGGTTCAACGGCAGACGCCGAGGCTTCACCCGAGCGGACCGCAGAACCGTCATTCGCATTGATCTGCTTCCCGAGTTCGTAGAAGGTCATGAAGATGAACGAACCGAGAATCAGGCCCTGGTAGTTGCCCACCATCCGCGCGGCCGGCCCCCGGTTGTCGTCGCTGATCAGGTCGTTGACCGGCAGGCACCTACGCGAAGCCATCTCCATAAGGATCAGGTAGGAGTTGTAGAAGATCGGCCTGACCAGCGGGACGACCTGCCGAACGTAGGCCCGCATCATCCTTCCGGTTCGCTTCTTGAGTCGGTCGCGCGCCCGGATCACGGCCTTCACCCTGCGGGGTGCCGCATCGGCTGCGCGCAGCCGGTTGATCCGGCGGTTCAGTTTTCTCACTCGCTGGTTGACCGGCTTGAACCTCTTGCGGAAGGCCTTTGCCGACCGGGCCAGCGGCGGAATCGCACCCTTCCAGTAGGCACCTGCGTCCCTGGCCGCGGACTTGCATTCCTCGGTGAAGGGCTTGAGATCAACCTTCTTCAGCAGCGGTTCCGCATCCGAGATGCATCCGACCTCGACCATCGCCTCAGTGAACTCGCGTTCGAGCTTCTTCACCTTCGCTTTCGGAAGATCGTCCCTGAACTTCCCGGAATACTCCTTGCTGAGCTGGTGAAAGCCCTTCAGGCAGACATTCGTCGGTGGAATCTCCGCCGCCCCCGCTACGGGCGAAGCCAACAGTGCGCCGGACAAGACCAAAAGCATCCCTGCCATGTATCTCCTCATGGACTGAGTATCTCAGCCAAGATAAGTTGACGCGCGTCAACTTCTGATATATGTTGTTTTCATGGTGTTGGAGATCCGGAGGAGGAGAGCATGAGGTTCGTTGGTGGAGTCCTGGCGTTGTTCATTTCCCTGGGCATCGTGCTGATGCCAGTCGCCGCTTCCGCGGAAGACCCGCCAACCCCGACCTCTCAACTGCTCAAGAAGGACGTCCTGGTCGGTGCCGACATGTGGACCTGGAAGCCCCGGATGCTGGCTGGCGGCATGGGCTTCAATGCGATTCTGGGAGTGCCCGGACTGAACGGCACCCCGACAGTCGAGGACGCCCGCCAGTCGGTTCTCGACGTGGACGGGGCGTGGCTCGACGACCTGACCTGCGAGGCCGAACCGGCGATCGGGGATTACACCTCCGCCGCTTCGCCCAACGGGATCGCTCTCTCCTACGGCTGGCCGATCAACTACGGGGACGGTATGCCGATCGAGTTCAGTTGGCCGGTCCTGCCGAGCAGCCTCGACCGGACCGATTTCCTGGTCACCAAGTCAAATGGCGAGCAGGTTGTCCCGGAAGGTGCCGCCCTCAACCCGAACTACGAGTACAACGAGCGCAGCACCGTCGTCCTGATCGGCGATTTCGGCAACAACCTCCCCGGCAGTGACCCGGGCCAGGTGTTCCCGACGCGGATCGAGGTGGTCGATGGCGATGACTCTCCGCTGATGCTGGTCGGCAAGGGTCGCAACGGCAAGCTCCGCAAGGTCAGTGCGGTTGGCATGTTCTCGGCGCCAAAGACCAGCCCCTACGACGGGTACAGCAAGCCTTCGGAGCGGCCCGGACCCCGCCTGACCGGAGCCAAGTTGAGCCGGATGTCGACGGTCGGCGAGCAGGCGCCGGTCCCGTACCGGACCACTCTCCCCAATGACGGCCGCACTCTCTACGGCAAGAGCGCCAGGTTCCGGCTCCGCATGCTCACCACCGGCGGGTTTTCCCCGGATGGCATCCGTGGTGTACGGCCGAACGAGTTCGAGCGCTACTTCCAGGTGATCGCCCGCGCCCCCCGTGGTCGCAAGGTGGTAATCCGCAAGCAGGGCCGCACCTACCGGATCGGCAGGGGCTGGCTGCGGGTGGTCGGTCTTGCGGATCTGGGTCAGAAGCAGGACACCTACGACCAGTGTTACGCGGAAGATCACGACAACCAGATCGACGTGATTATCAACGGCACCGCTGACGCGGTTCGCCGGATCAGGCTGCTCCGCCTGCCCGGGACCGGCAAGTACGACCCGATGTACAACCCCGGAGGTCCCGGCACGACTCCCGAGCCAGGCGTCCTCTACACCGCTCCCAGTCCGCCGATCAACCAGAAGGTCACGATCGACCTGGCCAACCGTATGCGGGTCACCTACAAACCCGGCGGATAAGCCTCAATCCTGCGAAGCGGGCGGGGGAGGCGCCCCATGCCCCCAATCCACGGTTCCCATGCATATTGCATGGGATGGGTGGATACGGGCGGACGGGGACGGGTGAGATTGGGATGGATTGGATGGATGGATGGATGGAGCTAGCCGGAGTCGAACCGGCGACCTCTTGGGTGCGATCCAAGCGCTCTGCCAACTGAGCTATAGCCCCGCGTCGGCTAAAGGATACGGAAGCCCGGCGTGCAAAGTAGGACTCGTATGCACGATGTCCATGGAAACCGCATAGTCTTTACGACGACCGTCAGCTACTGAGAGATAAATGGGAATTCTCGACGAAGCAATCCGGGAGCACCTCGAGCTGAAGCGTCAGCACGGTGCCGATGAATCCGAACTGAAGGGACTCGAGGACGAGGCCTTCGGCGAGGCTGAACGACCCGACGCAACAGCTCCTTCTGCCACTTCGGAGGCCGAAACCCAGATCATCAGCCCCGGCTCGAGCGTCACCAGCCCGGCCGGCGAGGGCGACCAGCTCGACAAGGTCTTCGAAGCAACCCGCCAGCGCGAAGCCGACGCCGCCGCCAAGGCCGCCAGGGAAGCCGAAGAGTCGAAGCCCGAGACAGAAGCCGAGGCGCCGGCAGAGTCCGAGGCGACCTTCGCCGAACACCCGGTTCCGGAACCTCCGGCCCCCTCGGCCGAGGCCACGCCCGAGGTCACTGATGCGGCGACTGTCGAATCGCCCGAAGCGAAGCCGGAACCTGAACCAGCCCCGGTCGAAGAGGGCGACGCCGGAGACATGCTCGAGGCAGAACGTCATCATCTCGCCAGCCATCCCACCGAGCACTACGACGTCGATGCCGCGATCGCCGAGGAAGACGAGATCGACATCCTCAGCGAGAGCTCGCTTTCCGATGAACTCGATCGCGCACTCGAAAGCGGCGAGGTTGCTGCGGCGGGCGGTCAGACGATCGAGTATGACGTTTCAGCGGAACCCGATTCCGGGGAGATCGAACTCGACGAGCCGGTCGGGGAACCTGCGGCGGAAGCTGAGTCGGCCGAGCTCGAGATCGCCGAAGAGGATTCGTCCGAGCTTCTCTACGAGGACGCTGCCACCGAGAACCAGCCGGTGGAAAGCAGTGAACCCGAAACCGGTGAGGAAGAGGAAGCCGGCGATGCCGACTTCTTCGACCAGGACGACGTGCTGGAGGCCACCCCGGACTTCCTCGAGGAGACTCCCGAGCACGACCAGCTCTGGTTCGAGCAGAAGGAACCGAAGGACTTCGACTTCGGCGACTGAGCGCCTCGCGCCTCAGGCCTTAGAATCTCCGTTCTGACTTTCGCGGGGCCATAGCTCAGTTGGCAGAGCGCCTGCTTTGCAAGCAGGAGGTCGCCGGTTCGATCCCGGCTGGCTCCATTCACTCAGACACGATTCAGGACGGGGAACGAATTGGAAAGAGGATGCGCAGGATTTCACCGGTTCGCCTGGTTCCTCTTGGGCTGTCTGCTGGGCACCGTGGCCCTTGCCTCCCCTTCCTCAGCTGCCCCTTGCCCGGGCGACGGGATCAGCACCGCTGACGGATGTCGTTCGCCGAAGGTGGTCCAGAGCAAGCTGGTCGAGGTCATCAGGGAGAACCGGCAACAGGTCCGCCAGCAAGCGGTGATCGCCCGCGTGGACGTCGGGAGCAAGGTGCTCCTGCGAAGAGGATTCGGCGTCTCACAGACCGGCGTTCCCGCCCGCCCCGACATGAACTTCAGGATCGGGTCCATGACGATCACGGCCCTGACGACGCTCGTCTATCAGCTCAGGGAGGAAGGCCGGCTGAGGCTCACTGATCCCGTCGCCAGGTGGCTCCCGGGCTTGCCCGGTGCGTCGCAGATCACGATCCGGAACCTGATGAACAACACTTCCGGCTACTACGACTGGATTCAGGGCAACCCGGAATTCCAGAACGAGCTGCTGGCAAACCCGTTCCGGAAGTGGTCCGAAGGTGAGCTTCTGCAGACTGCGCTGGAAAGGGGCTCGGTCTGCCCGCCCGGAACCTGCTTCAGCTACGCCCACACCAACTTTCTGATTCTGGCCCGTATCGTCCGCAAGGTCCTGCCCGGCACCAACCTGGTCTCCGAACTGCGTCGTCGCGTACTTCAGCCGCTGGGGATCAGACTTGCGTTCTCCCGCCTCGCTCCGCTACCGGCACCAGCACTCAGCGCGTACTCGACCGACCGCGGATTGTTCGAGGAATCAACCGGATGGTCTCCCTCCTGGGGGCTGGGCAACGGCATGCTCGCGACGGCGAACATAGACAACGTCTCCCGGATCGCCCGGGGTGTTCTCAGCGGCCGGACTCTCTCAACCTGGTCCAGGGGCGACCTCGTTCGCCGGTATGCGCCCGGCTTCGGTCCGGATCCCGAAAGGGTCTATTACGCGCAGGGACTGCTGATCGTAAACGGCTGGCGCCGTCAGAACCCGTTCTTCAACGGCTACATGGGGAATGTGGCCTGGTTTCCGGCACGGCAGATCGCAATCTCGCTGGTCGGCACCACCGGCCGCGGCACCAACGCCCCCGACGGCGTGAACGTCACCGATAGCATCCTGAGTGACGTGGCTTCCTACCTGACTCCGTCCAACCCGCCGAGTCCTCCCCCCGCCGGCTGAGCGAGCCATGGGCCGGCAGGAGGAGATTCGCAAGCTTGGCGGCGTCTTCTTCCGAACAACGCTGGACATGGCGTGCATCGCCGACAGCGACAGTTTCGTCCTTCTGAACGACCGCTGGACCGAAAAGCTGGGCTGGTCCACCGGAGAACTGATGTCCCGGCCGTTCTTCGACTTCGTCCACCCCGACGACATGGATGCGACCCGGGAGGCCGTCCTGAAGCTTGCCGAAGGTGCGGAACTCGTCGAGTTCCAGAACCGTTACCGGGCAGCCGACGGCACCTGGCATGAACTGGAGTGGAACGCGACCCTGGAGCCGGACCTGGCCCTGATCGTGGCCAGTGCGAGAGATGTCACGCGGGCCCGCAGGGATGCCGAGGAACGGCTGCGACTGGCACGGATCTTCGAATCCGTGGCCGAACTCCAGGCCTCCTACATCGAGCGGGGGACCAGCCGTGAATGGTGGCAGACCGCGATCAGCCGGCTGATCGAAGTAACCGGCTCCGAGTTCGGTTTCGTCGGCAGGACAATGACCGACGAGGAAGGCAGCCCGTATCTCCTGATGCGGGCGGTCACCGACATCGCCTGGAACGAATGGTCACGGGAGAAGTTCGAGGAGTACTTCGACGATGGGCTCGAGTTCAGGAACCTCGACACCCTTTTCGGGTACACAATCCTGACCGGAAGGCAGCTGCTTTCCAATGATCCGTCCTCCGACCCCCGCGCGCGGGGCCTGCCGGAGGGCCATCCAGAACTGCGCTCGTTCGCCGGCATTCCGCTACCCGCAGAGGGCGGACCGATCGGCATGGTCGGCCTGGCCAACCGCCCGGGAGGCTTCGAGCAGAGGGTCATCGACGAAATCGAGCCGATGATCGCGATGCTCACAAACATCGTCGCGACGGCTGTGGCGCAGGAGCAGGTGCACCGGGCCGAGGACGAGCTGGAGAGACTCGAAGAGCGGGTCCACGGCCTGACCGAGTACCGCGAAGGAAGGGAGGCGCTGGTTGCGACGGTCAAGGCGGTGGCTGATCAGCCCGACCTCGACAAGGCGATGGCGATCGTCCGGACTGCGATCGGGGAAACCGACGAGTCGGTTGAGGTTTCGCTCTTCCTGGTCGATGAAGAGCAACCCGAGCTGATGGTCGAGTTCGTCGGCGACCCCGACCAGGGTGACCCCGCTGACCGCGAATCCTTCATCCGCGACAGCTGCATGGCGTTGGCCGAGGGCCGGGCCTTCGTCAGCCGTCCGGGTCTCGAACTTGGAAGTTGCAGGCATGTCTCGGCAGGGGACTTCGCGACGATCTGCGTGCCCATGGTCGCCGCGAACGAGGAGTTCGGACTCCTCACTTCGGCGATCCCCTCACAGCTGAATCTCGCCAGGCAACCCCAGGCCCTGCTGGCCGAGCTTCAGGAGAAACTGGAGTTGCTCGCCGCCTCGGTCGCCCAGGTCGCCTCCAGGGAGCGGCTGGTCGCCCGTGCGCTGAAGGACTTCCTCACAAAACTCCCGAACAGGGCCGCGTTCGAGCAGCTCGGGGCACGCCTGATGTCCCGGGGCGCAGAAGAAAGGAGTCCGTTTGGAGTGATTCTCTTCGACGTCGATTCGTTCAAACAGATCAACGACACCTACGGTCACAAGGTCGGTGACATGGCTCTTATCGAGGTGGGCGCTGCGGTCAAGGGCACCCTGAGGACCGGCGACAGCGTCGCCCGGATCGGCGGCGACGAGTTTGCTGTCGTCGTCACCTCCTGCGACGGGCCCAGGCTGGAGCGGATCGCGGAAAGGGTCTGTGCCGCCGCCAGGTCGGTCGATGTCGAAGCACCGATCCGGACCTCCGTCTCGGTCGGAGCAGTCCTCGTCGAAGATATGGAACTCGACTGGAACCGGATCGTCGAGGCCGCCGATGCAGCGATGTACGAAGCCAAGCATCTCGGGGGCGACCAGGTCGTGGTCGGTAGTCCGTCCGGGGCTCTCCCGACCTGAAGCCGGAGAGCCGATCTCCAGGGAGAAGACAGAGAGAGCCAGATCCGGGAACGGTGCACTGCCCGGAGCACCGGGTTCGGCCAGTCCGACTACAGGACTCGGCACGAGACTCCCCTACCTCCGTCTCGACATCAGGTTCCTCCTCACCGTTGCATTCGGGTTGGCCTGGGCCGGTTTCTCCACCTGGCTCGCCCTTCCCTGGATAAGAGACTTGGGCGAGGCGATCACTCTGCCCGTGGCGGTTTTCGTGATCGGCGGAATCGCCATCTTTCCGGGGTATCTCAACGCGTTCATGTTCTCCAGTCTTCTGCTCGACCGGCCGCGGGATCTCGAGCCTGCGTCTATGGAGTACGGAGCTTCGGCCGACTGGCCTGACGTCACTCTCCTGCTGGCGGCGTTCAATGAAGCCGGCCTCATCGTCGAGACCCTCGAGTACGCACTGGCCTCCGACTATCCCGGAAGGCTGGACATCCTGGTCGCCGATGACGGGTCGACAGACGAAACGGTTGCCCTGGTTGAGTCCGTGGCGGCGACGGTCAGCTCGCCAGAGAGGTCTGTCTCCGTCAGGGAACTTCCGCATGCCGGGAAGGCGCAGGCGCTGGACCGGGTTCTGGAGGACGTCACCAGCGAGATCATCGCGACCATTGACGCCGACACCCTGCTTTCAAGCGAGGCGCTGAGGCGAGCCGTGGGCAGACTGGGGACCTCCAGTCCCGAGACAGCAGCCGTGGCCGGTGCCGTGATGGCGAGGAACTCGAGGGAGAACTGGCTGACGAGGCTGCAGGAATGGGATTACCAGCTCGGCATCGCCTCCATCAAGCGCTCCCAGGCGATCTGGCAGTCGACCCTGGTAGCCCAGGGCTCCTTTTCGGTCTACTGGTGCGAAAGGGTCAAGGAGGTCGGCGGTTGGCCTGACGCAATAGGTGAGGACATCGTCATGACCTGGGCCCTGCTCGCGAAGGGATACACCACATCGTTCGAACCGACGGCGGTCGCCTTCACGTACGTCCCGGCACATTTCCGCCGGTTGGCGAGGCAGCGCTCCCGGTGGGCCCGAGGCATGATCGAAGCATTGAAGGCTCACGGACGCCAAGTGGTCGGGAGGCATCACAAGGCAACCCACGGGATTCTGGTCGACATCCTCTTCCCCTGGATGGACCTCTGTTACACCTTTGCCTTCCTTCCAGGGGTGATCCTGGCGCTGACCGGCAACTTCGCCATCGTGGGGCCGCTGACGCTCGCCGTGATCCCGATCAATCTGATGCTGTCCCTGCTCATGTTCAGAATGCAGCGGCGTTCGTTCGGCGAGTCGGGGGTGACGGTCAGGAAGAACCCGGCCGGCTTCCTGTTCTATCTGACCCTGTACCAGCCGATCATGTCACCGCTTGCGTTGGCTGGTTACGCAGAGGAATTGTTCAAGGCACCGCGCCGGTGGTAGCTACCGGTCGCGTTCGCGGCAGATCCGGATCTCTGCTTAGGCTGCGAATCAATTAGTGGGCATCGCAGACATCTGCCGCCGACGAGGCACCTCCACGGCCACCTGGTCCGCCGCCGTCGCCGTCTGATCCAGGCTGGCGGTCTGGTCACGCTGCTCGCGGTGATCGGTCCGGGGCTCCTGGCCGGGCTCTCCGACGACGACCCCGCCGGCATAACCACCTACTCGATCCTGGGAACCGAGTACGGCTACCAGCTGCTCTGGGTCCTGACCCTTTCCACCTTCGCTCTGGTCGTCTTCCATGAAGTCGCGGTGCGGCTCGGGATCGCCAGCGGAAAGGGGCTGATGACCCTGATCCGGGAGCATTACGGCCCCAAGCGGGCCGCCCTCGTCCTGTCGGCACTGGTGATCGCAAACACGGGAACCCTCTGCGCCGAGTTCGCCGGTGTGGCGGCTGCCTCCGAACTGCTCGGCGGGGTCAGCAAGTACGTCACAGTTCCACTCGCGGCCCTGCTCGTCTCCGGTCTGGTCCTGCGGGGAACCTTCAAGTACGTCGAGCACGTGTTGATGGTCCTGAGCACAGTTCTTGTCGCTTACGTGATCGCCGGCATCATGGCCGGTCCGGACTGGGGCGAAGCGACGCGCGGCCTCGTGGTTCCCAGCATGCCGGCGACGAGTGATGCGGTTCTCGTGGCCGTGGCTACGGTCGGCACCACACTCGCCCCCTGGGGCCTCTCGTTCATTCAGTCCTACGCGGTCGACAAGAAGATCAAACCTGAGGATCTCCGCTACGAGAGGGTGGACGTAGTGGTCGGGGCGGTACTGACCGGAGTGATCGGATTCTTCGTCGTGGTGGCCTGTGCGGCAACCCTCCATCAGCAAGAGGTCTCGATCGAAGACGCGCGGGATGCCGCAAAGGCCCTCGAGCCCCTCGCCGGGAACACCGCCGCGACCCTGTTCGGACTGGGCTTCCTGGGGGCGGCACTTCTGGCCGCCGCGATCGTCCCCCTCTCGACCGCCTACTCGATCTCCGAAACCACAGGGCACAAAGCGGACATCAATGACGATTTCCAGGAGGCCAGGGTCTTCTATGTGAGCTACGCGGTGATCGTTGCCATCGCCGCGGCTGTGGTGCTGATCCCCGGGGCCCCGCTGGTCCCGATCCTCTTCCTGAGCCAGGCCCTGAACGCGGTCCTGCTGCTGGTCCTGCTTCCCTTCATCCGTGCGCTCGGCAAGAACAGGGACCTGATGGGAGATCTGGCACTGGGCCGTGCCGGCCGCGCTGTCACCGGAATCACCTTTGTCGGGATCGCCGCCTCGGTCCTGGCCCTGTTCGCCCTCACCGTGCTCTGACCGGCATGGCATCCAGCAGCCTGCGTAAGCTGCGGCGCCATGAGCGGAGCTGAACCTGATTCCCTGCGGGAGTGGGCCACCGCACGCGGACTTCACTGGCAGGAAGAGGACACCCTTCCCCCGACCACCGACCGGCTCCGCAACGGGGTCGGCGTCGGCGCCCACCGGGCATCGATCAGGACAGTTTCCGACCGGGGGTTCGTGTCCCTTACCGGCTCCAACCGCAAGCGGCCCGAGAGGCAGACCGTCGGCGTGGGCCGGGGCCAGCTTCCGGGCGGCCTGGAAGGAAAGATCGGCCATCACGTCTACCTGATCGATCAGGGTGCCGGCCAGGAGGACCGGTACATCGCGATCACTGACACGGTCGTCTACGCGGAACTCCCCTGGCGCTCCCGGCCGGTCTTCAACCTGAATGGATTCGCTGCGCAGGAGGGCCGGGTCAAGGCGGCCGTGACGATCGGTGGTCCTGGTGAACTCGGAAGCCCGCTCGACGGGGTCGTGCCGCCGACCCGGGGAAGCGAGGATGCGGGAGGGATACGCTGGACCAGTTTTCCGGCCGAACCGGACGAGCGGGTGCGCCGGATCGCTTCTGCGGCGACCCGGTTTCTCGACGGCCTGCCCGCCGACCGGGTCGAGGTCGAGTACGTCTGCGGCGTACTCGCCGTCTGGGTCAAGGACCGGGTCGTGGTGGAAGAGAACGCGCTCGATCAGCTCTGCCGGTTCGCTTCGGCTCTCGCCAGCGGGCTTGGCGAAGTTGCCGATTCATCTCCGCCGCTCGTTCCCGACTCGCCGCTGGATCTGCCCGAGCCCGACGCCCGCGAGGAGTGGGTGCGGGAAGGGGCAGCACTGGTTACCTGGGAGAAGCCGCCGGTCAGCGTGGTCGCCGCCCAGGAGCGTTACCGGAAGGACGTGAAGCCTCATGCGCGGAAGGCCGGCTGGAAGCTTTACGGGATCGTCGCCGCGGCGCTGGTGATCTTCAGCCTGCTGGTCGCGGCGGGCAGCCTCATCCTGACCCTCGTCTTTGATGACTACCCGATGCCGGTCGCGATCATGATCGCCGTCATCTCCGTGGCAGTCGGGGTGCTCGCTGCGAACCGGATCGGCCTTCAGGTCGGCCAGGAGGCGATGGACGGCCGAATCGATTCCAGTGCGGTGCCGTGGGGGCTCGAGGCTTTCGCTGACGGTTACGCCCGACACTCGGGGCTGACCCGCGAGGATCCGGAGGAGCTGAGACGGCGGCTCGAAGTCCCCTTCGATGGCCGGGCCCAGCTCGCCTGGCAGGGGGAGCTGGCACCGGGAGCGCCGGGGCACCTGAGCTGCTGGATCGACGCGACGAACACTCCCGATCCACCCCGGTTCTTTCTCCTGGCTGTGACCGCCGCAACCGGAGCAGCGACCCCCGTCGGTTGCCAGACGCTCGAGCAGGACGGACTCCGCCTCACATGGCAGGAGGTCACATCGGTGCACCGCGCCGATCACCGGCTCGATCAGCTTCGGGGTGTCGCCGCCGGTTAGGCGGTCGGTAAGTGCGATCGGACACCTCGCCGCAATGCGGTTGGTCATTTAAACCCGAGCGGGAACCTTCCAGGTAGAAAGCCGCTGGGACCCGTTCGCCGCACCTACCGTTTCAGTGTGTACCCGACTCGGCGGGACTCAATCCGGAGGTCTAGCGGTGTAGCGAGTAGACGGCCCGTTCGGCCAGCAGATTCGGGAAGCGGTTGGCGACGCCGGCAACCTTGTGGCCGGAAGCGTCGATCAGCACCCGGCGTTCGATCCCGAGTTCGAGGTCTGCCGTAAGGGTCTCGAAATCACCAATCGTGCAGAGGTGGATGTTCGGCGTGTCGAACCACTGGTAGGGAAGCGCGTCGGTGACCGGCATACGACCCCGGATCGCGAGGGTGGTCCTCATCTTCAAGTGGGCGAAGTTGGGCAGGGAAACGACCAGCCGGGGGGCTATCCGCTTCATCTCGGTCAGGACGCGGTCGGGCCGCCGGACCGCCTGCAGGGTCAGCGAAAGCACCGCGACGTCGAAGTCCCCTTCCTTGAAGCGGGGCAGTTCCTCCTCGAGGTCCCCCTGGGTGACGGGCACGCCTCGGGCGATGCAGGCGTGGAAGTCGTCGAGTTCGCGCTCTACCCCCAGGCCGGTGCACTCACGTTCGCTGATCAGGTTCTCGAGTAGGGCGCCGTCCCCGCAACCGAGGTCGAGCACCCGCTGGCCGGAGCCGACCAGGGACGCGACGATGTCGAGGTCCGGTCTCAACCGATCTTCCTCTGCCCGGCCAGCCGGTTGATGAACGAGGCGACGGTCCGGTGGTACTCGGGCGGGTCGGCAAAAAGGAACGAGTCATGTCCGTGCGGTGAGGAGATCTCCTGGAAGGTGACCGGGGCGCCCGCCCCCCGCAGTTCGGAGGCCATCACGCGGGCGTGCTCGGTCGAGAAGCGCCAGTCGGAATCGAAGGAGAGAACGAGGAAGCTCGTGTTCCCTTGCGCGATCTGGTTCTGGACGAAGACCGGATCCTCGAAGGGGTCAAAGTAGTCCATGACCCGCCCCATGTAGAGGTATGTGTTGGCGTCGAAACGCTCCACGAACGACTGACCCTGGTAGTGGAGATAGCTTTCGACCTGGAAGTCGACGTCGAATCCGAACCGGGGGACCTCCGCATCCTGGATCCGGCGGCCGAACTTCTCCCGCATCGATTCCTCTGAGAGGTAGGTGATGTGACCGATCATCCTCGCCAGGGCGAGGCCGGCATCGGGCTGCGTTTCGTTCTCGTAGTAGTCCCCGCCGGCGAAGTCGGGATCGCGCATGATCGCCTCGCGGGCGACCGCGGAGAAGGCGATGTTCTGCGCGGTGAGACGGGCCGAGGCGGCGATGATCGCGGCCCCGTCTAGCTCCTCCGGGTAGTCGATCGCCCACTGAAGTGCCTGCATCCCGCCGAGCGATCCGCCCACGGCGGCGAGCAGCCGCTCGATCCCGAGTTCGCGGAGCAGGGCGCGGTGCACCTCGACCAGATCCCTCACCTGCACCAGTGGAAATCGCAGACCGTAGGGCTTGCCGGTGGATTGGTCGATTGACGAAGGCCCGGTGGTGCCCTTGCAGCCCCCGAGCACGTTCGCGCAGATCACGAAGAGACGATCCGTGTCCAGGGGCCGGCCCGGGCCGATGATGTTGTCCCACCAGCCGGGACGGTCCGGGTCATCGCCTTCATGTACGCCGGCGGCATGGGCGTCACCGGAGAGGGCGTGACAGATGAAGACCGAATTCGAGCGTTCGGGGTTCAGCTCACCGTAGGTCTCGTAGGCGACCTCGACCTCGGGCAGGCTTGCGCCCGAGGCGAGAGTCAGCGGGCGATCGCCTGAAAAGACGATCGCCCGCCGGGTCTCGACGACTCCGACGCCGGTGCCGTTCACCACTTTCTCTTCCGCGGCGACACGGCAGGCGTCGCCGGTCAGCTCGCTTTGGCGAGAGCCTGGTCGATGTCGGCCAGGATGTCCCCGATCGACTCGATGCCGACCGACAGCCGGACGGTGTCGGCAGTCACGCCCGACTCGTCGAGCTCCTCGTCGTTGAGCTGGGAGTGGGTGGTGGTCGCCGGGTGGATCGCCAGTGACTTGGCATCGCCGATGTTGGCGAGATGCGAGAAGAGCTCGAGTGAATCGATGAACTTCCGGCCGGCGTCGCGGCCGCCCTTGATCCCGAAAGTGACCAGAGCGCCGTAGCCCCCGGTCAGTACCTTGCTGGCGATCTCGTGGTGGCTGAAGCCGGGCAGGCCCGGGTAGTTGACCCAGGTCACGTGTTCGTTTCCGGACAGGTGCTCTGCGACCGCCAGGGCATTCTCGGAGTGGCGCTCCATGCGCAGCGGCAGCGTCTCGA
>JRYG01004887.1_pt1 | contig 23298 bp, 22 predicted proteins | sample 235341 | NCBI WGS metagenome assembly JRYG01 (sample SAMN03074218, study PRJNA261478) | activated sludge metagenome | biome: Wastewater Treatment Plant; feature: Wastewater; material: Activated sludge; isolation source: activated biomass of a wastewater treatment plant treating hydrocarbon... ...
AGCAAATCAGCAAATTAATTCGCGCTATAATGTTCGGGCATTTGGGCGATTACCGTATAGGCATTGCCTTTATTATACATAGCCTGTTTCCATACCTGATCGGGAGGAGATTTAAAGACATAATTGGGGTACATTTCGGCTACCACCCAGGAGCCGTAAACCATTTCATCGGCCAGTTGGCCTTCCGACCAGCCGGAATAACCCAGGAAAAAGCGGATATGGTGGGGTAAAATCAATTGAGAAGCAATAAGGAACTTGAGTTTGTCGAAATCGCCGCCCCAGTAGACGCCTTCGGTCAGCTTTATGCTTTCCTCGAGCAGATCACCTACATTGTGGATATAGTGAATCGTATCGGTTTGCACTGGCCCGCCGAAAAAGACTTCGGAATCGAATTCGGGGAAATCTTCGATCAGCTCGTCGATTCGCATCCCCAGCGGTTTATTGAGAATAAAACCGACGCTGCCTTCGCTTGTATGGTCGCAAAGCAATACCGCCGCGCGCTTAAAATTAGGATCCAGCATAAAAGGCTCGGCGATCAATAAACTTCCGCTTTTTACCTCTTCTCTCACCATGAAAAATGCATTTCTATTTACAACGTTTTATAAGGACAAAAGTCACGAGGGGAGGCTATTTTTTTTGTTATAGGTTGTAGGTTGTAAGTTGTATGTTCGTAACCTAACCTACAACTTACAACCTACAACCTACAACTTACAACGCCCTTGTCGCCATTGCTCTATCCAGTTTCTTCACCAGTCCTTGCAGCGTTTTGCCGGAGCCTCCGACTTCGACAAATTCAGTAACGCCGTCGGCTATCATATGCTGCATGGTTTGGGTCCATAACACAGGAGCGGTTAATTGGGTAACGAGGTTATTTTTAATCAATTCGGGGTCGGTTTGCGGAAGCGCGTTAACATTCTGGTAGACGGGGCAGGAAGGCTTGTTAAACGGCGTAGCCTCGATAGCGGCCTTGAGTTCATCTTGTGCGGGTTGCATCAGGGGCGAGTGAAAAGCGCCGCCGACGGCCAGCATAATCGTTTTGGCGCCGCGGGCGTTAAGGGCTTCTACCGCCAATTCTACGCCCTTGACAGAACCGGAAATCACCAATTGCCCGGGGCAATTGTAGTTAGCGGGCACCACGATTTCGTCTTTAATACCGGCGCAGACCTCCTCCACCACGTCGTCGTCAACGGCGAGAATAGCGGCCATAGTACTGGGTACGGCGTCGCAAGCTTTTTGCATGGCCATAGCGCGTTGGTATACCAGCTTAAGCCCGTCTTCAAAGTTCATTGCGCCTGCGGCGACAAGCGCTGAAAACTCGCCCAGGGAATGACCTGCTACTACGTCGGGCGTAAAAGCATCTCCCGACATACGGGCTTTAACAATAGAATGCAGAAAAACCGCGGGTTGGGTAATACGCGTTTGCTTGAGGTCGTCTGCGCTACCTTCAAACATAACGTCGGAGAGGCGAAATCCGAGAATTTCATTCGCCTGCTCAAACAGCTCGCGGGCCTGGGCAGAGGTTTCATACATATCTTTGCCCATGCCCTCAAACTGGGAAGCCTGCCCCGGGAAAACAAATGCTTTCATGATCTTGTCTTGTCAGTTTTCGTTTATCATTACCGGCGCTTTAGTGCAACCTGGCGCCGATCAGCGTTAAAAATTCGCTGCGCGTTTCCACGCGCTGGAAGGCGCCGGTAAATGCGGAAGTTGTCGTCAGCGAATTTTGTTTTTGCACGCCCCTCATCATCATACACATATGGCTGGCCTCGATGACCACCGCCACACCCAATGGGTTGAGGGTTTTGTCGATACAGTGCAAAATCTGATCGGTGAGCCTTTCCTGCACCTGCAAACGCCGTGCAAAGATATCGATCACTCGCGGAATTTTACTCAATCCGACGATATATCCGTTGGGAATATACGCCACGTGGGCCTTTCCGAAAAAAGGAAGCATGTGATGTTCACAGAGTGAATACAACTCAATGTCCTTGACGATGACCATTTCACTGTAGTCTTCCTTAAACATAGCCGAGCGGAGCACCTTTTCGGCGTCCTGATGGTAGCCCTGGGTGAGAAACTGCATGGCTTTAGCGGCACGTTCGGGGGTTTTCAGCAATCCTTCCCGATCGAGGTCTTCTCCGATTTCGCCAATGATTTCGCGATAATTGTCAATCATACTCTCCGTTGCGTATTTGTTGTATTGCTCATTTTTGTGATAAAGCATGCCCTTGGTTGTATTTTGGTGAAATACATACAACAGCATTACGGAGAGAGTGTTGCGGCCTTAGTCGCCAAAATATTCTGCGTAGATATTTTCCGTTTCGTACAATTTGACAGCGTGTAACCGACATCCCTCCAGGTGGGGTTCCAGTTGTTGCCAGAACAAGATAACCAAATTTTCGGTAGTAGGCTGCATAGCCTGAGGAATAAAATCGACATCGAGATTGAGATTGCTGTGGTCTACCTTGTCGATGATCACCCGTTTGATGATTTCGCTGAGTTCTTTTACATCTATGATAAACCCCGTTACCGGGTCGGGCTTACCTTTTACGGTGACAAACAACTCGTAGTTGTGCCCGTGCCAGTTGCGATTGGCGCATTTGCCAAATACCTCCATGTTTTTTTCATCGCTCCAATCCTTTACCCAAAGTTTGTGAGCTGCATTAAACCGTTCTCTTCTAGTCAGATACACCATAAGTATATTCGATATAAAGTGGTTTGCGAAACAAATCATGCAATATCAAGACAGATCATCCTGTATATCCTGCAAATCACTATAATCTGCGTATAAATTCGGCCCGCAAAAGTAATAAACGCCGCTCTTAAAATCCAGTATTGAACGACAACTGTCTGTGAGATCGTTCATTTGATCTAAATTATGTAGCTTCACGGGCAGTTGTCTTGTTTATTTGTGAAAGAGACTACAGCACCTGGCACACAATATGGCGACAAAAAAGTTGAGTTACGGCGCTTCTTCCGATATCCTGCACAACAGGTGGATCTACCACAGTCTTTTCTGGCTGATGCTGCTGTGTTTGCTCATGCTGCTTGAAGAGCGTCAACAGCCTTTTGGATTTCTGCTCAGCAATGAACTTATCAACTTGCTGTTCTACATGATTATCGTGTACTTCAACCTGTACTACCTGGTGCCCAATTATCTCAATCGCAAGAAATTTTTGACGTACGTAGGCTTGCTCATGCTGGCAACCGTTATTATTACCCCGATAAAAGTGATCATTTTTTATTTCAAATTTTCATCCATTCCAACATCCCAATACCAGCTGGTGGCCAACCAACACTGGTATTTTTTGCTCACTTTTTTCATCGCCGGATCTTCTACTATTTTTAAAATCATCACCGACTGGGCGCGCCAGCTCACAGAAAAACAAGACCTTGAAAATCAAACCATGCAATCGGAATTGCGGTTCCTGAAATCCCAGATAAATCCTCACTTTTTATTCAATACCCTCAATAACCTGTATGCCCTGACCCTGAAAAAATCGGATACTGCGCCCGATATCGTCATTAAGTTGTCTGATATCATGCGATATATGTTGTATGAATGCAACGAAAAACAAGTGCCGCTCATCAAGGAGGTCAACTATATTCAGAATTATCTCGACCTGGAGCGGTTGCGACAAGGCAAAAATGTGGAGATCAAGTTTGAACAGCATGGCCATATCAGCAGCCAGAAAATCGCTCCGCTGATGTTTATCCCATTCCTGGAAAACAGTTTTAAACACGGCCTGAATAATAACATCACCAAAGGATTTGTGAATATTCAACTAAATGCAACACCCGATGAAGCCGTCTTTTTTATCGAAAACAGCAAACCCGACACCCCTCCCCCGCCCGATCACAGGCGCAGCGGCGGTATCGGGCTGGTAAACGTGAAGCGCCGGCTGGACCTCCTGTACCCCAATAAGTATGAATTGATTATCGATGATAATCCGCGTACTTACGCCGTAACGCTCAAATTAAAACTCGAATGATGATACCGCTCATGTTTCATTATTCCTCCCTTTTGTCTATCTTGCTTCCAAATACAGTGCCATATGATCAATGTGATAATCGTTGACGACGAACCCCTGGCTCAGGATGTTCTCGAAACCTATATCGAAAAGATGCCCGACCTCCACCTGGTAAAGAAATGCAGCAATGCTTTCGAAGCCAATGAGGCCCTGCAGAACCATCCTGTCGACCTCATGTTTCTCGATATTCAGATGCCCCAACTCACCGGCATCGACTTTTTGAAAACCCTCTCCAATCCGCCGCTGGTTATTTTTACAACTGCCTACCCCAACTATGCGTTGGAGGGGTTTGAACTAAATGCGCTCGATTACCTGCTCAAACCCATCTCTATAGACAGGTTTATGAAGGCAGTCAACAAAGCTATTGAGCAAATTCACCTCAAACAAAAAGAAACCGCCGGCGCTCACGTACCCGCCGGCGAAGCCGAAGACGACTATATCTTCGTAAAAGCCGACAAGAAGCTTGTGAAGGTTAATTTTGCAGATGTTATCTATATCGAAGGGCTGAAAGACTATGTCATCATCCGCATGGAAAACTCCCGCGTGATTACGCTTCAAACGATGAAAAGCCTGGAAGACAAGTTGCCCCTGGGCATGTTCAAACGCATTCACCGCTCGTATATCGTCAATATCAATAAAATCCATGCTATCGTGGGCAACATGATCGAAGTGCTGGAGAAAAACCAGGCCAAACACCTGCCTATTGGCAAAAATTATCGCGACGAACTGCTGGATATGATAAATAAAAACCGGATTTAAAGTGCCTCAGCTTCCTGCCAGGGTAAGCAATATTTGTGAGCAAATTATCGGCCATCCTGTCACTGCCGCCACTCCCGTCAGCGGCGGCGATATCAATCGGGCTTTTCGCCTGACTGCTGGCCCGGGCACTTTTTTTGTCAAGTTCAACACGGCCCCGCATGCTTTCGCCATGTTTGAAGCCGAAGCTTTCGGCTTGTCGCAACTGGCAACAGAAGCCTCCCTATTGAGAATACCTACCGTAATCGGACTGCAAACCGACGGTTCCGGCGCGGTGCTGGTATTAGAATGGATACCTGAAGGCGTCGATACCTCCTCTGCGTGGGAAGCATTGGGTTCAGGGCTCGCCCAATTGCACCGACGCTCCGCTCCGCACTTCGGCTGGCCTCACACCAATTTCATCGGCACGCTTCATCAGTACAATGCCCATCGTACCAATTGGCCGGAGTTTTATATCACTCAACGCCTGATACCCCAAGTAGCTGAAGCTAATGATAAAAAATTATTGACTGCCGCCGAAACCAGGAATCTTGAGGCCGTATACCGGCACATCAGGGAGGTTGACCCCGAGGAAGCGCCCAGTCTTACTCACGGCGACTTATGGCGGGGCAATGTAATGTTTGACAGCCACGGCCAACCTGCGCTTATTGACCCGGCCTGCGCTTATGCCAGTCGCGAAATGGACATTGCCATGTCTATGCTGTTTGGAAGGTTCGCGCCGGAGTTCTACCAGGCCTACCAGGCTAATTACCCACTAGCCCCCGGTTGGCAAGAACGACTGCCCCTGGCGCAGTTATATTACTTGCTGGTCCACCTCAACCTCTTCGGCAAGTCGTATTTGCCGGCTGTTATGTCGGTGGCAAATGCATGGCAGTAACAAAAAAAAACGTCGCGCCAGATGACGCGACGTTCAGTAAATTATAATCCCATGAACATATCCAAAAATTATCGGCATGCGAAGTGACCAAAATCACTTGGCTGCGTCATAAAAACAACTTAAATTTGCGGCATAACTTTTTTAGTGCTTTCTAATAGTCCCATGAACATGATTGAGGCCGGCTTTCGTAGCCGGCTTTTTTTTTGCCGCATGTCAAGTTGTCTTTCCCCCTCTTTTCTCTTCTTCACGATACAAATATCTACCAGTTTTTAGCATATTTCAAATACAAAAAACGGGCATTGTGAAAAAAATTTTTTCGATTCATTCCCCAAATACGCCCACCAACCAAGGCTTATAGCGGTATCGTATAAGGCTGATATGCGATTGTTCAGCGTGTCCTTTCCGAAAAAAAAGCAAGCCCACGTAGAATAAATCGATAGTATGACTAACCTCCGGCAGGACTTGCAAGTGGCGCCAAGCCCTATTCATTTGCTTAGACCAATGAATATCGGCCAATACAAATACACTGTTTTCATGTGCATAAGGAATGCACTGCAATATGTACTCAATAGTAGGTTCATATTGGTGATCACCATCGATAAATAAATAGTCGAGGGGTTGCAATACAGGTAAATGATCCGCTAAAATTTTAGAAAAGGGGGCATTTTCGACCTCTACCCCGGATAACCCCGCCAATGAGAGACTTCGGCGGGCTATCGAGGCTAATCCGGCATGGCCTTCAACCGTTATAAAGCGGGCCCGGCGAGCGGCTGCCGACTGATAGATGGCAGAGACCCCGAGCGAGGCGCCCAATTCGATCATCGTGGCAGGCTTGAGCCAGTTGACCAGCCGAAAAAGCGTTTCACCGGTAGCAGGAGAAACAGCATTGTAGCGGGCAATTTCGCTTACCGTCCGTCGAGCGCTATTCCATACTTGCGAGGGGGCGCCCAGGTCATTGATTTCAATAATGGTTTTGTCTTTGGCAAACAATTGGCGCAAGCCTTTCATCCATTCAAAAATATAATATCGCCGTCGGTCTTCGACCACAGCCTGAGCCAATTCCGTCAAAAAGGGAGATTGCAGGTTATAGATAGTTTTCGCGCGAGCATAATACGCCAACCATTGCATGGCATAATAAAAGAGAAAAGCAATTTGCCGCATACATCGACCGTTTTAACGCTGATCCAGCCATTGGTTTGCTGCCAGATAATCCATGACCCGTGTCGTGGCGCCCTGCCTTTCGTGCAGGTATTGCTTCACTTTGGCGGCAGCATCCCGGTAATTATTTTCATTCATCAAATGCTGGAAAGCCTTCCCCAATGTTTCACCCGATGAAATCGAAAAAAAACCGCCTTGCTGCGCAAGATAAACCGCTTCTTCAAATTTTCCATACCGAGGGCCGAATATCACCGGCAGTCCAAAAGCCGCCGGTTCGAGCGTATTGTGAATGCCGTGACCAAAGCCGCCGCCAATATAGGCAAGGCGCCCGTATTGGTATAAAAAGGCCAGCATACCTATATTGTCAACTATCAATACGCGCGCGCCGGCCGCCGATGTCGGCGTAAATTGCGAATAGCGAACAGTGACGCCGGGCAGCATTTTTTCAAGACCCGCCAAGTGGTTTTCCGAGATTTCGTGGGGTGCAACAACGACTTTCCAGTCTTCGGGTAATTCCCGGTTGACAAACGGCGTCAAAATTGCCTCGTCTTGCGGCCAGGTGCTGCCGCAAACCAACAACGGCGAATCGCCTGCAAAGGATCGAACAATCTCATAGGCAGGCGGCTGCGCTGCCATTTGCATCACCCGGTCAACCCTGGTATCGCCGGCAACCTCCACCCGGGAAATACCCGCCTGACGCAACAGCGCCGCAGCGGCTTCGTTTTGGGTAAAAATGCGACCAAAACCTTTCAGTAACTCGCGAAAAGCCCCCCCGTACCACCTGAAAAAGAGCTGCCCGGGGCGAAACAAAGCGGCAATCAATAATACTGGAACTCCCGCTTTGAAAAGCGCCTGCAAATGGTGATACCAAAATTCGTATTTGACAAAAATCGCCAGGCGCGGTTGCAGTATTTTTACAAAAGCTGCCGCATTTCGGCGCGTATCCAGCGGCATATAACACACCACATCGGCATAGGCGTAGTTGCGCCTGATCTGGTATCCGGAAGGAGAAAAGAAAGTGAGCACCACCCCCGCATTGGGATATTGCATGCGCAAGGCCTCAATGACGGGCCTTCCTTGCTCAAATTCGCCCAACGATGCGCAATGCACCCACACGATGGGCCTACCTGCTTCGCGCAGCGGTTGTATAGCCTCTTGCAATAGCCCGGCCCAATTTCGCCTGCCCGCTAGCCACAATTTTGCTTTGACATTATATAATGCTGCCAGACTGATAACAAAACGGTAGCATGCAATGGCTATGTCGTATATGCCAATGGATAATGGGTGCATGGCGACTTAATTTGATCAGGCGGAAGCACAATGACTGCCCATTCAATAATACACTTCATCGGCTTCTTGTCCGAAATAAAATGGCAAAATCCAGCCCAGTCTGAAGCCGAAAAGCAAATCGAGTCGGTCCGCGTCGTCTTTCTGACGGGTATCAAAATCGAAATCGCGGCGGCTGCGGGTAAAGCCTTGAGTGAGTTCAAAGCCTGCGTAAAAATTGACAAGACGATTAGCGCTAAGCAATTGGTAACCAATAAATTGCTGCAAAGCCAGTCCATTAGTAAGCCGATCGTAGCCTTTTTTGTATTTGTCGGATAGCTGCGGAACCGAGGTAAAAGGCGCGTCTTGAATCCGGATTTTGTGCTGCAAGAGACCGGCGCCAACCGTAAATCGGATACCCGAGCGAGGATTCAGGCTCGACAGGGAGATGATTTTGCCTACGTGCATGCCGGCGTAAAAACCCCGCTGGCGCGTCTGAATATCCACATAGGAACGGTCATTGCCGATGATATTGCCGTCAGGGGTGCGAAGGCCCGCCAATACATCGGTTTTTACATCCTGCCCGAAAATATACCCTCCCGCAAAACCCAGTATCCAGTTTTTTTCGCTGGTCAGGTAGTCGATGCCCAGCCCGATATTAAAATTAGTGCCGTAGCGGTCGATGAGATCGCCGCCTGGCTCCTGAACGGCATAGCTGATATGGGGCAGCAGGGCATGGCCCTTGTTGAGGCGGCCATCCTGGGCCTGCAGGCTGCACATCCCGGCTGTCAAGGCCAGGGCGAGGAGGTAGAGTTTAGGCATGGTAGGTTGTAGGTTGCAGGTTTTATTAACATACAACTTACAACCTACAACAGAGACTTACGGTTTAATAATCCCCTGTTTTCCCGTTTTAGCGTCTTTTCCATCGACGCTGTTGGGGTTAATGCCGGCGGGTTGTTTGCGTTTGCCTTTAGTTTCGGCGGCCATTTTAACAGCGTTATAGGCATTGATAATACCGCCGGTGAGGCAAAGGTCGCTAAAAGATGTGAGATCGTCATCGCCGGGGCGCTTCACCTTTTGGGTTTGTCTGACAGAAGACGACATAATAATATCCTTCACTTGCACAGCCGTCAGGTCGGGGTAATAAGCGCGCAGCATTGCCGCCAGTCCGGCTACCATTGGAGCGGCCATACTGGTACCCTGCTGGAACTTATAGGTATTCTCAGGCGTCGTGGAAAAAATATCGACGCCGGGGGCAAACACATCCACCAGCGAAGCGCTATAGTTGGAGAAATCGGCGGTAAGATTTTCATCGTTTTGCCAGCCGTGGGCGCCCACTTCCAGCCAGTTTTTGGCGTATTTGGGTTTAAAGAGGCCGCGTTTTTTGAATTTATCGTTGGGGAAGTTATTATCGTATTTCACTTCTTTGCCATCATTACCGGCGCCGTGTATGATGAGCACATCTTTTTTCATTGCATATTTCACAGCTTCGTCAACGGCTTCTTTGTTGGGAGAATCGCCTTTGCCGAAACTCATATTGATCACCTGCGCGCCATTATCGACGGCATAGCGGATAGCGTTGGCCACGTCTTTATCGCGTTCGTCGCCATTGGGCACTGTACGTACCGACATAATGCGCACATGCTCGGCTACGCCGTCCATACCGAGGTCATTGCCGCGTTTGGCTGCAACGATACCGGCCACGTGAGTACCATGCTCGGAGAATGGGCCTTTTACATCGTTATTGCCATAGTAGCGCTCGTTGATATCGTTGTAATTATCGCCCACCAGTGAACGGGGGTCAAACTCCGTGTTATAATTATAATTCACCTGATCGTGAAAATAATCGTAAGCTTCTTTCACCTGATCGATAAAGCCTGCATAAGTTTCGCCTTGCTTCAACAAGTCAATAGCTACCGTAGCTACTCGCGGGAGGAAGGGATCGCTGGTGCGGAAATTCTCCAGGTCGGTAATCGTAATATCGGCGGCAGGTTTGCCGATAGCTTCCTGCAATTTGACAAAAGCCTCAAGCGTAGAGCCATACAAGCCAACATTAGGCGTCATCTCCTCGATTTTTTCTTCGATGACCTTGCCGTACAATTTGTACTTCTCATAGTCAGCGCGTTCTTTTTTCGACAAGCCCTTGGGATCTGAAACGTCTTTGAAGCGCTTGTTCAGCAACACATACTGGCGGGTCACTTCCAGGTTGTCGTGCAAAATATTCTCGCCTTTGCTGTTGCCCAGAAAATTCCAGCCGTGGATATCGTCGACATAGCCGTTGTTGTCGTCGTCAATGCCGTTGCCGGGTACTTCATCTTCGTTTACCCACATCACGTCTTTGAGGTCTTCGTGTTCCGCATCAACGCCGGAATCCAGAACGGCAACGACAATAGTGCGCGCCGGTTTGCCCTGGAGGAGTTCCTGATAGGTTTTTTGCGTACTCAGGCCCGGAATACCGTCTTTTTTTACATCGAGGTGAAACCAATTCTCAGGCGCCTGGTTTTGCGCATAGCTCGTAGTTGCCAACATAAAGACAGCCGGGAGCAACCAATTCAACTTCATTGTATTTTTTTAGTTTAAAAATGAACAATACGCCATCGTGTACATAACGCCGATAATGGCGAAGTATGATGTAACGCCGGCTTTTCTGATATAAAAATGACGACGGGCAGCTGGATTGAAGGTGATTTGTTTTTTGTAGCGCTGCAAAGTTATAAATTTGCGCAAAAAGAAAACGACCGTCATGAGAAAATGCGTATGGTTAGTCTTAATGCTGACAAGCTTGTCGATGCAGGCGCAGTATTTTGAAGCGGGCGTAATGGCCGGCGTATCCAATTACATTGGCGATTTGAGTTCCAACACTTCTCAATTGTATTTAAAAGAAAGTCATTTTGCTGCCAGTATATTTGGCAGATACAACATTCACAACTTTGCGTCTGTCAAGCTGGGTATATCTTACGGCAAATTATCGGGAAAGGATGCCAACGCCGAAGATCCGGTTATCCGTCAGCGCAATCTCAGTTTTGAGACGCCCATTTATGAGTTGGCCCTGACAGGCGAGTTCAACTTGCCCGGGTTCCAGCCCTATAATTTGGAACAGCCTTTTTCCGCTTATATTTTCGGCGGTTTTGCCCTCATGCATTTTAATCCATATACCCGTTATCTGGATCAGAAGGTATTGCTGGCCCCGCTGGGCACCGAAGGCCAGGGGCTGGCGGGTCGTTTTCCGCGCTATAAGCTTTTCAACTTCTCGATTCCCCTGGGTATCGGGTTTAAATACGCTATCAATGACACCTGGAACCTGGGTCTGGAAATCGGAGGGCGCCGCGCTTTCACCGACTACCTCGACGATGTAAGTACGACATATATGGCCTACGACGAATTGCTTGCCGGCAACGGCCCGCTGGCAGCTGAACTCAGCAACCGCACCGGCGAATTCCTTGGAACGCCCCCGGTAAACGTGCCCACCGGCACGCCGCGCGGAGATACCAAAGGCGCCGACTTGTACTTGATAGGCGGTATTAGTATTTCCTACAACTTCCTGGACAATGGGCTCGTGGGCAGCCGGGGGCGCGTGCGCCGAAAAAGTGGTTGCCGCACCGATTAATACTTTCTCATCCGATATTGCTTGCTTGTGAGTAACATACCCGACGCCGGCGCTTTGTTCGGCGCTTTTGCGCAATTGCGCGTTTTAATCGTGGGCGATATTATGATCGACCGCTATATCCACGGCGCGGTGAACCGCATTTCCCCGGAGGCCCCCGTGCCGGTGGTGCAACTGCGACACACCGAAGACCGCGTTGGCGGCGCCGCCAATGTTGCGCTCAATATCAAAGCGATGGGCGCCAAGCCCTACCTGTGCAGCGTTGCCGGCAGCGATGCCAACGGCGCCGCGCTTTTGTGGCTGCTAGACCGCTACGACTTGCCTGCTCAAGGTATCATTTCATCCCCTTCGCGCGCCACCACCGTCAAAACCCGCATCATCGCCCAACACCAACACCTGCTTCGCCTGGACGAAGAAGACACCCACGATCTTTCACAAGCGGAAGCCGCCCAACTGCTCGAAAAAATAGCTGCGCTGCTGGACAATGAGCCCATTGATGTTATCATTTTTCAGGACTACAACAAGGGCGTATTGACGGCGCCGGTCATTACTGCCCTGATGGCCGAGGCTGCCCGCCGGGGCATTCCCACCACCGTAGACCCCAAAAACAACAACTTCTGGGCCTACCGGCAGGCTACGCTTTTCAAACCCAACCTTAAAGAAATTCAACAACAAACGCCCTTCGCCGTTGGCGCCGATGAAGACAGTCTGCAAAAAGCAGCCCAGCTCATCAGAGCGCGACTTGGCAACACTTACACGCTGATCACTTTGTCGGATAAAGGTTTGTTTATCGAACAGGAAGGCCGCCATTTGTTAGCGCCTACCCATCCGCGCGACATCGCCGATGTATGCGGCGCCGGCGATACGGTCATCAGCGTAGCCTCGCTGGCCGTCGCCCTGTCGTTACCCATCGAAGACATTGCGCTGCTCGCCAACCTGGCGGGCGGGCAAGTATGCGAGCATATTGGCGTTGCCCCGGTAGACAAAGTCCAATTGCAGCGCGAATTTGAGTTGGTCAGAGCGGGATTGCCCTACTGAATTTTGCAAAATAAGCGACCTTATGAAGGTTATTAGAGTAGGCGCATCGATTTTGACCGTATATTTGTTCAGCATTTTTGTTGAAAAAAATGCTATTTTTGCGCTTCTTTTTTAGATTAACATCAGCTTATTCACCTGCTGTTATATCATTTTCTAAAATCATTTAACATGAATCTAAGTACACTATCCAACAAATTCGCCCTGGCCCTGGTCGTACTGTGCCTCAGCAGCGCTGCGGCCATTGCGCAAGGCGTATTTTATTCCGAAGACTTCGCAGGAGGTTTCCCCAACGATTGGACGACCGTAGAAGTGGAAGGCAACGGCCAACCCACCTCGGTCTGGTTTTACACCACCGAAGGCCCCACAGGCGCTTTTGCCACTGATCCGCTCGCGTCTACCACTGCTGCCAACGGCTGGATGATCTTTGACTCCGACCTCAACTGCAACATTGGCGCCGTTCAGGATGCCTGGCTGATCTCGCCGGCCATCGACTGCTCGCAGAAAGAAAACGTATGGCTGTTGTTCGAAACCTACTACCGTAGCTTCAGCTGTCGCCCGCAAATCCGCATAGGCACGGATATCAATAACCTGAGCGCCTGGGAGACTATCGAAGTATTTCCCGGCATTACAGCCAACCAGTTTGGCGGAGCTATTGCAGGCGATCAGAGCATCAATCCGCAAGCTATGGATTTCGATATCTCTGAATATGCCGCCGGCGTTGCCAACGTACGCATCGCTTTCCAGTTCCTGTCTTCCAACGAAACCCTCAACGGCGGTAGCCCCATCGGCTGCGCCTACAACTGGCAACTCGACGACGTAGAGCTGACCGACCTCGACCCACGCCCGGCCAACGACATGCGCGTTAACGCTTTCTTCGCTATCGCGCCCAACGCCGTTACGCCCTACACGCAGGTAGAACCCATCGGCTTTATCGCCGATATACAGAATATTGGCAGCGCTACGCAAGACAACCCTGTTTTGACCATGACGGTTCGCAACTCTGCCGATGAGATTGTATATCAGGAAGAACTGGCATACGGCGCTATCGCTTCCGACTCGCTGGCTGAAAACGTATTCTTCCCGCTTGAGTTCGACGTACCGGCCGTACCCGATACGTATACTGCAACTTACTCGCTGGCTATCTCCAACCCGGATTCCGACCCGACCAACAACGAACGCGAGTTCACTTTCATCGTTAGCGACTCGTTGTTCTCCAAGGACCTCGGCGCTACGCGCAGCGTTGCTCCGGCTGCCGACGAAAGCTTTACCTACGGCAACGTGTATTTTGTTCCGGCAGGCGCCAACCTCTTTGCGCGTTATCTGACGTTCGGCGTGGTAAATGCCGACGAACTGGTGGGCAAAAGCGTAACTACGTTCCTTTACAGCTGGAACGGCGTTAATGACGGCCGCTTTATCGAACCGGGCGACTACTCCATCCTGGCTGTTAACTCGTACTTCTTCACCGGCGACGAGGGCACAGATCTGATTACCCTGCCCGTAGACCTCGACGGCAACGAAATCGCCCTGGAAGACAATACCTACTACATGGTTGCCATCCAATACGAAACTGACGACGATCAGAGCTGCTTCCTGCAAGCAGGCGATAACCTCGACTACGCAGCGATGAACTTCTATACCGATTCGCTGGAAAAACCGCGCTACGGCGCAGTGCTCGACGTAAGCAACACCGGTACGCTCGACCTGCTCGGCTTCGGCTTCGATATCTTCCCCGTTGCTCGTTTGAGCATCTCTGCCGTTCCGGTTGGCGTTGCCGACCCGATCCTGCCCGAAGGCGCCGTTACCCTCTTCCCCAACCCTGTTAGCGACCAGGCAACGCTCGAGTTCAACCTCGATACGCCCTCTCAGGAAGTGGAAGTAAAAGTATTCGACATGACAGGCAGAATGCTCCAGCAGCAGTATTTCGACAGCATCAAGTCTGAACGCATTCAACTGAATACAAAAGACCTTATTAACGGCAATTACATGATCCGCGTTCGCACCGACGCCGGTATCCGTACGCTGAAGATGACGGTTAACCACTAAGATTACTTGAAGAAAAATGAAGCGTGAAGAATGAAGAATGGGTACATTTTTCGTTCTTCACGCTTCCCCTTTACCAATCACTCCCATCCGGGTACAACAGGTACTTAGCCCTTAATTGCCTGAATCTGACCAGATCGGCCTGCCAGCTTGCCCGGATTTCTTCCTCTGTTTTTCCCGCCGCTATCTGCTTGCGCAATTCATCGCTGCCGGCAAGTTTATCGATAAAATTATTTTTCAGAAAAAAGGCGGATTTATCGGGGTAGGCCCGGTAAAAGTCAATAAGGCGGGATAAATCAATCTGCGAAACGCGAAATAACGAATCTGGAGAAAGGTTACTCAAATCAAATCCGCGACACCGCTGACCCAACAAAGGAGGTTGGCCCGCGCCAGGTTTGGGCTCAGGCGTAAAATAATAATCGCCAATAGTCGCATCAGGATGGCCGTATACCTGAAATTGCTTGTCAGTGCCCCGGCCTACGCTTACCACCGTGCCTTCAAACAGGCACAGTGACGGGTACAAATAAATAGAACGGATGTTGGGCAGGTTTGGAGAGGGTTTGATGGGCAATTCATATGGTCGCTTATGTGAATAATTACTCACAGGAACAACCGTCAGAGAGCATTGCAAACTATCCCTGAGCCAATATTCGCCGTTAATCATACCTGCCAATTCACCTACGGTCAAGCCGTGAACAATTGGAATGGGATGAATGCCCACAAACGATTCGTAACCGGGTTTCAATACCGGACCGTCTATATAATGGCCGTTGGGATTGGGCCTGTCGAAGATCATCATCCGCACGCCGTTTTCAGCGCAGGCTTCCATCACGTAATGCATCGTCAGGATATAGGTATAAAACCGCGCGCCCACATCCTGAATATCAAAAATCACCCAATCCACCCCCTTGAGGTCAGCTGCTGAAGGTTTTTTCTTTTTTCCATAAAGCGAGATAATCGGAATGCCGGTTTTGGGGTCGCGGTCGTCGGTGATCTTTTCACCTGCATCGGCTTCGCCGCGAAAACCGTGTTCGGGCGCAAAGATCACCCGCACAGGAATCCCCATCGCAGGCAGGGTATCTGCCAGGTGCGTGCCGTTAATGGTTGAAGTGTGATTGACTACCAGCGCCACATTTTGGCCCAGCAGCGAAGGCAGGTACTCCCCCACTCTGCCGGCGCCTACCGCCATTAACGCCGGCGGGGGCTGTACAACTAAAACCGCCGTATCCGGCTTCACGACTACCGTATCTGAAGGTATCGGCTTCGGCCCGGTTGCAGTAGTCAATTCTTTTGTAGTTTTTGTTGTACAAGCGACTTGCAAAAGCAGTAATACTAAAACAAAATTTTTTAACTTTGCCATAATGCCGTTGGTGCTATCCGTTTTTTTTTGTCGATTCGAAATATACGCCAAAAATGCGCGATTTGCTATATGCCATAGTCGATATTGAAACCACAGGGGGCCAGGCGAACCGGGACAAAATCACGGAAATCGCTATTGTGCTCCACGATGGCAATAAAGTCGTCGACACTTACGAAACCCTCGTCAACCCCGAGCGCTACATCCCCTACGGTATCACCGAACTCACCGGCATCACACAGGAAATGGTGATGTATGCGCCGAAATTCTATGAAGTAGCCCGCGACATCGTACAACTCACGGAAGGCGCCGTATTTGTAGCCCATAATGTGCGCTTTGACTACAACTTCATCCGCGAAGAATTTGCCCGGCTGGGGTTTACCTACAGCCGAAAGCAGCTATGCACGGTAAGGCTTAGCCGCCAGGCATTTCCGGGGTTGCGCTCTTACAGCCTGGGCAATCTCATTTCGCATTTCAACATCCAGGTTGACCAGCGGCACCGTGCCATGGCCGACGCCCTGGCTACCACACAGTTGTTTGAACGCATCCTCTCGCAGGGCGTCACCCGCGAACATGTGCACCATATGGTTAATATGGGTATCAAAGAGTCGAAACTGCCGGAAAATATCAGTCTGAGCCGCCTCAACGACCTGCCCGAAGCCTGCGGTGTGTATTATTTCCACAACCAGCGCGGTGAAGTAGTTTATGTGGGCAAAAGCATCAATATCCGCAAACGCGTAGCCGAGCACTTTGCCGACCAATCGCCAAAGGCCGCCAAATTGCAACAACTGGTCGACGATATTACTTATGAAATTACAGGCAGCGAACTGGCCGCCCTGCTGCTGGAATCCTACGAAATTAAACGGCTCAGCCCTAGCGTCAATCGCGCGCAGCGACAACGGCAGTTCCCCTATGTCATACACAGCTATTATAACGATGCCGGCTATTTGTGCTTCGATATCGCCGAGGTCGCTACCGTGCGCCAACGCAACCAGCTTCGCGTATTGTCAGAATATCCCAAACTCAGCCACGCCCGGGGGCGCCTGCAACACGTATTGCAAGCCAACGAACTCTGCGCGTGTTTTACTTCAATCCAGACAGGCAAGGGGCCTTGTTTCAATTACCACCTCAAGCAATGTAAAGGCGCCTGCATCGGCGCTGAGGCTACTAATGACTACAATGCCCGCGCCGAAGAGGCCATGCAATCTCTAAGCTATGCCTTCGATCAGGATTTTTTTATCCTCGACCAGGGCCGCACCCGCCAGGAATGGGCAGTATTCTTGATCGAAAACGGCGATTTCGGAGGGTTCGGTTATATCGACAAAGACGACTGGCAAGGCAACGCCGATGCGCTCCGCGATTGCCTGCGCCGATACCAGGGCAATCCCGAAATTACCCGGATCATTCTGCGCCACCTGAGCCAACATCCACAGCTTAAGATTATGCCGACAGAGAGGCCGGCCTAGCTCCTGCGCTGCGACAACACCCACGATAATACCAACAACGGAATCAAAAAGTGGGGAAAACGGAATATGCATTCGTGTAGCCACTGCTTTAACCAACTCAGCGCAAATTCGAAATGAAAATAGGCCAGCAAACGCGCAGAAGTGGTCATAAAGCCCCAAAAAACAGCATAAGCCAGACCGGCAATTTGTATCGCACGCCAGGGCAGGAAAATCATTACACTAATTACAAAATCAAATAAACCCATTATTTTTAAAAACTCAACCGCTTGCATTTCATTTAACGGCAATACATTAATAACCATCTCAATAAAATGCCCCGGACAAGGATAATAGTTGACGGCATATAAACCATGACTGCTAAAGGTCAGGGCCAGCGCTATTTTCATCCACAGCACTAATGATGGAATGAGCCCCTTGTTTTTATTTGCAAAATACAGAAAAAATGGACTTCCGCATTGAAGAGCGTATTCGAGCATTTCGCCTACAAAATAAAATTTTGATTTGAATTCCAGCACAGCCAACCCAATCAAGCTAAAGCCGCCCAGCAACAGCACCCATCCTGCCGGACGTTTAAGCCGGGGAAGCATCACAGCAGCCACAGCGCATACAAGGTAAAAAAAGCCGACGCCTTTGATGAAAGTCTGCATCCATTGGTCGTATTCGGGGTTGGCGACGTAGGCCTTCCAGGTTATCCCAAATATGCCTGTAATGATAGGCGACATCAATTTTTCATCCCAAAGTAATTCCCGCAATGGCGCATCCCATACCAGGTGTTGCCAGGCCCTGCCGAGAAATACCGAAAAGGCGCTGGCTTGCAACCAGAATAACCAGTTGATATGGAGGCGATTAAGCCCGGCGCGAGTATACAGGATGATTGTCTTCAATGATTGAGCATTAAATTTCAATGGAAGCAAAATTGTCGATATTTTTGCTAACCGCAACCTTTTTAAATATGTCTTTTGCAATAATTTATATCACCCATAGTAGCGAACAAGAGGCCCAACGCATTGCTCAGGAGCTTCTCCAGGCCAAACTGGTAGCCTGCGCCAATATTTTTCCCATCACTAGCGCCTATTGGTGGCAAGATGCCATCCAACGCGAAGGCGAATGGGTATCTATCGTAAAGACAACACTTGCAAACTGGAAAAAAGTAGAGGAAAAAGTGCTGGCAATCCACCCTTACGAAACACCCTGTATTATGAAATGGGAAGTGACGGCGAATGCCGCATATGAGGCATGGATTGAAAATGAGGTGGGGTAGTCGGTTATCCCCCCGCCTTCTTCGTTTGGGTATAGCCTTTTTCGATCAGCAGTTGAACCACCTTATCGCGGTGATCGCCCTGGAGGAGGATTTCGCCATCTTTGGCGGCGCCGCCCACGCCGCATTTTGTCTTCAGCCACTTGGCCAATTCTTCGAGCGCCGACTGTGGGCCTGCGAATCCTTCGATGAGGGTCACTTCTTTGCCCTTGCGTTGCTTACGGTCGAGCCACACGCGAAGTTTTTGTTTCGAAGCAGGCGCTTCAGCAACATCATCCTGCTCTTCCTGAAAAGCGTTGAAAAAATCGGGGTCGGTAGAGAAAACCAGCCCGTCGCGGCTTTTTCTGTTTTTACTCATGGTTTCGTATTTGAAACTATTGGACTTTGGGACTATTGGACTATTGGCGTCCAACAGTCCAACAGTCGCACTAATCCATTCCCTGTAAAGAAATCCCCTTAATTGCATCGGCAATGGCCGTATCCATAGCCCTGTGCGCAAGCGGGGAAGTAAAATCGTTCAAATCTTCCATAGCTTTATTTATCAAATCCTTATCGGTTCCGGCCACAGCCTGGCGCAAAGACTCGTTTAATGCCAGGGTCGTTTCGATTTCCTCCCGGCTAAGGATAGCCTCGTGTTGCTGAACAAATTTTTCAGCAGACAAGATGATATTATTGGCTTCGTTGCGGGCTTCGAGCAGCGCGCGGGTTGCCATATCTTCCTGGGCATTTTGGATAGAATCGAGTAACATACGGGCCATATCTTCCTCCGAAATGCCGTATTGCGGGCGCACCTCGATAGATTGCTCTACATCAGAGCGCAATTCCTGGGCTTTCACCTGGAGTATACCGTCGGCATTGAGAATAAAATGAATTTCAATTTTCGGCAATCCGGCGGGCATGGGAGGAATACCTTTAAGGATAAACTCACCCAACTTGCGGTTGTGCTCCACCAGGTCGCGCTCGCCCTGATAAACAGCCACTTTCAGGTTGCGCTGGCCGTCTACGGAGGTCGTATATCGGCGGCCTACTTTAGCGGGTACTTTCGTATTACGGGGGATGATCACATCCATGAGTCCGCCCATGGTTTCAATGCCCAGCGACAGCGGGGTAATGTCGAGCAACAGCAAGTCTTTTTGGTTGCCTGCCAGGATATCGGCCTGGATAGCGGCGCCCAGGGCCACGGTTTCGTCGGGGTTGAGCTTATCGAAAACCGCCCTGCCGAAAAACTCGCTAACAGCCTTTTTTACCAGCGGCACGCGGGTAGCGCCGCCTACGAGAATGACTTTGTCAATTTGCGCCGGCTTGAGTTTGGCGTCGGCCAGCGATTGGCGGCAACTGGCCAGTGTACGATCTATGAGGGGTTGTACCAAAGTTTCGAATTGAGCGCGGGTAATGCGGTATACTGCGCCGTCGAGTAGACCTTCATAGTTATCGCTTTGGCTGAGTTGTTTTTTTGCCTGTTCGGCCAGCAATCGGAGGGACTGGCTGGACGAAGCCTGGCCGTTGTCGCCCTGCTGTCGCCAAAAATCTACAATAGCTCTGTCGAAGTCGTCGCCGCCGAGGAACGTATCGCCGTGAGTCGACAACACCTCAAAAATTCCGTTATGAATTTGGAGAATAGAAATATCAAAAGTCCCCCCGCCCAGGTCGTACACGGCCACCACCTCGTTGTCGTCGGGGTGTAATCCGATGCCATAAGCCAGACTGGCAGCGGTGGGTTCATTCACAATGCGCAGCACATCGAGACCTGCCAGCTTGCCCGCATCGCGGGTGGCCTGGCGCTGGGCGTCGTTGAAATAAGCCGGCACAGTGATAACAGCTTTGCTGACTGTTTGCTCCAGTTCCGCTTCGATGCGCTTTTTGAGCGTTTTCAGGATTTCTGCCGACAATTCAATCGGGGTAAAAAATTTATCTTTGACGCGTATTTTGACCAGGCTGTCGGTGTCTTCATCAATAATTTGGTAGCCGAAGTAGTGCTCTACCTGTTTGATATCTTTATATGATTTACCCATCAGCCGTTTGACCGAATAGATGGTATTGGCGGGGTCGGCGACCAATTTTTCGCGAGCTTCATCGCCTACAATCACGCTTTGATCGGCGGTAAAATGCACAATAGAGGGTACCAGGGCGCTTTTGCCGGCCTTGTCTTTTACAGCTTCTGCCTGCCCTTCTTTCATAAAAGCTACCAGACTATTGGTGGTACCCAAATCGATTCCGACAATCAGCTCGGATTCTTTTTCTATATTGCCTTCTTTGAGATTTATCGCAAATTTTGCCATGTTAATTGTTATTGAACAAACTGAGGCACAAAACCTGGTGCAACTTAGTGTTCTGAGTGACTTGGTGGTAAAAAATTACAACGCTTGTCAGCCCGCATTGTTTGAGAAAAATGCAGGAACGAGGCGCAAAGATCGGCATTTTTTGGCGAACAAGTTGGCTCAAAATTGCATTACATTGTCTGATTCTCACTCAACATAATCTATAGATGAAAGAAGCTTCAGCAGACCCTACACAAGAAGCCGATGCCGAACCGGCATCATTTCAAGGCAAAGTGATCGACATCATTACGCATCGACCTTCCAGGTTGTTTATCATCCTGGGCGGTTTTTTTGCGGCTAATGCGCTAGTGGCGGAATTCATCGGCGTTAAAATATTTGCGCTCGAAACCACGATGGGCTGGCAGCCTTTCAACTTCAACCTGTTTGGTCAATCCGGCGCGTTGCAATTTTCCGCCGGAGTGCTGTTGTGGCCCATTGTGTTTGTCATGACCGACATCATCAACGAATATTACGGCAAACGCGGCATCCGGCTGTTGTCATTTCTGGCTATTGGACTGATAGGTTACGCATTTCTGATGATCTTCGCCGCCATCAACCTGGCGCCAGCCGATTGGTGGCTCACGCAAAACGCTTCCAAAGGCGTGCCCGATATGCAAAGCGCTTTTAGCGTAATTTTGGGACAGGGCATGCTCATCATTGCCGGTTCTATTTCGGCTTTTATGGTGGCGCAACTCGTCGATGTGGTAGTATTTCACCGCATCAAAGAGGCCACCGGGGAGCGGCTGATCTGGCTACGGGCTACCGGCTCTACTGTTATTTCCCAATTTTTCGATAGTTTCGTGGTGTTGTATATCGCCTTCAAACTCGGCCCGCAACTTGTGGGCACTGTTGAGCCCTGGTCTTGGAGTCAGCTTTTCGCCGTGGCCGTGGTGCAATATACCTACAAATTTATCATGGCGATCATCATGACGCCGCTAATCTACCTGGCTCACAACCGCATCGACGCCTACCTGGGCGAGGAATTGGCTCACGCGATGAAAGAACAGGCAACGCGTTGGAATTAAATTAATGCGTTAAATTTGCGCAAGCAAATGTAATTCTGACCATGATACGCCAGACTACCGATACCATTATGATGGTGCGCCCCGCGCATTTTGGGTTTAACGCTCAAACCGCCACCAACAACGCATTTCAGACCAACGACGAGTCAATCAGCCCCGAGGCTGTTCAGCACCGGGCCCTGGAGGAATTTGACGGCTTTGTAAATCGCCTGCGCGACGCCGGCGTGCAGGTTATCGTTGTAGATGATACTGCCGATCCGGTAAAACCCGACGCCATTTTTCCCAACAACTGGGTTTCTTTCCACGACAACGGCCTGGTGATCACCTACCCCATGTACGCCCCCAACCGCCAACTGGAGCGCCGCGAAGATGTGATCGCCATGCTGGCAGCCCATTTTCGCATAAGCGAACGCATCCACCTCGAAGGCTGGGAAACCCGGCAACATTACCTGGAAGGCACCGGCAGCATGATCCTCGACCGGCCTAACCAACTGGTCTACGCCTGCGTGAGCCCCCGCACCCACAAAGAAGCCCTCAACGAGTTTTGTCGGCTGATCGGCTATGAACCTGTCGCTTTTCGCGCTACCGACGCCAAAGACCAGGAAATCTACCATACCAACGTGATGATGGCCCTCGGCGAAACCCTCGCCGTGATTTGCCTCGATTCTATTGCCGATGCACAGGAGAGGGCAATGGTAGAAGCCAGGTTGAAGGATACCGGCAAGGCGATCATTGCTATTTCGCTTGAGCAAATGGCCGCTTTCGCCGGCAATATGCTCCAGGTACGCAGTAAGTCAGGGGAAACAATCCTGGTGATGTCGGAACAAGCCTATCAATCACTTACCCCCGCCCAGGTCGCCGATATAGAAAAACATACCAAAATACTATACAGCCCGATACCTACTATCGAAACCTTTGGCGGCGGCAGCGCCCGCTGTATGATGGCGGAGGTGTTTTTGGAGAGGAGGAAATAAAAGGATAAAATTTTGCCTAATGCCGTATTATGCAACTTGATTTCCGTTAAGGTTCAATTCCCAAAATCAATAATGGAACTGGTGGACTATTTCGCCCTTGCCGCATTACATTGTAAACTTCACCTTCGTAGTA
>JRYG01000909.1_pt1 | contig 23115 bp, 22 predicted proteins | sample 235341 | NCBI WGS metagenome assembly JRYG01 (sample SAMN03074218, study PRJNA261478) | activated sludge metagenome | biome: Wastewater Treatment Plant; feature: Wastewater; material: Activated sludge; isolation source: activated biomass of a wastewater treatment plant treating hydrocarbon... ...
ATTATCAATAGCAATGCAGCCGCATTTTTTGGTATAAAAGCCGACAGTACATTTGCTGTGTTGTAAAACGTCAGCCTTTGAATTTTTATACCGCTGCTGTACTTATAGGGCTGGCCTATTCGGCCATGGCGCTTGGCATTTTTCTTTCGCTGCGCATTTTCCGCATTCCTGATATAACGACTGACGGTAGCTTTACGCTTGGCGGAGCAGTAACTGCTGTTTTGCTTTCACAGTACACCATGCATCCTTTTTTTGCATTGCCGGTGGTCATTATTGCCGGAGCCTTAACCGGTACGGCTACGGGAGTAATACACACACGATTAAACATTCATCCATTACTTGCCGGCATTATCGTCATGACAGGCTTATACAGTNNCAACCGAAAACATTTTTATGAATTTACCATTTGCTGATACCCTCAATCAATGGATGGCGTTATCAGGATTCTCCATGCTGCTGATGGTATTGATGGTGTATGTTTTAAAAACCGATTTCGGAATTGCCATGCGTGCCACAGGCGATAATGAACAGATGGCCACAGCCTCCGGAGTGAACGCACAACGAATGAAAATTACCGGACTGGCAATAGCCAATGCGCTAACCGCCATCAGCGGATATCTTGTTGTGCAGTATCAGGGATTTGCCGACATTAACATGGGTATAGGTATTGTCATTTCCGGATTGGCGGCTGTTATCATTGGCGAATCATTCATCAGGCTGATGAATAAAAGCAACCTGATTTTTCAGGTAGTTGCTGTGGTGGCCGGCTCCATTTTGTTCAGAATGATTTTAGCGCTGGCATTGACATCAGGTGTAAATCCGAATTACCTGAAACTTATTACCGCATTAATTGTGCTTGTTATTGTTGCACTAACAGGGTTAATAAAAGAGGAAAAGAAATGATAACGCTGCAAAATGTCTCCAAAACTTTTTTCAGCGGATTGCCCTCTGAAGTACTGGCCGTTCAGAACATTTCGTTGAATCTGAAAGAAGGAGAAATGGTTGTGCTTGCCGGTAATAACGGCTCCGGAAAAACAACACTGCTTAATATCCTCAGCGGCACTTTACTTCCTGATAAGGGGAAAATCATTTACAACGGAAAAGATATTACGGATTTACAGGAATATAAACGCGCTGCTTTCATAAGCCGCATTTTTCAGAATCCATTGGCAGGCACAGCGCCTAAGCTTACGGTAGCCGAAAACTTCAGGCTGGCTGCCCTTCGTTCTCAGAACAAAAAACTTAGCATCGGCTTAACAAAAAGATTTAAAGAGGATATTGCCGGAAAGATTGCTTCCCTGCAATTGGGAGTTGAGAATAAATTGAACACACCCATTGGACGGCTTTCCGGTGGACAACGACAGGCGCTCAGTTTATTAATGGCCTCGATGAGCGGAGCAAAAATTTTGTTGATGGATGAACCTGCAGCAGCCCTTGACCCGAAAACAGGGGCATTGGTGATGAATCTGGCCAACAGCATCATTCGCGAAAACAACATGACCTCTGTCCTGGTAACGCATCACATTAAAGACATGCTGCATTACGGCAACAGGTTGTTGTTTATGAGCGAAGGCAGTATAACAAAGGATATTTCAGCAGAAGAAAAACAAAAACTAACGGCCAATGATATTTTGAGTTGGTTTGAAGAATAAATGAAAGCAACGTTTAAAAATAAAAACCCCCTGTCTTTACAGGGGGTTTTTGTGGAGCATATCGGAGTCGAACCGATGACCTCTTGCATGCCATGCAAGCGCTCTAGCCAGCTGAGCTATACCCCCATTATATTCACTCTCTTTTGAGCCACTGCTCTTTGCCTCTCTGTGGAGGTAAGGGGAGTCGAACATCTGACCTTCCCGACACGTCGTGTCGGGACGCTCTAGCCAGCTGAGCTATACCCCCAAAAGAGCGGATGCAAAGATAATCTATTCTCTATTATTGCGCAATCCTATAGCCAAAAATTAATTTACAAGCCGCCACTTTAATCCCCAGCGTATGCCTGCGCTGGGCTGGGCGTAGTATGCCGACTGATAAAACAAGCGGTCTTCGACAAACAGGCTGCTAAAATTTTCCCACTTGATAAAGGCCCGCAGCCGCGTAACCCGCATACTGAAGTAGGCGTCTAGTGCGGGATACAGGAGTACGTTGAAGCTGTTTTGCAACTGGAATTGCCCGATAACCGGGTTATAGTAGTTGGCGTAATAGTCGGTGGTATAGCGCAGGTCGACACCCAGGCGCACGTCAAGCACTTTGAACCAGCGGCCGGCATAGTAAAAACTGTGTTTGGCAAAAAGCTGAGGCAAGCGCACAACGTCTTCAGAGGCTTGCTGCAGGGCTACAACATTGTCGAGGTGTAATCTCCAAACGCGGAAATCTTTTTTCACCACGAGTTGCAGGATACTTACAGGGGCGCCCGTCTGCCGGGGTTGGGCGGTACTGTCAAAGTAGATGAGGTTATTGAGCAAATGGTAACCTCCTGTTACTTCGAATTTCCAGGCGGGCAGGGCGTAGGTAACACTCAGGTTGGTTTCGAGCGTTTTCTTAAAGTCGTTGTCCCATACCGGGCGCTGTGACAGCCACAGCTCGCTTTGCATGAGTGTGGGGCTATAGAGTTGATTGCTAAGGTTGGCGGAGAGGCGCCCCAGTTTGCCGGCGTCAAAAAACAGGGCGCCGGCCGCCCGGTAGTCGCCGGCATTAGCCCACAGGAGGCCCAGTTGCGCCTCGGCCTGAATATCAATGCGGTCGCTGGGATGGAAGCCGGCTTTACCTTCCAGAAAGAGGTTGTTGAGTGCCGTATCGCCGGGTTCTTGCCGCAGCCGGTGGTAAGCGTGGCGCAGCCCCACTTCGAGCAGGTCTTTCTGGCTTCGGGCTTTGTTTTGCCTGTCGGTAGCGCTCAATTTAAAAGTGCTGATCCTGAAGCTGTTTTCTATACGCTGGTGGCGCAGAAAATAACGCACGCCGCGCTCGTCAGTGAGCAGCGTCGGAAAACGGTTATAGAAGGCCGTATCGCTGGTGGCGAAGGCATCGTGATATTTATAAGTGCTATTTTCGTAGGTCAACTGGTGCGCCAGGGTATAAGCGCGTCGCTGCCGGCCCGTGGTATCCGCGCCGCCGCCAACGCGATAATGCTGAGTATAACTCCACTCTCGGCGGGCATGACGGGTGCGGGCGTCATTGAGAAAAACATCAGCAGAACTGGCGCTGTTGAATTCGCCTCCCTGGGGCGGTTCGCTTTCAAGACCTCCATTGTCTTCGTGGTCGCTGGTATTGGCCGCATAAGCCAGGAAGCCGTCGTAGCGACCATTGGCGCTGTGCCACCACAATCCCGTTGTAAAAGTAGTGTGACGGTTGTTCTGATTGGGATATTGCGCAGTGGAGCCCAACTGGTTGATGCGCTTGTAATCAAGCGTATAATTGATTCCTTTGGCAAAATTGCGGCTGAATTGGGCAGTGATAAAACCGTCGGCCTGCTCCGAGCCCTGGGTATACGACAAGTTGGTATAGGCTTTCTGCAAGCGATAGAAATGCAGGTCTTTAGCCTGCGTATAGTACAATTCGTACTGGTGCAAACCCACATCAAAGCCCTGCCTCCGCAACGGCTGGTACACAATCGGCTGGTGCGCCGACCCCAGAATGCCGAGTTGCATCCAGTCGAGATCGCGGTGACGCGTTGGGTCGTATTGCTGAAAATAATTGCCGAGCAGGGAATCGCCGAAGGGCTTCTCCAGCAAAGGATTGACGGCATTAAATTCAAAAACCCCAAAGGTGTCGCGGTCGTCGTACCGGTCTTGCGCGCGCGACTGCCCCGCCTGCTGCTCGTCGCTGCCGGTAGCGGCAGGCGTACCGCCTACCCCCGGCGGAGGCGTGGTAGTCTCTGTCCTCCCAGGGCGCTGCCCCCAGCCGTTAACCACCACCAGGCATAATATCCCGATGATGATAACCCCTTTACATATTTTGCTCAACCCCTCCAATGTGATTTTTTTACAGAAAAATAAAAAAGGTACTCCCTCATGCTCCATAGCCATCACATCATACAATAACAAATTGAAGATTAATCAATCCTGGCGCGCGAGAGCCGGCAAATTTAGCACGAAATGGCTTGAGCCGGTGGCTCAAATAGTGTGGATAAATTTGCCTAGCCTTTTTGGTTACTTTTTTGGCGATGAAAAGAGTAACAGCAACACAGTGGGCGTCCATTCGATTAATTAAAAGAAAACGAGTAAGTTGGGGGCTTTACCTTTTCACTCCCCCAGCAGTGCTTTCCGCACCGTAGTCCCCACCTCACTTTGCAACTGCAACACATACATTCCGCGGGCCGGCGCTGTCGGAAGCGCTAATTGAATTAAATTTTCACCGGGCACGAGCAGCTGATCGGAAAAACGACAAACCACTCTGCCTGTCATATCCAGCAATTGAAACTTAACCTTTTGTTGGCTTTCATTCCAGAATAATTGCATATTCAACTCGTGCCGGGCAGGCTGTGGAAATATTCGCCAATCCTGCATATCGACCAGGTCATTCGTTGCGGTTGCCGTCTGGCAGTTGAGTATGGTTACTTCTTTGTCCGCGCATTGACCGCTGGGTCCTGCCACTACAAACAGGCCATTTTGCATATCGGCCACCAGTATATTGCCGGATGGCAGATACGGGTATACCCCCCAGGCGCCGGCGTAACTGCCGTTATTATTGAGCGTAGAGGTAGGGTAATACATCACCCGCTGAGGATCTGCGGGGTTGCTGATGTCGTAAACTTGAAGTCCGTCGTAATAATACGAAACATACAAGTAATCACAGGCCACCAGTTGGTTGTGCGGGATACTCTGCTGCGACGACGATGCCGCATTAAAAGTTGCCGACACTTCGATATTTGATGGATCGCTCACCCGCAGCGCCTTGATTTTAAAGCCGTGGTTTTCATCGGCCATGTAGTAGTATTCGCCATCCTGGCTGCCCCAACCCGAATGATTATAGCCGGCAAAAGGGTAATCGATGAGCGTGCCCAGGGTAACCGGCTGGTACGGATCGGTAAAATCGACAATGGCAAATCCATTAAATCCGCAATTCAGGTAGGCTATGCCATTGCGCACATAACCATCGTGAACATGGCCGACCTGCATGCCAAAGGTTCCGTATTCTCCAATAAATTCAGGTAATTCGGGGTTGGCCAGGCTGTAAACCCGCATGGGAGAAAATCCCTGCGGTCCGCCAAATGCCGAAAAACAGTACAAAACGGCATTGGCGGTGTCAACAAATATATTGTGCGCCCGCACCAGCGATTCGCCTGAGTCATATACCACACGCACCGAGTCGGGCAGGTATGATACGTCCATTATCTGTAAAGTACTGGGGCCCTCATCACAGACGCCATAGACATAACAGCCGTAATTTTTAAAATCTCGGTGAATGATCTGTCCGCCCTGGGCAGCGCCGGGAACAAAAGCCACCTCAACAGGCTGAACCGGGTTGGTAACGTCAATGAAATGCGTGCCCGCGGTAGACCCCATTACGGCATATTCCCGGCCATTGACTGCTACGCCCCATACGTCGTTGTAGGTGTTATTATAGGCGCTGGATCCCACCAGTTCCTCGCGATCCCAACGACCTAATAATTCAGCCAGCACCACCTGGGCCGATGCGGTGAGCGAAATCAATATGCACGTCGAGGCAAGCAGTATTATTTTTTTCATCAGATGAATTATTTGTTAGTTTACCCAACCATATAGCAAAGGTAAGACGTCTAGCCTTTTATCTGTTTTTGTGTTAAACAATTGTTTGCTAATTTAGGCAAAATACAAGGGCGCCTTGGGTTGACAATCCGGGGCGCCTTTTTTGATGTTGGATATTCGTAAATCAAACATCCAACATAAACAATTAAAAATCAACAACCTTTCCTGCCGCCGTTCCAAAGCCAATGCGTACGCCGTCTTTTTCAGCCCAGCCCCGCATAATCACCTCATCGCCGTCTTCAATAAAAACGCGGCTGCTGCCGTCGGGCATAGCAATAGGGCGTTCCCCGCGCCAGGCCAGCTCCAGCATAGAGCCGTAACTATCGGCATCGGGACCGCTGATCGTACCGCTGGCCATCAGATCGCCGATGCGGACATTACAGCCGTTGACCGTATGGTGTGCCAATTGCTGACACATATTCCAATACATGTATTTATAATTGGAGCGGCTCACCGTATGTTCGGGGCCGTTTTCCGGCCTTATGGCTACCTCCAGATGGATATCGTAATTGCGGGGGCCGTTTGTATGCAAATACGGCAGCACCGCGGGGTTTTGCGCGGGGCCTTCCACCCGGAAAGGCTCAAGCGCTTCGAGGGTAACGATCCAGGGCGACAGCGTAGAGGCGAAGTTTTTGCCCAGGAAAGGCCCCAGCGGCACGTATTCCCACTGCTGTATATCGCGAGCCGACCAGTCGTTGAACAGGGCCATTCCGAAAATATAATCTTCGGCTTGCCCGGCCGGAACAGGGTGTCCCCATGCCGAATTTTTGCCCACCACAAAAGCCATTTCCAACTCGAAATCGAGGCGTTTACTAGCGCCAAATACCGGCTGATCGGCGCCGGGCGGCAGCATTTGCCCCTTGGGCCGGCGCACCGGCGTGCCCGAGACTACAATAGACGAAGCTCTTCCGTGGTAACCTACGGGCAGGTGGCGCCAGTTGGGCATGAGGGCGTTATCGGGTCCTCGAAACATAATACCTACGTTGGTGGCGTGTTCCAGGCTGGAGTAAAAATCGGTGTAATCGCCGATATCCAGCGGTAGTAATAGCTCCGCCTCTTTCATAGGAAGGAGAAAATACTCGGCTAGCTCTTTGGCATCCCAACTCTCGCGATCGTCGTCGAGAATATCCGACAAGCGCAGGCGTACGGCACTGGTTTTTTCTTTGCCTAACGCAATAAAATCATTGAGCGCAGGCCGCGAAAAAACTGCCCTGTCAATACCCAGATCGTCAAAAAAACCATGCGCAGCCAATACGGGCAGATTAATCACATAATTGCCTATGGCGCTGCACAATGCGGGGTTTTCACCATCTTTGCGAAAAATCCCAAACGGCAGGTTCTGAATAGGAAAGTCGCTACCTGCAGGCACATCAACCCAGGTGCGCAGGGTAGGATCGTTAGCCTTTAATGTCATAATATGCTGTTAACGCGCAACCGCGCGGTGATTGATTTGTTCTTCGCAAAGGTAATAATAGTTTAATGCTCATGAAAATACCTTCTTTTTTACAGTTCCCGCTCATGTTGATTATTGCCCTGGGCGTCTTCTGGAGTGTTAGATATTTCTATTTTTTGCCCCGATTCGACGGCGGCGAAAAAGCGCCGGCTTTCGAAGCCGTTTTGCGCGACGGGTCGACTTTCAGACTGAACGACTTGCGCGGCCAATACGTACTGCTCGATTTCTGGGGCAGTTGGTGCGGCCCGTGCCGCGCTGAAAACCCAGCCTGGGTGCAATTATACAACACCTTTAGCCGGGCAAAATTTGACGACGCCGGCGGTTTCGTTATTGTAAATATCGGCATTGAACGCGACCGGGGCCGCTGGGAAAGAGCCATCGATAACGACGGCCTCTTTTGGCGATATCATATTCTGGACCTTACGGCCAGTTATCGCTTTTTTAATGCTCCGGTTTCAAAATTATACGGCATCAAACAATTGCCAGGCAATGTACTCGTTGATGACAGAGGAAATATCGCCGGCGTCAACCTCTCGCCTCAACAGGTACAGGAATGGCTTTCGAGTCGACTGACAAAATGACAATATCCGCACAATGGCAAAGTTATTGCTGAATTATTTCCACGTAGCCCTTGTTAAAAAGCAATTTACACAATGAGCAAGAAAGAAGAACTCGAACAAGAAGACCTCGCCCTGAACGATCAGGCAGCCGGAGAAGATAAGGCAACAGTCAATACAACAGCTGAAATGCCCGCCGATAGCGACAATCCAGCCGCTCAAGGCGATGAGCTTGCCGCCCTCAAGGCCCAATACGACGAACTCAAGGACAAATTCCTGCGTCAATACGCCGAATTTGAAAATTACAAAAGGCGCACCATCAAAGAAAAAGTCGACCTGATGAAATCGGCGGCACAAGACACAATGACAGCCCTATTGCCCGTTCTTGACGATTTTGACAGGGCTGCCAAAAACGAATCTTTCAGCGAGGGCGTACAACTGGTATACCACAAACTCATCCAAACACTCAAGCAAAAAGGCCTTGAGTCCATGGAATCCAACGGTCAACCTTTTGATCCCGAGTTGCACGAAGCCGTAACGGAAATCCCCGCGCCTTCAGAAGATATGAAAGGAAAAGTAATCGATACCATCGAAAAAGGTTTTACACTCGGTGACAAAATCATCCGCTTTGCCAAAGTAGTGGTAGGCAAATAACACCGGCAATTTTCAAGCAATGGCAAAAAGAGATTATTACGATATCCTCGGCGTGCAACGCAGTGCCTCGCCGGAAGAGATCAAAAAAGCGTACCGCAAAATGGCTTTGCAGTACCACCCCGATAAAAATCCGGGAAACAAGGAGGCCGAGGAAAAATTCAAAGAAGCCGCCGAAGCTTACGAAGTGCTCAGCGACGCCGATAAGAAGGCCCGCTACGACCGCTACGGCCATGCCGCCGTGGATCAAAGCCACGGGGGCGGCGGTTTCTCAGGCGGCATGACGATGGACGATATCTTCCAGCAATTCGGCGATATCTTCGGCAACGATAGCCCCTTCGGCGATTTCTTCGGAGGCGGCAGAGCCCGCACTTCACGCCCCACCGGCGAACGCGGCAGCAACCTGCGCGTTAAGGTCAACCTCACCCTGGAGGAAATCGCCGGCGGCGTATCCAAAAAAATTAAAGTGAAAAAACAAGTGGTCTGCGACGCCTGCGGCGGCAGCGGCGCTAAAGACAGCTCCTCGGTTCAAACCTGCGCCACTTGCCGCGGCGCCGGTCAAGTACGCCAGGTGCGCAGTACGTTTATGGGCCAAATGCAGACCATTACAACCTGCCCCTCTTGCGGCGGCACCGGCCAAACAATTACCTCCGCTTGCGCTAAATGCCACGGCCACGGCCGCGTGCAAGGCGAAGAGACTATCGAAATCGATATCCCGGCAGGTATGGAAGAGGGCATGCAGCTCTCAATGCGCGGCAGAGGCCACGCCGGCGCCAAAGGCGGCCCCGCCGGCGACCTGTTTGTGACCATCGAGGAAATCCCCCACGAAACGCTCCAACGCGACGGAATGAACCTGGTATTCGAACTGTTCGTCAACTTCGCCGACGCCTCGCTGGGCGCTACTATCGATGTGCCGACCCTCGATGGCAAAGTGAAAATCAAAATCCCCCCGGGCACCCAGTCGGGAAAAATCTTCCGCCTCAAAGACAAAGGCCTGCCCGTAGTCCAAAGCCACGAACGCGGCGACCAACTCATCCACGTTAGCGTGTGGACACCCAAGAAATTAAACGACGATGAACGCGAATTGCTCGAAAAAATGCGAACAATGCCCAATTTCCACCCTCAACCAGGCAAATCGGAACGCACTTTTTTTGAGAAAATGCGCGACTATTTTAAATGATTAACCAGCCCGTTTCGCCATGACAAAATTCGCTTTTGCCTTTGCTCTGGCCGTTTTGGCCTTCAGCGCCTGCGGACCAGATTATCTTGTTAAAGAAAGCCGTGAAATCGATGCGTCGGGCTGGGCTTATAAAGACACCATCGACTTTGCCTTCGAAATCACCGATACTACCCAATTGTACGACCTGGAAATTGCGGTAGCGCATGATGCCGATTTTCCTTATCAAAATATGTACACGCTCATCTCTACCCGCTTTCCCTCCGGTCAGCGACTACAGAAACAGCTTTCCCTGGAATTGGCGGATAAAGCCGGCGTTTGGGCCGGCGATTGCAGCAGAAAATCGTGCACGCTGAAAATACCGATTCAGCAAGGCGCCTATTTTAATGAAGCCGGCGCTTACCTCATTACGCTCGAGCAATTTATGCGGGTTGATCCGCTGCCGGGCATAAAACGTATTACACTACAAATAAGACCTGTGGGTAAGCGGCAATAATCAAGCGCCCTCTACCACCTTCAAGCGCCGCGATACCAGCACCGCCACAATACTCATGGCGATGGCCAGATATCCTACGTATGGATAATTGCCCAACGAGCCGTCGGGGTTTTTTACTACAATAAATCCCGATATCAGAGATGCCAGCGCCAGCGACATTTCGTTGACCGAGCCGCGCACGCTCATAAAACTGCCCCGGCGCTCGGGGCGCACCACCGCTGTGGCCATGGTCATAGCCGGCACGTTGCGCCCGCTGGCCACTGCAAAAAAGGAAGAAGTAGCGCACAAAGCCAGTACCAATGACACATGGGGCAGATTGGTGATGGCAAAAATGCTGAACAGTGCAAAAAAGCTGGCCAGCGCAAAAATCCGGGCAGGCCCGAAGCGATCCGACAAGCGCCCGAACAAGGGCATGAGCACTACCGTTACTACGCCGCCCAACGTATATATATAAGCAATTTGGTGATCGCTGAAACCTACATTAAATTGCATGTACGGCGCAATAAACGGAATGATCGTGAAATGCCCCAGCATCAAAATAAGCGTGAAAGCAAGGGCGGTTAACTGGTTGCGATCGCGCAACACGTCGCCCAAGGCCTTTAAAGGATGCCCGTGGGCGCCCCCGCTTTCGAGATGCCGGCGCAGCGAAGGCACGGCAAAAAAGATGAGCAGTGTTGCCAGGAAAGCGAGCGCCCCGATTACAATAAACGGCGCCTGCCACGAAAATGTAGCAGCCAGGTAGATGCCCGTCGGTACACCCACTACCGACGCTACCGAAAATGAGGTCATGACGTATCCCATCGCTGTAGCCCGCCGCTCAAGCGGGATAACATCGCTTACAGTGGCCAATACAACTGCCCCCAACGTGCCGCCAAACGCGCCGGTAAAAGCCCTGGCCGCCAACAGCAATGGATAATTGGGCGCCACGGCGCAAATCAGGGTGCCCACAGTAAATCCAATATTGAGTATCAATAACGCACTTTTGCGATCGTAACGGTCGATAAACATGGCGCTCACCAATCCCGCCAGAAAAGCGCTAAAAGCATACACTGAAACAATCAGGCTAAACTGCTGGGGCGACACCTCGAATATTCGCATGAATTGCGAGCCCAGCGGCATGATAATCATAAAATCGACAATGTGCAGGAATTGTATGGACGCCAATACAAGCAGCAAAAGGATCTCTTTTCGGGTCATGGTCGAAGCGGATTGAACATGTATTAATGCCCCAACCGACCATTTTGTTTACTTACTCACTTTTTTCATGATGATGTCCCGCCCCATTTGTCGGGTTTCCATTTGCACGCATACCCCTTTTTCGTAAGTGTATCTGGCGCTTATGCCGTCGGGCATGGTGAGTTCGTAGCGGCCCTCGCCAAGGCGTTTTAATATGCAATACTCCCCGAAACGCTCCGAAAATACGTTTTGCTGATGTACAGGTTCGTGGTGATATAAACACGATACGCTGTAGTTGATGTGTCCCGCAAAATTGCGCTGTTCGTCTTTCATCGGAAACTCAATGCGGTAGCCCTGTCCGCCTTTTTCTACAACTGCCGACTCCCGCAAACTTTTATTGAGCCACTGCTTAACACTCGCCGTACTCATACCTTTTGCATCATAATTGGCCTGGATAAGTGACGATATGTGCAGTAAGGGCCATTTGATGTGCGTCTCCAGCTTGTAAAAACGGGTTTTGTCTTGCTTTTCGCTACAATGCGCCTCTAGTGTACCCATTACTTTTTTACCGACATATATATCGTATTTGAGCGACTGGGCAGGCGCCCCATTCCAGGGTAGGAGCCACAACAGGTAACACAGGCTTGCAAAAATGGATAGATTCATGGTCGAAGCGTTATAATGGGTGAATAAATACTATTTCCGGGCGGCTGCCAATAATTAAAAAGGGCAAACCACTCCACGGCTGCAGCAATAGCGCTTTCAATCGGGGTTTGCGGCAAACCAAGTTCCCGCACGGCTTTTGCCCCGGTGTAGTAGCAATTGCGATTGAGCAATAAGGCGTTTGTATTAGTCAGAGGGGGCTGACGGCCACTGCATTTTTTCCAGACTTCCCCCAACCTGGCCGCACTGCTCAGTACCCCCGGCGGTATAAGCAATTGATGTTTGCGCATTCCGGCAACCTCGGCCACTTTTTCAAAAAAACCTGCATACGACAAATTTTCATTCGCCAGCAAATAGTTCTGCCCTATTCTGCCGCTGGTAATTGCAGCAACAATGCCCGCCGCTACATCGCGCACGTCAATGAAATTTTTACCGCCGGCAGGACAAACGATTATGCCATTGCGCAAACCGTGCAACAGTAATCGCCCCGAACTCGGCTGCGCATCACGCGGACCAATCATGAAAGTCGGGTTGACGATTATTGCGGGTAGATGTTCCCGCCTCACTTTTTCCAAAATGAGCCGTTCTGCTTCTATTTTACTGGAGATATACAGCGAGTCAGATAGTGCAGGAGCAACCGCCGTTGTTTCATCGCCCGGACAAGAGGCATCGCCGGGCTGAAACACATTGGCTGTGCTCACGAAGATAAAACGTTCTACTCCATTTTGCAAAACGGCAGCGCTTATTTTATCAACAGCATCAATATTATCTCGCTGATAATCAGCAGCAACGCCCCCCCGCTGGCGGGTATTGGCAGCGGCGTGTACAACAACCTGACATCCGCGAACGGCCCTGTATATGGATGCCTCATCAGACAAATCACCGTAAACATGTTCAACATCAAGCCCGCCTAATGCAGTGGTGCGGCTATTCCGGCGAATCATTGCCCGCACGTCGTAACCGCTTTTCAGTAATGCCGCAACTGTGTTGCTACCCAGCAATCCACTCGCTCCGGTAATCAGTACGCGTTTCATCGGTTAATTTTTGTTGTTGAATTTCTTTTGAAAAAATACGCGCCACAACGGGCAATACAATAACATCAGGCAATAGCGCCATAAGCGAACGGCTGATGCGGTTGAGCAATCCAGGCACAATAACGGCTTTGCCGCCAAACATGCCCCGTAGCGCAATTTCAGCTACTTGCCCGACACTCAGCGTACTCCACCTGGCCATACTACCATGGGCGCCCAGGCGGCTATTGACGTCGGCATTAGTAGCCATAGGCCCCGGGTGCAATACGCTCACGCTTACCGGAGTACAGCGCAACTCCTGGCGCAAAGCCAGCGAAAAAGCATATACAAATGCCTTGGATGCCGGGTAGACGGTTTTGTATGGAATAGGAGCAAAAGCAGCAATACTCGACACGTTAAGGATATAAGCCCTGGGGCAAGCTGCCAGTTGCGGAAGGAGCATGCGGGTAAGCAAGGTCAATGCCCTGATATTCAATCCGATAATGCGATCCAGATAGTCCGGCTCAGCACTGTCAAAGGTTCGGGAACCGCCAACTCCGGCGTTGTTGATCAGGGTGCTGACCTGCAGGTTGTGGAGCTGCAACCACGAATACAAGTCATATACAGCAGACCGCTGTGTCAGGTCTGTTTCATAAGTATGTACCGCAATACCGTAGTGCCTGCGCAAATACGAAGCTACGGCATCAAGACCTTCTCCGGGTAATGATACCAGCACAAGCGGATAACCGCGCCGGGCACAAGCATACGCCAGCGCTCGCCCCAACCCCGAACTGGCGCCGGTGATCAAGGTAAAAGCATTCTGGGGAGGCTCAAAATGTCTGAATTTTCTCAGCCATTTTACGAATAACACCAACAACATGGGAAGCATAGAAAAGGAGTTTTTTGCTGAAAAATGGTTTTGTACACATCGTCGACGATAAGGCAAAAATGCTCCCCGCAGCCGCCCGCTTGCAATACTGATAAATCATTACTTTTTTGAAAAATAGGGGTGAGAAATGAAAAAAAGCATCCTGTTGTCAACGATGTCCAAACCCGCTCAACTCATGCACCCGGAATTAACAGCGCTCTACAAAGAATACCAATACCAGCTAAGCAGGCAGTTATTCCGGCCGGAGGAATTGGATTATGGTATCCTCGACAAGCACTTCCCATATCTTCACGCTATTGAGCAATATACCAGTAGTTGCGTATCGATATTTGATTGCTTCCAGCGGAAACATATTGTAGTTTCTCACAAATTTGAGCATATGCTTGGATGGGATGTAGAAAAGGCCGGCGAAGATGAGGGAACCGCGTATATGGACGAACGCGTACATCCTGAAGATTTGGTGAGTATGCTGCGCTCAGGCGTTTATTTTGTAAAATACATACTCGACACCCCTCCTGCGGAACGCAAGCACTATAAAATGGTATCCAGCTATCGTACTTTCGACGCTTCAGGCCGGTATGTGAGAGTGGTTGAGCAGTCGTCGCCCATGGAGTTCGACAGCAGGAACAATGTGTGGCTGGTATTATCGCTCCTGGATGTCTCCGCCTCCTACGATGGCAGCGCTGCCTTTGGAGCTTGTATGGTGCACACCCTCAGTGGCAAGATTATCGAATTGCCCAACCCCGAGCATATGAATACCGAGGCCCTTACCAATCGCGAAACAGAGATATTGAAGTGTATTGCCCAGGGCCTGATCAGCAAAGAAATTGCAGGCCGGCTTTTTATCAGCGAAAAGACGGTTAATACGCACAGGCAGCGCATTATTGCCAAATTAAATGCGACCAATTCTTCCGAAGCCGTCAAGCGAGCTTATCAGATGGGAATTTTGTAGCAACCTGACTGCCAAATGACGGGAATGCCCGTTTTGACTCCGCTCAATAAGCGAACTACCTTACGCGGCCTTCAACTGTGTCAACTTGGCACGGCCCAGTTTCTCGGCAGCATATTCGGCTGTGACTTCGAAATGGCGGACATCTTTATTAGAGGGCAGCTCAAACATGGCGTCGGTCATAATAGCTTCGCAGATCGAGCGCAAACCACGGGCGCCCAGACTGAATTCCAGCGCTTTTTCAGCTACAAAATCAATGGCCTCCTCTGTAAAGGTAAGTTCAATACCCTCCAGTTCAAACAGCTTCTTGTACTGTTTGAGCAGCGAATTTTTGGGTTCTGTCAGGATGCGACGCAACGTGACCTGGTCCAGCGGATCGAGATAAGCGAGCACGGGCAGTCGGCCTATGAGTTCGGGGATAAGGCCGAAGCGCCTGAGATCCTGGTGGGAAATGTATTGCAGCAGGTTCTCCTTGTCAACCATCATCACATCTTCCGATTTAAAGCCGATCACCTGCGTATTGACGCGTTTGGCGATGAGCTTATCGATACCGTCGAAAGCGCCGCCACAGATAAAGAGGATATTCTCCGTATTAACCTTCACCAGTTTCTGCTCGGGGTGTTTGCGGCCACCCTGGGGCGGCACATTCACATCGGTGCCTTCCAACATTTTGAGTAGCGCTTGCTGGACGCCCTCGCCCGATACATCGCGGGTTATCGAAGGATTATCGCCCTTGCGCGCTATTTTATCAATTTCGTCAATATACACAATGCCGCGTTCGGCAGCCGACACGTCATAGTCGCAAACCTGAAGCAGACGCGTGAGGATACTCTCAACGTCTTCGCCAACGTAGCCGGCTTCGGTAAATACGGTTGCGTCTACGATGGCGAAGGGCACGTTGAGAAACTTGGCGATGGTTTTGGCCAGCAGCGTTTTACCGGTGCCGGTTTGACCTACAAAAAGAATATTTGACTTTTCTATTTCAATTTCACCCTGGCGTTGCTGGCGCAAGCGTTTGTAGTGATTGTAAACCGCTACAGACAAGATCTTTTTGGCTTCATCCTGGCCAATAATATATTGGTCAAGGTAGTTTTTGATATCGCGCGGCGTCACCGTTTCCGGCATATGAAAATGGCCGGGTTTGGCATCCTCGCGTTTGGCGCCGCCGTAGAGTTCTTCGCGGATGATCTCGCTGGCTTGCTCTACGCACATATCACAGATATGGCCGTCGATGCCGGCGATGAGAAAGAGCGTTTCCGATTTGTCTCTTCCGCAAAAAGAACAACGGTAGTCTTGTTTTGTACGCTTCATGCGCTGTCAGAGTTTATTTTCCCTTTTTGGGATTATTGCGTTCGAGAACTTCGTCAACCAGGCCGTATTCCTTAGCCTGATGGCCGGTCATCCAGTTGTCGCGATCGCAATCTTTTTCAATCACTTCGTAGGTTTTGCCCGTGTGATAAGCCAGGATATCGTACAGCGCTTTTTGCTGCTCCTTTACCAACTTGTAATAAATCTCCATTTCCGTCACCTGACCCTGCATACCGCCCAACGGCTGGTGGATCATAACGCGGCTGTGAAAAAGGCAGGAGCGTTTGCCGGTAGTGCCCGCAGCGAGCAACACGGCGCCCATAGAGGCTGCCAGGCCTGTGCAGATGGTGCTGATATCGGGAGCAACATACTGCATGGTATCGTAAATACCCAGACCCGCTATAACGGAGCCGCCCGGGCTATTGATAAACATCTGGATATCGCGTTTGGGGTCGCTCGATTCCAGGAAGAGCAGCTGGGCCTGAATCACGTTGGCCACATAATCGTCAACCGGTACGCCCATGAAAATGATGCGGTCCATCATCAAACGCGAAAATACGTCAATTGCCGTAGCGTTCAACGGGCGTTCTTCGATGACGGCAGGGGTGAAATTGCCGATATTCGGAACGCTGACGGCTGTTTTATTGGCATAATGCTCCAGGTGCATGCTGCTCATGCCCATATGCCGGGTGGCGAATCGGAAAAATTCGTCTTTTGGATACATAAGGTATTTCCTTTGTGGTGTAATAAATTGCCTTAAGGCTCGATCGAATATTATAACACCTGGAAAACGCCCAGGTTGAATGGGAAGCGTTTATTGCTGTTCTTCCTGCATATCTTCCTCTTCCTGAGGCTCAAGCAATTTTCGCTTGGCTTCAATGGCGTCGTGGATTTCCTTGCGGGCAGCTTCGTAATCTTCGAGTTTGACCCGCTTGGGTTTGGTTTTCACCAAATCGCGGGTTGCTTTGCTCAATTTGTCGAGGTATAAGCCGTCAATCACCCTGTTGACTTCTTTTTCGTCTTCCATGCGGCGAGCTGTCAGACTTTCGATAAGATCCGGGGTTAGATACGGGCTATTGCCCAAAATGTTGCGAATACCGTCGGCAATACGCGATTTGATTTCTTCTTCTGTAACGTCAATATTGAATTGCTTGATCAACTTGTTTTTGATCAAAGTCCATTGAAAGCCTTTGGCGAAAGAGGGATATTCCTTTTCCAGCTGTTCAGCGGTATTTCTTTCATCACTGGCCAAAATCCAGCGCTTGAGGAAATCGTCGGGCAGGGGAATATCGTTGAGGTCGAGCAGGCGGTCTTGCAACTGCAGGAACAACAAATTGTAAGCGTCCTGCGAATAATAATTGCGAATATCGCTGCGAATTTCTTCCAGCGCCTCCGCTTCTGAAGTCACTTTGCCCTCCCCGAAAGCAAGATCAAAAAACTCCTGATCAAGCGTCCTCAGTTCAAAGCGGGATACCTCATGCAGGGCCAGTTCAAAAGCATCGGGGTTGATCTCCCGGGTATCGTTGTCTTCCAGCCCCAGGGCATAACGGCGCACGTATTGCTCGTTTTTGTCCTGCCAGAGCGCAAAGGGATTCATCACGATTTTTTCCCCTGCCTTGATTGCGCCAAGCGCCGCCTGGCTTTCGGGCGTGAGGTCTTGCCACAGGGTGCGGAAGCTGAAAACAATACCGTCTTCTTTAATAGCGTCGCCATCCATTTCCTGGAATTCGAGATAGAGGGAGTCGTTGTCCTTGCCGGCCTGTTCTACCGCTATATTCTGCGAGGCGCGACGTCGCATCTCATTGAGCTCGTCAGCCGCCATTTCATCTGACACTTCCACCTCAAGCAACTCAAATTCCTCATTCCCATCGAGGCCCTTTACCTCAAATACAGGGCTGAGCCCGAGTTCAAACTGGAACTCGTAATCGCGGAGGTTGCCCATGTCAAAATCGATCTTCTCCTGATCTTCTTTAGGCAGAGGCTGTCCGATGAAATCATCATCGGTTGTGGTCAAGTACTCCTGAAGTTCGTGCTGGAGTTGTCTGGTTACAATATCGGCGAGCAAGCTTTGCCCAAACATCTTGCGCACCAGCCCCGCCGGCGCCTTGCCTTTGCGGAAACCGCGCAGGTGAGCCTCCCGGCGGTATTTGTCGAGCTGCTGGTCGAGTTGCGACAAATAATCTGCTTTTTCAATAGTGACGTTTAACAGGATGTTCAGATTGTCAATATCTTCCCTGACAACTTTTGGCATGTGCTGTATGATTGTGGGTGATGAATTTGAAAATAAGATTGGTTATTCGGCTAAACCGGTTATTCGGCTATTCGAAAACCCAATAACCGGTTGACCAAAGAAGGTGCGGGTGGAGGGACTCGAACCCCCATGCCTCGCGGCGCCAGATCCTAAGTCTGGTACGTCTACCAATTTCGCCACACCCGCATTTTTATTAACACTTTTTGTAAAAGCGAGGCAAATATATAACCTTTTGAGGTAATTAAAGTTGCATTCTTAAAAAAAAGAACAACCTCAAAGCCCGTCCAAACGATTGGATTCGGCAAAAAAGTGTTATTTTTGTAGAAGATGGAGTATAATTCGCGCGGTTTATGATTACGACAGCCAATACGACAGCGCCTCAGGCCGACCAGGAAAAGGAACGCGAAGAGGAGGAACTGCAACAGCATGAGAATGACAAGCAGATAAAATATTCTTTTCCCATGAGCGAAGAGGAGGAACGTAAGCTTATTCAAAAAGCCTACCGCAAATTGCTCCGCTCTATAAAGTCGGAAATGGACGCCACCGACCGGCGCAATATCCGGATGGCCTACGATCTTGCCGTGGAGGCGCACAGCAAACAACGCCGAAAGTCGGGCGAGCCCTATATTCTCCACCCTATCGCAGTAGCCCGCATTTGCGCCGAAGAGATCGGGCTGGGCCCCACAGCCGTGGTCGCGGCATTATTACACGATGTGGTGGAAGATACCGACGTGACCCTCGACGATATCAAAGCCAAATTCGGACCCCATATCGCTAAAATGGTGAACGGCCTCACCAAATTGGACAGCGCCTACAACGCCGAAAGCCCCCAAGCCGAAAATTTCAAAAAGGTGCTGAGCACGCTGGTGGAGGATGTGCGCATCGTGCTGATCAAGATGGCCGACCGCCTCCACAATATGCGAACCCTCGGCGCTATGCCCTTGCATAAACAACTCAAAATAGCCGCCGAAACCAGCTATATCTATGCCCCGCTTGCCCACCGGCTGGGGCTTTACAATTTTAAAACCGAATTCCTCGATCTGTGTATGAAAATCACAGATCGCGATCAATACAACGAAATCGCCCGCAAACTCCAGGATACCAAACGCTCGCGCGAGAAGTATATTAAGGAGTTCCTCGCGCCGATCAATGAAAAACTGGATACCCTCCAACTCGGCAATCACAAATTGGCCTATGACAGCTTTGGCCGCTCCAAGTCTATTTATTCGGTCTGGAATAAACTCAAAACCAAACACGTACCCTTCGAGGAGATCTACGACCTCTTCGCCGTGCGAATCGTACTGGATGTGCCGCCCGAACAAGAAAAATCAATGTGCTGGCAGGTGTATTCTATCGTTACCGATGTTTACAGACCGATTCCCGAGCGACTCAAAGACTGGATTTCCATTCCCAAATCCAATGGCTACGAATCGCTGCACACTACCGTAATCGGCCCCAAAGGCCGCTTTGTGGAAGTCCAAATCCGCACCGAACGCATGGACGAAATCGCCGAACGCGGTTTCGCCGCCCACTGGAAATATAAAGGCGTAGGCAACCAATCGGACGTGTACGAGCGCTGGCTCGACAGCGTGCGCGAAACGCTCGATACCAACAACAGCGACGCCGTTGAGTTTTTGTTCGATTTTAAATCGAATAACCTGTTCAACGACGAGGTGTACGTCTTTACCCCCAAAGGCGATATGCGCATACTGCCCAAAGGCGCTACCGCGCTCGACTTTGCGTTTAGCATCCACACCGACGTAGGCTATCACTGCAAAGCCGTTAAAGTTAACAACCTGCTCGTACCCCTGGGCCATGAACTCCACAACGGCGATCAGGTGCAGGTCATTACCGATAAACGCCAAAAACCCAGCGAAGACTGGGTGAAAATCGTCATTACCGGCAAAGCCCGAGGCAAAATCAGGTCGCTGCTCAAAGAAGAACGCCGCCATCAAACCGAGTTGGGCAAAGAAGAACTGGAGCGCAAGTTTAAAAAACAAAAAGTCGATTATTTCGACGAAGCCGTCGACCTGGTTACCAGGTTTTTCGGGTTTAATTCCCGGCTCGACCTCTACCACGCCATTATGACCGAAAAATTCAGCCCCGCTGAAATTTTCACTCAATTTCGCGTGGAAAACGGCCACCTCACGGCCATTGAGATACCCAAAACCGGCGAGACCGGTGAAGACAAGGCCCTCAAACCCGGAATCGGCAAAAAAATCATCGGCAAACCGCGCCTGCTGATCAACGGCGAACCCGCCGAGCGCTACGACTACGTGTTCGCCACTTGCTGCAACCCCGTTCAAGGCGACGCAGTTTTCGCCTACCTGACCTCCAACGCCGGCCTGAAAATCCACCGCGTCAATTGTCCCAACGCCAATAATCTGATGGCCAATTACGGCTACCGGATTTTGCGCGCCGACTGGGTGGCTACCACCGGTACTAACTTTGTGGCCGACCTGCTGATAACCGGCGTTGACGACGGCCCCGGCGTTATCGAACGCCTCACCCGCCATATATCCAGCGAGTTGGGCCTCAATATCCGCCAGTTCTCAATTGCCGGCGATCAGGGGTATTTTGAAGGCAAAATCAGCCTTTTTGTGGCCAATACCGACCAATTGAACCAGGCCATCAAAGCCCTCAAAAACCTGAAGAACATCTCAAGTGTTACCAGAGTAGAAGATTAATAGCCAATGGACGACATCATCAAGGAAGTAAAAAACATTTTTGCCGCACACCTCGAAAGCAACGGTTTTCGAAAAACACCGGAACGCTTTGCAATCCTGGAAGAGATATACCGGCGCAGCGATCACTTTGACGCCGAAGCCCTCTATATCCATATGAAAAACCAGAACTACCGCGTCAGCCGGGCCACGGTTTACAACACCCTGGAGCTGCTGGTCAACTGCGACCTGGTAAAAAAACACCAGTTTGGCAAAAACCTGGCGCAATACGAAAAATCGTACGGCTTCAAACAACACGACCACCTCATTTGCGTGGATTGCGGGCGGGTACTCGAGTTTTGCGACCCCCGCATTCAACAAATCAAGGATATGATGGGCGATCTGCTCAAATTTCACATTACCCACCACTCCCTCAACCTCTACGGGCAATGTAACGGCGCCTGCGACCGCAAGCCCCAACCCGAGATCGTTGAACAAGAAGCAGAGCTGTCGAAACCCTGATGTATGCAAAGCGATTTTACTATCGTTGAACGCCCAGGCGTACTGATTGTGTACGTCCACCACCTGCTGAGCGAAACAATCAACAAAGAAATTCTCAACGCCGTTCAAAGCGGAATTGACCAGGGATTTACTACCTTTGTCGTCGACCTGTCGGATGCGCCTTTTATCAATAGCGTAGGGCTGAATGTGCTCATCCACCTGATGTTGAGGGCTAAAGAAGCCGGCGGCAAAATGGCATTGGCCAATGTGTCGGCCAAAGTACTCCAACTACTGGAAGTCACCAAGTTAAAGTCGATGTTCCTCATTGCCCCCGATATGGAGTCGGCAATGCAGCTGCTTTTGGCAGAGGAGGAAGAGTGAAAGAGGGAGAGAGGGAGGGAGTGTAATTTCTTAAACTATCAGATTAAAAACAATGGCTGTAGATGTGCTTATCGGCCTGCAATGGGGCGACGAAGGGAAAGGCAAAGTAGTAGACTACCTGGCGCCCGATTACGATATCATTGCGCGTTTCCAGGGCGGGCCCAATGCCGGCCATACCCTGAAATTTGACGGACAAAAATTCGTGTTGCACACCATACCCTCCGGCATTTTCCGCCCCGAACTGGTCAACCTCATCGGCAATGGCGTGGTGATCGACCCTATTACGCTGGCGCGTGAACTCGACTTTCTGGAAAAAGCGGGCGTCGATTATCGCAGGCAATTGCTGGTGGCCCGCAAAGCCCACCTCATCCTGCCCACCCACCGCTATATCGATGCTGCCTCGGAAAACGCCAAAGGCAAAGAGAAAATCGGCTCCACACTGAAAGGCATCGGCCCTACCTACATGGATAAAACCGGCCGCAACGGCCTGCGCGTGGGCGATTTGATGTCGCCCGACTTCGCCGCCAAATACGCCGCACTCAAGGCCAAACACCTGGTACTCGCCACGCTCTACCCCCCTATCGATTTCGACCTCGAAGCCGAAGAAAAACGCTGGATGGAGTGTATCGAGCTATTCAAATCACTGCAATTGGTTGATTGCGAATATTATATCAATGACGCTATCGCAAATGGCAAACGTATATTGGCCGAAGGCGCACAGGGTTCTATGCTCGATATCGATTTCGGCACTTATCCCTATGTGACTTCCTCCAATACGATTACTGCCGGCGTATGCACCGGACTGGGCGTTGCGCCTTCCCAGATCAGAGAGGTGATCGGCATTACCAAGGCCTATTGTACCAGGGTAGGCGGCGGGCCGTTCCCCACCGAGTTGCTCGACGCCACCGGTGACAAGCTGCGCACCGAAGGCCACGAATTCGGCTCTACCACGGGCCGCCCCCGGCGCTGCGGCTGGATCGACCTGCCCCAACTGCGCTACAGCCTGCTGCTCAACGGCGTTACGCAGTTGGTAGTGACCAAAATCGATGTGCTCAATATTTTTGATGAAATTAGGGCTGCCGTGGCCTATCGCTACGACGGGCAGGAGACCTCGCAATTGCCCTACGATATGTGCCAGACCGATATTACTCCGGTATACGAATCATTCGCCGGCTGGCAACAACCGCTGAATGAGACCCGCAATTTTGACGACCTGCCCCACCAGGCACGCCTCTTCCTCACCCGCCTTCAACAATACCTCGGCGTG
>JRYG01001476.1_pt1 | contig 23102 bp, 20 predicted proteins | sample 235341 | NCBI WGS metagenome assembly JRYG01 (sample SAMN03074218, study PRJNA261478) | activated sludge metagenome | biome: Wastewater Treatment Plant; feature: Wastewater; material: Activated sludge; isolation source: activated biomass of a wastewater treatment plant treating hydrocarbon... ...
AGAGCATGACTTCTCCTTTCTTCGCCTCCTCACCGAGCCTAGCCGCAAACACATCGCGTGACTCAGGATGCACTCAGGAATCGCTCTTCGCTTCCACCCGGATCTGCTGGACGTTCACGTTGCGCGACAGCTTCGAGCTGTTGCCGGCCAGATCGATGGCGGTGATCTTCAGGCGGTAGCGGCCCGGCTTGAGGCGACGCTTGGAGATCCTCAACCTGACCTGACCAGCCTTCGCGTTGCGGGTGATCTTCACCACCCTCCGCTTCTTGCCCTTTCTTCCCTTTGCCGGCCTGCCCAGCGGCCTGAAGACGAGACGGACCTTCGCGGCCTCGGAAACCCGGAAGGACAGGCTGCTCGACTTCCTGGCCTTGCTCCTGAACTTCACCCGGGTGACTTTCGGAGCCGTTTCGTCCGGGCAGATGGATGGGACAGTCGCGCAGGTCGGCTGGAACTCGAAGGCACCCTGGTCGGGAAGCGCAGAACCGTTGAGATCGCCATCGACGGGGCGGGGATCGAGTGCGTGATCGACCGTCAGGAGCGACGCTGGATCGCCGCTGTCAATCGACGGCGAGCCCGGCGAGAGCCGGAAATTGCCGGGGCCGGCGAAAAGCGGGTCCGCATTCACGTTCGACGGGTCATCCACGTTCGGGTTCCCGCTCGAGGAAGCCGGGGCGCCGGGAACGAAGTTGGAATGGGTGATGTTCAGGAACGCCTTGCCAATCCCGGGGCCGGCCGGCACCGACATGTCCCAGGTGTGTTCGAAACCACGGATGATCGAGCTACTCACGTTGATCGTCGCGTCGCCGGCGCTGGCGTTGGGAACGTTGACGTCGATGGCCGGGTCCGAACCGGGAACCGGCCCGCTGCTGAATATCGTGGACGAATCGACCCTGAGCAGGGATTCCTTTGGGGTGCCTGCTTCCGGCTGGACCACAAAGGCACTCATCCCGCTGGTACTGATCACCGAGTTCCGGATCGTTGCCTCAGCTCCCTTTCCGACCCACACCGCGGCCTGCTGGGGCTCCTCGATCCAGCTGTTCCGGAATTCGACCGACACGTTGTTGGCAACTGCCTGCAGCCCGTAACTCGGACGCTCGATTATGGAGCCAGTGACCACCGAATGCCCCGGGGATGAACCGTTCAGCCTGATCCCGTAGTCGAGCGACGACCCCTCGGAGGCAACCACCCTGACCCCGGTGAGCGTGTTGTCACCGATCATGGTGAGTCCGTCGGCGCCCTGGTTGTTCACCTGAACTCCGACGTTGGTCATGGTCGCGTCCTTGATCTGGGCGATTGCTCCGAGGCCCGCGCCCAACGCGGCACTGCCGGCGATGGTCAGGTCCGCAAGCGTGATGCCGGGACGGTCGTTGAGCAAGGCGACGAAGTTGTTGCCACTCACCGTCGACCGGATCACAGTCTGTTCCCTTCCGGCACCAGTCACTTCGAGCGGGTCGAGGCCGCTGGCTTCGATGCGCTCGTTGCCGGGCTGGGTGACCGTCCCGGCGGCGATGATCACCCGGTCAGCCTTGCCATCATTGCCGTTGTCAGACATCGCCTGCGAAAGGTCAGCGGTGGCGACGTTGGTGCCGTTGTCCGGGCAGGCGGCAAAGAACCCCGGCACACAGAAAGTGGTGGCAGAGGCGGGTGTCGCCATGGCCAGCATCGTTGCGGCAACGAATCCGGTCAACAGGACTGCCCTGAATGCCTTCAACTCATCCCCCAGTTGATTGATCTTGGTTTCCCTGAAGCCCAGTCTCCACCGACGGGCACCGGAGGTCAAGTGGCAGCCCGGTCGAGCCGGGCGAGAACCTGGAGCCAGATCAGGTTGCGCCGGTTCGCACCGTACTTGAGCGCGGGGATCGTCAGCATCGCCGAGCCGCGCATGATGTCGGGCTGGGACTCGCCGCCGTAGACACCGAGGTGAAGGCCGTCCGGGGCGAGTCCCTGACTGACCATTCCGGGAGCGCTCAGGGCCGCGTGAAGGTTGATCAGCGGAACCTGCCGGTCGGTCGCCACCTGCTCGATGATCCGGTTGGCCTCGGCGATCCTGGTATCGCCCGACTCACCGTTGTGGGCCGCAACGACCATCGGGGGCAGGGTCGAGAGCACCGGCACCGGTCCCAGTTCACGCACCCGGTCGACCATCCCGGTCAATTCGCGCCGGTAGGTGTCACCGAGCGGCAAGCCGAGAAGGGCATCGTTGGTGCCGGACATGATCAACGCCCAGCGGGGACGAATCAGGGCGATCTCGCATTCGAGGGGCGTCTGCTGCGGCTCGCATTCCTCGGTCGGCGGGGCGATGCCGGTCGAAGGCAGATCCTCGGTCGGGGTCATCAGCCACTCGGTCCAAACCCCCGAGACCGCAGCAGCCGAGCGGCGACTCAGCGAATTGAACATTCGGGGAACGGCTCGAGATCAGGGAACTCCGTCTGGGTGTACCGCTCCACGACCGGCTTCAGGTCACCGTTCGATCCGTAGCCGACCTCCCTGCAGCCGAGTCCGTAGAGATTCTGGGGCCACTCCGTGTTGGAGTCCCCGACCTTGGCGAAGACGTAGGGGTCGAGCTTCTCCTCGTCGGCGCGGGCGACCTCCCGGCGGAGGCGCTCGCCGGCCGCTCCGGAGAGATCGGGGAGGACAGGGGCGGAGACCTCCTGCGGAAACTCGGCGGCCGGTTGGGGTGTCGTGGACGGGGCCTCGGAAGCGGACTCCGAACCCGAGCCGCAGCCGGCGACAACCAGCAGGCAGACCAGGAGCAACACCGACGTATGGAATCTCATCTCAGCCGGTCACCCGGTCGAGATAGGCCAGGGTTCTGAGCCAGATCAGGTTGCGGCGGTTCGCCCCGTAGCGGAGGCCGGATGGTCGGAAGTCGACCGAGTCGGCGAAAGTCGTCGGCCCCGGCTGAACCCCGACCATCTGGCCGTCCGACCCCGCAACCCCGAAGTGAAGTCCGTCCGGGGAAAGGCCCAGATTGAACATGGAGGGGGCCTGAAGGGCCCGCCAGAGGTTGATCATCGGCAGGCCGCGAAGCCGGGCCAGCCTCCAGATGCCCCGGTTGGTCCGGGCGACACCGGCATCGAAGGCGGCCTGCCGATCAGGTTCCGGCCTGATCACGGGCGGGATCGTGCTGAGAACCGGCACCACACGGCGGGCGACCAGGGCATTCACAACCCGGCCCATCCGCTCGGTGATCTGGCTGCCGGGAGAGGTTCCGAAGCTGATGTCCATGCCGAGGTCGTTGGTGCCGAGCATTACCAGTGCGTAGCGGGGGCGAACCGCGTCCACCTCGCATGAGAGCGGCGTGGAGTCCGGGTCGCAGCCCGGGGGCTTCCTCCAGTAGCCCTCGTCGGGCAGGTCACTTACCCGGGTCACGGTCCAGGTGGAATAGACACCCGCCTGGGCGGCAGAGGAGCGACGGGAGAAGGAGGTCCAGGGCCGGCAGCCCGGCAGTGCCCTTTCGTTGGCGAGCCGAACCCGGTTGTACCGGCCCAGGGTGCGGCGCAGGGCAGGTGCGAGCACCCGCACCTTGCTGCAGGCGAGGCCGTAAAGGTTCGGGGCAAACTCGGTGTTCGAGTCGCCGATCTTGGCGAACACCCCGGCCCGCAGGCCGGCCTTCTGACCGGCACTCACCAGAGCGCGCAGTTTCTCCTGCTGGCCGGCCGTCAGCTTCGGGACCACCGGGGCAAAGCGCCAGTCGGCCGACGCCGGGGCAGGCCCGAGGCAGGCGAGAACCACCAGGCAGTACGCCAGAAGTCCCCCGACCGCTTTTCCACCCGTGAGGCGCATGACTTCCAATCAGTGCGATGACAGCAAAGAGACGGTACCCGATCAAACCTGCGTTGCCCGCCTGACCTCGAATACGATCAGCCGCATGACTGTCTGCGTAGTAACCGGCGGAGCCGGATTCGTCGGATCACACCTCTGCGATGCCCTGCTCGAAAAGGGCAGCAAGGTGATCTGCATCGACAACCTCGACACCGGCTCGCTCCAGAACATCGAACACATCGACAGTCCCGATTTCACCTTCCTGCCGCAGGACATCACCGAAAAGGTCCGGATCGACGGTGAAGTGGACTTCGTTTACCACCTCGCCTCGCCGGCCAGCCCGATCGACTATGCCCGACTGCCCCTCCACACCCTCAAGGTCGGAGCCCAGGGCACCTGGCACATGCTCGGAGTCGCCAAGTTCAAGCGGGCCCGCTTTCTGCTCGCCTCGACTTCCGAGGTTTACGGTGATCCGCAGGTCCACCCCCAGGAGGAGAGCTACTGGGGGCACGTGAACCCGATCGGTCCGCGCGGCGTTTACGACGAAGCCAAGCGCTACGCGGAGGCCCTGACCATGGCCTACCACCGCCAGCAGGGCGTCGACACTTCGATCGTGCGGATCTTCAACACCTACGGCTCCCGGATGAGGGCGCATGACGGCCGGGCGATCCCGACCTTCCTCCGACAGGCCCTCCAGAACCAGCCGCTGACCGTCTTCGGCGACGGATCGCAGACCCGTTCTTTCTGCTTCGTCGACGATCTGGTGCGAGGTCTGATCCTGCTGGCCGAATCCGGCGAGCACCTGCCGGTGAACATCGGCAACCCCGACGAGTACACGTTGCTCCAGCTCGCCAATGCCGTGATCGAGGCATCCGGCGCCGAGTCGGCGATCTCCTTCGAGCCGCTTCCGACCGACGACCCCCAGGTCCGCCAGCCCAACATCGACCGGGCCAGGGAGCTGCTCGACTGGCAGCCGACCGTTTCGCTCTCCGACGGCCTGAAGAAGACGATCGAACAGTCCGGGCGGGACCGGCTGATCGGCAAGACCGGCTGAGCTGCCCGGGGGGACCCGGCACCGACGATGTCCAGCCCCGGTGAAAAGCGGATCCTCGTCCTCGGGGCGGCCGGCTTCTTCGGCGACTGGATCGCCCGGGACCTGGAAGCGGCCGGGCACAGGGTCGACCGCTCAACCCGTGAGAGTGGTGGCGACCTGCTCGACGCCGCAGGGCTGCGGCGACTGGTCGCGGACGTGGGACCCGAGGCGGTGGTGAACGCGGCCGGGATGACCTCGCCAGCGCAGGCGATGAAAGACCCGGCGGGTTGTTTCGCGGTCAACGCCGGTGGCGTCGTGAACCTGCTCGAGGCTCTTCGGATGGAAGCGCCCGAGGCCCGGCTGGTCGCCCTGTCCTCCGCCGCCGTCTACGGTGGTGAACCGCCGTTCGGCGAGGGGGCTCCGACCGATGCCGACACTCCTTACGCCGCTTCGAAGCTGGCGATGGAAGTGGTCTGTAGGCAGTACCTGAGAGGCGACGGAAGGCCCGTAGCGGTGCTGCGAAGCTTCAACCTGACCGGTCCGGGGGAGCCAGCAACCCAGGCGACCTCCGAGTTCTGCCAGGCGGCACTCGATGCGGGAGCCGGGGGACGGGCCGAAGTGAAGGTCGGGGAGCCCTCAACGGCCCGGGACTTCACCGACGTCCGGGACGCCGCGCGCGCCGTCCGCCTGGTGATCGAGACCGGGGCGACCGGCACCCTGAACCTCTGCTCCGGCAACGCCACGAGCCTGACCGAACTCGCCCGGATCATCGGCGGACTGACCGGAGCACAACTCGTTCTTCGCGGCTCCGGCACCGGCCGGCCCGCATCGGGACTGCTGACGGTCGAAGGTGACCCGACGCTGCTTCGGGAAGCGACCGGATGGCGGCCGGAGATCGGGCTGGAGCGGAGTCTGGGCGATCTGATTGCGTCGCTTCAGGAGCGGGACTGAGCCGGCAGGCTCGAATACCCTGCCCCCGTGAGCAAACTGAAGGACCTGATCCGGCGCTTCGTCGGCGACCCCGAGGCCGGCACTGCCGGACGCAAGGCGAGGCTCGCCGGGCTGATTGGCGTGCCGGTTACCGGGGCCTTCCTGCTCGGCGTGATCGTCGGCGTGCTCGGGGAGAGCATCTCGGCCGGGGTGACCGTGATCCTGCTGGCGATCCCGCTGGCAATCGCCGGTGGCCTGATCGCCGGTCGCGTCGCACTGGACGGGGCGATGCAGTTGAGAGGCGGCCAGAAGGCCGGCTGGCTGAACGAGAAGCTCGCCCCGCTGAACGTGAAGGCCGACCCGGACCAGCCGGTGCGTGTGGAGATCATCCATCCCGCGGTGGACCTGAAGCACTTCTTTGGCGGATTCATAGCCGTCTTCAACCTCGCGCGGCGGCTGACCGAGGCCGGCAACCAGGTTCGCATCGTCACCCTCGAGCCCCTGGACCTTCCGTCCGACTGGCAGAGCCGCGTCGCCTCGTACGAGGGAATCGGAGATTCGGTGAACCAGCTCGAGGTGACCGACGGGAGCGACCGGAGCAGGCCGGTCCTGATGAACCCCGCCGACCGGCTGATCGCAACCCACTGGACCGCAGCGCACGTCGCCTCCGGCGCGGCCGGCGAACTCGACCAGGACTCATTCACCTACCTGATCCAGGAGTACGAACCACTGATCTTCCCGATGGGCAGCGCCGCAGCCCTGGCTGACCAGAGCTACGAGCTCGAGCACGGCGCGATCTTCTCGACCGGCTTCCTGCGCGACTATTTCAGGGAGCAGGAACTCGGGGTCTATCGGCCCGGCGGACCGGGCGAGGATGGTGCCGTCGTATTTCGCAATGCGATCACGCCGGCTGCGCCGGTGACCGAGGGTGAGCTGCGAGGCCGAGACCGGCGCCGCCTGCTCTTCTATGCCCGGCCCGAGGCGCATGCCGAGCGCAACCTCTTCGAGATCGGGATCATGGCGCTGGACCGGGCGCTACTGGCCGGACATTTCAGGGACTGGGACATCGCCGGGATAGGCAACGTCGATGGAACCTCGGAGCTGCTGCTGCCGGAGTCGAAGGTCAGGATGAGGCTGCTGCCCCGGGTGGCGCAGCGGGAGTACGCCGATACGCTCAGACAGTTCGACGTCGGTCTCGCGTTGATGTACACGCCGCATCCGAGCCTGGTGCCGATCGAGATGGCCGAAGCCGGGCTGGTCACCGTGACCAACACCTTTGCCAACAAGGACCGGGCTTCGCTCGAGGCGATCTCGGGCAACCTGATCGCGGCAGAACCACGGATCGACGCGATAGAGGAGGCACTCGCCGCGGCCGAGGTGATGAGCCGCGACCACGCCGCGAGGGCAGCAGGCAGCAGGGTCGACTGGCCGAGCGACTGGGACGAGGCCCTGGACGATGCGACCATGGCGGAGATCACCCGCCTCATCGGGCAGCCCGTGATCTAGGGTTGCCCCTCCAGTGGCGGACCAGGAACTCAGCACAGAAGAGAAGATCGATCGGGTACGGGAGGGTTACGAGTCGACTCTCAGTTGGCGGCTCACCCGGCCCTTGCGGGCGATCGGCGAAGGGGCCCGTCGCCTGCGCGGACGGGAAACGGAGATCCCGTGGGCAGACGCGATGGTCGAGGAAAAGACCGGGACCGACTATGGCTCATGGCTCGACACCTTCTTCGGCGAGCAGCTCGAGACGATCGACGCGGCCTGCGCGAAGACACCAAGAGACGAGGCCTGGAAACTCTTCCGGGAACTCGGCGACGACCTCTGGGCGGTCCTGCTGACCCGGGAGTACGACCTCTACCCGAACATCCGGGCTCTCCTGCCCGGCGCCCCGGAGCCTGACCTCCAGTGGATGTGGAACGGCGCCACCGGGCTCGAACTGCTCGGCCAGAGCAAGAGTTTCTACGCCCGGGTCCGGGAACTGAACCAGCGGCACGGCAGGGTGCCCCTCGACGAAGCGAGGGTCCTCGACTTCGGTTGTGGCTGGGGCCGCCTGACCCGGTTCTTCGCCCGCGACGCGATGCCGGGCCGCCTGTTCGGCTGCGACCCGACTCCGGAAATCCTCGAGATCTGCGCCGAGACGGGAGTGCCGGGCGACCTGCGCCGGACTGACTTCGTGCCGCAGTCACTGCCCTTCACGGACCTGGACCTGATCTTCAGCTTCTCCGTCTTCACCCACATCTCCGAGGCCGCCCACCGGGCCTGCCTCGAAGCAATCCACGAGTCGCTCGCTCCCGGCGGGATCGCCGTGATCACGGTCCGGCCGCCCGCCTACCTGGATCACGACCCGCTCATGGAGCCGGCCCGCCGCGAGCTTTCGGGTGACTTCGCGACCCGTGAGCTGAAGGAACCGCGCTACCTGTTCGTGCCACATCCGATCGAGGATGGCCACCCGCAGTACGACGAGGGAGAAATGACCTACGGGGACACGGTGATCAGCCTGCCCTACATCGAGCAGAACTGGACCGACCTCTTCGAGATCGCCGAGATCAGCTTCCTGACCGGCGACATGTACCAGGTCCCCATCGCCCTGAAGAAGCGGTAACTCAGAGTTCCTCGGCGATGCGAGGTGCTTCGCGGCTGAAGACCTTCACCGCGACTACGCAAAGCACAACGGTGATCAGGAAGGCGGGCAGCAGCCCGAGCCAGCCGCCGGCCGCGTCGAGGGCGGTCGGGGCGGAGTTGTCGATCACCAGGTGGCGAAGCTCGATGAAGATCGGGGTGAGCGGGTTGGCCAGGACGATGTCATGGAAACGCTCGGGCACGATCTCGATCGGGTAGAGCACCGGGGTCGCGTAGAAGAGCGCCGTCGCCAGTACGCCCCAGATGATCCCCACGTCCCGGAAGCGGACGAACAGCGAGGAGACCAGCAGGCTGACCGCCACCGTGATCACCCCGAGCACGGTGATCACGACCGGGAAGAGCAGCCAGGTCCACTCGATCGAGACACCGGAGGCGAGCAGGAAGACCAGCACGACGATCAGGTTGACGCCGAAGTTGAAGAGGGCGGTCAGGACGACCGCAAGCGGGATAACCAGCCGCGGGAACTGGGTCTTGCGGACCACCCCCTCCTGGGCGACGACCGAGGTGACCGAGGCGAGTGTCGCCTCCTGGAAGAAGGTGAAGACGACGATGTTGAAGAGGAGCATCACCGGGTAGTGCTCGACTTCGGAGCCGATCCGGAAGATCTGGGTGAAGACGAAGAGCAGGACCGCGAAGAGGATCAGCGGACGAAACAGCGACCAGATGTACCCGAGGACCGTGTCGAAGTAGGTCTTCTTGAAGTCGTTGACCGCGATCAGGTAGAGCAGGTCCAGGGACCGGCGCCAGCCTCCACCGAGGGCCGACGGTCCGGTCACCTCACGCAGTTCGGGGCCGCTCGCGGTGACCGACTGGTCCTGCCGGATCGTCGCCGAGGCCTGCTCAGCCATCGGACTTCTCCACCTTTGCGCTCAGCTCCGCCTCCGCCTCTACGAGTCCGGGAGTTCTCTTCATCCCGAAGATCACGAACTCGAACAGCTTCAGGCCCTGGACCACCCGTTCGGAAGTCTCCCGGTTGCGGGTGACCCAGCAGGTCAGCAGGTACCGGCCCGGGGTGAGCCGGTTCGAAACCTCACCAGAGATCGTGACCGTCTCGCCCTCTCGGATGATGTCAGCCGGTTCTTCCACCCCGAGGGTCTGGTTGAAGCCGGTGACCTGGGTGTGCTTGGCGTCGTTGATCTGGAAGGTGAAGAGGGGCCGCTTCAGATCCCTCAGCGCCTGAATCTTGAGGTTGAGCCGGAGGGGATCACCGATTTCGACGTTGGTGACCCGCTCTCCCGCGCCGTTCTCGAGCCAGGAGTCGACCAGACGGGCCTGGATGTCGACACCGGGGATGAAGTCGTCCTCTACCTCGCCGTCCTCGAGGAAGCCGAGCGTCTCCTGACGGGGAGTCTCGGCATCGAAGTTGAGCTTCAGGTAGGCGCGGGCGACGTCACGGGGGGCACCGGCCTCCACGACGTGTCCACCCTCGATCAACATCGCCCGGTCACAGAAGGATTCGACCGCGGTCATGTCGTGGGTGACCAGCACGATCGTCTTGCCGGCGTCACGCATCTGGTTGAAGACGTCGGCGCACTTCTGCTGGAAGGAAGCATCGCCGACCGCCAGCACCTCGTCGATCAGCATGATGTCGGCGTCGGCCTGGATCATCAGCGAGAAGGCAAGCCGGACCAGCATGCCCGACGAGTAGTTCTTGAGCTTCAGTTCCTTGAAGTCCTCGAGCTCGGCGAACTCGACCACCCGGTCCAGCCGCGCCGCCGCTTCCTGGCGGCTCAGGCCCATCATCACGCCGTTCATGATCACGTTGTCGTGGGCGGTGAGATCGTGGTTGAAACCGACCCCGAGTTCGATGAATGGAGCGAGGCGCCCGGCCATCCGGACCCGCCCGGCATCCGCCCGGTAGATCGAGGCGAGGATCTTGAGCAGGGTCGACTTGCCGGAGCCGTTGCGGCCAACGATGCCGAAGAACTCTCCCTGCCGAACGTCGAAGTCGATGCCGTCGAGCGCCTTCAGCTCCCGGTACTCGGTCTTGCGCAGGGGGTGAACCGCACGTTCCTTGAACGATTCGACCCGGTGGAGGGGGATGTTGAAGCTCTTCTTCAGTCCCTCGACCGAGATCACAACCGGGCTGTCGGAAAGGTCCCGGGTCTCAGTGTCGGCAAGTGGATCCGTTGTCATGGAGTCAGGCGTCACCGGAGAAAGCCAACGACCCGGTCCATCACATCAGGTCCGAGCGAGGTCTCCCAGTCGCTGCTCCAGTCTACGGACGAACCGGCCACCCGCCGCTCACCGTCGCCGACCGCAGCCGCCGCTTCAGCCAGGGCCGCGACCACACCGGGAACGGTCGGGGGTGCGGTGACCAGGTTCGGTGAGATCGCAGTGAGCTTTTCGGCCGTCTTGTTCTCGCAGGTGTTGGTGACGGTCAGCATCCCGGCCGAGGCCATCTCGATCGGGGGCAGGCTCGGGTGGGGGGTGAGCATGAGCGAAAGGCCGAGGTCGTGGCCGGCGAGCAGGTCACCGTAATCGGCCTGGCCAGTCCGGGGGAGGATCTCCAGGGCGACGTCCTCGGTCAGCCGGAGGCGGTCCCCGCCCTCGACGGTCCCGATCCCGTGAAAGCTCCACTCGGGACCGAATACCTCCTGCTCGACCGCCTGCTGAAGTGACATCAACCCGATCTCGAACATGTTTCGGGCGGCGTGGGCTTCCGGGCGCGCATAGAAAAGCAGGCGGCGGGCCTTGCGGGCCGAGAGCTCCGCCGCGGGTGGTGCGGTCACCGGGGTGATCGCGTTCTGGAAGGAGACCGAGCCCGCATCACCCGCTTCGCTCCCTTCGGCGTACACGCCGTAGCCGCGGTCGCGGAAGAACTCCCTCAAGAGCTCTGTGGAGAAGAGGGCCCGGTGCGGGAAGTCGTAGGTCGCGTCGGCCATCGCCGACCAGGAACCGGTGACGAAGGTGAGCGGCTCGTACTCCTGGATCAGGTACAGGAAGTGGTCGTGCTCGGTCCGGGCGAGGGCGTCGTTTGCGAGATGGGCCGTCCACCATGTGGTGGCGACGAAGCGGTCGCGGGGATTGATCTCGAGCGCCTCGCCGGTGTCCCGGGCGAAGAAGATCTCGATGTTCTCGAAGGCTCCCTCGAGACCCTGGTAGGCCTCGACCTGATCCCGCCAGGAACGAGGCAGGGGCGGGGTTGGATCCACGGTCACTATCCGGGTGCGAAAGCCCGCCTCTGCCAGCTTGCGGGCCAGGTTGAACTTCGCGATGTAGCCACCGAAGAGGTGCTTCAGGTCGAAGGTCGGGATCAGCAGGTTGACCCGCTCCGGCGCCTGCTCGGTCACGGCGAGATCGAGCGGCCTGACCATCCGCTGGATGTGGGCGGTCTGGGGGTGGTTGTGGGCGGGGGCCTTGGCGGCCCGGCCGGCCGGCGGAAGGCTCGCGTCATAGACGGAACCAACCGGCTTCTCCAGCCCGCGGTTTCGCCAGAAGATGATGTAGCGCCAGAGGATCCCCTGGACCAGCAGGCGCTCGACCCCGAGAGTCTCGTTTCTGCCGAAGAGCTCACGCACCGGCCGGGTCAGCAGCCAGAGGAAGCCGGAAGGCCGCCGCTCCGCCCCCACGTAGCGTTTCAGGGTGCGACGCTGGCGACCGGTCAGCCTGGAGTCGCACCGGCCAAGCAGGACCCGAGCCAGAACCGACAGTCGCAGGTAGGCGTTGAAGTAGGCCGAACGCCAGCCCGAGAAGAACTGGCGGACTGCGCCGATGCTGAGGTGTTTCGGTCGCTTTGGCCGGCCGGCCTTTTATGCCCGCGTTGGCGTCGGCGTGACCGAGAACCGCCGAGCCGTGCTGAACGTAGTCGTAGAGCGGGCGGTCGACATAGGCGATGCCGCCGGTGGACATCGCAACCAGGGCAAGCCAGTGGTCGTGGAACATCTCGCCCGGCGCCTCCGGGAACGGCAGCGCGAAGTCGAGCATCTCGCGGCGGAAAAGCGAGGCGGCACCGGTGACCGTGTTGGCGATCAGCATCGAGGCGTAGTTGGTGTGGTTGTTGCGGCGGCCGGACCAGTAGGTCTCGGCGATCACCTCCCCGGATTCGGTGACCAGGCGCTGGTCGCTGTAGGCCAGTTGTTTCCGGCCCAGTGAGTTCTCCAATTCGGCCAGCTTCTCCGGGTACCAGCGATCGTCCTGGTCGCAGAGGGCGACCAGCTCGGCCGAGCCGGGAACCATGCCGAGGGCCCGTTCGAAGTTGCGGTAGAAGCCGAGCCTGGTCTCGGAGCGCGAGATGACGAAGCGGGCGTCACCATCGATCTCCGCCTCGATCTGCCGGTAGGTGTCGGGCAGGGAGCAGTCGTCGCTGATCACGCAGACCCAGTCGGTCACCGTCTGGTTCCGAAGCGAGTCGAGCTGGATGCGGAGCAGGCCGACCTCACGGTTGAGCTGATGAAGGTCCGGCTGGCGCAGGGCCAGCCAATCCGCCGGGCAGGGCTCCCGCGCGACATCGCCGAGGCGGCCGCCTGGCTGGCGAGCGNNGGTTCAATTCACCGGCGCTATATCCCGGTGGATTGAACCCAGCGGACGGCTGACCAGCCGGGACCATCTCGATCTCCGCCAGCGGGGCGCGGCTGACCGTGCCATCGGCGAGTTTCAGGGCCACCTCGATCCTGAGTGGCCCGGGTTCCCTTGACGGAATCTCGACGGTGGACCAGAAGCCGCTGCGGAAGCTCTTCAGCTCGGGGTCCTCGAGCGAGCCGGCGTCGTGGGTCTCGGTCACCTCGCCTTCCGGGATCAGCGGATGGAGCGACTTGAAGAGGTCGAGTCGCGGCATTCGGGCCACCGCCGCGTTCGGCTGGCCGTCGACCAGGATCTCCAGCGCCTCGTAATCCTGACGCCGGTGGAAGCAGTAACCGTAGAGGAACAGCGCATCGGCGCGGCCGGCCGGGAGCTGCTCGGGGAGCTTTACTTCCAGCCCGAGTTCGATCTCGGAATCGAATTCAGGCTCACCCATTGAGCCCACACTATTCGGTTCCAATCAGAAGGCGATTGGCGCGTATTCCTCGGGGAATGCCGAGGGACCGAAGAACCAGCTTTCGATCGCGTAGCGCGGGTTCGGCATCGATGGATCGGAGCCGGTCTGGTGGAGGAACATCTCGTCGAAGAGGAGGACGTCGCCGGGGTTGAAGATCGGCCTGACGATGCCGGTTTCGCCGGCAGCCTCTGCCGCGGTCTCGTCGGTCACCTGGTAGTGGAGATCGCCTTCGTTCACGCCGGCGGCGACAAAATCGTCGAGCCGCACCGGGACGATGTCCATGCTCGGGGCGACGTCGCCACAGCGGGAAAGCGAGAGCCACACGTTGAGCGCGCGCACGTCACCGAGGAACTTGCCGTCCTGGTGCCAGCCCCCCTTGACGTCCGGGGAGGCCTTGCGGAGGGTGCACTTCTGGGCCGAGATCGCGGCCCGTTCGCCGAGGTAGCCCTCGACCACGTCGCGGACACCGGCCTGCTCGAGCGAGTCGACCATCTCGAAGAACATCTTTGGCGAGTCGGCGGCCAGCACCCCGCCGGCCAGGGCCACCCAGTGGCGCTCCACATACTGCACCTGGTAGGGCTCGCGCGGCTGGAACTCCTCGTAGATGCGGGTCGGATCGACTTCCTTGCCGTCACTGAGCCGCTGCCGGATCGCGAAGGCGTGGTCGATGTCATCGGCGAGTGACTTCGCGGTCTCCTCGCTCATCACACCGGTCACCTTCAGGCACCCGTACTTGAGGATCGCGGCTCGCAGGATCTCCGGGGTGAGCTCCTCAGGGGTCACTGTCGGGACCTTGTCCTCGAGGCGAAACTCGTACCCGGCAGGCTCGGGGTGGCTCGGGTTCTGATCACCGGCCTCGACCATCTCGGCACCGGCCCGGTGACGCATGGCGATGATTTCCCGTTCGATCTCGACGTCAGCGCTTTCCCGGTTGGTCCTGGTCAGCAGATCGATGCCGTCGTAGATCTTTCCGTCGGCTTCGAGGGCGCGCGCCTCTTCGACCACCGGGTTGACCTCGGCCTCGGCGACTGCTGCTGCTCCACGATCCTTGCGACGAAAAATGCCCATCGATTACCTGCCTTTTGCTGGTTTGCTCCGCTTTTGCCTCTCAGGAACCCGCTGGACGCTACCAGCCTCCAAGGGGTTTCCGGGCAGGTTCAGTACTTACCCGCATGCCGTGCGGGCACACCGGTTGCAGTCGCTCCGGCGGGAACGTCGTCGACCACGACGGCGCCCGCACCGACCCTTGACCCCGCACCGACGTCGATCGGTCCGATCAGTTTTGCTCCGGTCCCGATGCTCGCCCCTTCCCGCACGGTGGGCCCGACGACGCTCCCGGCCTTCAGGCCGATCGTGACCCAGGGCGAGATGACGACCCCTGGATGGATCTCGACGATCCCGTCCAGCACAACCTGGCCGTGAACGATGTAAACCCCCGGATGGACCACGACCGGGTCACCGATCGTGACCTGGGAGAGGATCATCGAAAGCCGGTGAAAGATCCTGGGCAGGACCGGGATGCCACGACGCTGGCCGGCCGCCTTGGCGCGGTAGAGAACCTGGGCGAGGAAGGCGTCGCTCACCCAGGCCAGCCTGAGCGCAGCCAGCAGGGCATCACCCTTGCTGCGGAACTCGTACCGCTCGCCCCTGTGCTGCGCCGTCACGACGGTGTCGGCGAGCACCGCCTCGGTGAACCGGGGGTGCCGCGAGCGCAGATCCGCCATCAGGCTCGCCGCGTCATTGTGCTGGCCGAGGTCATCCATGGGCCGGGCGAATCTATACCCTTGCCGCCGATGGCTCCCGGGAAACGCGTTACCGATCCGCTCCAGTGGGGCTACTCGCTCAGCAACGTCTTCGAGCTGCTCTCGGGCTGCCTCGAAGCGATCGACGCGAAGACAGTGCTGGAAATCGGCTCCTACAAGGGCGAGCTCACCGTCGAGCTGCTCGAGTGGGCGAACGAGCGTGGCGTGAAGGTGGCCGGTGTCGATCCCCTGCCGCCGGACGAACTCGAGGCACTCGCCGGCGCCCACCCGGAACTGGAGCTGCTCCGCCAGACCGGTCAGGAGGTCCTGCGTGAAAGGGACTTCGATGACGCGATCATCATCGACGGCGACCACAACTACTACACGCTCAGCGAAGAACTGAAGATCATCGGCGAGCGGGCGCCCGGAGAACGGATGCCACTGCTGATGTTTCACGACGTCTGCTGGCCGCATGCCCGCCGGGACACCTACTACGAGCCGGACCGGATCCCGGAGGAACACCGTCAGCCGCTGGTCCACAACGAAGGCATCGCTCCCGGGATCAAGGGAACCGCCGAGTGGGGACTCCCCTTCATCTGGGCCGCTGCCGAAGAAGGCGGCGAGAAGAACGGCACGATGACCGCGATCGAGGATTTCATGGCCGACCGGCCCGGCATCGAGATGGCGGTGGTACCGGCCTTCTTCGGGTTCGGCGTGATGTGGCACCGTGACTCCCCGTGGGCCGCCGATGTGGCCAGGGTGGTCGGCCCCTACGACAGGCATCCCGTACTGGAACGCATGGAAGGCAACCGGGTGGAACACCTGGTCGCCGGCCAGGCCCGGGCCCGCCAGCTGATCGAGCTCGAAGAGAGACTGGCCAGGCAGGAGGACCTGCTGCGTCGCCTGCTTGGATCGAGCGCATTCACCGCCGCCGAGAAGCTTTCAGGCCTCAAGCAGCGCGGCAAGCCGCTGTTCACCCGGGCCGAGGTCCAGGCCCTGCTCGACGAGTAGGCCGGACAGGCCGGTGAACGAAGAGGGCAAGCCGCCGTTCCCGCCGCTCGACCTGGCCGACCGGGTCAGCTCGCTCCCGGAGGGGCCGGACGCGCTCGATCACTTCGAGTGGCTGGGCCTGATGACCCGCCAGTCGATCGACAGACACCTGCCCGCCGATTGGGATTACTCCGGCAAGAAACTGCTCGACTTCGGCTGCGGATCCGGCCGGACGCTTCGCCACTTCCTCGACGTCGCCGACCAGGCGGAAGTCTGGGGCTGCGACATCGACCGGCGCTCGATCGAGTGGCTCGAGGACCATCTCTGCCCGCCCCTTCACGTCTTCACCTGCGACGAGGAGCCGCCGCTGGAGGACGAACGTCCCGGTTTCGAGACGGTCGGCTTCGACCTGATCTGGGCCGTTTCGGTATTCACCCACCTCGCTACGAACCCGGCCGCTTGGCTGCTCGACCTTCACCGCCTGCTGAAGCCGGAGGGTGTCCTGATCGCCAGCTTCATGGGTCGGCTGACCCATGAACCCCTGACCGGTGAACCCTGGGACGAGGAAGGGACCGGCTTCAAGGCGATCGGGCTGGACAACCCCTGGGACAGCGGCGGGCCGTCTGTCTTCATGTCCGACTGGTGGGTCCGCGAGCACTGGGGCCGGGCCTTCGAGGTGGAGATCGTCGGACCCGGAGTCGAGACCCTCAATCAGAGCTGGGCGATCCTCAGGAAAAAGCCGGTGACACTGACCGCGGCCGAATTGATGGCCGGGTCGGAAGAAGCGCGACGGAAGCGGCCCGGCCGGCGACGCTGGTGGCGTCGCGGCGTCTAGCTGTTCTTTTCCTTGCTTCCCCGCAGCCGGCGGAGCGGACGGGTGATCTTCCAGGAGGTGCTGTTCTTGACCTCGCTCAGTTCCTTCTCGAGTTCCTGGGTACGGGCTTCCCAGATGATCTCGCCGGCACCGGCCATCAGGCGGGTGGCCGAAAGCTCGGCCTCGGCCCGGCGGGCGCGCTCCTCCCAGTCGGGCTCGCCGCCGCCGTCGTCCGGCAGCAAGTGCTGCCACTTGCGGGAAAGCTGCATGTGGGTGTCGACCCAGCCCTCCATCTCGGAGATCAGCTCCAGTGAATGATGGTGAATCACCCGCAGGTCCTCCGTGACGATCTTCTTGCCGGCCTCCTTCACCTGCATGCTGATGTCGAAGTCGTAGCCGTGGAGCTTGCCGCCGATCGTTTCGTCGAAGCGCAGGTTCTCGATCGCCCACGGGGAGAAGGCGATCACGAAACCGTCGATCGAGTCGACCTCGCCGGTGCCGGCGAAGGAAGGTGTGTCCTCCCGGACCCAGCAGATCGCCGGAATCTCGCCACCACCGAACTCCTGGTAGCGGTGGGTGTAGGACGCCCAGGTCACGGACCCTTCCCACCAGGCGATCGAACGCACGCCGGTGGCACCGGCGCAGCCGACAAGAGCGACCTCGGGATCCTCGAAACCGTGGCGGATCTTCTTGAAGAAGTCCGGATCGACGATCTCGGCGTCCTGGTGGATCAGCACCAGGGCTTCGAGACCTTCGAGCTGTTTGGCCTTGTCGAGCAGCACGTTGTAGCTCCGAAAGATCGATCCGGCTGACGGATAGATCAGCAGTTCGGTATCCGGCTCGCGGATCCGCTCGATGCCAGGGCCGGCGTAGGCGTCGAAGATGTCCTCTTCGGTTATCGCGCTGCCGATGGCGATCATCTGTTTCTCCCGGGGGTCATGGGCGACCGCGAACCCTATACTGGCCGCCCCCGGCGGTACCTTCCGCCCGGGAACTCTTATGTGGAGCGGCAAAACAGTCAGCGTGGTCCTGATGACCTACAACGAGAAGGACTCGATCCGGCGGGTGATCGAGGAATTCGAGGCGACCGGAGTGGTCGACGAAGTGCTGGTCGTGAACAACAACGCTGCCAAGGGCACGGCCGAGGAGGTCGAGGCGACCGGGGCCCGACAGGTCTTCGAGCGCCAGCAGGGATACGGCTACGCGATCCGGCGGGGCCTGACCGAGGCGACCGGCGACCTTGTCGTCCTCGCCGAGCCGGATGGCACCTTCCTCGCTTCCGACATCATCAAGCTGCTCGCCTACTCCGATGAATGCGACGTGGTGCTGGGAACCCGGACCACCAACGAGTTGATCTGGGAGGGCGCCAACATGGACTGGTTCCTGAAATGGGGGAACTGGGCCGTGGCGAAGATGGTCGAACTGATCTTCAACACCAGCCACCTCAGCGACATCGGCTGCACCTACCGTCTCCTCAGCCGTGACGTGGCCCGTCAGTTCGCGGCCGAGATGCAGGTCGGTGGCAGCCACGCCGGTCCGGAGATGCTGATGTTGACCATCCGGGACGGGATCAGGTTCGTCGAGATCCCGGTCAACTACCTGCCTCGGGTCGGCAAGTCTTCGGTAACCGGTTCCAAGATCACGGCCTTCTTCCTGGGGCTGACCATGATCCGCTTCATCCTTGCCTTCCGTTTCGGCCGCCGGGCCGCCTGAACCAGCCGGGTCGGCTCAGCGCCTTCGGACCTCGGTAACCGTCAGGGGCAGGTGCCCCGGGAAGGTCTCGGTCCGGACGATTTCCCAGCCGTCCGGGAGGGAAGCTCCCTCCGCGCTGGTGAAGAGCGAATCCTCGTCACCCGCTTCGACCGGTTCGCGACTGGTCAGGATGAAGAGACTCTCGCGTCCCGTCGCCGCCAGGGCCTGGTCGAGCACTTCCTGGTCCTGGCCGGCAGGTCCGGCCGCGAGCAGGAAGGGTGGCCTATCGGAAGGTATCCGGGGCCGGAACTCGGGTCGACCCTGGGGCAGGTACGCGTCGAGCGAGGTGAGCGGAACCGGGGTGACGAAGGTCGCGTCATAGACCACATCCTTCGGTCCGGCCTCGCTGTCGATGAAGGCGGCGGCAGACTTGAAATCGAGCGAGGAGTATCCGGGGTCGGCGGCCTTGACCGCCCCCGCAGTGAAACCGGCGAGCAGCAGCACTGCACCTGTGGCACCGACGGCGGGTGTGGACGCGGCGGTCGCGAACCCCGCGAGCACGGGCAGCGCCGCCCAGGTGGCCGTGAGGTTCCGGGCACCGAAGGTGTCGGTGCCGGCCAGGGCCAGCAGGGCCTCGCAGGCGGCGGTGGAAAAGGTGAGTGCGACCAGCAGCACCAGCGCCTGGCGTGAGGTCGGTTGGTTCGGGGGGGTCTCCACCTGCCGTGACGCTCCTCGGACCAGGCCGACAGCCAGCACGATGAGCCCGGCCGCCACCAGCGCCAGGGCCAGTTTGGAAGGGTCTGTCAAAGGCTGCCCGGCCAGCAGTTGCTTGACGCCCAGCCACTTGTCGGAGAGCGCGGCGCCCTGGATCGCCTCGAGGATCGGCAGGGTCGGCGAATCGAGGTCATCCAGCATCGACGGAATCCAGGGCAGATAGAGCAGGACCGCCCCGCCTGTCGAGGCAATCGCGGCGAGACGGGATGGCGGTGAAATGACCAGCAGCCAGGCCAGCTGGGCAGCCAGGTAGAAGACGGCCGTGTAATGCGAATACATGGCCAGGCAGGTGAAGAGCGCGAAGAGCGCCCACCAGGCCGGCCGGCCCGACCGCATCGCGGCCAGCATCGCGACGGTCGAGCAGATCAGCATCGTGACCATCAGCGAGTAGGCCCGTCCGGTCGCCGAGAAGGTGACCATGAAGGGGCTGAGCGCCATGACCGCGGCCGCGATCAGTCCGGCAAACCGGCCGGAAAGCCGAAGGCCGAGCAGGTAACTGAGCGGGATCGCCGCCGTCCCGGCGATCAGGGCAGGCAACCTGACCAGTTCGGGAGCCGACCCGAGCTGGGTGGCAAACCAGGCCAGCACGAAGTAGAGGGGCGGGCTTATTTCGGCATCGGAGGACACCTCGCTCACCGTTCCCGAGAGTCCGAACTCGCGGACGATCCAGAGGGTCGAAAGCTCGTCGCCGATCATCGAGTGACCCCAGGCAAAGAGGCGGAAGGCCAGTCCGAGCAGGATCAGTCCGAGCAGGATGAGTCCCGCCCGACGGCGGGTCAGCCTGCCCTCGGCCAGTCCGGCGAGAGAGGCGGCCGGATTCATGGCCGGCGGGCGACCACCACGTTGTGGGCGCAGAGCCGGCGCAGGCCCGGTGTCTTCTCGACGACGCGCTCGGCGCCAGCGGCGAATCCCAGGAGCCGTGGCGGCACGAAGTCGGGCACGAAGCCCGAAGGCGCACTGCTGGCGATCGCCGCACCGCCGTCGGTCAGGCCGCGCAGGATTTCGTTCTCGGGAATGAGCCGCTCGGTGCCGTCGTCCTGGGGGACCCGGGCCATCAGGTGCTTCCAGTACGGGTTCCTCGGGTTGTGATCCCAGACCAGCACAAGGCCGCTGGGCCGGGTCACCCTGACCATCTCGCCCAGGGCACTGTGGACGGCCTCGGGCTCGGCGATGTGGTGCATGACCGCGACGCACATCGTCAGATCAAAGCTGCCGTCTTCGAAGGGCAGGGCCGTGGCACTCCCCTCGACTGCGGTCACGCCCGGGGCATGCTCCTCCATGTAGGCCAGCATTCCGGCCGACGGGTCGACGCCGGTGACTTCGTAACCGGCTTCGGCGAGGCGCCCGGCGACGACGCCGGTGCCGCAGCCGACATCGAGGATCCGACCCCCGGGGAGGAGGTTGCGGACGTAGGCGACCCGCTTGTCGAGGTAGTGATCAACGACGTGGGGCGGCAGGGATCCGTCGTACTCGTCGGCGATCTCGTCGAAGTGCCGATGCTGGTGCGTTGCGTGATCGCTCACTGCCCGCCCTCCCTCTGGAAGACCGTAACGGTCAAGGGTTCGAGGCCCTCGTGGCGGACCCTGCCCTGCTCGCGCCAGCCCGGCGGGATCCGGACTTCGGCAAATCCGACCTTGAAGACGTGGCCGCCCTGCCCGTCGGGGACGGGTGCCCGGCCGTCGCCGATCGTGACGACCCGGACCGGTCCCGCGGTATCGAAGGCCTGGTCAGCAATCTTCTGCGGATCGTACTGCCGGTAGATGTCCTCGATGAAGTCGGGGCGGTCCTCGAGGTTGGTCATGCGGAACTCGCGCAGGTCCAAATCCAGATACCCGTCGAGCGGCGAGAGGGGAGCCGGGCTGATGATGCTGGCGTCGACGATCGACCCTCCCGCCTCCGAAGTGGACTCGATCGTCCCGGATGCCTTCTCGTAGGGGATGGTCGACCTGGCGGGGTCGAGCAGACGGGCGGTCGTGACCGAGAAACCGGCCGCGATCAGCACCACGGCCACGAGGCCCCAGCGGGGTCCGGCCGCGGCAGCCCCGGCCGCGATGAGCAGCGGAAGCGCGGCCCAGACGGGGGCGAGGTTCCGGGCCCCGAAGATGTCGGTGCCGGCCGCGAGCAGAAGCAGCTCTGCCGCAAACACGGTGGACACCATCAGGAAGGCCAGCCAAACGCCCTTGAGCCGATCCGGCGACGGCTTCGGCAGGCTGCCGCGGACGCGGGCCGCCACCATCGCCCCCGTTGCCACCAGCACCCCGGCAAGCGCGAGAAGCATGTCGGGGCGCTCGAAGAAGGAGGGCTTCGAAGCGCTGATCCAGAGGAAGAAGAGGTCCTTGACCGCCGCCCACTTGACCTCGAAGCCACTCCCCTGGATCGCCTGCAGGATGTCGCTGGTGGGAGAGTCGAGGTCGTTGCGGAAACCACCCAGCCAGGGCAGGAAGAGAAGCAGCATCAGCCCCGCGAAAGCGAGCGCCTTCAGGCGCAGGGCGGGAAAGAGCCAGAGTGCCCAGATCAGCTGGCCGGCAACCGCCAGACAGGCGGTGTAATGGCTGTAGACAGCGAGGCAGCCAAAGACGGACCAGCCGATCCAGTGCCAGAGCCGGCCCTTGTCCGAGGTTGCCGAAAGCAGGCACCAGGTGGCCACAAGCAGCATCAGGATCATCACCGAGTAGGCCCGGGCGTTGGCCGAGAAGTAGACGAGGAAAGGGGCCACCGTCGCTATCGCCGTCGCATACAGGGCGGCGCGACGGCCGAGCGCCTTCAGTCCGACCAGGTAGAAGGCCGGCACCGTCAAGACACCCGCGATGAGGGACGGCAGGCGGACGCCGTCGGGGGTCTGGCCGAAGATCCAGGAACTGACCTTGGCCAGCAGGAAGTAGAACGGGGGACTGATCTCGGCGTCGGAGTTGACCGCAGTCACGACACCGAAGAAGTCGTTGCCCCTGATGATCCACAGGGTTGACAACTCGTCACCCCAGGCCGACTCCCGGAACATGATCAGGCGGAGCACGAGCCCGGCGACGATGAACAGTCCGACCAGCCCCCAGGTCCACCGTGTTTTCTTCGTGGCTTCGTCCAAAGCCCGACGCAGACTAGTGAGGGTTGAAGCGGCGGGGACCATCGCGCTGTCAAGATGCGCGCCATGTGCGCCAGGATCACCGGGGAGCGGGTCGTCACCCCTGCGGGCGGGTTCAACCCGACCTGGCAGCGGCACGTCGCGGCCTACAAGCTGTCCGAACCCGAGTTCGGCCCGGGCCGCCTGCTCGACCTCGGTTGCGGTGTCGGACACAGCTTTCACCTGCTCGCCCCGCGGGAAACGGTAGGTGTCGACATCGATCCCGGCGCCCTCGAAGGCCAGGAGCGTGAAACGGTGGTGGCCGACATGCGGCGGATACCCTTCGACGATTCCGCCTTCGACTCCGTGCTTTCGGTCCACTCCCTGGAACACGTGCCTGACCCGGAGAAGGTGGTCGCCGAGGTCTCCCGCGTGCTCACGCCGGAAGGCACAGCTGTCTTCGTGACACCGAACCGCCTGACCTTCGGTCGCCCGGACGAGATCATCGATCCGTTTCACTTCATCGAGTTCGACGCGGAGCAGCTCGGCGAACTCTGTTCGGCCGGCTTTTCCGAAGTAACGGTCAAGGGCATCTTCGGCTCCGACCGCTACATGACGATCCACGACGAGGAACGGGAGAAGCTCGACCGACTGCTGGCGAGGGACCCCCTCAGACTGCGTCGCCT
>JRYG01002194.1_pt1 | contig 22989 bp, 16 predicted proteins | sample 235341 | NCBI WGS metagenome assembly JRYG01 (sample SAMN03074218, study PRJNA261478) | activated sludge metagenome | biome: Wastewater Treatment Plant; feature: Wastewater; material: Activated sludge; isolation source: activated biomass of a wastewater treatment plant treating hydrocarbon... ...
CCTCGGCCTCCTGGTCGCCGGACAGAGCACGCATCAGGCGTTGCTCGTCGCCGGGCTGGCCGCCCTGCTGCCGCGCGCCCTGCTGATCATCGGGCTGGAGTTTCATCGGACCGCTCACCGGGTACGCCGCTACACCTGGCTGGAAGGCGCGCAGTATGTGCTGAGCCTGCTGCTGGGGGTCGCGTTCGCGGCGGGCTGCGGCTGGGGCGCGCTGGCGCCGCTGCTGGGCGTCGCCGTGGCCAACCTGGTCGTGCTGCTGGTGGATGCGCCCTACCTGGCGCGTCAGGCCGGACGTTTCGCCGGCTCGCGGCAGGAACTGCGCGCGCTGGCCGGTTACGGTCTGCCCCTGACCGGCTCGTTCCTGCTCAGCCTGGTGGTGGCCGGTTCCGACCGCTTTTTCATCGCCTGGCTGCTCGACGAGCGCGCGGTGGGGGTGTATGCCGTGGCCTACGCCCTGGCCGACCGCAGCCTGTCCATCGTGTTCAACTGGGTGGGGATGGCCGCCGTGCCGCTGGCGTTTTCCGCCCTGGCCCGGGGCGGCGAGGAGGCCGCCCGCCAGGTGATGGCCGACACCGCCAGGAATCTGGCGTTGCTCGCATTGCCCTGCGCCGCCGGCCTGGCCGCCGTGGCCACGCCGCTGGCGACGGTCCTGGTGGGGGCGGAATTCCGCGCGGCGACGGCGCACATCGTGCCCTGGATCGCCCTGGCGGGCCTGTTGAACGGCGCCATGGCCCACTATGCGGCCCATGCCTTCCTGATCACCCGGCGTACCCGGGCGCTGCTGGCGACCACCGCGCTGGCGGCGGCGGTCAACGTCGCGCTCAACCTGCTGCTGATCCCGGTCTGGGGGCTGGACGGCGCCATCGCCGCCACCCTCGCGGCGTATGCCATCGGCCTGGCGGCGCGCCTGCTGTTGATGCGCCGCCGGTTTCCCATCCCCCTGGCCTTGCCCGACCTGCTGAAGAGCCTCGCCGCCTGTGCGCTGATGCTGGCGGTGCTGGGGGCGGTGTCCTGGCCGCCGACACTGGCGGGCCTGCTGGCCGCCATCGGTTTGGGCGTGGCGTGCTACGGAGCGGCGGCCCTGGCGTTGAACGTCTCCGGCGCGCGCCGTCTGTTGCCGGTTCGCTGGTTTCGCCGGGGGACCGCCTGATGGCGGCGATGGCGCCACCCCGGCGCTCCACCTTTCTGCTCCGCCTTCCCGCGCCGGTGGCGGAGCGGGGCGAACGGCTCGACGAAGCCGCGCGCTGGCCCCTGGCGCTGGCCTGCCTCGGCCTGACGCTGTATTTGCTGCTGTCCGACAACTTGCTGGTCACGCTCGGCATTCCCTACAACGTTCCTCAGGGAGCCTTTCCGTTCAAGATCCATCCAGGCACCTATTGCATCGCCCTGGGCTTCGTCCTGCTGTTGCGCGGCAATCCCTGGCGGCGGCTGGTCGAACTGTTCCGGCTCTCGCCGGGATTGACCAGCCTGGCGGTCGCGACGACGGCGACGATGGTGTACGCCCTGGTCCGCTTCGGGGCCTCCGGCAGCGGCTTTTTCATCGATACGCTGCTGGCCCCGGCGCTGTTGGGGCTGATCCTGCTGCGCGCGCCCGTCGCCTGGCGGCCCAGCGTCTTCTGGATCGCCCTGAGTCTCCTGAGCCTCAACGCCGTGATCGGCATCGGCGAAGCCGCCACCGGCGCCCGGCTGGTTCCCTACCTGGCCGGCGACCAGCCGCTGACCGAGGAATTCTTCCGGGCCACCGCGCTGGGCGGCCATCCCCTGAGCAACGCCCTGCGCACCACGATCCTGCTGTTCGCCGCGCTGGTGCTGCCCAGTGGTTTCCGGTTGGCGCTGATCCCGTTGTTGGTCATCGCCCTGCTCGCGTTCGGCAGTCGGACGGCGCTGGCCACCAGTATGCTGTTGCTGCTGGCCTGGGGGGTGGTCGCTTTCATGCGCGGTATGGCGAGCCGGCGCTTCGATCCACGGCTGACGCTGGGCATCGCGCTGCTCGCGCTGATCCTGCCCGCCGCCGTCGGCCTGGCGGCGCTGCATCTGGGGCTGGGCGAGCGCGTGTTTCGGGAGTTCTATTGGGATACCAGCGCGCAATCGCGCCTGCTCGCTTTCCAAATCTTCGATTTTCCCAACCCGGAGGAAGTGTTGGGAGGCATGGGGCCGGCGCGCATCGAATGGGCGCTGGATCTGCTCAGGCGCACCACCACCCTGAACGACATCGAGAATTTCTGGATTCTGCTGCTGTTGCAGGTAGGGCTGGTGCCGTTCCTGTTTCTGGCCGGCTCGCTGTTGGCGACGGTGATCGGTCTGGCCCGTCGGGGACCCGCGCCGGTGCGGCTGGCGGCGCTGGCCTTCCTGGTGCTCGCCTCCAGCAACAACTCGCTGGCGACCAAATCCCAGAATCTGGCGATTCTGGTGGCGGTGCTGATCGGCGCGACGGCCACGGTCCGGCGCGAAGCCAGGCAGGGGGCATCCTCTTCACCGCTTGATCCCCGGCCACTTCCCGCCGGCCCGCCGCCCGCTTCATCCCACCGTGGCGGTTTCCAACTCCTGCTCCGGTCCGGTTGGCGCGAGGACGCTCCTTGAGCGCCGGAGCCGGGCCGTTCAGTCGACCTTGTTGTCCCACAGATTGAACAGGTCCACGTTCATCCGATAGTCGCCGTCCAAGGTCTGGACGATCAGTTCCAGCGGGGTATGACGGGCGGCGAGCACGCCGTCGTCGCCGATGAACAAATCCACCACCTCGTGGCGCGGCGGATTGAAGCCGGCGATGCTGCCGTTGGCCTGATTGACCCGCCGGCCGTTGTGGATCACCTGCAACAGCGGGTAGGAACTGTTCGGCAGGGTATCCCACTGCCGAAACGGCGGATTCCTGGTGCGCAGGATCAGCGCCGTCAGGTAATAGCCGCCGCCGCGCCCGATATAGAATCCCAGATTGCGGGCGTTCAGCCGCAGCCAGGTATCGGGAATGCCGTCGCCCGTAAACGAACGGGTGGCGGACGCGAAGTCGCGGCCAATGTCGCGTCCCACCAGATAGACGAAAGGCGGCGACGGGTCCTGCTGGTCGTCGCGGCCCACGAACGAGTGCGAGCGCCGGGGCGGATCGGGGCTGAGCGCGCCTTGTACGTCCTGGCGCACGTCCAAGGGCTGGACCGGCAGGGAGAGCGGCGCGTCGTAGCCGGTTCGGGCCTCGTCCACGAACCGGTCCCGGGTCTGCCCCAGCGCGGGATCGCCCGGAACCCAGCCGGCCAGCGCCGCGCCCGCCAGCCAGATGGAGACCCACGCTCGGCCAGGATGCTTCATACCCGGCTCAGGAAACGATAGACCCACTGGGGGATGTAAAAGCGCCGCTTGTTCAGGATGACTCCGGCCAGCGGCGCACCCTGCGCCAGCAGCTTGTCGCGCAATTCCACGATCACCGGGATCCGGGTGGTCTCCGCCGCCGCCACCAGGATGACGGCGTCCATCGAACCGCACAGGACGATGCCGTCGAAGGACCGCGCCGCCGGGGGGGCGTCCACCACCGTCAGCGCGACCGCGCGGCGCAGCTCCATCCAAAACTCCGGCTGGTTGGCCACGCGCGGCGCGGCGGTCGCGGCGGGCGTCAGCCGGCTGACCACCAGGGGCGTCTCGCCCAGGGGGTGCAAGGTCAACGGCGGCTGGCGTGCTTCGGCGCCGGCCTGATTCGGCAGCCGCAGCAGCCGGCCAAAGTCCAGGTCGAGCGTCAGCGGCGGTCCGGGGGCAAGCGTGGGATCCTCCCGGGCCGCGGCCTGAAAAAAGGCGTGATGGCCGCCCCGTTGCCCATCCAGATCGAGCAGCAGCACCCGCCCATCCACGTATTGGGTGGCGATCAGGGCGAAATCCCGCGCCAGGGTGGATACGCCCTCGCCGGGATTGGCGCTGATGAATTCCACGACCAGGCCCTCGCCGGGCGCGAATACCGGATTCATCAGGCTGAACAGCCGTCCACTTTCCGCCGGGTTGAAGAGCAGTCCCTGCAAGCCCCGCGGCGCGGGCGCGGGGAGGTCGGTCGGCGCGGAGGTGGCGGCCATGGCGTGCGTTCCGGATCAGGCGGAGGTGGCGAACGCGGTTTTGACGCCGCTGAGGCGAATGCGCAGGTCGTCCGCCGTATCGGCGCCGCCGAAGGGAATGCGCGGCAGGGCGTGCAACGGAGCGCCGGCGCGCAGCGGTCCGCCATAGGCCAGCACCGCGCTGGCGAACCCGCAGGCCCGCGCCAGGGCGACCGCCTGGACGTCCACCGCCGGCGCATCGCCATAAGGATACGCGAAGTGCCGCACCGTTCGCCCCAGCCGCTCCTCCAGCCGTTGCCGGCTTTGCGCCATCTCGGTCCGCGCCGTGATTTCCGGCAGGCCACGCAGTACCGGATGCGAGACCGTATGCGCGCCGAATTCGACCAGGCCGCTCGCCGCCAGCTCCCGCATCATCGCCCAGTCCATCATCCGCTCCCGGCTGAGCGTCATGAAATCGACGCCGTAATCCCGCTCCAGTCGCGCCAGCGCCCGATGACGGTCGTCCGGCGCGGCGTTTCGCAACAACGCGCAAACTTGCCGATAGGCTGCGTCCCGCGTGGCGGGATCGGCGGCGGAAAACGAATGGCGCCGTCCCGCCAGGTGCAGGTCCAGCGCCGGACAGCGGACCAGAATCGCTTCGACGCCATGCCACCAGGCCGGCGCCTCGCCGTCGACGAAGCCGGTGGTGACGTAGATCGTGGCGGGTGCGGCCAGTCGGCGCAGCACGGGATACAGCAGCTCGTAATTGTCCCGGTAGCCATCGTCGAAGGTCAGGCAGGCGAAACGCGGTTCCGGTCGCGGCGCGGCCAGCCGCTCCAGGGCGGCGTCGAGCGATACGATCTCGTAGCCTTCCGCCCGCAGGGTCGTCACGACCGCCGTCAGTTGGCCGACCGTGGTGACCAGGCCCGGATCGCCGCGCCAGCCCGCCGCGTCGTCATGCCGGAGGCCATGCAGCATCAGAATCGCCCCGCGTCCGCCCCACAGGCGCCGCGCCCAGCGATCCACCCCGAGCGCGGTCACCGCGCGTCGCCAGCCGCCCCCGTTCACGCTCCGCTCTCCCGGCCCGCGCCCGCCCCGTCTCGCCGCATGTCTCCGCTCGCGTTTATTATGGATTTGACATAAAGGCTATATGCTATTCGCGATTCCAACAACCCGGCCCGATTCCGCGCTCCGCTTCGTTCATGACCGCCATTGCCCTGTATCTGCCCAATCTCGCCGCCGGCGGCGCCGAACGCACCTTTTTGCGCTTGGCGGCGGGGTTCGGCGAGCGCGGCTGCCCGGTGCGGCTGGTGGTGGATCGCGCCGAGGGCGGCCTGCTGGAGGCCGTGCACGCCAGCGGACTGCCTCTGGAATCCCTGCGCGCCGCGCGCACCCTGACGGCGCTGCCGAAATTGAGCGCCTGGCTGCGGCGCAACCGGCCCGACGTCCTGCTGTCGGCGATCACTCACAACAATCTCATCGCGGTGTGGGCGCGGGCGCTGGCCCGGAGCGGGACGCGCGTGGTGGTTTCCGAGCATACCGTGCTCTCGGCGCAGACCGCCATGCAGACAGGCTGGCAGTATCGGGTGCTGGCTCCGCTCTGCCGCGGGACGTATCCCCGCGCGGCGGCCATCGTCGCGGTCTCCGCCGGTGTGGCCGACGATCTGGCCCGCTACGCGGGGGTGGCGCGGAACCGCATCGAGGTGATTCCCAACCCCGTGGTCACGCCCGACTATCCGCAACGCGCCGCCGCGCCCTGTCCGCATCCCTGGCTGACCGACGGAGGGCCGCCGGTGGTGGTCGCCGCCGGTCGCCTGGTGCCGCTCAAGGATTTCCCCACCCTGCTCCAGGCCTTGGCCGTGGTCCGCCGACGAATGCCGGCCCGGCTGCTCATCCTGGGCGAAGGACCGGAACGGGGCGCGTTGCTGGCCCTGCGCGCCCGGCTGGGACTGGACGGGGCGGTGGACTTGCCCGGCTTTTACCCCGATCCGCTGCCGCTGTTCGCCCGTGCCGCCGCGCTGGCGGTCAGTTCGCGGTTCGAGGGCTTCGGTCTGACCCTGGTCGAGGCGCTGGCCTGCGGCACGCCGGTGGTGAGCACCGACTGCCCCACCGGTCCCGCCGAGATTCTCGCGCAAGGCGATCATGGCCGGCTGGTTCCGGTGGGGGATGCGGACGCGCTGGGCGCCGCCCTGCTGGCCACGCTGACCGCGCCGCCCGACCGCGACCGGCTGCGCCGCCGCGCCCTGGACTATACGCAGGCGGCGGTGGTCGAACGGTACTTGACTCTGTTTCACCGCCTGGAGTCCTCGCGATGAATCCGTCCCGTCCGGTCGCCGTGGTGGTCGGGGTCGAGATCAACGGCCTGGGACTCCTGCGCAGTCTGGCGCTGGGCGGCGTGCCGCTGATCGCCGCCGATCCGGATCCGCGCCAGCCCACCATGCGCACTCGTCACGGACGCAAGATCAGGCTGCGCGCCCTGTCCGGTCCCGAACTGGTGGACGATCTGCTCGCGCTGGCGCGGACGCTGGACCCGCGCCCGGTGCTGTTCGTCACCCGCGACGAGACGGTCGCCACGGTGTCGGCGCACCGCGAGGCGCTGGCCGGGCATTACCGGTTCCAACTGCCGGCGCCGGATATCGCCACGGCGCTGAACACCAAGGCCGGGTTTCAGGCGCTCGCCGCGCGGGGCGGTTTTCCCATCCCGCCCGGCGCGCACATCGCCCGCGAGGCCGATTTGCTCAAGCTGGCGGATTTGCCCTATCCCTGCGCGCTCAAACCGGGCGAGCGCAACGCGGCTTACGACCGCCGGTTCGCCAAAGCCTATCGGGTCGAATCGGCGGCGGAGGCCGGGCGGCTGTGCCGGCGGATTCTGCCGGTCATGCCCGACCTGCTGGTCCAGGAATGGATCGAAGGCGGGGACGACGCCATTTACTTCGTGCTGCAATACCATCCGGGCGGTGGTCGTCCGCCGCTGTCGTTCACCGGCCGCAAGACGCACGCCTGGCCGGTGCTGGTCGGTCCGACCGCGCGCTGCGGTCCCGCGCCCGAAGCCGCGCCGGTTCTGGAACCGCTCACCACCCGTTTTTTTCAGGATCACCGCCTGCAAGGCTGGGGTGCGATGGAGTACAAGCGCGACGCCCGCGATGGCCGCTGGCTGATGGTGGAGCCGACGGTGGGCCGCAGCGACATGCAGATCGAAGTCGCCACCCTCAACGGCGTCAATCTGCCGCTGGCCGCCTATCTGTGGCTGATCGGCGAGGAGCCGCCGCCGCCGCAAGCGCGGCCCTGCACCCTCTGGCGGCGCGACTGGCTGGCCGCCACCGCCGCCGCCCGCGCGCAACCGGAGGTGGGACGCTGGCCGCCGGCGGACGCGCCCGTGGTGGACGGGTATTGGCGGCGCGACGATCCCTGGCCGGCGCTGTATGCCTATCCGGCGCGCGCGCTGGGCGCCCTGTGGCGGCGGTTGCGGCGATAGGCCGCCCCCCGGTCGGTGAGTCTACACGCGGTTCGCCGGCGGCGCGGCGCGCTCCGTCTCGGGCCACCACCGCCAGCGCCGCCCGCCCGCCGTTCGCTGGCGCATGAAGAGCCGATACAGCACCGGGATCACGAACAGGGTCAGCACCGTGGAGAAGGCCAGTCCCCAGACGATGCTGGCCGCCACCGGTCCCCACAGCAGCGACTTGCCCGCCAGCCCGAACGCCAGCGAAAACAGACCGGCGATGGTGGTGCCCGAGGTCATCAGCACGGCGATCACCCGCCGGCGGGCGGCGTAGAGCGTGGCGTGCAGGGTGGACATGCCGGCGGCGCGGCGGGCGTTGGCGGCGTCGATCAGCACGATGGCGGCGTTGACCGCGATGCCGGTCAGCGCGATCACCCCGTACAGCGTGTACAGCGACAGCGGATTGCCCGACACCAGCAGGCCCAGGGTGACGCCGGTGAAAGCCAGCGGCACGGTCACCAGAATCAGCAAGGGTTGGAAATAGCTGCGGAACTGCGCGGCCAGGATCAGATAAATCAGCCCCACGCCGAGCAGGAACAGCGGCCCCATGGCATCGAGCGATTCGTAGATGTCGTCCAGTTCGCCGGAAAAGTCGAGATCCGTGCCGGGGTAGCGGGTCCGGATCCGCTCCCACTCCGCGCGCAGCACGTTGTTCGCGGCCAGGGTATCGGTTTGCTCCTTGTCGAGATCGGCCTCGACGGTGATGGCGCGGCGCAGGTTCCAGTGCCGGATCAGCCCCAAGCTCTTGCGCTCCTCGGCGATCAAGAGCGCGCCCAGCGTCGTCGCGCCGCCGCCGGGCAGGGCGATGGGATCGTCGAGCGCCTCGCGAATCCGGGTCACGGTGCGCGGAACGGCGCGGACCCGCAATTCCACTTTTTCGCCCCGGTCGCGCAGATCGGCCACCACCTCGCCGTCCACGTGCAGCCGCACCAGCCGGGCGACCAGGCCGGGATCGAGCCCGGCGTTGCGAGCGGCGGTCACATCCACCCGCAGGCTCAGCTCGTCGCGGCCCGGCGTGTCGTTGTCCACCACGTCGCGGGCACCGGGGATTTTCGCCACGATGGTCTTCACCGCGTCGGCGGCGGCGCGCAGCTCCTCGCGGTCGTCGGCCCGCACCTTGACGCTGATCGGCTTGGCGGTCGGCGGGCCGCCGGAGAGCTTGAGAAACGAAATCGTCGCCCGGCCCGGCGTTCGGGTGACGGACTCGCGCATGCCCTCGATGATGTCGTCCAGCCCGCGCACGTCCGGCGCGGCCGGGTTGAGCGACACCGCGATCTGGCCGTACTGGTCGCCGTACAGCGGTTCCATCTCGGTGAATTTGATGCCGGCCAGCGAGGTGACCGAGCGGGCCTCGCCTTCCTGTAACTTGGCGCGCACCCGCTCCTCGACCTGCAAAGTCTGCCGCAAGGTTTCCTCGATGGGCGCATCCGGCGGCATGTCCACGTTGACGTAGTACAGCCGGATCGGGTCGAAGGCGAAAAACTGGAACTTCACCAGCCCGCCGCCCACCGCTGCCGCCGCGCCGAGAAACAGCGCCAGCGCAAGACCCAGATAGACCCGCGGATAGCGCATCACGTGGATCAGCAGCCGGGTGTATTTGACCCGCAGCAAGTGCGTCCACTTCTCGCGCAGCGCCTGGGTGCGCGAGTGGCCGATGGCGTGCTTTCCCAGCGCCACGACGTGCGCCGGCAGCATCCAGAACGCCTCGATCAGGCTCACGACGAGGCCGACCGTCACCACGAAGGGGATGACGAACATGAATTTGCCGACGATGCCCGGCAGCAGCATCAACGGCAGGAAGGCCGCGATGGTGGTGGTCACCGCCGCCAGCACCGGCAGGCCCACCTCGCGGATGGACTCCAACGCCGCGGTCAGAGCCGCCATCCCGCGCTCCATCCGGAAATACATGGCCTCCACCAGCACCACCGCGTCGTCCACCAACATGCCGAGCACGATGACGATGCCCAGCAGCACCGAGACGTTGAGCGTGAAGCCGACCGCGTCCAGCAGCACGAAGGTTCCGGTGACGGAAAACACCACGCCCAGCGCCACCAGGGCGGAGATGCGCGAGCCGAGAAACAGCCAGCAGGTGCCCAATACCAACAGCAGGCCGAGAATGGCGTTGCTCTGCATGATGCCCAGCGCCTCGCGGGTGGCCACGGTCTGATCGTCGGCCAGGACCAGCTTCAGGCCGCTGTCGGCAAGCACCGCGTTCTTGCGGTCGAGGTAATCGCGAATGCGGCCCACCAGTTCCAGGGTGTTGGTGTAGCCGATCTTGTTCACCGACAGCATCACCGCCGGTCGCCCGGCCATGGCGGCGAGCTGGCGCGGATCGTCGCGCCCGCGCCGCACCTTGGCCACGGCGTCCAGCGGCACGCGCGCGCTGGGTGCGCCGGACGGTTGCACGTAGAAGCTCGCCAGCAGTTCCGGGTCGGCGGTGGTGCCGCTCACCCGCACCAGCCATTCGCCGTCGCCGGTTTTGACCTTGCCGGCGAACACGTCGCGAAACCACAGCCGCAGTGCCTCGGCCAGATCCGCCGCCGTCAGCCCGCGCGCGGCCAGCGCGGGCGGGGCGAATTCCACCAGCAGCTCCGGTTCCTGAAAGCCGAGCGCCAGCACTTGGTCGACGCCGGGAATCTGTTCCAGATCGTCCTTCACCGTGCGCGCGGCGAAGCGCAGGGGCTCGTCGTCGGCCTGACCGGTCAGCACCACCATGGCGGTGGGGAAGCCGTTGGAGGTGGTGATTTCGAGGATTTCCGGGTCCAGCGTCTCCACCGGCAGTTCGGCGTTGGCCTTGTTCTGGATTTCGCGGCGCAGGTCGTTGACCCGCTTGTCGAATACCCGAATCGGGATTTCGCGAAAGCGTACCAGGATGTTGGAGACGCCCTCGCGCGAGGAACTGACCACGAATTTCACGTCCTGGACGTTGCGGATCGAGTCCTCCAGCGGATTGGTGACGCGCTTTTCCACGTCTTCGGCGGAGGCGCCGGGCAGGGCGGTCGAGATGTTCACCCAGTTGAAGTTGATCTCGGGGTCCTGTTCGCGGGGCATGTGCGCATAGGCGAGCAGGCCCATCATAATCACCACCACGAAGGCGATGTTGGCCAGCGGGTGGTTGGTGATCAGGGCGCGGACGAAGCGCATCTCAGCGCGCTCCGTCGACCACGGTCACCGGCTGGCCGTCGGTCAATCCCTGCTGGCCGCGCACCACCACCGGCGTTTCGGGCGGCAACGCCACGGCGAACGGTCGGCCTTCCTGAGCGGCGGGCGCGGGCGTGAAGCGGGCGCGGCCGTTCTCCACCACGAACGCACCCAGCGCCTGTTCGCGCTTGACCAGCAGTTCGGGCGGCAGCAGCACGCCCGGCGTCAGCCAGCGCAACGTGCCGCTGCTGCCGGCGGGAGCCGCCGGCCCGGTGAACGCCAGCCGCGCCACGCGGGTGCGGGCCGCCACGTCCACCACCGGCGACAGTCGCAGCAGCCGGGCCGGGTAGGGCTTGCCCTGGTTCTCGAACGCGATTTCCGTCGCCCGTGGCAATTCGTCGGCCTGGGCTGCCTGCACCTGGGCTTCGATCTCGGGCGGCGCCAGATCCACCAGCCGCAGCAAGACCGTGCCCGGCGTGGCGGTCGCGCCGACCTGGGCCTGCCGTTCCAGCACCACGCCGGCGAACGGCGCCACGATGCGGCATTTTTCCACGTTGCGCGCCGCCACCGCCCGCTGGGCCTGGGCCACGTCGAGATCGGCCTCGGCGGCCTGGACCCCGGTTTTCAGTTCCAGCACCGCGTCGTCGGAGACGAACTGTTTTTTGCGCAGCGTCAGCGCTTGCCGTTGCCGCTGTTCGGCCAGCGCCACCCGCGCCCGCGCCGCCGTGACCTGCGCGTCGGCCTGGGTCAGCGCCAGCCGGTAATCGGCGGCGTCGAGTTCCAGCAACAGTTGCCCGGCCCTGACCGTGCCGCCGACCTCGGCGTGAACTCGCGCTATCCTGGCGGTCACTTCGGCGGCGATCCGGCTGTCGTTGGGGGCGATCACGCTGGCCGGCGCCGTGCCCCGGTCGGGCAGGGTCACCTCGCGCAGGGGTCGAACGCCGACCTCGACCGGTGCGGCGGATTGGGCCAGCGCCATGGAGCAGAGGAGCAGACCGGCGGGAAACAGGGCGAATCGCGACATGAAACGACATCCCGAGAGTTGAATCGAGCGGCGCGAGTCTGAGGGGAATGGCGGAGCCGCGCAACCCGGAAGCGCTATAACGGCTCGAAAATCAAACGCATCGACTCCGCCACCGCGCCCAGACGTTTGTCCCGGGTCCACAAGCGCACGGTTCCGGTCAGGGACATCGCCGCCAGCAGGTGCGCATCGATATAGCCGATGCCTCTGCCCATCAAGCCGTGTCGCTCGATGAAGAACAGCACCTCGTCGTCGGTGGCCAGCCGAGCGGTCGGCAGTTTCCGCAATAGTGACAAAACCGTTTTACGGTTATTGAGGTTGCCGCAAGCCAGCTCGCCGATGATGAACGGGTGAACCAACACCCGGTTGGTATCGAGTAGTTCTACCAGCAGCAGTTCGCCAGCGCGCAGGTGGTCGATCCAGACGGACGTATCGACCAGGATCATGAAGGGTCGGACTGTCTTCTGGGGATTGGTTGCAATTGTGGTTCGCTGCCACCCAGCCGCGCCAGGCGCCGGGCGCTCTCCCGCTCGATCAAAGCCTTCAGGGCTTCCCGAACCAGCGCGGTCTTCTCGGCCAGCCCGGTCATGTCCCGCGCCTCGGCCAGAAGTTTGTCATCGATGTTCAGTGTGGTTCGCATGGAACGGGTCTCGTAGTCAGGCTTATGCGCATCGATTATACATCATTAGATGACAATTTTGATGCTGATACCGCTAGACACCAGGTGTCGAATCGGAAACGGCGTCATTCGGGAGCGCGCGCCTGGACCGGTACAATGTGAATTGAACCTTGGGGCGGATCGGGTGATTGGGCGAGAACCATCGCTGATATACAGCGAAGCGGTTACACTGAATTTCATGAAAACCGATCCCTTCATCTATACCTTTCTCGCCACCGACCCGGAGGCTTTCCGGGTGTTGAGCGGGGGCCTGACGCTGACGGGCGAATACGTCTTCCGCTCGCTGACTCTCAAGGGTATCGAGCGGCATCTGGACGGTCTGTACGAACCCCAGGGGCACGAGGGACCGGTGTACGTGGTCGAATTCCAGGCGCAACCGGTCGCCGGCGCCTGGTACAACCTGCTGACCAAGATCGGTCTGTATGGCGAGGAACACCCGGACCGCGACGTGCGGGGTCTGCTGATTCTGCTCCAGGAAAGCGACTTGCCGCGCTGGCCGAGTCGGGTGGGCGGCCCGGACGCCGTCGCCACGGCGGCGTGCCTGGAGCGATTCCTGCCGCAGTGGCTGGAGCGGGAGCCGGACAACCCGTTCGTCGCCGCCCTGGCCCCGCTGGTGCTGACGCGGGACGAGGATTTACGGGGACGCGCCCCCCGGCTCTGGCGGACCATTCAGGAGGCGCCGGTCGAGCCGCCGGTGCGTGCGGCGCTTTCGCAAATTCTGGAGTACTGGTTGTTCGAGCGTTTTAAATCGCTCACCGAAGAGGAGGTTTGGGCCATGCTGAATATCTTTACCCCCCTGGAGGAAACCCGGGCCTACCAATCGATTTTCGCCAAGGGCGAAGCCAAGGGCAAAGCCGAGGGCAAGGCCGAGGATTTGAAGCGCCTGCTCGCCCGCCGCTTTGGCCATCTGCCCAAGTGGGCCGCCGCCCGCATCGACGCGGCGTCCATCGACCAGATGGACGCTTGGCTGGACGGCATTTTCGACGCGGAAACCCTGGATGCCCTTCTGGGTCCCCCGCCCGCGCGCCGACGCAAGCAGGCCGGGTGAGCCGGCGTCGATTCGTCGGGCTGATTGAATTGATGAGCGGATTTCCACGAAGCCCACGAAGGGGACCAGATCCTCGCAGGGATGAATAATTCCTGAGTAATTTACACTTATTTTATTTATGGTATTCATGTGTTATAAGGAGTGCCAAACTAAAACCAAACCTATCGCAAGGTAGGGACAGAAAGTCGCGGATCCTGAGCATGTCAGGAAAGCCGGACTGCCGACGGTGACCAGCGTCAAGGTCACTTAGGCGGTTCGGCTTTTTTGTTTGGAAACAAAAGGACAGTTTCCATGCCAAGAGGCGCTTAATAAGGAGAAACCGTGCTGACCCCAACGCAGTGTTTCCATCATACATAGCGAATGAAGGAAAGGTGACACTATGAAAAATAACAGATTTATATTGGGGATGATCCTGATATTGGCTACATGGGCAACAACCGCAATGGCGGCGACCGAACAGCAAAAGCTGGACGCGATCAATAATGGCCTCGCCAACTTGTACGCCACTCGACAAATCTACCAGCAACAGGGATATGACTGGGTGTACTGGAACTATGGAGGGTATGAACCAGCCGCCACCGGCGCTGTTGTCCTGGCGTTCATGAGCCAGAAAGACAAATGGGGAGCTAATGCCGCCAATTATCAGACCGCTGTCGACAAGGCCATGAATTATCTCCTCAATGTCGCAGCAACCTTTACCGTAGGGGATCCATATGTCAGAGACGACGGTAACAACCCATGCGGTAGTAATAGTACCTGCTTGGGTGTCTACTGGCCTGCCGCCAACAATGAAATAACCTATACCACTGGACTGATAGCGCCAGCGATGGCCCTTTACGCCGCGGGCCATGCCAATGAGGTGGCCATCACCAGCGGTCCCCTGGCAAATTTAACTTGGGGGGAAATTGCGCAAGGCATCACCAATATGTTTGCCTTGATTCAGAGCACGGCCAACAGCGGCAACAAACGCGGTGGATGGCGTTATTATTACTATTACCCCGGCCCGGGTGATTCTGACAGTTCCACGACCCAGTGGGCGATCATATCCATGATCTATAATCAAACCTTGGGCGCCACCACACCCCAGTTCGTCAAGGACGAGCTGAAATACTGGCTCGCCGCCGTCCAATACATCAACACCGATCCAAACGATCCAAACCACATCTATAACGGTGTAGCATGCTACCAGCCTGGAGTTCAGCCGTGCGATCATTCCGACACCGGTGGCCTGCTGCTGGGTTTGAAATTCGTGGGTTACGACCTCAGTAATTCCCAAGTGCAGGCGGCGCTGAGTTTCCTGAACACAAACTGGGCACAGGATGCAAACAATACCTGGTATGGCAATTTCGGCCATCCCTACGCGATGTGGTCCGTCTACAAGGGTCTGGAAGTAACCATTGGCCTGGACGACACCACCCACATCACCAGTTTCCTAACTACGTGTGGAGGACCCGGCAATCTGCCGGGCAGTGGAATCTGCAATTGGTGGGAAGACTATAACGAGTGGCTGGTAACCAACCAGAATCTTGATGGGAGTTGGAGTGGTTATGTTTACTGGACCGGTCCGCTGGCAACCGCCTTCAACATCAGCATCCTGGGCGCTACCTCGATCCCCACGGACATCATACCACCCGTCCTGACCCTGCCCGACAATATCGCCGTCGAGGCGACCGCTGCCTCGGGGACGACTGTGACATACACGGCATCCGCCACGGACGATGTCGATGGCCCGATCACCCCGATCTGCACGCCCGCTTCGGGCGGCACCTTCCCCGTCGGGACCACGCCCGTCAATTGCTCCGCGACCGATCAAGCCGGCAACACCGCAAGCGGCAGCTTTACCGTCACCGTCGTCGACACCACCCCGCCCACCATCACGGTTCCCGGCACTATCACCGCCGAGGCGACCGGCCCGAACGGGGCGACTGTAACGTACACCGCTTCCGCCACGGATTTGGTCGATGGTTCGGTCCCCGTGAACTGCACGCCCGCCTCGGGCAGCACCTTCGCCCTCGGCGCTACGCCCGTCAGTTGCGCCGCGCAAGATAAGGCCGGGAATACCGCGACCGGCGGCTTTACCGTCACGGTCCGCGACACCACTCCGCCGGTTCTAAATCTGCCCGCCGCCATCACCGTCACGGCAACCGGTCCCGCGGGAGCGGCGGTCAACTACTCCGCCGCCGCCACGGACTTGGTCAACGGCGCGCTTACCCCAACCTGCACGCCCGCCTCGGGCAGCACCTTCCCCATCGGCACCACGCCCGTCAACTGCGCCGTGACCGATCAGGCCGGCAACACCGTGACCGGTAGCTTTACCGTCACGGTCGTCGGCACGACTCCACCCAGCACCACCCTCTTCAGCGCCTTCAGTGTCGATAAACTGGGGATCGACCAGCGCCATAAGACCTTCGCTCTATTTTCCAAATTCACGTTGGGTACGAGCAGCAACGGCATCGACCCGGTGAAAGAACCGGTCACGCTCACCCTCGCCAACTTCACCACGACGATTCCGGCGGGCTCGTTCCGCAAGGGACACTTTGGCGTGTATGCCTTCGCCGGGAAAATCAACAACGTCTGGATCGAGGCGCTGATCGCGCCCCTGGGCGGGAATCGCTTCGGATTCCAGGCCGCGGCTTACGGCGCCAATCTCAGCGGAACCACGAACCCGGTAACGGTGAAACTCACCATCGGCAACGATAGCGGCACGACCTCGGTCAACGCCATCATCCGATAACACCATTCCCCAACAACGCGAAAGCGCGGAGAAGCCTGTACGGGCTTTTCCGCGCTTTTTTGCTCTTCAGGCTGATCGTGGTTTCAGGCGGGATTATCGTGAACCCAAAACAGGCGCCCCAATCTCCTCCAGCAACCGCTCCACTTCCTCCGCCCGCGCCTCGGCGCTGGGCAATTCCTTGATGAAGCGCAGTTTGTCCCTGCCGTCCAGCTTGTAGACCTGGTGCTGCTGCTGAATCAGCCGCACCAGCTTGGCCGAATCCACCTTCGGCTCCGGGCCGAACACGAGCCGCCCGCCCTTGGGACCCGCCTCGATTTTCTTCACTCCAATCGGCGTCGCCCGCAACTTCAAGCCGGTCACCCGGAACAGGTTTTTCACCGGCTCCGGCAGCAGGCCGAAGCGGTCGATCATCTCGACCTGCAATTCCCGCAACTCCCCGTCGTCGCGAGCGCTGGCGATGCGCTTGTACAGGATCAGCCGGCTGTGGACATCGGGCAGATAATCGTCCGGGATCAGCGCCGGGCTTTGCAGGTCGATCTCGGGACCGTGATCCAGCGGTCGATCCAGTTCCGGCACCCGTCCGGCCTTCAGGGCCTGCACCGCCCGCTCCAGCAGGTCCATGTACAGGGTGAAACCGACCTCGTGAATCTGGCCGCTCTGCTCCTCGCCCAGCAGTTCGCCGGCGCCGCGAATCTCCAGATCGTGACTGGCCAGCAGGAAGCCCGCGCCCAGATCCTCCAGCGATTCGATGGCCTCGATGCGCTTGACCGCGTCCGCCGTCATCGCCTGGCGCGGCGGCACGATCAGATAGGCGTAGGCGCGATGGTGCGAGCGCCCCACCCGCCCCCGCAACTGATGCAACTGCGCCAGTCCCAGCTTGTCGGCGCGGTTGATGATAATGGTGTTGGCGCTGGGTACGTCGATGCCCGACTCGATGATGGTGGTGCAGACCAGCAGGTTGCAGCGGCGGTGATAGAAATCCAGCATCACCTGCTCCAGATCCCGCTCACGCATCTGGCCGTGAGCGACCGCGATTCGCGCGCCCGGCGCCAGGTCCGCCACCTGCGCAGCCATGCGCTGGATGGTTTCGACCTCGTTGTGCAGGAAATAGATTTGCCCGCCGCGTTTCAATTCGCGCTGGCAGGCTTCCCGGATCGTCGCCGGATTCCACTGGCCGACGAAAGTTTTCACCGCCAGCCGCCCCACCGGCGGGGTGGCGATGATGGACAGTTCGCGCAGCCCGGCCATCGCCATGTTCAGGGTGCGGGGAATCGGCGTGGCGGTCAGGGTCAGCACGTCCACCTCGGTCCGCAAGGCTTTCAGCCGTTCCTTGTGCCGTACCCCGAAACGATGCTCCTCGTCCACGACGGCCAGTCCCAGCCGCTTGAATTGCACGCTGTCCTGCAACAGCTTGTGAGTGCCGATCAGAATATCCACCGTGCCGTCGGCCAGCGCCTTCACGGTCTCGGCCTGTTGCTTCGGCGAACGAAAGCGGGACAGCAATTCGATCCGCACCGGCCAGTCGGCGAAGCGGTCGAGAAAGTTTTGATAGTGCTGCTGGGCCAGCAGCGTCGTCGGCGTCAGCACCGCCACCTGCCGCCCGTCCTGCACCGCCACGAAGGCGGCGCGCATCGCCACCTCGGTCTTGCCGAACCCGACATCGCCGCACACCACCCGATCCATCGGCTTGCCCGCGCGCAGATCGGCGATCACCGCGTCGATGGCCGCCTGCTGATCCGGCGTTTCCTCGAACGGAAAGGCGGCGGCGAAGGCGAGGTACTCGGCCTCGCTCAAGCCGAAGGCATGGCCGGGCCGGGCCTCGCGGCGGGCGTAGATGTCCAGCAGTTCCGCCGCCGCGTCGCTGACCTGCTCGGCGGCCTTGCGCCGGACCTTTTCCCACTGACCGCTGCCGAGTTTATGCAGCGGCGCGGTTTCCGGCGACGCGCCGGTGTAGCGGCTGAGCAGATGCAGGGAGGCGACGGGTACGTACAGCCGGTCGCCGCCGGCGTACTCCACCACCACGAACTCGCCGTCGATGCCGGCCACCTCCAGCCGCTCCAACCCGGCATAACGACCGATGCCGTGTTCCTCGTGGACCACCGGCGCGCCGGGGTTGAGATCGGTGAGGTTGCGAATGATGGCGTCGGGGTCCCGGCTGGGACCGCGCCGGCGCGCCTGCCGCACCCGTTCGCCGTACAACTGCGCCTCGGCGATGATCGCCAGCGGGGGTTCGGTCAGCAACAAGCCCTGTTCCAGCGGCGCGACCGTCAAGGCCAGCCGCAGCTCCTCCCGCGCCAGGAAGTCGGCCCAGTCCTCGCAAAGCCGGGGTTGCCAGCCATGACCGCGCAGCGTGTGCAGCAGCGCCTCGCGGCGGCCCGCCGACTCGGCGGCGAACAACACCCGTCCCGGAAATTCCGCCAGAAACCGTTCCAGCGCGGCGGCGGGCCGTTCGGCGCGCGGTTGCAGGGGCAAGGCGGGTGGCGGCGCGGTGGGGAAATTCACTCCGCCATCCCCGGCTTCCCGCAACTCGACCCGCGGATAGCGCGCCAGCGCCCGCTCCACCTGGGTCGCTTCCAGAAACAGCAGCGGCGGCGGCAACAAGGGCCGCTCCAGGTCGTGACGGCGCTGCTCGTAGCGGTCCATGAGCTGCTCCTGAAACGCCGCCATGGCCGCGTCCACCCCTTCCAGGCGGATCGCCAGCGTGCTTTCGGGCAGGTGGTCGAACAGGGTCGCGGTCCGCTCGAAGAACAGCGGCAGGTAATATTCGATGCCGCCAGGCGCGTTGCCGGCGCTCACCTCGCAATAAATCGCGCTGCGCTGGGGATCGCCCTCGAACTGGCGGCGCCAGGCCTGACGGAAGCGGGTGATGGTTTCCCGGTCCAGCGCGAATTCCCGCGCCGGCAACAGTTCGATGCGTTCCACCCGAGCGACGGACAGTTGCGTGTCGGGATCGAAGTCGCGGATGCTCTCCACTTCGTCATCGAACAGTTCGATCCGGTACGGCCGCTCGGCGCCCATCGGAAACAGGTCGAGAATCGAGCCGCGCACCGCGAATTCACCGTGTTCCACCACCTGCGACACGCAGGCGTAGCCGGCTGCCTCCAGCCGCTCGCGGAAATGCTCCAGATTCAGCCGCTCGCCGACTTTCAGCAGCAGCGCGTAGCGATCCAGATAACCGCGCGGCCCCAATCGTTGCATCAGCGTCGCCACCGGCACCACCAGTACGCCGCGCCGCCGCCGCGGCAACCGGTACAGGGTCGAAAGCCGCTGCGACACGATGTCCTGGTGCGGCGAAAACACGTCGTAAGGCAGCGTCTCCCAGTCCGGGAACGCCAGAATTTCCAGCTCCGGCCCGCCAAAGAACCGCAGTTCCGTCTCCAGCCGCAGCGCGGTCTGGCTGTCCGGCGCGACCGCCAGCACCAGACCGCGATGACGGGCGGCAGCGGCGGCGATCAGCAGGGCGGGACTGGCGCCGTGCAACTGGCCCCAGCGGAGGGATTGCCGGGCGTCGGGCGGCAGAACGGGCGACAAGGGCGGGGACGCGACAGGCGGAGAGGCAATGGCCGGCATGATTTCAGGCAACGTCAATGGGGTTCGGGCGCGAAATTCTATCACTGGCGCTAAAATCCGAACGGCTGACAAGAGGATAAAATTCCGAACCAATTCCAAGTCATGTCGACTCAAAACGACATCGACAAGCAGCTTGTCCGCGTTCGCCCCCACGGGACGCGACGCCGCCGTTCCACCTCGCTGGACGCCGCCCAGCCCGAATCGTCCCCACTGGAGGAACCGATGAAAGCCACCGACATCCTGATGGAAGAACACCAACTGATCGAACGCCTGCTGAATGCCCTGGAGGCGGCCGCGCAAAAACTGGAGCAGGGGCGCGCGACACGGCCCGAACTGTTCCTGGAGGCCGTGGACTTCAACCTGGCGTTCACCGACGGCTGCCATCACCGCAAGGAAGAAGGCGCGCTGTTCCCGGCGCTGGTGGCGCACGGAATGCCGGAACGCACCGGCCCCATCGTGGCGCTGCTGCACGAGCACAGCCAGGGCCGCGAGTACAGCGGCCTGGTGCGCGAGGCGGTGCGGCGGTGGCAGGCCGGAGACGATACGGCCCGGACCCTGATCGTGGCCACCGTCTACCAGTACGTCGAACTGCTGCGCCAGCACATTCAAAAGGAAAACAATATCCTGTTCCAGATGGCCACGCGGATCATCCCGCCGGAGGCGCAGGACCAGCTGGTCGCGGCGTTCGAGCGGATCGAGCGGGAGGATATCGGTACCGGCACGAAACCGAAGTATCGGGCGCTGCTGGAAACGCTGGAACGGGAAGCCTGGACCTGAGTTCCGACAACATGGGCGCGCATGGCGTCCTAGATCGTCGGGACGCTCAACATCTGGTTTTCATGGACGAGCGCCGCTTTTTGGATCGCGCCGTAATTCGCGGCCACGAAAAAGGCGCGGATCGGACCGGTGGCGGGGAGATTCCGCTGGAATTCATGCAGCGCCTTGCAGAAGTGCCGGTTGCAGAGGTCCGAGCGCATCTCCCGGGGCAGGGCACAACCATCGGCCTGATGGTAAATGCACGATCCCTGATAAGTCCGATGGCCCACCCGGTCCAGATAGGCGGCGAGCACGTCGTCGGGCCGCTGGTCGGGATGTTCGGCCAGGTAGCGTCGGATGGTCTCGACTTTCAGGTAGGCGTGATCGCCTCCCCCTTCACAGCAGAATCCCTGGCAACGGGAGCATGCCATTCCCAGTGCGGCCTGGGCGCGGGACGCCGCAACGGGTGCCGGCGCCACCTGTTCCGGTTCGCGGATCGGCGCAGCCGGCGGAACGGCCGCCTGGCCGATGACGTCACTCAGGTGGTCGCGAAAAGCACGACGGCGCTGTTCGGGCAGCCTGGTGATCCCGAGCGTGCAGGCGGGGATCACCACCAAAGGGAATGATTCCGGTTCCCGGAGGCCAAACGTGTCGATCACCTGATCGCGCAATCGCGACGCCTGCTCGATTTCCTGCTGGATCAAGGCGGCGGTTCGGGCCTGATTGCGCTCGTGCACTTGCCGCGCGAAATCCGCGAGGGCCGTTCGCTGGCATTCGGGGTTAGCGCAAATGCGGGTGGGCAACTCCGGCGCGGAAAGCGGGCGGCCGCATATCGTGCAAACCTTTTGCTGTCGTCGCAGCAGGGAATAGCGCCAGTCGCACTCTCCGCGACCACAAAGATTGCCGGTCCGCACCGGGTTGAAAGGGAGCGGTGCATTGCAGATCAGACAGGTCCGCGATGTCGCCGGGGTGGAACTTACATTCATGGCCGCTCCCAAAATGATGGCGATAATCGTGGTTGAGTTTCGCCGTAAGGATTAGAGGGTTCACAGTTGCCTGGGTTGCGTGAAAAGAAACCATGAACGACATCGGCAATCCGCCAGCCATCCAGTCCACTTCGCCTTTCGCCATCCCGAACATCCGTCGTTTTCTGGCGTTCCGGCTACTGTTCGGGGTGCGCTTCTACTACCCGGTGTTCGCGGTGCTGTTTCTCGATTTCGGCCTGAGCGTCGGCCAGTTCGCCGTGTTGAACGCGGTCTGGGCCGCGGCCATCGTGCTGTGCGAAGTGCCGTCCGGGGCCTTGGCCGACGCCATCGGTCGACGCGCGCTGGTGGTGGCGTCCGGGGCGATCATGGTGGTAGAAATCGCGCTGCTGTGCTTCGTGCCGCTGGGCAATCCACGGATGGTGTTCGCGGCGTTCCTGCTCAACCGCCTGCTCAGCGGTCTGGCCGAGGCGCTGGCCAGCGGCGCCGACGAGGCGCTGGCCTACGACAGCCTGAAGGCGCGTGGTCGGGCGGCGGACTGGCCACGGGTGCTGGCAGTGTTGATGCGCTGGAACTCGCTGGCCTTCGTGGCGGCGCTGGCGCTCGGCGCGCTGATCTACGACGCCGCGGCCTTGCAAGGATTGCTGCGGGGATTGGGCTGGGAGATTTCGCTCGACCCGCAAATCACGATGCGCTTTCCGTTGTATCTGACGTTGCTTACCGCGCTGGGGGCGTGGTGGGCGGCGCTGGGGATGACGGAACCGGGCGGGCGGCCAGCACGCACTGGCGGCTTGTTGTCGTCCGTCCTGGCGGCGTCGCGGCTGACCCTGGACGCGGGTCGCTGGATTCTGACCACTCCATTCGCGCTGGCGGTCATCCTCGGCGGGATGCTGTTCGATCACCTCTGCCGGCTGTTCGTGACCCTGAACAGCACCTATTTCCGCCTGATCGGCCTGCCGGACGCCAGCTTCGGTCTGATCGGCGCCGGCATTGCCCTGCTGGGCGTCGGCATCGCCCGCTGGGCGCCGGCGCTGGGCCGGCAATCGCCGCGGTTCAGCTTCGCGTTGCTGACGCTGTTGTGCCTGCCGGGGCTGGCCGGGGCGGCGCTGGTGTTGCCGTTCGGCCTGGGGTTGCTGCCGGTCGTGCTGCTGCACGTGGTGCTGTTGCTGACCGGCTATCTGGTCAGCCACTACCTCAACGCCGTCACCGATTCGGCCCGGCGGGCGACGGTGCTCAGCTTCAAGGGACTGGCGTTCAACCTCGGCTACGGCGCGCTCGGCCTGCTGTACGCGGGTTTGCTGGCGCTGCTGCGCGAGGGGGCCGGTTCGCCCGGCGATGAGATCGGGGTATTTCGGACGTCGCTGCCGTGGCTGCTGGCATATGGAGCGCTGGCCTGCCTGCTGTTCGTCGCGTTCGTGGCGGCGCGGATGCCCGCCGGTTGGCTGAGGAATCCGGGCGGTGATCGAACCGCCGACGGGTAACCGATTCAATGGCAAGTTTGCCTGCCACGATCCGCGGGAGCGCCTCAACCACAGGCGAATTTCCTTGGCCGAA